>Ga0137301_10001_pt1 | contig 24190 bp, 22 predicted proteins | sample RamsorwD2O_NANAH_FD_97189 | JGI IMG/M metagenome (GOLD analysis project Ga0137301, IMG submission 97189) | Mouse cecal microbial communities from Vienna, Austria - N-Acetylneuraminic acid amended with D2O_NANAH | ecosystem: Host-associated > Mammals > Digestive system > Large intestine > Cecum...
CTGGGTTGTGGAGGTGAAGCCGCCAAGCGAGGCCATCACCACAGACGCAGTTCAGCGGGCGCATACATACGCCGCCCACCCGGAGATCGGCGCGGCCTTCATCCTAGTGACGAACGGGCGGCGCTTCGAGCTTTACCGCACGGGCGCGCTCGACACGCCCCTGCTCGCGTTCGACCACGACCAGCTTGAGCAATCGCTTTTACCCTTGTTCAACATCGTCAGCCCGGACGCGATCAAGAAGCTGAGCAACCTTGTCCGAGTCGATGCCGGGAAGCCGCTTGGGCGAAATCTGGCATCGAAGCTCGCCATCGTCGGTGGGCAGATCACTTATGAGGAGCACGCCAGCGACACGCCGCTAGTGCCCCGTGAGGCGATCGAAGGACTGCAGCTCCCGGTTGTCGGCGGGAAGGTCGAACGGCAGGAGGATGGGCGCATCTACGCTTATGTCGAGATCGGCAAAGCGGCGGCGATGTTCCGCGAGCTTACCGAAATGATGGGAGCGGCGGACGATTACGACTTCTACTCGGCCGATGAGTATATTTCGACTGACCCCGCCAGCCCGACCATCTTTCAGAATCTTTATGAGAACAGCACCCCACCCGGTGCCAGGGTGCGCGCCCCCGGCATGGGAGAGGTCGCTATGCCGTTCGGGTTCGGCCTGAAAGCTTATACACAGGCTGTCGGTTACGTTGATGCTGGCGTGTTCCGGGGCACGATGAGGCTCGACTACGAAGTAACAGTGACCGGCCTGAATCCCATGTTGCGACCGTTACTGGAAGCACAGTTGGGCGGCAGGATTCCCGCGCATTCCAGCTTCAGCGGAGTGGGATCGTTTGAGGTCAAACTAAGCGACTAAGCGACTAAGCGAATATGCTACTAAGCCGATGCGTTTGGCCTGACCGTGCTGCATCTCCGCTTTGATTGAGCCGTGCGAGCGCGTCTACCCCTTGGAGGCATCGGCCGCTCACGCGGAGCGGGTGAATGGCTGGAGGAGGTCAGAGCGCCGGTTTGCCCAGCAGAGGGTACGAAGCGATGCGCCATAATCTACTCGAAACCGATGACGATACGGAGGCGACGCCGACTAAGACACTTTACGAATAAGCGGCTAAGCGATATAAGTCGCTTAGCCGCTTAGTAGGGAGCAGCAGCTATGCAGGTATGGGCGATCATCGCGCAGAAGGGCGGGCAGTCCAAGACCACACTATCGACAGGCTTCGCGGTCGAGGCGGCGAGGGAAGGGGCGTCCGTCGTGATCCTCGATGCCGACGATCGGCAGGGGTCGGCACTCTACTGGTCGGAGCGCCGCGACGACGACGACGTGACGGTGAAGGACAGCAGCGTTGCCGGCTTGCCGCTCCACGTCTCGCGGGGGCGCGGCAGCGGCAAGATCGACCTCATCATCATCGACACACCGGCGAACTCGAAGGACATCGCCATGCTCGCGGCCGAGCAGGCGGATTTCGTCATCATACCCGTCGCGCCGCGCGGCCTCGATGTTCACTCCGTGTTGCAGACGGTCAAGCAGGTGCAGCAGGCGGGGACGCCGTTCGCCGTCATCCTCACCCAGGTTCCGCATCAGGGCGGGGAAGGGCAGGAGGCGAGCGCCGGCTTCGCGGCCAAAGGTGTGACGCTGTTCGACAGCCGGCTCCACTATCGCAAGGACTTCTACAAGGCGACGCCGCTGGGGCGCACCGCGTCCGAGACGGAGCCCGACAGCAAGGCGGCTGCCGAGCTGCGCGCCAGCTACGCCGAGGCTAAGCGACTAAGCGGCTTTACGACTAAGCCAGTAAGCGAGGCAGCATAATGGCGCGCAAGCCCTCCGCGCTCGCTGGCATCTTCGATGACGAGCCGGCAGAGCCAGCACCGGCCCCCGTCGCCGATACCGTGTCCGAGCCGCGCCCGGTTGCGTCCCCACGTCGATCACGGCAGCCGGCCGACGCGCCGGTGTTGGCCACACCGGCGCGTCGCAGCAGCCATCCGGGCAAGAAGCCGGTGCTGATCCATATTCCTGAGGACATGCACCGCGCGTTGCGGCAGCTCAGCGTCGAGGAGGGCGGGGAGCCGCTTACCGTTATCACCGAACGCCTGCTCCGCCAGTATCTCGTCAAGCGGGGCCACACGCGGTTTGCGCCATGAGCAAGCGGCGCGATCCCAATCCAGAGTTCGACCTGTTCATCCCGGCGCTGGGCGACCTTCCGCTGCGCGACCAGCGCGAGGTCATGGAGCGGCCGTTCTTCTCGCTCCAGAAGCGCAAGCGCCTGAAGCCGATCGAATACAAAAGCCCGGACGGTGAGGCATGGGTGCGCGTGCAGGCGATCCCCGACTACGGCATGGCGACGATATGGGACGCCGATATCCTGATATGGGCGGCGTCCACGCTCAACCGCATGAAGCAGCAGGGCCTGAACGACCTGCCGCGCACGCTGACGACGACACCCTACGACCTGTTGCGCGCGATCAAGCGCAGCACCGGCGGCCGGGACTATCAGGAGCTGCAAGCGGCGCTTCTCCGGCTTCAGACCACCAGCATCACGACCTCGATCCGCGCCACCAAGCGGCGGCAGAAGGCCGGCTTCAATTGGCTGGATAGCTGGACGTTCGACACCGACGCTGACACCGAACAGCCCCGCGGCATGACGCTGACCCTCTCCGATTGGGTTTACGAGGGGATCGTCAACGAGAAGTCGTTGCTGACGATGCACCCTGACTATTTCCTTTTGTCGGGCGGGCTGGAGCGGGCGCTGTATCGCATCGGACGCAAGCACGTCGGATCGCAGCAGGGCGGGTGGGTGTGCCGCGTCGAGCTGCTCCGCGACAAGACCGGCAGCGACGCACAGCCCAAAGAGTTCAACCGGATGCTCCGCCGCGTTATCGAGGCCGACCAGCTCCCCGACTACACGATGGAGCTGACGGAGACGGCCGACAGGAGCCCTGCAGTGCTATTCAAGCGGCGCGGCGAGGCCGAGGCGCTGGCGCTTGCCGAGAGGATGCGGGCCGAGGAGGAGCGACGTGCCCGTTTCGACGCCGATCGCCGGCGCACCGAGGAGGTGGACGCCCGCATGGACCGGCTCGCCGGACTGGGCTGACTATCGGGGTTTCACCCACCGGCACGAGTCGACCGACCGGGGATGCGCAGCACCCGACAGCGCCGGCGAAGCCGGGTGCTTGTGGATAACCAGCCTCAATCGTCACTTTTCGGGATCGACCGGCTCGGGGTTTCACCCACCTTCGTGTCGGGGGATCACCCACCGCACTATCGGGGTTTCACCCACCGAATCACGGGGTTTCACCCACCAAGCCATCCGGCAAGGCATTGAAAGTGCAACGAAGATTCCGCTTTGCGGGAGGCTTAACCTTCTTAACGATTCCTATTTAACAGAATCACTTAACCCACCAGCACTTGATCAACCGGCAAGGGAAGGGGAATGCGGAATTGCTCTTTCGAGACAATGCGCATTCGTTGCGTGCCGGCTATCGCCGTCACGGGGGCGGCCTGACGGCCGCAGGCTTCCAAGAGAAGCCAAGCCGATCCCGCGGTGTGTGACTGTCAGCCTCGGGCGGGTTGATTGGGCGGGACAGGGGATCGGTCCTACCAGTGTGTGCGATCAGGCCGTATCGTAAAGGCCGGAGAACTCGTGCTCCGCATAGTAGCGGATTTTGCCGACGACGAGCGGGTGCTGGCCCTGCCGCAGCAGCAGGAGATCGTCGGGCTTCATCCGCATGATTTCGTCCGGCGTCGCCAACCGGCGCGCGGCGACATGGCCGCTGGCGCTTTGGGATCGCTGCCCGTCGCTGAAGATGCTCGCCGGGCCGGACGTGCCGAACGTCTCATATTCGATGGTGGTGTCGCCGATCGTGCGCGAGAGCATGTCGGCGGTGGCGAGATCGTTGACCCCGAAGGTTTGGATCACGCCGGCGTTGGACATGAAGGTGCCGGCGCGCTCGCCATAGGTCGCCTTGAGCTGGTGCATGTCCTGAAGGATCGGCCAGAGCTGCATTCCGTAGCCTGCCATCAGCCCCATCGCGCGCTCCACCGGATCGAGGCGGCCGAGCGCGGCGAACTCGTCCAGCAGGAACAGGACCGGCTTGTCCGGGCGGGCAGGGGAGCGCGCCATGTCGGTGACGGCCTGGGCGACCAGCAGCCGCAGCCAGCGGGCATAGGTATCGAGCCGGTCGGGCGGCAGGCACAGGAACACGGTGCCCGGCCGCTCCTTCAGGTCCGCGAAGCGGAAGTCGGACGCGGACGTGCTGTCCACGATGCGCGGGCTGTCGAGGAAGTGGGTATGGCGCTGGGCGGACGACAGCACGCCGGCGGCTTCGCGATCGGACTTGCCGAGCTGGCGATTGGCGGCGCGCGCGATCAGGCCGTGCGCGCCAGCGCTGGCTTGCATGTCAGCAAGCAGCGCGGCGAAGCCGGCGGGATCGCGGGTGAGCTTGTCGCGCACCGTCGCCAGCGTGGCGAGGGCAGGGGGCTCATGGATGACGGTGTGCAGGATGATGCCGGCGATCAGCGCCTTGGCTTCCTCGTTCCAGTGCGCCTCGCCCGATTGCCCCGGCGCATCGTGGACCAGCGCGTCCGCGATCGTCTGCGCATTTTCCGCGAGGTCCGGGCTGGCGGGATCGAGCCACGCCAGGGGGTTGTAGCGGGCCGCAGGACGCCCGGAGACGCCGAAGGGGTCCAGACACCACACATCGCCCTTCCTGGCGCGTGTCCGGGCCGTGACGCGGGCATTCTCGCCCTTGGGGTCGATGCAGATCACCGAACGGTCGAGCAGCAGCAGGTTGGGGATGATCGTGCCGACGCCCTTGCCCGAGCGGGTGGGCGCCATCGTCAGCAGATGCGCCGGACCGTTATAGCGTAGCAGCTTGTTGTTACGGCCCGATCGGCCGATGACGAGATCACCCGAGCCTTCCAGCTTCGCCAGGTCGCGGCGATCGCCGAAGCGGGCCGAACCCATCAGCGTGTTGCGAGCCTGCCCACGGCGATTGAACTTCCAGATACCGAACAGGACCAGGCCGGTGAGCAGGAACGGCACGTCGGTCGCGATTTCGCCGACACCGAAGATGCCTTTGAGCCAGCTATTGCTTGCCATCAGGACGACGAAACCGATCAGCAGCGCCCATAGCGGACCGATCCGCGCCGGCATCAGCAGTTCGCGCCGGCCGGCGTGATCGCCAGCGCCGGATCGGCATCGGGATGGCCGAGGAGCCTGAGAAGGATTTGCGTGGCGAGGGCAGGGGGCACCCGTTCGTCGCGCATCATGTCGAACAGGGCATCATCCTCGGGCGTAAGCGCCATGCCTTCGATCGCGAGGTTGGCGCGGGCGTCCTCGTCGTCCTCGCGCCACATCGTGTCCTCGGCCGGGCTGCCGCGCACATAGTCGAGCGCACGGACTTCGCTCCGCAGCGTGTCGAGGTCGATTGTCGTCATTCGCCCGTCTCCCATTCCGCTTCTTCCGCGTCGAACGCCCGCCGGCCGCGGCGCTTCCACAATGCCAGCGTGTCGTCGCCAGCCTCGCTCCTTGCCTTGCTTACCAGCTCCAGCAGCGCGCCGTAGATCGTCGCGCGATCATCGTCGGCGAGATCGACCAGCCCGGCCTTCTGGACGAGGCCGCCCAGTTCGATCAGGTGGCGGGTGCGCTCGCGGCGTTGCACGACCCAGCCCCTGCTATCCGTTCGCCGTTGACCCGCTTCCGTCCGCAGCGTCGCCGCGCGGTTCAGTCGCAGCGCCCGATCCGTCGATCGCAGCAGCGCCGCCACCTTTGCGCCCGCGCCGTTGAAAGAAGGCCGCGCCCTTCGCGCGCCATGCCTCCTTCGCGCTCGCATCCTTCGATCCGATCGCGTCGAGCAGTACTCCGGCAAGGGTTTCAGCATCGAGCGCATCGGCTCCGGTTGCGGTGACGAGCTGGCCGAGCTGTTCGACCCGCTTCGCCTTCAGCGCCCGAGCCTTATCGCCCAGCGCCTTTAGTTCGGCGTCGTAGTCGCGAACTTTCCGCATCGCCTTTACCCTTTCGCGTATCGGTCAGCAGCATCCTAGCACCACGGCCACAGGGGTAAAGTCACAACCATGCAGAGGAACCAGCAAGTCAGTCAGGAGGAGCGAAGCGGAGGATGAGTGCGCGCTTATACGTCGTTGCCGACGTGCGCTAAGAAGTGCATCATGGTGGTCGCGATGGCGATCTACCATTTCAGTGCGAAGGTTATCAGTCGCCAGACCGGCGCGAGCGCTGTCGCGAGCGCAGCCTATCGCTCCGCCTCGGTACTGCACGACGATCGCTTCAACCGTAACCACGATTTCAGCAACAAGGCCGGCGTCATCCACTCCGAGGTGATGTTGCCGAAAGGCGCGCCGGAGCGGCTAAATGACCGCACCGTGCTCTGGAATGAGGTGGAGGCAGGCGAGAAGCGCAAGGACGCGCAGCTTGCCCGCGAGGTGGAGTTCTCAATTCCGCGCGAGATGAACGAGAAGCAGGGCGTGGCGCTCGCCCGCGATTTCGTCGCCGAGCAGTTCGTGAAGCGCGGAATGGTCGCGGACCTCAACGTGCATTGGGACAAGGCGAAGGACGGCAGCCCGAAGCCGCACGCGCACGTCATGCTCTCGATGCGCGACGTGGGGCCGGAAGGTTTCGGCAAAAAGAACCGCGACTGGAACGGCACGGAGCTGTTGAAGGATTGGCGCGAGGCGTGGAGCGCACACGTTAATGAGCGCATGGCCGAGCTGGGGCTGGACGGCCGGATCGACCATCGCAGCTACAAGGCGCAGGGCATCGAACTGGAGCCGCAGCACAAGATCGGGCCGATGGGAAAGCGGCACGAGCTGGAGGGCCAGCCGCACCGCAACGCTGACGACCATGTGCGGATCGCGCGCGAGAACGGCGAGCGGATCATCGCCGATCCGCGGCACGCTTTGGACGGCATCACCCGGCAGCAATCGACCTTCACCACCCGCGATCTGGCGATGTTCGCGTTCCGCCATTCGGACGGCAAGGAGCAGTTCGATCAGGTCATGGCGGCGGTGCGCGCTAGCCCCGAGCTCGTGGCGCTGGGCAAGGACGGGCGGGACCAGGAACGGTTCACCTCCCGCGATATGATCGCGACGGAGGCGCGGCTGGAGAAGGCCGGCGACGAGCTGGCGCGCCGCGGCGATCATGGCGTGTCCGACCGGCAGCGAGCCGGCGCGCTGGAGGCGGCCGAGGGGCGGGGGCTTGTCCTGTCTGGCGAGCAGCGCGACGCCTTCGACCATATTACCGGGCAGGGCGGGCTGGCGTCGGTCGTCGGCTATGCCGGCACCGGCAAGTCGGCGATGCTGGGCGTGGCGCGCGAGGCATGGGAGCGGGAAGGCTATCAGGTGCGCGGGGCGGCGCTGTCAGGCATCGCGGCCGAGAACCTTGAGGGCGGATCGGGGATCGCGTCGCGCACGATCGCCAGCCTTGAGCATGGCTGGGCGCAGGGCCGCGACCAGCTCGGGCCGAAGGACGTGCTGGTGGTGGACGAGGCCGGCATGATCGGCACCCGCCAGATGGAGCGGGTGCTGTCCCATGCCCGCGACGCCGGGGCCAAGGTGGTGCTGGTGGGCGATCCCGAGCAGTTGCAGGCGATCGAGGCGGGTGCGGCGTTCCGGTCGATCGCCGAGCGCCACGGCGCGGCCGAGATCACCGAGGTCCGCCGGCAGCGCGAGGACTGGCAGAAGGAAGCGACGCGGGCGTTGGCGACCGGCCGCACGGGCGAGGCGCTGGACACTTATGCCGCGCACGGCATGGTTCACGCGGCCGATACGCGCGAGCAGGCGCGGAGCGAGCTGGTGGACGGATGGGATCGCCAGCGCCGCGCCGATCCCGATCAGAGCCGCATCATCCTCACGCACACCAACGCCGAGGTCCGCGAGCTGAACGGGGAGGCGCGGGACCGGCTTCGCGCGAACGGCGAGCTGGGCGAGGACGTGGCGTTCGCGGCCGATCGGGGCCGCCGCGACTTCGCGGCGGGCGACCGGCTGATGTTCCTGCGCAACGAGCGGTCGCTGGGGGTGAAGAACGGCACGCTGGGGACGATCGCGCGCGTCAACCCCGAGGGCATGACGGTGCGGCTCGACGGCGGGCGCGAGGTGACGTTCGCGGCGAAGGACTATGCTGCGGTCGATCATGGCTATGCGGCCACCCTCCACAAGTCGCAGGGCGTGACCGTCGATCACGCCTACGTCCTCGCGACGCCGGGGATGGACCGGCACAGCGGCTATGTCGGGCTGTCGCGGCACCGCGACGGCGTGCAGCTCCATTACGGCCGCGACGACTTCGCCGACCAGGGCAGGCTCGCCGGCGTGCTGTCGCGCAACCGCGGCAAGGACATGGCCGGCGACTATGCGCCCGATCGCAGCGACCAGGATCATGCCCGCGCCTTCGCCGACCGGCGCGAGATCCGGTTCCCGGAACTCGCGCGCCAGGTGGTGGAGAAGGTCAGCGACAAGCTACGTGTTGGGGCGCGGGGCATGTTCGACGGCTTCAAGCCGAAGCCAGCCTTGGCGGCGCACGTTGAGGCAGCGACGCGGCAGGGGGCAGACAAGCCGGCTGCGCCTGCCCAATGCTACCAGCGTCCAACGCGCGAAGGCGTCGTAAGGAGCTGGACTGCGGAGCACGGTCGCGAGCTGGCGGGTGTGCAGGCACGTGTAAAACGGGCGCAGGTGCGGGCGAACGGCATGTACCGGCGCCATGAAGCCGCGAGGGACGATCACGCTCGCCAGCAGCCGCTGCCGCCCACCGGGTTGCTGGCAGGGCTACGTCGACCATCCTACGAGGCCGCGAAGGCAAGTTGGGAGAAGACTGCACGCGGGTTGCAGCGGCGCTCTACGCAGCTTGCCAAGCGGCTGAGCAAGCTCAGGGAGTATCTCGGCCCGATTACCGGGCAGCGGCGTCACCGCGGTGACGAACTGGCGCGCGCCAGGGTCGAGCGCGCGCATCCGTATCTCACCAAGCTCTACGATGCCGTGATGCGTGAGCGCCGCGACGAGCGCATGCGCGCCCAAGAGCAGGAACGTGAGCGGATCCGGCAACGCGATAAGGAGCGGGGACGCGATAATCGGGGACCTGGACGCTAAATGAGATGGAAAGGTTAGTTCAAGCTACCGGATCGACCGGCTCGGCAGTGTCGAACCGCGACAATCATGGCTTAGCAACCATGCCTAAGCTTCGACCGGTCACTCAGGTGGATGGCAGGGTCTATAAACTCTATCGCTCTCGTATGCCGCGTGCAGCTACAATTCCCTGCTCGATCGCACCGTCAATAAATCCCCTCCAGCCATTCGCCCAGTCCGCACTAGCAAAAAATATTCTACCTTGTGGTGCCTGAAGCTCTTTTAATGCATTAGACGCTTGGCCGGGACGTGATACAAACCATGTTCCTTTCGAAAACTGATCGCCATTCCAGTCGTGCGCGTAGGTCTCAAGCACCTTGGCGTCGGGAAAGAACTTCCGAACTTCATTCTGTACGGATGTGATGTCGTTCATATGAAACACCGCAGCGCTGGGCCCAAACGCGATTACATGTGTCTTACCGTTCTCGGTACCTTCCCATATCATAGCATTGATGGCTGCATCATCGCCTGGCGCCAGGCAGGTGACGTTGTCGAAGACTCCGTCCAACAAGATGTGCACCTTAAAGCCGCTACCCGCATGACGTCGCAGAGACTCTTCTTTTTTCTTTAGACAAATCGGCGGTGAGAAGCTAATATCTGTAAGTGTGTTGAGAGGAACCGTACATATAACTGCGTCTGCAACGTGTATCTCTCCGCCCGCCACAACGACTTCCACCAAACTGTCGGTTTCTCGTACACTGCTGATCGGCGCTGAAAGGCGTATATTGGCTTGAGAGTCTTTGCCGATTGCTTGCAGTAACGTGTTAGTTCCGCCCCTAATCCGAAAACGTGACACCGCATCGTTTACAACCGTTAGACTATAACCTGCCAGCGCGTACCATCGCATCATATCTATCCAACTGACTTGGACTCCCGGTGCATTTCCCCAAGTCATAATTAGTGCGTCTACGATCGGCCGTATCTCATCGGGCATGTCCAGCTCGTCGAGCTTCGATCGAACTGAGAATGTGTCCGCGTCGATCCATTTACGATCGCCGAACGGTAGAGCCGGACGTGGCATCGTCGAATAGCCACCATCAAATAAATCGGAAACTGCCTTCTCTATCTTCGGCCATTGCTCCGCAACACTGGCTTCGCAACGAGTACCCGCGGCATCAAGGTAGACGAAACGGTTGGCAGTTGCTCCAGGTGTTTCTTCTAATTCAACACCATAGCGCTGTATCTCGGCCCATAGGTGAGGCTGCTGCCAATGGATCCAAGTGCCACCCAGATCGACCGTGCGTCCGGCAAACTGCGAGGTGAATGTCCTTCCACCAAGTCGGTCTCTCGCTTCAAACACCGTGACATCATGCCCGCTTCTTTTGAGCTCCCTCGCGGCCGTTAATCCACAAAACCCGCCACCGATTATTGCGATGCGCTTTGTCGATCTCGATTTGACCGTCGTTCCGGCGGATGTCTGAGAAAGTGGCACGATCCCCATCGCTGCAGCAGACGAGGCAGCAAAGCCGAGCACACTCCTACGGGTACAGACGGGTCGCGACAAACGTTCGTCATTTGACATCACTTTATCCCATCTTGAGTTGTCGCAAAGCGGACGTCTAGCGTTTAGCTACGAGCCGGTAACAAGACGGTTATCGGAGCAAAACCTTCGTTGTCACGGCAGCCAAGTTGCGCCATGGCGGACCCATCATTTCAAACGTATTTATCTTACCGACGTGATGAACTGCTCTCGCGTGACTAAAGCGACGAAAGCCATGAACGCCGTGATACGAGCCGGTGCCACTCGATCCAACGCCGCCAAATGGCAGGTCATCCTGCCCTATGTGTAGCAGTGTGCCATTTAACGTAGCGCCACCCGAGATTACCCGCTCCATAAGGGTCTCATGGAATCGCTTCGAATTCGAGAAAGAATAGAGAGCTAACGGCCGCCCTAACTTTTTTGTAAAAGAGACAGCATCTTCAAGACGCTTGTAACCCAAAACCGGAAGAATGGGGCCGAAAATCTCTTCCTTTAGAAGGAGGCTGTCCGGGTGAGGATTGATGATGACGGTAGGAGGAAGCTTGCCATTGCTGTTCGTTGCGTCTGGATGAGTAAGGACGATGGAGCCGAGTTCATGTGCCTCGGAAATCGCCTGCCGCAAGCGCGAGCGATGTCGGTCTGAAATGATGTTCGTGTAGTCCGAGTTGTCTTCGATGCATGGATAGCTAGCTTGAGCAGCGCTTAAAACCTTCTGTCCAAACTCAGATGCCTGTTGCTCAGGCACCATGACATAATCCGGCGCAATGCAGGTCTGGCCAGCATTGATGAACTTGCCGAAGCTTATTGAGGAGGCCGCCTTGTCCAAAGGATAGCCATCATCGATGATCGCAGGAGATTTGCCGCCAAGCTCCAATGTCAGAGGTGTCAGGTTTTCTGCGGCGGCACGCATCACATGCCGACCGATTTCCGTTGAACCAGTGAAAACGAGATGATCAAAGGGCAGCGACGAGAAGGATCTTGCTATATCCACATCGCCGATCGTCACAGCTACTTCATCATCAGCAAAGCGCGTTGCCATGCATTGCGCGAGTAGGTTAGAGAACGTCGGTGTGAGTTCTGATGGCTTTAACATAACACGGTTGCCAGCAGCAAGCGCATCGATCATCGGCGACAGTGCGAGTAGGAGAGGGTAGTTCCAAGGCGAGATCACGCCAATGACACCAAGCGGCTCATACCTGATCCAGGCACGTGAAGGACGGAAGGTCATCGAAACGTGCCGACGCTCGTCTTGCATCCAACGCGCTACGTGCTTCCGAGCGTGCGACAGGCTGGTGAGGGCGGGCACCATCTCCAATAGTTCCGTCTCCGATCGAGCGCGCCCTCCAAAGTCGTTGGATATTGCTTCTACAAAGCGAGCTCGCTCCTCCACGATGAGGGCTTTGAGCCTGTCTAGTCTATCGCGTCTTTCAACCAAGCTTGGCAGCGGCGACGACCGAGATGCCGCATATAATCGTTCAAATTGAGCGTTCATATGCTGAGTCATAGCAATTACCATCCCCTGATTACCTCGAAACCAAATCCATGGTGTTCGACGTGCCATTTGACCGCATGTCTCCAGAAAAAGGAAAACACCTGCTTGCTCAAGCTCGCGGCCCTTTCAATTCACGAAGTAGACTATAAGCAGAGTAGCCAATTGCTAGCCGTAACGTTACCCGTGAAATGGCAACAACGCTACCAGGCACACCAGCATCAGCTAGACTAGCTTGCGCAGCGCTGCAGCCGCGTTTTCGCCTGACCGTATGGCACCTTCGATGTAGCCGCTGTAATCAGCATCCGTTTCCGTGCCTGCCCAGTGAATTCGTCCTACGGGTTCACGCAGTGCGTCGTGGAAGGTCGTGATGACCCCCGGCCCTGAGACGGTTCCATATCCCCCTCTGTGGAAAGCCGAACGCCCCCATACCTCTTCTATGTAGTCGGTCGGCGAGAGTGCGGCCGTTCCGAAGTATTTTGCTACGTCTTGCAGGCACTGCATGCGTCGTTCGATAGGATCCCTATCCGCCCATTTATGTGCGGTGGCGCCGTTGTAGAAACCTACGAGTGCTCCTGATCCACCTTTCCGAGGCGAGTGGTCGAACCACGGACCGAAATCTGTCTGGTCGGACAGGACTTGCCCGCTCAAGCCCTGATCGCGCCAAAACGGCCGCGAATAGGCGAGGTGCACCTTGATGACATTACCGAGAGGCGAGCGCTGTGCGCATGCGTCTCGCTGCGAAGAGAGGGGAGGTGTCACCTGAATGCGGTTCGCCATCGTCGGCGGGGCAGTGACGACGACATAACGGCCGCGCCAGTCGCCCTGATCGCTCCGCACCGTTACGCCCTGATCATCCTGCAAAATGTGACGGACGGGCGAGCCAAGAATTACAGCTGTACCAAGCTCCTTAGCCATACGGTCCGCGAGTTGCCACACGCCACCGTCGAATACGCTGTCCTGCGCACCCCCGCGGACCGACGTCATATGCTCGAAGTGGTTTTCTCCTGCAAACAAGCTGACGAACGCTAGCAGAGAGGTCTCGTATGTCTCGGCAGAGTGCGTTGCGCGAACCATAAGCCGGAAATAGCTGTAGGCGACACGATCGAACACATTTGCCAGCAACCATGATTCCAGCGTCCCACCATCAAGACCGGCCGCATGGCGACCGAGGTCCCCCGTAACGGTAAAGGCCGACGTCGCCAGCGCTGTGAGCTTATTAACCGTCTCCTGTACGGCTTTCAGCGAAGTTGCAGGTAGATCCGTGTCATTTAGCTTGTAAGTGCCACGCTGACCCCCGAGGTCGTAGATATTGTTTCCATCAACATACTGTGGGTACGCCTCGACGCCGAACTCTCGAGCTAGCGAAATGAGGCGGGTATGATCGGGGGCCACCCACTGACCGCCGAGATCGACAACGCGGCCGGCGAGGCGCCCCGGCATGGTACGCCCACCGACCCGATCGTCCGCTTCCAGAACAATGACACTTACTCCGGCCCTCTGGAGCCTACGTGCCGCCGTGAGCCCAGCAAAGCCAGCTCCGACGACCACCACGTCAACCCTCTGCATAGAGGATGCGGACCCTCGGCCTCTCTTGGATCCTGCGGGGCGGGAGTGAGCTTCCGTGATACCAACAGCCGCGGTAACGCCAACCCCGAGGATAGCTCGTCGACTAACGCTGTAATCCGACTTCGTTCCGTCGTGTTCCACGTCGACCTTTCGAGCTCAGGACGCCGATCGAGAGAGACCAAAATCAGACAGCCACTAGAGGCTCGCGATTGTTACGCGCACCACCAGCAGCGCCGTCGATTAGTTGCCGCTGAACCCATTGATGAAACTCCCGGACTTGATACTCTTCCGGCATCAGAACGCCGTGCTCAAACGGACTTGAGCGTAGGCCTCGTTGGTTCATCTCGCACGCTGCCGCATCTTCATTTTGAACTTGCGTGTTAAACAGCACGATCTGGTTGACGTCAAAGTCGGGATTGGCGAGCGTTTCTGGAGCGACAAGCACTTCGCCAGAAACTTCAGTTCGCTCGGGCCCAAGTGGTCGGATCGAAACGATGCTCACAAAGTCAACGTGTGCGACCACGAACAACGTTGGAAGGACGACCGCGTAGGTCTGACCGGCATCGCGTTCGGCGTCGCTCAAACCCGGGAAGTCGGGGGCAACAGGCTCTCCGGTCAAGGTCCAGCTTCGCGCACCCGGTCGCAAGGTTGGCTCAGGCTGAGCGGTTTCCGGATCCCAATCACCCGCGTCATGAGGCGCCAGATGACCCTTCTTGTAGACCGGGATCAAGCTGCAGAGTGACGGATGTACCCCGGGACAGTGCAAGCACTCGTTGAAGTTTTCCCAGATCACCTTCCAGTTAGCTTCAACGATATTGGTTTCGCGGTATGCCTCCACGAGATCATTCATTGGCCAGTTGCTGAGCTCGTGCACTTCAAAGAAATTGTCCGCTCCGAATGACGGTGATTGCTCAGATGGACATACGAATACCATCCCGTTCCATTCCCGTAGAGCAACTTGACGAAGTCCAAGCGCGTCAGCGTCAAACCCTTCTGCCCGCGACGCCGCGCCGGTACTTGCAAGAGTGCCGTCAGCTTTGAAGCTCCATGCATGGTAGGGGCACAATATTCTATTGCCTCGTAGTGGCTGAACGTCAGTCAAGCATAGCTCTGATCCACGGTGTGGACAAACATTATGGAACGCCGTCAGCTCACCTGACTTCGAGCGAACAATAACGACGTTCACGCCGGCGACGTCACGGCGATGCATCGTACCAGCGGCAAAGCCCGCCGCTCGCCCGATGTAATTCCAATTGCGCGCCCAAATCTCTCTGAGTTCACGCGCATACCAGTCTGCATCCCAATAGCGGTTGGGGGCTAAAGAGGGAACGGGGTCGCGGAGGAGAGGTGACAGCGGATGAAGGATTTTTGCGGCAGCGTTCACGATGATTCTCCCGATGCAAAGCCTTATTACCTGTCACCTGACAGGCGAGTCAAGTGCTAGTTATTGCTTGAGAACGTGAGCCCGATGCGTAGGCAAGCGCAGCTGAAAGCAAACATGCTCCAGCCAAGGAAACCGAGGACAAGGGGCCGTAGGTGGTTGCGGTCAGCCCAACAAGCATCGGCCCAAGCATCATTCCCGCGGCCTGTACTGCCGGCGTCAGCGTCGCTGCCGCCGTTCCGTCGTGACGGTCAGACAATGCTCCAAGCTGAAAAGGAGCAATAAACGCCGTCATGAAAGCGCCGATAAGATAATATTGAACGTAAGCGGCCACGCCGAGATCAACGTAGAGCGGGACAAGGCACAATAGTGTAATGACGGATCCTGCGAAGTAGGAGCGTCCCCGACCCCATGCAGTTGCCATAGGTGCGGCGGCAAGGCTACCAACAACTGCTAAGATCGAGGAGCCAACAAGCAGTAGGCTGGTCTTATTTAGAGGCATGCCGGCAGCTCGCCCGAGTATCTCGGAAAAGGCCCACGAGCCCTGCGTGGACGCAGACAACAGCCCAATCGATAGCAGAAGCAGCCAACTACCTGTGCTCAAACGAACAGCGCCATTCGTGGGCGTCATTTCATCTGTCAATTTGGCACCGATAGGCAAGCGCGAGGTCGCCGGGATCAAGGCTGCGAAGCAGATTGAAAGACCGCCAGCCACTCCCCACCAACCGGCTTCGGCATCAGCGAGGGGCAGCAACAATAGAACGAACATGCCAATCAACAATTGCGCCGCGAACGCGAACGCGAAATTGCGGTCGGGTAGTCGTGTACCGGATAGCACCGTAATCGCGATGACGAGCAGCGGCCCGCCACCGAACACGCTCGTCGCCGTTCGGACTGCCAGCAACCCGACAAATGAGGTGACTACGACCGTAGCAAGTATACCTGCGACCATAATGATTAGCGAAACAGCGGCGGTATGGCGCCAGTCCAGGCGCGTGATCCACCATTTCGCGCCGAGGGACGCGACAACGGCACCAATCGATTCTGCGCCTGCCAGCAATCCGACTTGGGTCTCTGACAAACCATTGTGAGCGGAAAGCAGGCCAAAATAGACCGGCGAGCAGTAGGTGATGAGCGGTGCGAGCGCATAGAGAATCCATGCGGCGGAGGCCGCTCGTTCAAATGGGTCGGTCGCCGCCTGCAAAGCGCTGCGACTTCTTCGAGCTGCAACGCGATGTAGAGGATTGGCGCGCAGGATTAGACGCCATAGCGCACCCGTAGACGACAGGGTTTTCATCGTACGTCTCGAGGTGCACGAAATGCCAGCGGCCACGCAGCCAAGATGAGTGTTCCAAGTACCATGGCCAATCCCCATTCGGTTGAGATTTCGAGGCCAACGCCACCAATCACCGGTCCTGTCGCGCCGCCATTTGTGTATGCTCCTATGATCGCCGATACTGCTTGGGGCACGTTTCGGTAAGCGATCCCAACCTCGATAATGCTCAAGGTATACAATGAGCCACCCGCACCGCCCCAAGCGATCGCGGCAAACCAAATCCCGGCAGGAAAGGACTTCGATAGCGGCACTGCCACGAGCGACAGAAGCAGCGTCACACTGAGTGCTCGAAACAGCGCCGCTCCACCGAAACGATCAGCAAGACGGCCGATCGGATATTGCGTTGCCAAACTTGCGAGTGCGATCACACCTGTCAGTGTCACGGCGGACGATGATGGTAACACGCCCAATCGCGTCGCCTGGATCGGTCCTAGGGCATTGAGTCCCGCTTCGAAGACGCCGCCGATAAAACCAAGGGTCGCAAGCGGCACAAAAACCCACCACCTTATACTGCCCGACAGTGCTTCGGGCGCTGCGAGTTCGGGACCGGTTTTTGGGCTAAGTGAGATGATCGGTAACCAGGCGAAAAGCGTCAGTCCGATCGCAAGACCTGCGGCGGTTTCAAGACGAAGCGAGAAGACGGGCACCAGGAACGGTCCAACAGCTGCCGCAGCTGCAACGAAGCTCTGATACAAACCTGTTACCCGACCAAGTCGCGCAGTTGGAGTCGTCCAAGCGATTAGAGCTTCCGTCGCACTCCATCTGTAAGCCGCTCCGATGCCGACGAGCGACGCACCGATACATAGAAGTACGTAGTCGCGCGTTAATGCCGAGAGCACGAGCCCAGCAGTGGATAGTGCGAGACCTGTACGGAACATGCGAGCAAAACCAACCGCCGCCAGGACTCGCGGTACCAGCGGCAAGTTGATCAGCGTAAGTATGAAGGGTAGTGCGCCATAAAAGCCAATCGCAATCGGCGATGTGCCGCTATCATTCATATACAGCGCGATGAGAGGCAGCATCATCGCTATCGGCACACTTTCACAAATGGCGGCTGCCGCATAGCGCCATACCTGTGTCGTAGCTTTACGCTTCCCGAGCATACCTGCAGTTTTCATCTTCAGAAATTGAACCCGACGCTCGCACCGTAGCGCCTGGGTGCGCCATACAGCAGCTCAGCAAGGCCGAAGCTTGAGAGGATTGTCGATGAGTTCACGGGACGAACGTCGAAGACATTCCGTGCAAACACCGACACGCGCCATCTGTCGCTAGCACTAGCAAGCGTTAGCGTTGGGTCGACAATCCAAAATGCCTTTTGGGAAAACGTCACATCGATGGGCGTGTTGGACTGGTTTACCGTAAAGTACCTATCGTATAGGTCCCGTGTCTTATAGCGCGCTGCAATCTCTGGTGTCAGACTTAAGCTGCTACTGATTGGTAGTCGGTACCTGACTGTACCTGCCATCGTGAAGCGAGGTGCGTTCGTAAATCGCTGGCCATCCAAATCAACTCCATTCAATGTCGAGTCTACGTACTCGGCGGAGAGGAGGCCTACACTTACATTCGCGGACAGCCTTGATCCCAAACGCCAACTGAGGTCGGCGTCAAGGCCATAGACGCGCGCGTTAGCGGCATTGGTTAGGATCTGAGTGTCGACACCCCCGCGATTGACGACATCGAAAACCTGCAGATTGCTATAGTCATAGTAAAACACGCTTGTATTGATCTGGGCGCGCCGATTAAAGAGCGAGACTTTCGCGCCGGCTTCATACGCTGTTAGGTTCTCGGGGTCATAAGGATTAGCTTCTTCGGGTGAGAAGAGAATGCTTCCGTTGAAGCCGCCACTTTTAAACCCGCTTGCCGCCGAGAGATAGAGGAGTGCATTCGCGCGTGGCTCATAGGAAAGACCTGCGGCCCACGTTACTTTATCATAGACGCGCTTTCCAGGTACTCCAAGTTCCCGGCCATCAGACGGCAAATCAAGGATCAGCCCAGTCGGCGGCAAACCGTAAGCCGCTAGATCACTGGGCTCCTCAAGGTAGGATGTTCGAGATGAAAACTGTTTCTTCTCGATGGTGGTGCGCGCACCGAGATGCGCCTTCCAACCTGGACTGAACTCCCACACAGCGTCAGCAAACATGGCAGCTGCAAATGTCCGCTGCCGATAAGAACTATTAAGGCGCGCTGCGATCGTACCATCCGGCAGTAGTCCTGCGGGAACAAATCCGCTCGCTACAATACCTGGTATTGTCGCTAAAGACGGTCGAAACTCCCGCAAGGTATCATAATCGTTGTTGCCTTGAACTGTATCGATCCCGACATACCCGCCGACAACGAGGTTAAGGCTATTGAGGTCGAGGCCGAGTCGAAGCTCCTGGCTGAATTGTTCGACCCTTGCGCGGAAGTCGACTTCCAGAAGTCGGTTGGGGCTGGCGTCGGTTTCATCAATACGTGCGCTTTTCACCCACTGATATCCGGTGACGGAGGTGAGGGTCGCTCTTCCAAGCTTCGCCTCGCCCCTCAACGTCGCTCCGAAATCATCATAGCGCGATCGCGGCAGCCGATTGTAGTCGCCATCCAGAGGATCCTTATCGCTGTCCGAATATCCTGCGACGTCGACACAGCCGTTGTTTGCAAGTTTGCCTCGCAGAAAGGGCGTACATGGCCCACCGGTGGTGGTATCAAGCAGGCCGGCATGCTGATAGTAGCCGAGGTTCGAGCGATCCTTCCCGCCTTGGACGATTGCCTCGACGTTCAACTTGTCCGTCGGTGCCCAAGCCATGACGCTGCGCAGCGCCCAGTACTTCCGATCACCCCCGTCGCTCTTCAACGTGCGGTTGTATTGGAAGCCGCCACCCTGATCGGTTGTTCCAGCCACCCTGAGCCCAAGCGTGTCGCTGATCGGGCCACCTGCGCCCCCTTGAAGCGTGACTCGTCCGTATTCCTCCACGCTGATTTGCCCGTCGGCTTCGAACTGCTTACCTGGCTTTCGAGATATCAGGTTGATCGCGCCTGCCGTAGTGTTGCGTCCGTATAGAGTGCCTTGCGGACCCTTGAGAACCTCAACACGGTCAAGGTCGAAGAGACCGAAGCTAAGCAATGCTGGTGAGGTTAGATATACGTCGTCGACATAGAAGCCGACTGGTCCGGCATTGTTATCGTTGAAGTCGGACAAACCGACACCGCGGATCGTCACGTTTGGATTGGCGTTACCTGAACCATATGAATTCTCGATCACGACGTTAGCCGTAAGTTTGGCGATGTCCTTAGTGTCAAAGGCGCCTGACCGCTGGATAGTATCGCCGGTGATTGCACTAATCGTGGCAGCGACCTTGTTGACAGACTGCTCGCGACGCTGCGCAGTTACGATGATATCGCCCGATACCTCGGGTTCTGCGGCTTGGCCGGACACCTTTGCGGTGTTTTGCTGCGTAACCGCACTTATGTCTTGGGCGGCGGCGGAGTTGGCGAGGGTGAAGCCCACCGCACTGATCGATACCGTCACCAGTTTTGCCAAACGAACCTTGCGCATGGTCTACTCTCCTCCCCAAGGCTCTGCCGCTTTCAGCGGTCGGCATGTCGCCTGTCGGGTGACAGGGATTGCGCACCTGCCCCTAACCTGTCAAGGATCAAGTTGTGATGCGTAAGAAGCAATCTGCGGTCGACGTCGCCACGGATCGTGGCGCAAAGGAACTATTATTATACAAGCTGAAGGCTATCGCGCCGATACGTGACCCTATGCCCGATCGAAGACGAGCGTTCGTAAAGATCGCGCACGATCTCGCGTGCGAGCTGAGTCTGGACGGCTACTCTATGCGTCGGGTCGCTGATCGTTGCGGCATTTCGCTAGCCGCCTTACAGTACCACTTTGAAACAAAAGGTCGACTAATCGCGGAGGTAGTAAGGTTCAGGACGGATTGGTACGGAGACTGCATCTATGACTGCGTTACTGCAATGCCTGACGAGCCAAGTGTCATCTTTGACGGCGTCATAGAGTGGTTGCTTGCTGACGCCATTGTGTTACCAACCGCCAATTTCTCCTACAACGTCTGGGCGCTATCACAGCACGATGATCTCGCGAGTGCCGCGCTGTCTGAATATCGCCGTCTGTATGATGAGTTGCTCGTGACGCTTGTTCGTCTCGTAAACCCATCCGTACAGGATCACGCTGCAGAGACTGCCGCTGTGCTTATTGCATCGCTGATCGACGGTACAATGCCGTTAGTCAGCCGTGGGCGTGCTGAGAAAGATGTAGATGCTGGTGCAAAGGCGGCTGTGCAACGCCTTGCGCATTCAATTGCGCTAGACGCTACGTAACGAGTACTCGCACGATTTCGAATAGAGCGTGGCCGCGCGGCCTCTGCTCCAAGGGCGAACTATTTGGCATCATTTATAATTGGTGTTAGCTCATCTGTCTTTGGGTGTGTCGTGTTTTCCCTATGAGATAAAAGCTGCATCTCGGCTTCCATCATCATAACGGTACTGAGAGATTGTCCATGACTGATAGTGCGAGCTCTGCGAGATTTGATGTTTTAATCGTCGGAGGTGGTCATGGTGGGGCGCAGGCCGCAATCGCGTTGCGGCAGGCAAAGTTCACCGGAACGATCGCTATCGTTAGTAATGAGAACGCACTTCCGTATGAACGACCGCCGCTTAGCAAGGAGTACCTGTCAGGCGATAAACCTTTCGAGCGGATTCTAATACGTCCATCTACATTCTGGAAAGAACGCGAGATAACGATTCTCTTGGAAACGCAGGTTTGTGGCGTGTTAGAGGAGCAGCACGAGGTAGTCACTGCGGACGGCTTAATAATTGGTTACGGGCAGCTCGTGTGGGCAGCTGGCGGCAGCGCGCGACGGCTTGTGTGTGAAGGCGGTGACGCGGCGGGTGTTTACACTGTCCGTACACAGTTGGATGTCGACCTATTGGCAAGTGAGCTCGATAACGTTGAACATGTCGTTGTGGTTGGAGGTGGCTATATTGGGCTAGAGACCGCCGCTGTATTAAATAAGCTGGGCAAGCAGGTTACCATTTTGGAAGCGCTCGACCGAGTTCTGGCACGAGTAGCCGGCGTACCATTGTCCCGCTTCTATGAGGCGGAGCATCGCGCCCACGGTGTTGATATTCGTCTAGACGTCATAGTTGATCATATCGAGACGTCTGAAGGACGTGTCGTTGGCGTCCACTTGGTAGGAGGCGAGGTACTTAGTTGTCAGGTGGTAATCGTCGGGATTGGCATTGTCCCATCGATTGAGCCTCTCAACGATGCGGGTGCAGTCTGTTCCAACGGGGTTGAGGTAGACCAGTGGTGCCGGACGAACTTGGCAGACGTTTTCGCCGTAGGTGACTGCGCAGCTCATGAAAGCAGTTATGCCGACGGTGCGCGCATTCGGCTGGAATCGGTTCAGAATGCCAACGACCAGGCGACTCTAGTCGCGCGAAAAATAGCGGGCGAGACTGTTACACCATATGCTTCTGTTCCATGGTTTTGGTCACATCAATACGACCTTAAACTTCAGACTGTGGGCTTGTCGGTGGGGCACGATGAAGCAGTCGTCCGTGGAGATCCAGCATCCCGCAGCTTTAGCGTTATTTATCTACGACAGGGGCATGTTATAGCGATAGATTGCGTCAATTCGGTCAAAGACTATGTTCAAGGGAAGTCGCTAGTGGTCAATAAGGTTCAATCCCAGGCGCATGTATTAGCCGACACTAATTTAGCGCTGAAGGAGATAGCTTCTGGATATATGAGGCAAGGTCAGTAGGCGGAGGAAATGAGCGCCAGCGTGGTGATGGTGGTGCAGTCAATTCACAGGTTACAGCGTCGGCACGTCAGCCATCGCGGCGGCCTGTTATGTCCCAGCAGAAAGGAAACGCCCTGCGGGCCGGCCTAGCTTGTTTGCTTAGGATACGTTCCAGCCCAGTGTCACAACCGTCCGGTTGTGACGGCCACTGTCCGCCTTGGCTTTCCGCGGCTTTGCAGGTTTCAGAATCCTATACCAAATGCGGGCGGGCGTAGGATGCCCGTCCGCTCAGACGTTAGGCAGCAGCCACCGGCTGACCCCCACCGGCATTCAGGGCCGCAGCCTGTAGGCTGCGCTTCAATGTGCGCCATTGTTCATGGTGATAACGCGCACGCGTCATGCATCGACCGTTGATTTGTGCCGCTTCGTAGAGGCGCGAAACAAGCGTCGGATACTTCTCCAACCGCTGCGCTGGATCGACGCATCCTTCAACCTCGCGCACCGCCTCGCTGATTTTCTGCCAGCGTGAGAAAGGCAGATCGATGCCCGTGTCACCGACGATGACCCCCGTGACGAGCCGAGGCGCTCCTGGCTTGAAATCGCAATCCTTATGTGCGCGTAAGCCGGCCCGGAAAATAAGCGTCCGCGCCTCGTGAAGCACCGCTCGCCCTGCACCTAGCCCCGACATGGTAATATCATCGACGTAGCAGGTCATGGTGAGGCCCCGACGATCAGCCAGCGCCTTCAATTCATCGAACAGGCCCTTGTAGGTGTAGTAGGAGATGATCGGGCTCGCGGCGCTGCCGGTCGCCAGCTTGCCATGAAAGCAAATCAGGTTCGCCAGCAGCCCCGCAACATCCGGGGCACAATGCATCACGTCGCGGAAGAAATGCATCACCTTATGCTGAGGCACCGACTGGTAAAACTTGGCGATATCGAGCTTTACGAGCCCACCAGCACCGACGTGCGCCTGCCCGTTCGAGACGTAGGATCGACCCTTAACCGCCGAGTGGAGGTAGGCCGGCGCCTCTACACGTGCGAGGTAGCGGTGGATTTGTCGGTGAAGGCTCTGCAAAGCCTCACCTGGCTCCTGGATCATGCGACCGGTCTGCTTGTGCGGGTAGACCTTGTATCCGCCGTAAGCAGCAAGCTGATCGAGCTTGTTCAAGTCCCACCCAAGCCGGTTCGCCAGCGCGTGCGGAGAGCGAATGCCGTAGAGGTGACACTGCTCAATGGGTATGGGCTGGCTGCTTTTCCGGTTCGCTCTCGGCATCTTGGTCGTCTTCCGCTATCCATTCCAGCATCTTGAGTACCTTGTCGGCGACGTAGAGACGCGCTCGATCAAGCTTAGGATTCTGGGTTTGCTCGGCAAAAAGCATGAGCGATGATAAAGGAATATCAAAGCGCTCAGCGTATTTTGTCAGTATCTCTAAACTCGGCTCTTTCCGCTTTCGCTCAATCTCATTGAGATATGATCGGGACATGCCAAGCTGTTCGGCTAAATCCGACTGTGTAAGCCGGTGATATAGCCTCAATGTTTTCAATGCTCGTTCATACATAATCGTCTCCAACTAGACGTTGGAAGGAATTAAGGGGGACTTACGTAAGCATTTCCCCGATCTTCGCGCCCACACGGATGATCCCGTAGATTGCTCTCAGAATCGCCAACATGGTCGTCCAGGTCTTTGGCCTTAGAAGCGCATCCTTGATGGGATGCGCCTTTCGGCTATCCTCCGCACGCTTCTTCTCAGCATCGGGTACGGGTAAAGAACCCATAGGTATTCACTCCTGCATACTCGCCTCGGAATTAAGGCCAGCTCCACCGCAGCAGTGACAACGAGAGAAGAAGCACCCCCCTAACCCTTCGCGCCCGCTCCACACGGGCGCGCCTTATCGGGGGCGGCGGCGGTCCCCGTGCGGGGTGCCTCCACAAGAGCCGACAAGTAGGAGGACCGGCCGGAGCTGGTCCCGCAGGTGATTGCTCACCCAGAGGTTGAGTGGGATGTTGGCCTTTTCCCGAATGCTGAAACCCATTTAGACGACGCAATCATGAGAGTCAACACTTTG
>Ga0137301_10002_pt1 | contig 19583 bp, 16 predicted proteins | sample RamsorwD2O_NANAH_FD_97189 | JGI IMG/M metagenome (GOLD analysis project Ga0137301, IMG submission 97189) | Mouse cecal microbial communities from Vienna, Austria - N-Acetylneuraminic acid amended with D2O_NANAH | ecosystem: Host-associated > Mammals > Digestive system > Large intestine > Cecum...
CGGTTAGTAAGTAGCTTTTCTAATGTTTTTAATAGTGGCAGGAACCGTTGAAATGACGATTCCTGCCACTATTTTATTATAGCAACTGCAAAAGTGTATAAGCGCCTCCGACAAAGCTTAGCGGTCAACGTCCAGCAATTGCAGCGCAAAGGCTCATTTGCCCAGAATTTGGCTATCACTTTTTCCGGCACAGCGACCATAGCAGTAATAGGATTTGCAGTTTCGCCAATCATGACGCGGCTCTATGAACCACAGAGCTACGGACTTTTTGCTGTATTTAGTGCTATTGTCAGCAACGTAAGCCTGTTTTCGGCTTTGGGCTACGCTCCAGCTATTTTGGTGCCACGACAGCAGAAAAAGTTCTTAGCACTGGTGTAACTCACAATACTACTTAGTTTGGCAACATTGCTGCTGCTACTGCTGGTCTTTTGGTTATTTCACGACCCACTACTACACTCGTTGAAGGCAGAAGCCCTTGATATCTGGTTCTACGTAATTCCCTTCGCAGTATTCATTTTCAACCTAAATGTGATAATGAGTGCTTGGTATCTGCGAGCTAAAGCTTTCAAGAAGCGCGTTGGTATTGAGGTAGTTTCTACTGTAGCCGGACGAAGTCTTACGTTGGGAATGGGGTGGATAGGATATGTGTCAGTAGGAGGCTTGCTGCTTGGTGATTTATTAGCCAAGACAACTATGTTTTTTAGCATGCTTTTCAGTGGATTTCACCAACACTCCAGTAAGCTTTGGTTCCGCTTCTCTTGGGCTCGCATCCGGTCTGTAGCCTGGGAATACCGCGAGTATCCGTTTTATGTAATGCCTACAGCGTATCTAAATACGCTAGCCGGACAAGTACCAATTTTTCTTTTATCCACAGGATTTGGTGTTAGCACCGTAGGCTTGTATGCTTTTTCCACCAGTCTTTTGGAATTACCCATCAACTTGTTAGGTAATGCGGTAGCTCCATTATTTCTTCAGAAAGCTATTGAAACCCAGCAGCAGGAGCCAGAACGGCTTAAGCAGATATGCCTAGACCTGTATAACAAGCTTTTTTACTTGGGCTTGTTGCCCTTCGGCATCATCACCATTTTTGGCGACTGGATATTCAGTTTCGTGTTCGGAAGCCGTTGGGCCCAAGCAGGCTTATTCACGAGTTATTTGGGCTACTACTATATGTTCAAGCTAGCTTCCTATGCTGCCAATCCTCTATACACAGTACTACATAGACAACGAACCGCTTTACTTGGTACAGTGCTGTTAGTACTGACTCGAACTGGTAGCTTGTTACTTGGTCTCAGTCTGCAAAGCCTAAAGATTGGTATGTTGCTTTTTGGGATGAGTAGCTTGGTTGTTACTTTTCTAGTTGACATGAACATTTTATATCTGTTGCATGTCCAAGTACTCCGATTGGCTATTCGAAGCCTGCTTTTAATGGCTTTAACTACAGTAGTATTATGGTGCTTGCGAGCGGGTTTTGAGACCCTATTTGTGTAAGCATGTACTATCAATAACTAATGAAGTATTAACTGAACATCTTAATCTAGCTGCGTAGGTAAATTATTTACCAAATCAGCCATTCATCAAAATCCAAACAGTAACAACGTTCTGGACCAATACGCATACCTATATACATGCCTGGGTTTGAACTATAGGTGCCAATGAATTTTGTGGAGCTAGCACATATGTCCATGTTGGCAAATAGTTTAAGGTGCTGCATATACTTGAATTGCCGGTCCTGCTTTACGAAATCACGGTGAAAGTAACCCCGTTCCGCGGGTTCACAAAGTGTATAGAACTGCCATTCTGGATATTGTTGCTGTAGCTGCTCTATTACCGTGTAATCGTCGGTTAAAATGAAAGCCTCTTTATTGGACGAAAACCGAGCTGCTGGTTCCATGTATTCGCCGAAGTCATACATTTTTGTTTCCGTGAATTTGTCGCCAGCTCTCACGTGCAGACTGATGTATTCCGCAGGCAAATGAACGGACTCTGTGAAAGAAGCCACCACCGATGCACTCTGCACATTATAGCGCCAAAAAGCCTTAATAACCTGTTGCGTTGCGACTAAAAGCGGAGTCTGTTGTAAACCCAGCTCGGGGATGGTAAAGGTTGCTTGTTCGAAGGTTCGAGCACGGTGAAATTGCCATAAGTCTTGCGTCAAATAGTCGATTCCAAACAAGAGCTTATAAGCTGCCACGATGTAGCTATACTTCAAAATTTTTTGAAGGGAAGCTTCTTTGCTTGCCTCAATAACATAAGGACGAAGATTGTAGTCCTTATTGATACGATGAGTGTCAACAGCTCCGAATGGGAAGAAAAAGTCATTCCAGCCGTCGCGAAGCGCAAAATGTGCATGGTCGGAGTAGAGTTCAAAGCGGATATGATGCTTCAGGCAATAGAGCATGGCCAATACCATATTATTATATTCCGAGAAGAAGCCAGAATCCACGCCTAATCGAAATACTAATCTCTTCTTAAATGAGGCATTAAGTTTATTGTATTGATAAATCCACTCTTCAATATTCATTAGCAAAGCAGGTAGCTACTATTTGTCCGCCTAAATACCTGTCGAAAGTACATATTTGCCTAGCGTCGTGTTACTGTATCAAGAATTGGTTGTCTTAACCAGTCACGAACTACCTTTGCAAACTAGGCTGCAATTTAGCCATTGTGATACGATATTTTGTATCACTAACTGCAGCGTAGCCAGTCTCTGCCACTATTTGCGTCGTACATGCCTGATCCCTTTTTTACGATTATTATTCCTACCTACAACCGTGCTAGCTTTATTGCTGACACCTTACGTTCCGTATTAGCGCAAACTTTTCTAGCTTTTGAACTAATAGTGGTCGATGATGGCAGTAAGGATAATACGGCCGAGATAGTAGAGGAATTCCCTGATCCGAGAATCCGCTACTATCTTAAAGAAAATGGCGAACGTGGTATGGCCCGTAACTTTGGGTTTGCTCGTGCTCAAGGTGAATATGTGCTGTTTCTAGATTCAGACGACTTATTACACCCCGATCATCTGGCCACGCTGCATGTTGCAATTGAGGAGCAGAGGCAACCTAATTTTATTGCTACTAAGTTCGATTTCAACCGCAACGGTCAGCGTAGAGCCAGTGATTTAGCCCTCGTACCGGCTGGTAAGTATGGACTTGATTTCTTTTTAAAGGGCAATGCACTAGCGTGTAATATTTGTGTGCGCAGAAAAAATCCAAAACTCAAGCTTTTCGAGGAGGACAGGTCGTTTGCTGCTATTGAGGATTGGATGTTTCTACTGCAAAACACTCAAGCAGATACTATCTATATAATTGACGCAGTAACACTCACTATGAATGATCATGATGAGCGTTCTATGCGTTCTAATAACGAAGCTTTAGTACAAAAATTGCAACTAGCCCTATCTTGGATGTTAGACCATATAACTCTGACATTACCTCAACGCGGTATTTTGAAAAGCCGTGTGTACTATCTTTGTGCTATTCATGCGTACGCTGACGAGAAGCGTATCCAGGCATTGCATTTTGCTATAAAAGCATCTCCTTCTTTGTCATTGTCGCAGGCGGCATTATTAATAATGCGTTGTATGGCAGGACCGCGATTTATAGCTGTTCTAAAACAAATCCACGGTAAAGAACTTAATTCTGAGCTTTAACTTTTAGTGATTTCCTCTATGCGCATTTTATTTATTGGTTTTTGGGGAGTTAATGACCCTTTAACTACCTCTACAACAATGCCCAACTTACAGATCTTGCAGGGTATAAGTACAGTTGAAGTTATCGTTTTTGCAACTGTAGAACGGAACACAGATGATGATATGAGTTTCAATCCAGCTTTTGAGGGCAATAAAATTGTATTCAAGCCACTAATTTCTCGTACTAATCAATCGCTTCTATTAAATAAATTAGATGACTTTTTGCGTTTCCCACGTGAGCTAACTTCATTGGTCAAAGAATACAAAATTGATACAATTATCGGTCGTGGTGTAATGGCAGGGGCTCTTGCTTATCAGACCAGTAAAAAAACAGGGGTACGTTTCTTCGTAGAATCATTTGAACCTCATGCAGACTATATGCTTGATTCGGGGGTATGGAAATCATATGATCCAAGGTATATATTCCAAAGCCGTTGGGAGGAAAAAGAGAAGAAATTAGCTGAAGGTATAATGCCAGTAGCCGAAAATTATCGGCGTAAGCTTATAGAGGAGGGAGTGCCAGCCGATAAAATTATGACAGTATCTTGCTTTGTTAATCTTGATGCTTTTGCATTTAATTCTAAAAATCGGGAGTACATGCGCCAAAAACTAGGCCTCCAAGATGATACAGTGGTAGGAATATACGTTGGTAAGTTTGGAGATATTTATTATGATATGGAAGCATTCGAACTTTTTAAGGCAGCCTCTGATTATTTTCTAGATCGTTTTCAGCTTATAATTCTAACTCCTAATCCTTTAGAAGAAGTAAGAGCGAAATTGAAGCAAGTTGGGTTGAATGAAAGCAATACTTTCGTGACAAAAGCACCGCATAATGAGGTTCCCGCATATTTGTCAGCGGCAGATTTTGCCTTTGCACCTATTAAACCTGCTGACTGCCGTCAATACTGTTCACCAGTGAAGGTTGGAGAATATTGGGCTAGTGGCCTACCAGTTATACTTACAGAGGGTGTAGGAGATGATAGTAAAATAATTCAGGAGGAAGGTGGAGGAGCAATCTTCAACTTAGAGAGGCATAATTCCGTAAACGAAGCTATACAACAGATTGATACAATGATTCATATAGATGGTTACCGTGATCAGGTGCGTAGGATAGCTGAGAAGCATCGCTCAATCCAACAGGCTGAAAAGGCATATGCTAAATTCTTTGGCAATTAAATGATGAGCTATTTACAATGAACATCCAAACCTTATAACTTTACGAAAAAGTTGGAGTTTTTCATCTACTTATCACTTAATCTAAAATTTGCATCATGAGTCAGGAATTAATTGACTTAACCAAGTTAAGATCTCACATCACTGAGTTAAAGGCGCAGTGGGATGATCCTAAAAAGCCATTTCGCTATTTAATCTATGATGATTTTTTTCATCCTGAAGCTGCTGAAATGATTTTAGCTGCGTACCCCGATGTTACAACAGGAAATTGGGATGGCACTACTTACATCAACCAAAAAAATAAATTTGCATTGACAAAGTTTGGAGAAAGTTATCCCTTACTTCAGCAGGCATTTAATGAATTCAATGGTAATAGTTTCTTGCAAATTGTCGAAAATATAACAGGTATTTCTCAGTTACTAGGAGATGATGAATTATTTGGAGGTGGCTTACATCAGTCTGTCACCTTTTTGAATTCTTTATACAAATAGGAATTTTTAATTTATCAATTATAAACAAGAATGAGTTCGGTGTGGCATACTGTACCTCACCGAACTCATTCTTGTTTATAATTTGTTTTTAGTTCTTTCAACTGCAGCTTTAAATCCTGACTTTAAATTTTTTAGCAGTCCCCCCTGTTTAATAGGTGTGTAATATTTGAAACAAATGAAGTTTCTTACCATGGTCATCCTAAGCCTCTTGCTGCACCAGGAGGTATCACGCGAAAATCATTAGCTGTTTATTATTACACAAAGGATAGACCAGCAAATGAAATTGCTGGGGAACATAACACAGTTTATGTCAATACTGAAGGTACGGGGGGACTGCTAAAAAATTTAAAGTCAGGATTTAAAGCTGCAGTTGAAAGAACTAAAAACAAATTATAAACAAGAATGAGTTCGGTGAGGTACAGTATGCCACACCGAACTCATTCTTGTTTATAATTGATAAATTAAAAATTCCTATTTGTATAAAGAATTCAAAAAGGTTGCCATTCTGCAGTCCAACTACATTCCTTGGCGAGGTTATTTCGACCTGATTGCCAGCGTAGACGAGTTCATCATCTATGATGACATGCAGTACACTAAAAATGACTGGCGTAACCGCAATCGTATCCGCACGGCGCATGGAACACAGTGGTTGACCATCCCAGTGCGCCGAAACAGCTTACAGCAACGCATTCGTGATACGCACGTGATGGATAAGCGCTGGGCATCCCGACATTGGCGTACGCTAAGCCAAGTGTATGCCCGAGCTCCTCACTTTCAATTTGGCTGCGATTTGCTATCAGATCTTTATATAGAAGCCGCCTCGCTGGATCACTTAAGTGCCATCAACTTGCTTTTTCTGAAAACGATCTGCAATTCGTTAGGTATTTATACATGCATTACCTCTTCCTCTGATTATTGTTATGACCTGCAGGCAAACCGTACTACTCGGCTGATTCAACTGCTGAAGGCTACAGGGGGTATTAGCTACCTTTCCGGGCCAGCAGCACGACAATATCTGGACCAAAAGCAAATGAGGGAAGCTGGAATAGAGGTAAGTTGGATAGATTATAATGGCTATCAAACATATCCACAGATACATGGAAATGCCTTTGAGCCAGCTGTATCTATCGTGGACCTACTCTTTAATATGGGACCTGCCGCCGCACAATACTTGCGTTCTAGCAGCGCCTCATTAGAAGCAGGACTATGATTTCAACTCCTGGAGCTTGGCTAGTAGATTACTCGGTAGTGGTGCCGGTTTTTCAAGGGCAGGATACTTTGCTCGATTTGGTAGAGCAGCTTCAGACTTTCTTTGCTCAGATTGACCGTTCTTATGAGTTAGTATTTGTACACGATGGCGGACTGGCAGCAGCCTGGGATATTGTGCTGCAGATGCGACAGAAACTAGGAGAGTCTAAAGTCAAGGCAATTCGACTCTCGCGCAATTTTGGGCAGCACAACGCGCTGCTTTGTGGTTTCCGCCACGCAAAGGGACGTTTTATTATAACTCTCGATGAAGATTTACAGCACAATCCAGCAGATATCAGTCGTCTGATTCAGCGGCAGGCTGAAGGCAATTTCGATGTTGTGTATGGCTGCTATGCCATTAAGCAACACGCAAATTGGAGGAACTTTACTTCTTCGATTTTGCGGCAAATGCTTCGCCTTGGCATTCCGGAGTTGCACGCTGACTATTCCGCATTTCGCCTGCTAAAGACTGAGGTGGCTCGTCATTGCTTAGCCATGCGTAACTCTTATACATTTTTGGACGGGTATTTAACTTGGGTAACTAACAGTGTAGCAAGCGTGCCAGTTACTCACCAGCCACGAATTGCTGGCCGTAGTAGTTATACACTAGGCAAGTTGGTGCGACATTCTATTAATATTTTTGTTACGTTCTCTGATGTGCCAGTGCGGCTGCTCACTTATGCTTCCTTGCTAGTGTTTGCTAGCACTAGCATATACTCGTTGTATATTCTGGCACGTAAGCTGTTATATAACGACCTGTTGCCTGGCTTTACTAGCTTAATTATCGCCATTGGTTTTGGAGTAGGATTGCTGCTGTTGGGTATGGGTATATTGGGAGAATATATTCACCGAATCAACCTTAAAACTACGCGCCGTCCCGATTTTGTTGAAGCTGAAATTTTAAACTAACAAAGCTTTTTACTTAGGACTAGTGTGGATTGCTAGTAGAAATTAACACCCAGTATTTCATATAATGAAGCAACCTGTCATACGAACTGCTATTATCGGGGCGGGTGCATTAGGCCAGCAGTTTGCTCAGCACCTTCGACAAACACCGCCTTGGAAAGTTGCTGGCTTTTTTGACGATTGGCAAACCACTAGTTCTGGCCCAGACCTTATACTTGGTAAAATTGCTGACGTGGTTGTAGCATATGCAGCAGGACAGTTCGATAATCTATTATTAGCATTAGGCTACCGCCATATGGATCGGCGGAAACAACTGTTTGAGGAATTGATAGGTGCGGGCGTGCCATTTGCCCGTTTTGTACATCCTAGCGCCTATGTTGATTTTAGTGCGGTGCTAGCACCTGGGGTATTTGTTTCACCTGGATGCGTTCTTGATTTGAATGTGCAGGTGGAAGCTAACGTTACGCTATACCCAGGATGCGTAATAGCCCACGATAGCCAGATAGGTGCGCACTCTATTTTAGCGCCTGGTGTTCGCCTAGCAGGACAGGTTAAAATAGGGGAGGGGTGCTTTTTGGGCATTGGCACTACTATCATCGATTCTCTATCACTCACTGCTAACGTGCGCACTGGAGGCGGAGCTGTACTCATTCATGATGCAAATGTTTCTGGGACTTATGTAGGAGTGCCTGCACGTCGGCTACCATTACCATCCATCGCACCGGAGCCTGATTCACTAGAATCCTGCTAGTTTTGCTGCCCCTGTTGTCGGTAGCCGACTCTAGTTTATGCTTATTCCGTTCAACAAGCCTTTTTCCGTTGGTACTGAGACTCGCTATATAGAAGAGGCGGTACGCTCAGGCAAACTATCTGGTGATGGTATGTTTACTCGGCGCTGCGAAGAATGGCTACAAGCTAAGCTAGGAGCCCCTCGGGTACTACTCACCACCTCAGGCACTGATGCTCTGGAATTGGCAGCTCTGTTGCTTAATCTAGAGCCAGGTGATGAAGTGTTGTTGCCAAGTTTTACATTTTCCTCTACAGCTACCGCCTTCGCACTCCGTGGAGCGAGGCTGGTGTTTGTGGATAGCACAGCAAGCAGTCCTGCCCTTGACGTCGACCAATTAGATAGCCTTGTTACGCCACGAACTCGGGCTATTGTACCTGTGCACTATGCGGGAGTTTCCTGCGATATGACAACTATAAATGCGGTTGCCGAAAAGAACAATTTGTTTGTCATAGAAGATGCAGCACAAGCACTCGGAGGCAAATTCAAGGGAAAACCATTAGGTACACAAGGAGCGCTAGCTGCTTTCTCGTTTCATGAAACTAAAAATATAACTGCTGGCGGTGAAGGGGGGATGTTGGTAATAAATGAACCTAGTTTAGTGGCTAGGGCCGAAGTTTTACGTGAGAAGGGTACCAACAGAGCCGCTTTTTTTCGAGGTGAGGTAGCAAAATATAATTGGGTAGATATAGGCTCTTCCTTCCTTCCTGCAGAAATAAATGCAGCCTTCCTTTGGGCCCAACTAGAAAAGCTAGATTTTATTCAACAGCGACGCCAAGAGCTATGGGCTCACTATTACAATAAATTGCAATCCTTAGATGCACTTGGTATAGGCCTGCCCAATATTCCTGATTATTCAGCCCAGAATGGTCATCTGTTCTACTTAGTATGTCATTCCCTTATCGAGCGTACTGCCTTAATCGATTTTCTGAAGAAGCGAGATATTACGGCCATATTCCACTACCAGCCTCTTCATAGCAGCCCATTCTATACGCCGCGGCATGACGGACGGGACCTGCCATGGGCAACTCACTATGCCGATTGCTTGGTTCGGCTACCTTTGTATACCGAATTGAAATCAAGCCAGCAGCAGCGCATTATTACTGCTGTCTTAGAGTTCTATCAAGCATTGTAAATATCTCCTATCGGCCCTTTGCCACGTATGCGCATTCTTTTCATCGTTCCATACCCGCCGGGTAAAGCTCCTTCACAGCGGTTTCGGTTCGAGCAATATTTTGACATCCTCACGCAAGCGGGCCACTCTTATCGTTTAGCCCCTTTCCTCTCCGATTCCACCTGGGCAATACTATATAAGCCGGGGCATACTTTAGCGAAGGCGCTAGGCATATTAATGGGGTTTGTGCGGCGAGCATACTTGCTCTTAACAGTGCCAGCCTATGACTATATTTTTATTCACCGGGAGGCTGCGCCTATTGGTCCTCCGGTACTTGAATGGATCATTGCAAAGGTGTTGCGCAAGAGGATTATTTATGATTTTGATGATGCTATTTGGATGAAAGACCCTGCTGGTGAGCAAACATTCGTTAGTAAACTGAAGTGGCAGCAGAAAGTGGGGCAAATTTGTCGATGGTCTTACAAAGTGAGTTGTGGCAACGCATATCTACAGGCATACGCTCTGCAATTCAATGCTGACGCCATCATCAATCCTACGACGCTTGATACTGAGCATCTACATAACCGCATCCGAGACCAATACAAGCCAACTCGCTCTATTATTGGTTGGACGGGCACACATACAACCCTGCGTCATTTAGATTTGGTGTGGCCAGTATTAGAGCGGTTAGAGCAAGAAGGGTACGACTTTGAGTTTCGCGTTATTTCCAACCAGCCTCCTAATTATATAGGTTTACGAGCATTAGCTTTCACCCCTTGGTGTAAAAATACCGAGATAGAAGACCTAGGTCAGTTTCACGTGGGATTGATGCCTTTAGTAGATGACCCCTGGGCTCGTGGAAAATGTGCTTTCAAAGCTTTGCAATACATGTCGTTGGGAATGCCTGCACTTGTATCACCAGTAGGTATGAATACAGAGGTGGTGCAAAATGGCTATAATGGGTTTGTGTGTAATACGCCAGAGCAGTGGTATGAAGCTCTACGTCAGTTGATTGCTGATCAGAATATGCGAGCAACGCAAGGTGCTGCTGCTCGTCGTACAATTGTAGAACGATATTCGGTGGTAGCGAATAAAGAAAACTTTATGAACCTGTTTAGCTAAGCCATCTACCATTATGCAACAGCGACTAACAGGGGGAAAGAAAGAAAGAGGGCGTTTTATTATATCACTTGATTTTGAAATCAATTGGGGTGTTCGTGATCAGCAAACTCTCGATCAATATGGTACTAATTTGTTAGGTGTACGTCAAGCTATTCCGGCTATGCTGGAATTGTTCCAAGAATTTGGGCTACGAGTGACGTGGGCCACGGTGGGGCTACTGTTTTTTTCGGATAAAAGGGAAATGCTAGCTCATCTGCCTAATGTACAACCTCAGTATAGCAATCCAACATTATCCCCCTACTTAGCCTTAGATAATGTAGGCGCTAACGAAGCAATTGATCCGTATCATTTCGGACATTCATTGATTGAGCAAATTCGCCGTACACCCGGACAGGAAATAGCTACTCACACTTTTTGTCATTATTACTGTTTGGAGCGAGGCCAAACCGCTGAAAGCTTTCGTGCTGATTTGGAAGCGGCAGTGCAAGTAGCTCAAAAGCAAAATATTACGCTACGTAGCCTCGTATTTCCCCGTAATCAATACAATGCTCAGTATTTAACTATTTGTCAGGATTTGGGGATTACAAGTTACCGTGGAAATGAAGAATCTTGGATTTATAAAGAGCGAAACGAAGAACAGCAAAGTCTCTACAAACGAGGAGCAAGATTGCTAGATGCTTATTTCAATCTTTCCGGACCTAATTGTCACGCTCTACCCAAAATTGCGCAACAGTTTCCCTTTAATATTCCAGCTAGCAGATTTCTAAGGCCTTGGTCGGCAAGACTACAGGCTTTAGAGGAGTTGCGTTTGCGTCGTATTCTTAGTGCTATGGAACATGCAGCTCGTAATAATGAAGTCTTCCACCTGTGGTGGCATCCACACAATTTTGGGGTGAATATTCCGCAGAATATGGCTGTGTTACGGCGCATTGCTGAATACTATCACTATTTGAAATCCACTTATAGGATGGAAAGTCAGTCGATGGGCGACTTGGCTGCCGAACTACATAATTGCATACCTGCAATAGCTAGTTGATGAACTCTTCTATTTCCTCTTCCCCTAAAATAGTTATTCTCGCCGGGCCAGGTGAGTCTACTAATATTCTATTTCACGCACTTGATGCTGAGTTTGGAGTTCATCGTATCGTTGTAGAAACACCTATAAGTCAAAAGCAGCTGTTGAAACGGCGCGTTGAGAAGCTCGGATACGCTACTGTGGCTGGACAAATTTTGTTTAAACTGTTAATAGCGTCGACTTTAAGTAATTCCTCACAGAGCCGATTACAAGCAATCAAGGACCAGGAAAATCTTGATGACAAGCCGTTGCCCGAAAGTCGGGTTATTCGGGTGCCTTCCATTAATTCGCAGGAATGTATTGCTCAACTGCAGGAATTGCAGCCTGATATTATCGTTGTAAACGGCACACGTATAATTTCCAGAAAGGTACTGACAAGTGTGCCTTGCAAGTTTATCAACACACACGCTGGAATTACACCGCTTTATAGAGGTGTGCATGGTGGTTATTGGGCTTTAGCAAATAATGATCCACAGCACTGCGGCGTGTCGGTGCACTTGGTTGATCCTGGTATTGATACAGGAGCTATTATCGCGCAGGCTCTAATTGAACCAACAGAGGAAGACAATTTTACAACATACCCGCTGCTACAACTTGCAGCAGGATTGCCGCTGCTTAAAGCTGCTGTGCATGCAGCACTGTTCGGTGAGCTTCAATTACGACCAGCTCCTGCAGGGCAGTCGAAACTATGGTCACATCCCACGCTTAATGAATATTTACTCAACAGGCTTCGAAAAGGCATTCGTTAGTGCGTGTAAATAGTCCTTTAGTCTTTATTATGCTGATACTCGTTGCTTATATTTAGGCCTTTGTGCAGCTTGAGCTTTAAACCTCATAATATACAACGCGGAAAGAAAAAAAGGCATCAACGGAATCTTATAACGAACAAGCGTGCCAAAATTACCGCTAGTAGTTCCTACACCAATAGCCATAATGATAGAAAATATAAAGCAGAACGATAAAATAGGTTCTGCTGCAATTAATATGAGACCTTTCGACAACCCCGTCCTATAAAATAAACTTAACGTAAAATAAAGAAAGACAGCAGCTTCAATTGCAGATAATAGCATCACCGGATTCCGAGCTTCAAACAGGAAAGGACGAAATAAAGATACAAAGACGGCCTGTGGTGCTACCTTTATTATAGAAGCTATAGAACCATCTAGTTCTCCAATATGGTAAGCTGAGCCGCTCGCAACATATTCGCTTAAATATTCCTGTGTTATTTTACTGCGTTCACCAATTTTATCTACATCGAATCTTTCATCTCCAGAAGTTAGGTTGGTTGCTCCAAAATAGGCTACTCCTGCTCCTATTATAATAAGAATAGGCTTAAGAAGTACGCGTAGAGAAGCAGATTTAATTCTAGAACTATTTTCGTTAAAAACCCAAAACAAAGCTGGTGGCATAAATGACAATAGAATATATATTTTAGCAGATACTAAAATATATATTCCTATGCAACCCAAAATACCAGCTTGATAAATATTCCTTTTGGCAATAAGTACATGATAAAAACCGTAAAATGTCCAGCCCAAAGCACCTATACATAGCGAATCCTTCATCAAGCCTGATCCCCAAAAGAAGACAGAAGGCAAAAAGAAGATAGCAATAGCTAGTTGTTTATATGCGGCTGGATAGATGCGCAAAAAAGTAATATACATAGCCCATATACCACAAAAGCTGATAAACGCGAATGATAATGCTATAACAGTATAAGTATTAAAACAAAGGAATGCTAAAGGTACTGCAACCCGCACAACGAATAACTCAGTCGAGTTAGGTTGCCACCAAAACATTTGAGAGGTGTACCTTGCAAGCTCAGGAATAGGTTGCCCATTTGCCAAGAACAATTTTAGCCCTAATCCAAAATCTTGACCAAAAGCATCATAATAGATTTTAATATGATGATGATAGTTAAAAGTGTCTCCACCTCCATAATAAAATTGGTAAATTATACCTAAAGCAATAGCTCCTATAAATTTTAAGGATAAAGCGGGAATAAAATATTTTTTAGTGTATGCATTTGTGTATTTTCGGCGAGCTGCGAAAGCTATGCTATAAAATAAGGCCAGATAGAGTGGCGTCAGTAAGAGGTCTTTTAAATCCATTTTCTAAAAGCTGAAGGCCTACTTCTTGTTCTTTTTCAAGTATGCCTTCGCCTCTTTGGAGGCAGCCGATTTATTATCGGCAATGTCACGCACGACAGTGTAGTAACGGCGTGCTGTAGCTACGTCCTTCTCTTTATCGGCTAAGCGGGCTAAGTTGTAGTTGGAATGCAAATAGAAGCCGCCTTTTACTTCATCCGTCAGTTCAGAGAAGACAATGCACCGCTGGTAATAGTCCTTCGCTTTACCGTAGTCTTTGTAACGGTTTTGCATCAGCCAACCTAGAAAGTAGGTGGCATACCGTCCACTGGTGGCTTCATAGCTTGGCATCCCTTGATTGAGCTTGGTTAAAATTTCCAAGCTAAGACGCTCACATTCCCTAAAGTCGCCAAGGTTGAAGCACGACAAAGCGTAGAAGCGTTGAAAGTAGCCGTTGTCAGGGTAGGTTTTGGCGAGGTTGCGGGCGATAGGTGCGGCAGCTTCCCAATTGTTCTCCTCATTGTTGAGGATACGCATTAAGAATACTTTGGCTTCCGGGGCTACATAGAAACCGTTGTCGGCTACGTTGCGCAACTGTTGCAAGCCTAACTGTTTATTTCCCTTCGGGAACAAGAGTAGCACTGGCTTGAGAAGTGGGTAATTGGTAGGAATCCAGACAGCATAGTAGTTAAAGAGAGCTTGCCCAAACAAAAATTCTGGACTGAGGCCATTGGCCTCCTTGCTTAGCTCCAAATACTTCAGCGCCCGCTTGGCACTAATTGTTGCTTTGGGCCAGTTTGAGCGCTCGGCGTTTAAGCGGCCATCGAAGCCATAGGCAGCGGCTAAGAAGAAGCAGGCTTCGTAATTTTTGTTATCGTTGTCGAATTGCGCTTCTGCCTTCGTAATGGTGGTGTCCATATAAGCGAAGAAGAGCTTATCGTACTGCTTGGTCTTGATATTGGTCGGTACGATTTTCCACCATTGACTCAGACCCATAAGGAAATAAGGCATGGGGTGGTTGGGGTAGCGCCGACGCAGAGAGCGGAATTGCTTTTCGGCCCGGTCGTACTTGCAGTTGTATAGATTCTGAACTGCTCCTTCTAATTCTGTCTGAATATCCTTGTCCAGCAAAAGCCAACCCTTTGTATTAGCCGTGGGCATCACATCAACATTATCGGTTTGGATATTGCGGATGGGGGATGATGAACGAGCTGTATCGGGCTGCTGGGCGACGGCCAGCAAGGGCAACAACAGCAATAAGAGGATAAATCGGAGGCGGAGAATCATAGACACGGTTACTTGCAGGTACTGATTCGGCAAAAGCCAAAGCAGCGCCTCCCATCGGGAGAACTAAAGTATGGCTTTTGTCCTAGTTTTAAATAAATAACTGCTCGTCATGAAGCTTTTACACACCTTATGTCGCATTGCGGCCCCCTCTGGAAACGAAGCCCTACTCACTCAGTATCTGTTAGAGTACATCGATCAGCACCGAAGTAGCTGGCGGGTGCAGCCTACTGTGTTGGCAGGCAATGAATGGCAAGATTGTATTATGCTGGTCTTTGGGGCACCACGTACGGCAGTTTTTGCTCATATAGATAGCATTGGCTTCACTGTTCGCTATGGCCAGCAACTCGTTCGTATTGGCGGACCAGTAGTGGAAGCAGGTAGCCGCCTAGTTGGGCGCGATACACAAGGTGAAATTGATTGTACACTGACCATAGACGAAGAAACCGGTGAAATAGGCTATGAGTTCACACGGGAAATTGAGCGGGGCACCGAACTAACGTTTTACTGCGATTTTCGAGAAACTGATACCACCGTCCAGAGCTGTTACCTAGATAACCGACTTGGTGTTTGGAATGCGCTACGCCTTTGCGAGACCTTGGAAAACGGAATTGTTGCCTTCAGTTGTTGGGAAGAGCACGGTGGTGGCTCGGTAGCTTACCTGGCCAAATACCTTCAGGAAACCTATGGCGTGCGCCAAGCCCTTATTTCTGATATTACGTGGGTGACCGAAGGCGTGCACCCAGGTCAGGGTGTGGTTATCTCCTTGCGTGATTCGCTAATTCCGCGTCGCGCCTACGTGGACCGTATCCGCCGCATTGCAGAAGCGTCTGGCATTGCGTATCAGCTGGAAGTAGAAGGTAGTGGTGGCTCTGATGCAAAGGAGCTGCAGCACGGTGCGCAACCATGGGATTGGTGCTTTGTAGGTGCACCCGAAGACAACGTGCACTCTCCTGATGAAATAGTGAATAAAGCAGATATTAGCAGCATGCTGGCTCTATATAAAGTACTAATGCAACAGTTGTAGCAAATATATTATACTTGTAGGTTCTTCTAGTCCAGTCGTTTCACTTAATCTTTATAACATTGCCTAATACCGTCATTTCCACCGATAAGGTTCGTCATCTAACATATCAGGAATTAGATGTTTTGCATTCATTGCGCGGCTTTTGTGCGTTTTATGTCGTCATATATCACGCGAAATATGTGCTATGGTCAGGAGGGAAACAGTATTTGCAAGAATTTCCTAGAGCTTCTTGGAGTGTGAGTAAATATATTTTATTCGCTTTTGATATGCTGAGTTCTGCAGGATTTGAGATGGTTATTTTCTTTTTTGTATTATCTGGTTTTTTTATAAGGTACGCTCAATTACGTAAGCACCGAAAATTATTTGACTTTTACTTAAACCGAATTGTCCGAATTTATCCACCTTATATAGTATCAGTTGGACTTGCAGCGTTAGTTTTAATATGCCTGTCTATCCAGCTTCCACAAGTACTAGACAATAAAATTGATAGAGAGTTAAATATTTCTTTAGCTACATCTTGGTACGAGCTAAGAAATTTTAATGTACTAAGTGCTATTCGTACTTTATTCTTTATTCCGATAGATAAGATGTATGTAGGTTACAATCACGTCTTTTGGTCTCTACTTCCCGAAGGTCTCTTTTATTTGATGGTGCCAATAGCATTCATGCGGATCAAATTTTATTATATATTTTCGACTGCCGCTTATGTAGTTGGTTTAATATTACAACAACAGCAAATTGGGTTTAATGCTGTATTGAACTATTTGTTAATATACAATATGTATTTCGCAGTAGGGTCTATTCTTTATGATATAGTAATTAATACAAATTTGATAGAACGATTTAAAAGAGTATCAGCTATGCTGCTTTTTATTGTAGTTGGTTTTTTGTTTGTGTTATTATTAGGATTAGCAATTGTAAAACTTCGCTACATTTCCGGTATAGTAGCTTCCTTATTGGCTATACTTTGTATATCTACACTATTGGCCGGCAAGATATCGCCCAAGAACTCTCTGATAAGATTACTGCATTCTATTGGTATCTTTAGCTTTTCATTATATCTGTATCATCTTCCCTTACTATTAATATGCTACGGGCTGCTAGTTGCAATAACAGATAAGTTTGTTTTCTATGACCGCTACTACTGGCTTGCTGTGCCAATGGTCACTTTTGTGTGCTATTGTCTCTACTGGATTACAGAAAGGATGTCAGTTAATTATTTCCGTAAAGTATAGGTGTGCGGCTAAAGAGTAGTGGGTGAAGTAGTTGGAGTTGTGGGTAAAAGCTCTATTTTACCCGGGTAATTCCATATTTCCTGCCAACCTAACTCCCACCATTTACTGCCGCTTTATGATGAATTTTCTCTACGTAGTGCCCGCATTAGGGGTACTAGCCTTGGTGTACACATGGCTACGCTCGGGCTGGGTAAGTCGGCAAGATGCTGGCGACGAGCGAATGCGCACCATTGCAGGATACATTGCCGAGGGCGCCATTGCCTTCTTAAAAGCTGAGTACAAAGTGATGGCTGTATTCGGCCTTATTGCGGGAGCCTTTCTTTTCTATCTAGGCAGCACGGGTGAAAAATCCAGTCCTGTTATTGTTATTGCCTTTATTATCGGGGCTTTGCTGTCGGCGGCGGCGGGGTTTATTGGGATGAAGATTGCTACGAAAGCCAACGTGCGCACCGCGCAGGCCGCCCGCACCAGCCTTTCTCAAGCGTTGAATGTATCCTTCTCCGGGGGCTCGGTAATGGGCATGGGCGTCGCCGGGCTGGCCGTGCTAGGGCTCGGGAGCTTATTCATTGTTTTCTACCAAATGTTTGTGGTAAGTAAGGGTGGTGGGGCTAATGGCATTGAAATGGAAACGGCTCTTGAAGTGCTAACGGGCTTTTCACTCGGTGCCGAAAGTATTGCCTTGTTTGCCCGCGTAGGCGGGGGTATTTACACCAAAGCTGCCGACGTAGGGGCCGACTTGGTTGGTAAAGTAGAAGCGGGCATCCCCGAAGACGACCCTCGCAACCCCGCTACCATTGCCGACAACGTAGGCGACAACGTAGGCGACGTAGCGGGCATGGGCGCCGACCTGTTTGGTTCTTATGTGGCGACCATTCTAGCTACCATGGTGCTCGGGCGTGAAGTAGTAGCCCGCGGCGACCAGTTCCAGGGCCTTTCGCCCATCTTGCTTCCGATGGTGATTGCCGGTATGGGTATCGTCGCGTCGCTGATTGGTATTCTGCTAGTGCGCGTAAAAGAAAACGGCAACGTACAAGCCTCGCTCAATTTCGGCAACTACGTGTCGGTGATAGTTTCAGCAGTGGCTTCTTATTTCATCATCCGCTGGATGCTGCCCGCTGGCGACTTGGTAATCAGCCGGCCTGGCTCGGTTCCTTTTACTTCTCTCGACGTCTTCTATGCTGTGGTAGTAGGTCTAGTAGTAGGTACCTTGATGAGCATCATCACGGAGTATTACACCGCTATGGGCAAGCGGCCTGTACTGAGCATAGTGCGGCAAAGCAGCACTGGACACGCTACTACCGTTATCGGGAGAATATCGGTGGGTATGGAATCCACGGTGCTGCCCATCATTGTACTGGCGGCTGGCATTGTGCTCAGCTTCGAATGCGCAGGCTTGTACGGTGTAGCTATTGCTGCCGCTGGCATGATGGCCACCACGGCTATGCAGTTGGCTATTGACGCCTTCGGACCTATTGCCGATAATGCCGGGGGTATTGCCGAAATGAGTGAGCTGCCCAAGGAAGTGCGTGAGCGAACCGATATCCTCGACGCTGTCGGTAACACTACGGCTGCTACCGGTAAAGGCTTTGCCATTGCTTCGGCGGCCTTGACTTCGTTGGCTTTGTTTGCGGCTTTCATGGGAACCGCTAAAATCACGTCTATCGACATTAGTAATGCCCGCGTACTAGCGGGCTTGTTTATAGGCGCTATGATTCCGTTTATCTTCTCGGGATTGGCAATTGCGGCAGTAGGCCGGGCGGCTATGGCCATGGTGCAGGAGGTGCGGCGGCAATTCCGCGAGATTCCTGGCATTATGGAAGGAACTGGTCGGCCAGAGTACGAGAAATGCGTGGCTATTTCCACACAGGCTGCCATTCGGGAGATGATGTTGCCCGGCGCCATTGCGCTGATTGTGCCCATTATCATTGGTTTCACCTTCGGGCCGGAAGTGCTAGGTGGCACGCTGGCCGGCGTGACTGTGAGCGGCGTGCTGATGGCCATCTTCCAGAGCAATGCGGGCGGCGCCTGGGACAACGCCAAAAAGTCGTTTGAGAAAGGCGTAATGATTGACGGCGTAATGCAGTACAAAGGCTCTGATGCGCACAAGGCATCGGTAACTGGCGACACGGTAGGTGACCCCTTTAAGGATACGTCGGGGCCATCGATGAATATTCTAATCAAGCTAATGAGTATTGTCTCGCTCGTCATCGCACCGCACATTGCCGCTCCAGAGCGCGGCGTGGCGCCAGCACAAGGCAGGTATCAGATGGAAATGCAAGCTCGCCCTTATGTGCGCTATACCAATATCACCGATAAAGCCACCGAAGCGGTGTCTGTATT
>Ga0137301_10003_pt1 | contig 18817 bp, 18 predicted proteins | sample RamsorwD2O_NANAH_FD_97189 | JGI IMG/M metagenome (GOLD analysis project Ga0137301, IMG submission 97189) | Mouse cecal microbial communities from Vienna, Austria - N-Acetylneuraminic acid amended with D2O_NANAH | ecosystem: Host-associated > Mammals > Digestive system > Large intestine > Cecum...
TGCGGATAATCGTAAGGCAGATAGATATCGTGAATGTGCACAATGACGCCAGGAGCCAGCCGCGGGAGCACCTCCAGAAAGAACACCATGGAGTCGGAATTAGGAAGCACTCGGTGCGAATTGTCGATGAACAGAATGTCGTTAGCTTTTAGGGAATACAGAAAAGAGAAGTCGGTATCTTCAAAGGGCTTGCGCACTACATGTTGCGCTAGTTGGTCTATTTCCGCCCGCGGATAAGGGTCAATAGATGTAATCTGGGTGGGTAGGCTCTGGTCACGGATGGCCTTGGCAGCTACTTTAGTGGAATTGCCCGAACCTACCTCTACATATTGAGCTGGCCGGAAATGCGCAAGCATTCCGTAAATGGCTACTATATCGAGGCCCGGCAAAAAGGTGTTGTTCCAGGCAGGCTGCTTGGCATCGGTTTCAACCTTTGCATCCTTCACTTGCTCGAAGATAGGCTTGTAGGTCAGTATGCCGTTGAGTAGCTCTCGATATGTTTCGCGGTGCCGGTTGATGAGGTCATAGAGCGGCTGATGTGGCGGTTTGCCATGACCGTAGCGAGGTTCGAAGCTAACTTTATACTCTAAGAAAAGATTCTGGTATTTGGGCGATACAAACTGATAGAGTTCCTTCAGCATGAGAGCAGGTGGTTACAAGAGAAGCTTGACTATTTCGGTTGAGTCAACAGTTGGCAAAACTACTGTTTTCTAAGTTTCTGTTTCAGAGAAACAAGCATGTCATAAAAGCAAGTTGCGGTTTTCCTATCGACTTGTTGGGGAGACATTTGGCTATTGTCAAACTTATACCGATATTTGCGCCCCTGTTTCTAGCATTGTAACCTCAACCTTCAAATATCATGGCCCGAGTTTGTGATTTGACCGGCAAGCGTACCCGCGTAGGCAACAACGTGTCGCACGCTAACAATAAGACCAAACGCAAATTCTACCCGAATTTGCAGAAGAAGCGCTTCTATATCCCCGAGGAAGATTCTTGGGTAACGTTGAAAGTAGCTACTAGCACCATCCGCACCATCAACAAGAACGGCATCATGTCGGTCCTGAAGAAGGCAAAAGAGCAAGGCTTCATCGTTTATTAGTCTAGCCTTTCCGGCTTACTCTAAAGCGAAAGAATAAACAGACGCGTACCCGAACTGAAAAGCAATTTTCGGTTCGGGTACGCGTCTTTGTTGTATCTAACTAGCTTCGCCCTTGTCCTTCTGCTCTTCTTTATGACTCGGTTTCTTTGCCCGCTGCTGCTCACCTTTGCTCTGAGCGCCCCTTTGGCTGATGGATATGCTCAACGGGCTGCGGGCCCCGGTCGCCCTAACGACTTCCTGGACCCGGCCTTTCATAAGAACCGGCGTGAACTGTTGCGACAAACGTTGCCAGCTAGTTCGGTAGCAGTTCTGTTTGCGGCACCCGTCCGCAACCGCGCCAATGACGTCAACTATATATATCATCAAGACCCCGACTTCTACTACCTGACTGGCTATGACGAGCCCGATGCTGTATTAGTGCTCTTCAAAGAGCCGCAAACTATGGGCGGACAAGCAGGTATCACGGAAGCCTTGTTTGTACAGCCGCGCGACCCCAAAGCGGAGGCTTGGACAGGGAGGCGGCTCGGTACAGAAGGAGCACAGCAACAGTTGAAGCTACAGTACGTGGCTAATAACAGCGACTTTGCTAATGCCGGGGTTCGGTGGGCAGACTTTCAGCATATCCACTTCCTTGATCTGCCTACCGATGTGCGCGACGACGCACGAGACGCGGCCGACTTATTTGATTTAGTTGCTAGCTTCCGCCAGCAGGCCGGTATACCGGCCACATATGACGCTAAGAAAGCCGATGTGTATCGCTCAGTTGAGCTTTATGGCATCACGAACGCGCCTAAAGTGAAGGCGTATTTGGAAAGCATGATCAAGGCGCAGCCAACTTTAGCGACGGATACGTACTTACAAAACTACCTCCAAGCCACCACCGATGCCGAGCGCCAAAAGGCTGTAGCGGCACGTCCAACCAGTCGCTTTGAAAACGCGGTGCTTGATGATGCGCTAGACGAGATGCGCGCTGTGAAAACCCCCGAAGAGCTGAATTTGCTACGCCGTGCTATCCGCATCAGTGCAGTAGGCCAGCAGGAAGTAATGAAAGCAATGCGCCCTGACATGGGCGAAATGGAAGTGCAAGGCCTGCATGAGTATGTGTACAAGCAATATGGCGCCGAATTTGAAGGTTACCCGAGCATAGTAGGAGCGGGGGACAATAGCTGCATCCTACACTACGAAACCAACGATAAGCCCCGCCTCGGCAACGACTTGGTATTAATGGACTGCGGTGCCGAATACCACGGATACACTGCTGACGTAACCCGCACCGCACCAGCTTCCGGTAAGTTCAGTGCAGCGCAACGGCAGATATATGAGCTAGTGTTAGCGGCGCAGGATGCGGCCATCCGGGAGTGTAAACCGGGCAATGAGTTTCAGGCTCCCAATAAGGCTGCGCAGCAAGTGGTAGCCGAAGGACTGATAAAGCTTGGCATTATTCAGAAGCCGGAAGAAATGCGTCGCTACTTTCCGCACGGCACCAGCCACTACCTCGGCCTCGATGTGCACGACCGGGGTAAATACGGACCCCTCAAAGCCGGTAATGTTATTACGGTGGAGCCAGGAATCTACATTCCAGAAAACAGCCCTTGTGACAAGAAATGGTGGAATATCGGCGTGCGCATCGAAGACGATGTGCTCATTACGGCCACGGGCGCCGAAAATCTTTCCAAGGAAGCACCCCGCACAGTAGCCGAAGTGGAGGCCATGATGGCTAAGTCAAGCGCCCTCGATGATTTCAAACTGCCTACATTGAAATAAGTACAGGCACTTCTTAGGCTATAAAGAGCAATGCAGAAGAGAAATATTCTGCCCCCAATGTATAGCTCAGTGTCTGAGACAGTAAGTACAAAGTGGTAGAACCAATCTGCTTGGTGGTAGTGAGGTGAATGTCAAAGTGATATTCACTGCTACATTATTGACTTGAGTGTTTGTCAATTCCGAAAAGACCTGTACCTTTGCAGTCCTTAATCCCAAAAACCCCGTCGAGATGGCTAAGAAAGGAAACCGGGTGCAGGTAATCCTCGAATGCACCGAGCACAAGAACTCGGGTCAGCCGGGCACCTCGCGCTACGTCACCACCAAGAACCGCAAGAACACGCCTGAGCGCATTGAATTGAAAAAATTCAACCCCGTGCTCAAGAAGATGACCGTTCACAAGGAAATCAAGTAATTGAGTTATGGCTAAGAAAGTAGTAGCAACCCTGAAAGTAGCAGGCGGTAAAGACTGGGCGAAAGTAATTCGCGCCGTTAAATCCGATAAGACCGGTGCTTATACCTTCCGTGAGGAGATGGTGCCCGTCGACAAAGTGCAGGATTACCTAACCACTGGCGTTAAGTAGTTCAGCGCCCTCGTGGCCCCCTGACCGAAGTGAAGAAGTCCCGCCAGTGTGGGACTTTTTTGCGTTATATGTAGCGCGGAGCTCCAGCTTCGTGTATCGTCGAATGAGCGGAATGGCACTTCATGCAACTTCTCGTTCAACCTCTGCCACGCTGCGCGAAGCTGGAGGTTCGCGTTACACCCTATCCCATGGGCCTCTTCGATTTTTTCAAAAAAGACAAGGAAAACAAGGAGCAGCAGGAGTCGTTGGATAAAGGGCTGGAAAAAACCAAAACCAGCTTCTTCGACCAGCTCAGCAAAGCCGTAGTCGGCAAAGCTACCGTCGACGAGGCGGTGCTCGATGACCTGGAGACCTTGCTAGTGCACGCCGACGTTGGTATCGATACCACGGTAAAAGTCATCGACCGTATCGAGAAGCGCGTGGCGCGCGACAAATATGTAAGCACCTCGGAGTTGGACCGGATTCTGCGCGAAGAAATCGTGGACTTGCTGCAGGATAACCGCACGTCTGGCTCTAATGCCATCCTCGACCGGCCCGATAGTCCTGGCCAACCCTTCGTGATTATGGTAGTGGGGGTCAATGGAGTTGGTAAGACCACAACCATTGGCAAACTGGCGCACCGTTTCCATAGTGCCGGCAAAAAGGTGGTGCTAGGAGCGGCCGATACGTTCCGGGCCGCCGCCGTCGACCAGCTTATTATCTGGGGCCAGCGGGTAGGCGTACCGGTTATTTCGCACGGCATGAACACCGATCCTGCTTCGGTCGCCTTCGATGCCATCAAGCAAGGTGTGGACCTGGGAGCCGACGTCGTGATTATTGATACGGCTGGCCGCCTGCACAACAAGGTGAACCTGATGAACGAGCTGAACAAGATCAAGCGCGAGATGCAGAAGGTGATTCCGGATGCTCCCCACGAGGTGCTGTTAGTGCTCGATGGTAGTACTGGGCAGAACGCTTTTCTGCAAGCCAAAGAATTCACAAAAGCCACGGAAGTATCGGCGTTGGCTATTACCAAGCTCGACGGCACAGCCAAAGGCGGTGTGGTCATTGGCATTTCAGACCAGTTGCAGGTGCCAGTGCGCTATATTGGGGTGGGCGAGAAGATGACCGACTTGCAGTTGTTTGACCGACGCACCTTCGTCAACTCGTTGTTTAAGAAATAGCATACATCATAATAGTGTTGTTGCCCGAGCGAAGTAAAGGACCTTCCCCATCGGAACGAAACGATAGAACGAATTGTCGTTCACAACTAGTTTGTTCCGGCGAGAGGAGGTCTTTTGCTTCGCTCGGGCAACAAAAAATCAACGTATGAAAGTTAGAAGCCAGCAGGCCAATAAAGTAAACGTCATTACGCTTGGCTGCTCCAAGAATATTGTCGACTCGGAAGTGCTAATGGGGCAATTGCGCGCTAACCAGTTCGAGGTGACGCACGAAGCCGAAAAGAGTGACGCCAACATTGTGATTATCAACACCTGCGGCTTCATCGACAACGCCAAGCAGGAAAGCATTGATACCATTCTGCGCTACGCCGACGAAAAAGAAGCTGGCAAGCTGCAGAAACTCTACGTAACGGGGTGTCTCTCGCAGCGCTATAAAGACGACTTGGAGGCGGAGATTCCACAGGTAGATGCCTACTTCGGAACGCTGGAGCTGCCGCAGTTAATGAAAACGCTGGAAGCCGACTACATGCACGAGCTAGTAGGCGAGCGGCTCCTAACTACACCGCAGCACTACGCTTACTTCAAGATAGCCGAAGGCTGCAACCGTCCGTGCTCGTTTTGCGCCATCCCGCTGATGCGTGGCAAGCACGTTGACCGGCCTATCGAAGATTTGGTGCGCGATGCCAAGCGCCTAGCTAGCATGGGCACTAAAGAGCTGATTCTGATTGCCCAGGACCTGACTTACTACGGCCTGCAAGCCTATGGCGAGCGGAAGCTAGCTGACTTGTTGCGCCACCTTTCGGATGTGGAAGGCATCGACTGGATCCGGATGCAGTACGCGTATCCGTCGCAGTTTCCGCTGGATGCACTGGACGTGATGAACGAGCGCGCCAACATCTGCAAGTACTTGGATATGCCGTTGCAGCATGTGTCGGATAACATGCTCAAGACCATGCGCCGTGGTATCAGCCGGCGGCGTACTATCGAGTTGGTGGATACCATTCGGCAGCGCGTGCCCAATATTGCTTTGCGTACTACGCTTATTGCGGGCCACCCCGGCGAGACGCAGCAGGACTTCGAAGACCTCTACGACTTTGTAGAGCAAACCCGCTTCGACCGGCTTGGCATCTTCACCTACTCGCATGAAGATAATACGCACTCCTTCACGTTGCCCGATGATGTGCCGGCCGATGTAAAGCAAGACCGCGCCGACCAGATCATGGAATTGCAGCAAGGCATTTCGATGGAGCTGAACGAGCAGAAGGTAGGGCAAACCTATAAGGTGCTCTTCGACCGCAAGGAAAGCGGCTATTTTGTGGGTCGCACCGAGTTCGACTCACCTGAAGTGGACAATGAAGTGCTGGTACCTGCCACTAAGAACACGTTCGTTCGCCTCGGTGACTTTGCCAACGTCAAGATCAACGAAGCTTCCGACTTCGACTTGTACGGCCAACTGGTTTCGTAATTATTTCTGTTTATCAATAAAAAAGGCGTTCCTTATGCAAGGGACGCCTTTTTATTGGTAGCTGCAGCTATTATGGATTAAGCAGAAGGGCTGCCTAAATCCAGCTGCATAAGCTGCCCTGATGGGGTGATGACTGGCTCCATGGGCTTGCCAGCTTGTTCGGTAGCAGGCTTGCGCTTGTTCTTCAGGAGCAGGAAATACTTTTCAAAGTATGTGTAGCTCAACCATGCTAACCCTGCGCTCAGAGGCAGCGCAATAGCAACTCTGATAACCGTATTGAGCGGGGTAGAAGGAATGTGCAACTGGTGCGAGCTGAGGGCTAGCAACTCAAGCACAATGCTGTGCAAGCAGTAAAAGCCATAGGTGAAGGTTCCCCAATATGTCAGGAAGGGAATGTTCTTTATTTTAAACCAAGAGCGGGTAGCGTAATTCTGCTCTAGAATAACCAGAACAAAGAAGAAAGACTGAGTGATGTGCTGATCAGTAACCGCTTTTACGGCTGAAGGAAGAAATTTCTGCGGGCCCAGAGTAAGTAAGCCGAGCAAATAAATGCCGGTAATGGTCCAGCGCGACCAGCCAGCTATAGATTGGCGGAACGCTGGATAGCGGAAACAGAGCCATGCGGCGCCGCCACCCATTGCCATGTCCGACATAACGGCGAACGTATGCCGGTAAGTCAGGAAAAAATTAGCTTGGTGCGTGAAACGGAACCAGAAGGAGGCCGCCATAATCAACAAGAACGCGCCCGGCCGCCAACGGCGGAAAAGAAACATCAACAAGATAGGCCACACTAGATAGAATTGCTCCTCAACAGCCACAGACCACAACACGGCAAGGCTACCAGCAGCTGGCTGTACTCCCTTCCAAACTGAATCCATGTTGCCCAAGAAAACCATGTGCAACCCAAGGCTGGCTGTTTCATGATGGGGCATGTTGAACCAGTGCATGACGAGTGGATGCACAAAAAAACCGTACACAATGACCAAGTAAAACACAGGCCATATGCGCAGAACACGGCGACGATAAAAATCAAGTAGGTTGATTCGTTGATGACGTTGCTCTTCTTCTAAAAGAAGATAAGTAATCAGGAAACCTGACAGCACATAGAAAAAGTTGACGCCTAGGGTGCCCTTGTTGAATACACTAAATGCAGGAGAGGAAGCTAATTCTCCGGGCGCAGTGGCTACAAGACCATGAAAAGCAAAGACTCCTAGGCAAGCTAATGTGCGTAATCCGTCTAGATTAGGAAAATAAATTTTGGGTTGCTGAGAGCTGGATTGCATAGACACTCGACATTAAAGCGTTTTAATGCCCAAATATTGCTAAATATTATGGATCTGGTACAAAGTAGTACCTATTTTTTGGTGATAAATCTAACTATCCTAGAATAGTTATAATAAGAACAGCGATGCGCGGGTTTGGATTATATTTTAATTGCATTTTATACGTGAATCTTTGAGTGGAAGTTTCAAATTATAAATGCCTTCAATGGTTTAGGTACTATTAATTTGTAGTTAAAATATAGGTATTCATATATTAGTAGAGGGTGGGGTTGTATGTGTAAGTAACCCTCGAGTTAAGCTGATCCCACAAATTGCCAGTTACTTTGTGGCGGCTGGCCGGTTATAGCCGAATTATTCTTCATTGTATGTCCGTCACGACCTTGCGCTACGCCGATACCGGCGCGTTTTCCTCTTTGCTCACTGCCTATTTGGCCCGGCACGAAGCCCTAACTCCATTTTATCACCGCTTTCCGACCCTCGATGAGTTTGCAGCGCAAATAGAGGAGAAGAAAGCACATTACACCCCCGAAGCTAGACAGCGGCTAGTAGCTGCCCTGCGAGAGCAATACGCTACGCTGCCCGAAGTATACGAGCAGGTACAAGCAAACCTCGATTTGTTGGCAAAGGACACCACCTTCACTGTCACTACTGGCCACCAGCTCAACCTGCTAACGGGCCCTCTGTACTTTGTGTACAAGATCGTAACAGCCATCAAGCTTAGTCGTCAGTTGAAAGAGCAGTATCCACAGTACGATTTCGTGCCGATGTACTGGATGGCTACCGAAGACCACGACTTCGCCGAAATCAACCATCTGCACTTGTTCGGGAAAAAGTACGAATGGAATTCGGCGGAGCAGGGGGCGGACCAGTAGGGCGGCTGAAGCTGGATGGCCTGCGAGAAGAGCTACTCGACCAACTTCCAGCAGACGTGCCCGCCGCTTTTCACGAAGCTTATCAGGAGTCGGCGACACTGGCCGACGCTATGCGCTGGCTTACACACAGTTTGTTTGGGCAGTATGGCTTGGTGAGCCTCGATGCAGACAACCCCGGCTTAAAGCAGGCGTTGGTACCGGTGTTGGAACGCGAAATTCTAGAGCAAGCCTCCAATAAAGCTGTGCAGGCGGCCAATGCGCAGCTAGAAGTTGCTGGTTTCAAGCCTCAAGTGTACTCTCGTCCGCTGAACTTATTCTTCTTAACGGATACTGGTAAACGGGAGCGGCTGGAGTATGATGCTGCCGCCGACTGCGTGCAAATAACTGTGCGCAACACCAATCGCTGTCATACTCAGGGAGGACTACTGGAACTGGCCCGGCAGCATCCCGAGCAGTTCAGCCCCAATGTGGTACTCCGGCCGCTGTACCAAGAGCTACTCTTACCCAACCTGTGTTATATCGGGGGCGGGGCAGAGGTGGCCTATTGGTTTCAACTCAAGGAGGTGTTTGCCGACAATCAGGTGCCGTATCCGATTTTGCTGCTGCGCAATTCGGCTCAGTACATCGGGAAAGCTAGTGCGAGCAAGCTGCGCAAACTCGGTCTGACTTCAACGGATATTTTTCGGCCGTTGCCGGAGCTGAAGAAGCAGGTAGGCGCATCGTTAGGGCAGGAAGAAGTGAGCCTTGCCGCGCAGCAACAGGCGCTGGCAGCCGTGTTCAAGGAGGTGTCGGACTTGGCCCAGCGCCTCGACCCTACGCTGGTACGCACAGTGGCGGCTGAGCAGCAGAAAGCCGCTAGTAGCTTGGCTGGATTAGAGAAGCGCCTGAGCAAAGCGGCGGAAGCCAAGCACGAAACGGCGTACAGCCAGCTTGCCGCTCTCAAGGATAAGCTCATGCCCGATGGCCAGCTACAGGAGCGAATCGACAACGTGCTCAGTATCCTGATTAACAATCCGCAGTTCATCGACCAGCTGCTGGAAGCCTTCGACCCGCTGGCACTGGAGTTTACAGTGCTCGAAGAAGAGTAGTGAAGCGGAAAATCTCAGCTTGTACTGTTAGTTGCCGTAGTGCGGATCAGGTTTCCGCGCTACGGCAAACCATATAACTAGCGCCCGGTACAAGCCGAAGCCTAGGCTACACTCCATGACCAAAGCTAACCTACGCCGTGAAGCCTTGGCTCGCCGCCGAGCCCTGCCCGCTGACGAACTGGTACGGCGGAGTGTTGAACTGCAGAAGTGCTTGTTTGAGCATTTTGCGGTAGCGGCTTTGGATTGGCTGCACGTGTTCCTGCCGATTCTTCAGCAAAACGAGCCCGATACCTGGCGCATTATTCACTGGATATGGGAGCAGAAGCTGCCTGTGCAGCTAGCCGTACCCATCGTACAGCCCGATGGGCAAAGCCTGCGCCACTACCACCTCGCGCCTAGCACCGAGTTAGCTACTAACCGGTGGGGAATACCCGAGCCAGTTGGGGCCGAGGAAGTTTTGCCGCCGCAGTTTGATGCTATTCTAGTTCCGCTTCTTGCTTTCGACGAAGAAGGCCACCGGGTAGGCTACGGAAAAGGCTTCTACGACCGGTTCTTGCTGGATTGCCGCCCAGATGCGTTGCGTATTGGCCTAAGTTTGGAGCCGCCGGTTCCGAAAATTACGGATGCTTGGTCGGGTGATATGCAGCTCAATGCGTGCGTGACGCCTGAAGGTGTGAGGTGGTTTTGAGAGGCCCTAAAGCAGCTATAACAAACGGGGTAGGTGGTAGGCAGAAACTACAAGCAATAAGCGGCTACAGAGCACCGTTGCTTGGTTGTTCGTTCACTATATACCGTTCTTATTATGGCTGAAATTCAATCTTCCGCTCCCGCTGGCCGTGGTACCAAGCCCCGCCGCAAGAAAATGTCGACCCGCATCGACATGACGCCCATGGTCGATCTGGCCTTCCTGTTGCTCACCTTTTTCATCCTGACGGCTTCATTCAACAAGCCGACGGTGATGGAACTGGCTATGCCTGATGGTAAGGGTCCCCGAACTCCTGTTTCTGAAAAAGTAGCGCTTACGCTAATCCTAGGTAAAAACGGCCAGGTGCATTACTTCTTTGGACTGAATACCGAGGCCAAGCCCGCCACGCTGCACACCACTACTTTCAGCTCGGAAGGGCTGCGGCGTGTGTTGCTTGAGCGACAACGGCAACTGCCAGCTCCCACGGTACTTATTAAGGCTGGTCAGGATTCTAAATACCGGGACTTGGTTGATGCGCTAGATGAAATGATTATCACCGATCAGCAGAAATACGCTTTAGTTGACTTATCTGCTGACGACAAGAAACTGCTAGAAAACAACTCGTTGTAAGTTGTAGTAAGCTAGCTGCTGCTACTTGCTGCATCAGCGGGTAGCCGTGGCTAGCTTACCGACTTGGTAGCTGCTGTAACCAAAAGTAGCTACTGCCAAGAGCTGCAAGACATATATGCCATTTAACAGTAACTGGTAAGGATTGGGGGGTGAGATAGGTAGTGTTTCGGTAGCGTCTAGAGGTGGATAAATCGTCCAGCCTCCCATACTGGCTGCAATTAGCGGAGAAATCAAGCAGGTAATTGTAGCAATGAATAGGGCACTAAGTGCTGCAAGCAATAGATAAGTCTGAAGGGGATACCGACTTCGTAACAGCATAAAGAAGCCGATTACTAAGAGGAAAAGTATAAACAATATCCCCACGAACAATACGGGCTGCACCACGAAATACGTGTTGTGCATCTGGATATCAAACTGTGGCTGCAACAGCGTATCAAACCCTAGTAAGACGCCTACTAGCAAAACTGCTAGCCCCAACGACACCAACAGCCAAGCCAACACCGGCCGCAACATTTTCAAGGGCATCACGGTGCAGTTGTTGCGTTCGAAGAAGTCGGTAAGACATCCACTTGCTTGATGCGTGCCTGCCCCCACGGCGCAATACTGACTTGCACCCGCAACGACTGTTTCGGCTTGAGCTTGCGGCCAGTGTCTTCGGGCACATAATATCGTTCGAAGCCGTAGCGGAGGCGTATGCTACGTCGAAAAGCATCGGCCACCCATCCCCGGAGCACTACTTGGTTGGCAGGTACAGTGGGCTCCTGCGGATACACGCCCACCGCCTCGTAGTTGCCCTGGCGAGACTCTAATACCACGTACACGGCCTGCTTGCGACGCGGCGTACCGGGGCCACGCCATAAGTGGCCGGGAATCTGGCTGATGCTATAATTCAGGTTAAGGTAATCGCCGTAGAGTAGGTCGCGAGGGTCTACGGGGGTGCTACGAAGCGTGATGGTCCGGCCAAAAGCAGCGGTAGCATAGCCAGCGGCGGCTACTGCTAGCACAAACAGCACCTGCGCTACCACCAGCCACCGCACACCCTGCCGCCGCCGCGACTCTGGCATCTGCGGCAAGGGAGCGGGCGTGGCCATAGTGGCAGCTGCTGTGGCGGCCTTCGAAGAAGAAAGTTCGGGAGAAGTCGGCATTGCTTAGTCGGGGGCTTTCACCGAAAAGGTTTGGGTGGCGCGGCGCCGCAAAAACCACCATAAGCCGAGTAGCAGCAGTCCGCCCAGCAAGAAAAACAGCGACTTATCCATAAAGCCCCACGTGAGCTTGAAGTAGGCAACCGCCGTCGTCAGAATAAACAGGGCAGTACCCAGCGTCACCCGATCAGGGTTGTGCTCGTTGTGGGCGCGGGCCAGCACCGATCCCGAATAAGCATACAGCACCACCAAGGTAGCCACAGCTAGCGGCAGCCCGCCCGGTAAATAGAAGCCCGGCAATAGCAAAAGCCAATCGGTGGCGCTGCTAAGGCGACCCCGGGCACGCTTGCCCCAGAGCGACAAAGCTAGTACTCCACCCAGCGCCGCCAGATACGCTAGTAGCGGCGGCCGTAATTCCCCGGCGTAGGTGTCCGTTTCACCAAACAAAGCCAGCCCAAGCGTGAACAGAAACGCAGCCACCAGCGGTGGCCCCTGCAAGGCGCGGCCGGCGGGCCGGTCAGTTTGCCAATCACCCGCCGCGTAGATCAGCATGGCTGGTACAAAGAACCACGTGATTTTGATGTGCAAGTGGTTCACCAGCAAGGCAGCCTGCCACAGTAGGCCTGTTGCTAGTACGCCACCCAACAGCGAATCGGGGCGGCGCCACCAGTAGTAGCCTAGCCCGCCCGCGGTTAGCGCCGCCGTGAAATAACTAAACACGCCTAGCTGCCCAGTATTATAGCCCTGCACAATTCCCCCGATAACAACGGTAAGCAGAAACACAAACTGGCTACGGTACAGCCACGTTAGCAGAATGCCAACTACGGCCCAAGCCAGCAACCCCGTAAGGTCGTAGCCGATGAGCTGGTACATCTGGCTGGTGAGCACAATGCTGGCTCCGAATAGAATCAAGCCTAATCCTACCAGCCCCATGCCCAACGCCTCGTACTGGCGGCGCAGAAAGTATTCGGCGGCAGCGTAAGCCCCCGTCAGACTACCGAGCAGCAACCCGAGCCGCATGAGTTCCGGCATCTCCTGCCAATTGGCTGCTACTACGCTCAGTGCACTCAGCCCGATAAGCAAACTACCTAGCAGTGGCAGCAAGCCAATAGCGCGTTGTTCGGCGGGGTAGAGAGCCAGCAGTTGCGCGTGCTGCTCCGGGCTGATAATGCCTTTGCGCACCCATTCTGCCCCGTCCGTTTCTAATAATTTACGACTCATAGATACTGCAACATACGCAGAAGGTATAATTCACGAGCTTCCCTTGCGGCACATAGGAGGCTTTAGTTTTTCACGAACCCCAATGATTCTCTGGCCTTTGGCTTCGTGGCTAGTTGGGGCTGAACTGCTGAAACCACTGTACGTCTACGTCGCGGTACCATTCCGTGTGCTTTGAAACGCAACCGCAAGCTGGGCACCAAGTGTCTAACCATTGTTTGCGGCAGTTTGGGCATTGGCCAGCGGTATCAAATGTGTTCCACTGGTGCAGGCAGGTACACTGCCAAAGCTTCTCGTTGCCCGAAGGTTGCCAATTGCATTTCGGGCAAGCAATAATGAGTTGATGGTCAGGCATTAATTGCGAATGTTAGATTACAACCATGAAGTCCGGGCTGACTATGCCGCTTTCCTCGCCCGTGTCATTTCGCGCTTGCCGGGTGGACCAGGAATTTTCTCAACCAGCCAGCCCGCGGCTTTCAGGCTGCGGCGGAAGCTGCCTTTGGCACAGTAGCTCACCAGTACGCCACCCGGTGCGGTAGCCGCGTAGAGTTGTGCAAATACCTCGTCGGTCCACATATCTGGCTGCTTCTCCGGCGCGAAGGCATCGAAGTAGACAACGTGGTAGGTGTCGTTGGGCAGGGCGGTGTCTTGCAGAGCACCCGTAGTTTTATAGAGCGCAAACCGTGGCGTGAGCGTGACTAAGGTGTCCCAAGCTGCGCTGTGCAACTGCTGATGATAATCGAGCAGCTCCGGGTTAAGTACGTACCGCTCCACGCCAAGCTCCTCGATGACGGCGGCTGGCAACGGGTACTTCTCGATGGTGTCGTAGCGAATGGGGTAAGGGCTGGCCAGACTGCGCTGCAAAGTCAGCAGGGCGTTGAGTCCGGTGCCAAACCCGATTTCCAGTAGCCGCACCGGGCTGGTAGCACCTGCCAGCACGGGTTCAAGGCCGGCTCCCAGGTATACGTGTTGTGCCTCCTGAACTGCTCCGTGGGTGCTGTGGTAGTGCTCGTCTAGCTCGGGCACGTACAGCGTACTAGAGCCGTCGGCCGTGACGCGGACTTCTACTTTGGGAGTAATCATGGGGGTGAAAACGATAATAGCGCTAGTAAAGAAGGAATAGCAGGAAGATATACGAGGCAAGGGCTGGCGCGGCTTGTTTGCTGGTTGGTCCGTATGCTGAGAGCTGCCTAGCAACTCTAATTTCAACTAAGCTCCTCTTATGCCCCGCGTCAAAGTAAATCTACCCGAAACTTTTCTGTTCTCGGTTGTCCTTCCCGTCCGCATCACCGACCTCAACTACGGCGCCCACCTCGGCAACGATTCTTTGCTCGGGATACTGCACGAAGCCCGGGTGCAGTTCCTCCAGCACGTAGGCCAGTCGGAGGTGGACCGCACTACGGGGCAGGGCTACATCATGGCCGATGTGGCTATCGAGTACAAGGGAGAGGCGTTTTACGGAGACGTGCTGCACATTCAGATGGCCGCCAACGACCTGCACCCCTACGGTTTTGATGTGGTGTACAGCGTTGTAAACCAAGATAATCGTGAAGTAGCCAGAGCCAAAACTGGTATGCTCCGCTTCGACTACAATACGCGGAAGCTGCTGCGTTTGTCGGAGGAGGTAATGGCGCGGTTGAGCGTCTGAGCTTTTGTTCTCGATAGTGTGTTATCTTCCATCCCAACGTTCCCTCTGCTATGTCTTTGTTCGTCAGGTCATTTGGTCAGTTACTGCTGGTTGCTTTACTTATTTCAACAGCAGAGCAGGCAACTGCTCAGGTGCAAGCTCCCAAAGCGGGTGCTCAGGCGAAACCACTCGTTGCTGTCGATTCCTCTAAAGTCTACATGTATGTGGAGCGCATGCCAGTGTATTCCGGCGGCGATACAAAGGTGCTGACGTCCGACTTCTTGCGTGAGTTTCGAAGCGCTAGCGCGGCGGCAGGCTGTTCGCCTCCTGCGCCGGTGCTTGTGAGCTTCACCGTGGGACCCAGTGGCACCATCTACGACGTGAAGAGCGTCAACAACCAACCCACTCCCGGCAACTTGCCTAAGCTGTCTGCCGCTTGCGAAACAGCCCTGGCTGCGGCAGCTAGCAAGTTACCTCGCCTCACTCCAGGCATGCAAAATCGCCGCCGAGTGGCCGTAAGTATGACTTTGAAACTAGCTGAGCCGACTCGCTAAGAGAAGTTGATTTTCCAGGAACCCAACTGCCTCACTCGTTGTATCTTTGCAGCTATGATGATTGACCTGCCCGTAGTTTCCAAACGCGACATTCGCAAAATCAGCCCCGACGAGCTCAAAACCTTTATGGTGGAGCACGGCGAAAAGCCGTTCCGTGCCAAGCAGGTGAGCGAGTGGCTGTGGAAAAACACGGCCTCCTCGTTCGAGGAGATGAACAATATCTCCCTGGCCACGCGCCAGTTGCTGGCCCAGCACTTCGTAATCAACGGCGTGACGGTGCACAACAAGCAGCTTTCCAACGACGGTACCATCAAGTCGGCGTTCAAGCTCTACGATGGCAACATTGTGGAAGGCGTGCTCATCCCGCACGACACCCGCATGACGGCTTGCATCAGCTCCCAGGTAGGCTGCTCGCTTACGTGCAAGTTCTGCGCTACCGGCTACATGGACCGCAAGCGTAACCTCGACGCTGCCGAAATCTACGACCAGGTGGTGCGCATCAAAGAGCAGTGTGAAGCCGAGTACGGTACGCCGCTTACCAACATCGTGTACATGGGTATGGGTGAACCCCTGCTCAACTATGCCAACGTGGTGAAAAGCATCGAGCGCATCACCGCGCCCGACGGCTTGAATATGGCGCCGCGCCGCATCACGGTAAGTACGGCTGGCATTGCCAAGATGATTAAGAAGCTGGCCGACGACGACGTAAAAGCCAACCTGGCTTTGAGTCTGCACGCGCCCAACGACGCCAAACGTAATGAAATCATGCCCATCAACGAAGCCAACTCTTTAGCTGCGTTGAAGGAGGCCCTGCAATACTATCACCAGAAAACCGGCCGCAAAGTAACCTACGAGTACATCGTGTTCGAGAACTTCAACGACACGCCGCAGGATGCCGAAGAGCTGTTCCAGATTTCGAAGTGGTTGCCGTGTAAGGTGAACCTCATCGAATATAACCCCATCGAAAACGCCGACTACCGCAACACTGGCGAAGCGAAGCTGATGGCGTTCTTGAAGTACTTGGCCGACCGCGGCGTGCAGACCAACCTGCGCCGCAGCCGCGGCAAAGACATCGACGCCGCCTGCGGCCAGCTAGCCGTAAAGGAAAAGTCGGAAGCGGCGTAGTCTTAATTGTAGTTGCTCCTGAACACCAAGCGCCACTCGTAGCAATACGGGTGGCGCTTGGTGTTCAGGAGCAACTATAGCCATCAGTATCGGCTACTTCTGTCAAACAACATAGTAGCCAATACCAGCGCGAATAGGCTTAAACTCGGAGTCTTGTTCCGAGAGACGCACGTAGATCACTCCGCCACCTAGGTGCCACTTGTGGTTGGGGCTTACCGTCAAATTGGTCTTAAAGAGCAGTTATTGGTTGTGCAGGGGCACGGTAGGAACAGCTGAAAAGGAAGAACTCACAACTCGTTCATGCTTCACCATTGCCTACAAAGCGAAGGCCCGACTGTAATCAATACAGTCGGGCCTTCCTTTTGTAAGCGGTGCTGCGTGCTACTTGGTTTTGCCAAAGCGGTATGCAATTTCCACATAAGCTGGGTAGAAGCCGCCTACAGCAGTGCCGTACACGAACCCGAGGCTGCCGCTAAGGCGAGTAGCAGCCAAACGTACACCAAGCAATCCGAGTAAGCCGTCGCCGGCAAAGTATGTTTCGTTCAACAAGGAAAGGCGGCGTGATACACGTGTTGCGCCGCCTACCACGACTATAGGTGTACTTTCACGTTCTCCATCGACAAAAGCATATCCTAGCCCGAGCGTGGCATTGTTGTCAGCAGTGCCATAGGTCGCTACCCCGTATCCGATTCCGGCGCCACCACTTTCTCTAAAGCCAAAGGCTCGAGCATACAGAACCCCACCGCCTACGTTGAATTTTTCGCTTACTGGTACACTCACTTTAGGAGTAACGGCCAAGACCCCAGCTCCAAGTCCGGGAATGATAGGGAATAGTACGCCGAGTGAAACGTTGTCGGTAATACCGTAGTTGGCACCGAATATGAAGAGGTCGATATTTTGGACATAGCCTTCACCTTTGCGTAGGTTTCGGGCAGTAGGTGCGAAGAACATACGTGTACCGTTTCCTACTGGCTCCCAGCCGCGCTGGGCCTGTGTAGTTGAAAGGAGCACTAGCCGACGGACATTCAGCTTCTGGACGGTAATACGGCCTAAATCGGTAGTTGTAAAATCTAGCTCGGTTTCTCGCTCAGCCACCAATACACCAATGAAGGAACTGCCCGATACTAGTTCAACGGAATAAGTCCGGCCCAAAGAATCAGCACCTAGCCTACCGGTCTGCTGAGTCAAAGCATTCTTTAGCTCTTGGCTACGGCCCTCGATTAAGTTGTGTACATCTTCAAACTGACGGGCTGTGAAGGAGCGTACCCGCTCGTCACCATTGCTGAGAGTGGTTTGTAGCGTGATAGAGCTTTGAGTACTATCGGAGGTCGTGAAGCGAAGAAAGCGAGCTTCTCGGAACATATCGGCCGAATAATAGGGAAATAGGCCGTATGCTATTTTTTCCTGCTTATCGATAGTCTCGCCTACCGCAGGATGCACAATTATTGTGTTGGCATTTTGCTGTTGGGCGTGCGCCATGACACCGGTCAAGCATCCTAAAAATGCCAGTACCGTCTTCAATTTATAAAACATAGTATATCCCGGATAAATGGATAGGTAAACCTACCATTTCCGGCATATACTCAAGCGCTTACAATCAAAAAAAGCGCTACAAAATTAGACTGTCAAACAACGCAAGTGAGTGCTGGTATTCAAGTCGAATACCAGCCTTACGAACTAATTGACAAGTTTTACTGCAGCGTAAATCTGACTTTTCAATTTCTCCAGCGACCCACGGCGCGGGGGCGGCCGGTCGAGATTTCCTCGTTGGATTCACCTTCTGGAACTTCACGGGTTTCGATGCGGACAGCGTGGGCTTTGGGTTGCACTTTCTGACCAAAGGCGTCGGCAAACTCCTGCGTAAATTCTGCACCAAAGAAAATAATGAGCGACGAGTAGTTCACCCACAGCAGCAGCACAATAGCCGAGCCTGCCGCCCCGAAGGCCGAACCAGGGTCTGATTTGGCAATGTAAAAGGCAATCAGATACTTGCCCACCAAGAATAGCAGGGCCGTGATGAAGGATCCAATGCCTACATCACGCCAGCGAATGATGGCGTCGGGCAGAAAGCGGTAGATAAGGGCAAAGAGCAGCGACGTAATAAAGAGCGAGAGAGTGAAGTCGATGAGGTGAATGAGGATAATAGTGACTTCCGGTAATAGTCGCTGTAAGTAGTCGGTGAAGGAGCTAAGGATAGCACTAATCACGAAGGAGATAAGGAGCAGAAGTGCCACGCTCAAAATCAAACCAAAGGAGAGGAGCCGGTCACGGATAAATTGCCAAATGCCGCTTCGGGGCTTTACGCGCAGGTTCCAGATGTCGTTGATGCTCTCTTGCAGCGTAACGAAAAATGTGGTGGCTGCGAAAATAAGCGTGCCGACACCGATGATGGACGCCAAGCCGCTTTTCTGCTGCTTGGTAAACTCGGCAATGGAATCCTGTAGGAATTTGGCGGAATCAGCTCCTATCAATCCCTTCATCTGCCCATAGATTTGGCCCGTTACGGCCTCGCCGCCATACACCG
>Ga0137301_10004_pt1 | contig 17672 bp, 25 predicted proteins | sample RamsorwD2O_NANAH_FD_97189 | JGI IMG/M metagenome (GOLD analysis project Ga0137301, IMG submission 97189) | Mouse cecal microbial communities from Vienna, Austria - N-Acetylneuraminic acid amended with D2O_NANAH | ecosystem: Host-associated > Mammals > Digestive system > Large intestine > Cecum...
CGAAGCTTATTTGCCAGACGATCCCGCGTCGCACAGCTATAGGGGAATGACAGCCAGGAATGCGTCGATGTTCGGGCCGCCCGGACGCGCTTACGTCTACCAAATTTACGGCCTGCATTGGTGTTTGAACTTTGTCTGTGGTCCAGCAGGTGAGGGTAGCGCCGTGTTGATCAGGGCGATCGAACCCATATCGGGACTGGCACAGATGTCCAAGCAACGCGGAACCCCCAACCTTCATCTCCTCTGCTCAGGTCCCGGACGGCTGACTCAAGCCTTAAACATTGATCGACGGTGCGATGGCAGTGCGCTGGGCGAGGCGCCCTTTCGTTGGTTGGGGAAAGTGGATGATGTCACGACGGTCGCTGGTCCTCGTATCGGTCTCAAGTCAGGCGTCGACAGCCTATGGCGCTTTGGCAAAGCAGGATCACCATTTGTAAGCCGGCCGTTCTGACCAACTCACTCTAGCTGCAACGCGGATGGTTCAGGCCTTATAGGATTGGTCATCCGGATAACGATACGTGCGGTTCTTCGGGGCGGGCTGTTTCGCCTTCTCTTCGCTGCCCCCATTTTCGCGACTTTCAGGCACCCGGTCTATCTCGGCTCGGTCGTCATCAGGCAGGGGATGGTGCGGCTTCTTGGTCATGGTGTTTTCCCTCTGGTGAAGTAGTCAAAATGTCGCGGGAGAGTATCGTTCCCGACGATTGAGATAACCAAGGCGAGGCCGAAAGTTCGATTGAGGTTCTAATCAGCTGCAAGGAGCCAAAGAGCCGCAATCAGGGCCGTTGTGGCGAACGATAGGAGCCATGCGATCAGGCGAATGCAAACCGGTCTGAGTTCCGCGACCCGGTGGCTTTCCAGCCGCCCCAAAGCACGACAGGCGCGCCGTTGCGCCGACAAGAAAATGAAGATCGATAACATCAGGAAACTCGTGGCAATCAGCTTTGGCACCCAGGTCGGCTCGAGGGATCTGAAAAGTGCATTGAACGCCAATCCAATCCCGACCCCGGCCATGCCAGTACGAACCCAGCCGGCGAAGCTACGCTCGTGTGCCAGAACCGTTCGGTCCTCTGCCATTTCGGTGCGGTCGTTCGCCAAGTCGGTTCGATCTTCAGCCGCCATTGTCAGCGCCGCCCCGTGTTTTGGGTCGGGTCCATCGACATGCTTTGGGTCCTACGCAGCCAGGTGAGGGTACCGCGGCCCATGCCCTTGAATTTGGGATCATCGGAAAGCGGCGCAACCATAAGCGAAGTCGGCAAGCTCATCTGGCGTTTTACAGTATGATAGACACGCGAGCGCCCCAGTGTCGTTCGCACAAGACAGATTTGATCGGACGTCCGGAAGACGCTCCCCTCAATTCTCCAGCCATCCTCGGGTGAAGGTTCACCACAGTAAACCAGATAGAGGCTTGGTCCGGCCTCGGGATGATCGTTAGATTCCGGGACTGAGACCGGGCCGACCACGGTGTTATCTCTTCGGTGCGGACGATGCCGAATTGATCTCACCCAGATCGTCGGCAGGTCGCTTTGCATCGCCCGGCTTGGGATTTCTGGTCGAAATATTTGGCGCGGGCTGGGTAGGATCGTTAGGATCAGGCCGTTTCGAATAGTCGATCTTATCTGTCATGGTCGCATTCCTCCTAATAATCGCGTCGACGCCCCGACCGCTTGGTGACCAAAGGTTTGACGACCATAAAGTTCAACTGACGGAAAAACTCTCACCGGCTATCCCTTACGAACGGCCAGATCCAACACGCCGAACACTACGGCGCCGATTACCGCGCGTGTCGATCGAGGATAGCGGATGACGCGGGAGAATATGCGGACGCCCCGTCCAGTCTGGCCGCCCTCCGCCCGGCTGTGGCTTGGAATGGATGCTTGTAGATTGGCAGCGTTCATTCCAACGGGCCGCCTCAGATCAAGATGCGGCTCATAGAACTCGCGAGGAGTTCAACTTCTTCTTCAACTGGTCGGGTGGCACCTCATGACCTTTCGCGCGTTGTGCCTCGAGCGAAGGAGACTGCCAACATGAGCAAGGCCGAGAAGAGGGAGGCGACTGAAGATCGCGAACCCGTGGGTGGACAACCGCAAGAGCCGGTCGAGGACCGTCCCAATGTCAGCACGACGAAACCCGAGGAATATCCGGAAGGTAATCGCGCCAAGGGATGACCACCGGCAGAGCGGTTGTGGAGCGCAACGTTTTTTGGACCCCTGCAGGAACCTCGCGGATCCCTTAGTCGCAAACCCCCTTCCTCTGTCAGTGCCAATATTAGTCAAAGCAAACCCAGATTTTTCAAGGCGTTGTAGCCGAGGGGTAAACGAAACTGCCCGCGTCTCGAATGTCAGGAGTTAAAGCTTGGCCACTATGTCTGCGATCCCAAGTTCGAATTTGCCGCTCGCCTTACCGGTGCGTGGCACTCCCGCTTTTGATGGAAGGTTCGGACGAACACGTTTCTCAACTAAAAAATCACACGGAGCTCCATGAACCCGGTGCACTGGCCAACCAGGCTTTGGATCGTCCGTCACGGTGAAAGCGCTGGCAATGTCGCCCGTGACGACGCCAATTCGCGCGGTGCACACCGAATTGACTTGGCCAGCCGCGATGTCGATATCGAACTTTCTGGCCAAGGCGAGCTACAGGCAATTGCGTTGGGAGAGTGGTTCTCTGGAAAAGACGACCGTCCTGAAATATTGTTGTCATCGCCCTATGTCCGAGCAGTTCATACAGCACGGCTTTTTCGTGACGCGGGAGGTGCCGCCCATGACGAGCGAATTTGCCTCGACGAAAGGCTTCGCGAAAAGGAGTTCGGAATTCTCGACGGCCTTACGACCGACGGGGTAGCATCGATCCAGCCGGAACAGGCGGAGTTTAGGCGTCTACTAGGGAAGTTTTATCACCGCCCCCCCGGAGGCGAGAGTTGGTGCGATGTCATTTTTCGCCTGAGGTCTCTGCTCGATACGATTGCGTTACATTATGCGGGTCGACGAGTGATGATCGTCGCGCACCAAGTCGTGGTGCTGTGCATGCGCTACATTATCGAGAACCTCACCGAGGAAGAGATATTGGAAATCGATCGTGCTGGTGACGTAGCGAATGGCTCGATTACCGAATATCGCTTCGACCCCGAACTTGGTCGTGACGGTGGCCTGACGCTGGTTCGCTATAACGATGTGGATCATTTGAAAGATTTAGGCTCAGTTCGGATCACTGCCGAGCCCGAACGTACCGGAGGTGTTCGGGGATGAATACCACGATGGTTCCCCTCGATAGCGCATGGATCGCAGCCAATCCGGTTCCCGTACATGGTCGGGGAACCACCAAAAACAGTCGTGGAAGAGTTTTGGTGATCGGCGGTTCCCGTTTGGTGCCAGGCGCCCTTCGTTTGACCGGCGAGGCGGCACTGCGATTGGGGGCGGGCAAGCTGCAATTGGCGACCGTAGCTTCGGCCGCCCCGTTATTAGGAATGCTCGTCCCGGAAGCCGCCACGCTCTCGCTCCCTGAAGATCAGACCGGTGAAATCGGACTAGGGTTCGAGCAGATTTTAGTAGAGGCCCTGCGCGCGTTTGATAGCGTAGTAATCGGACCTGGGATGGTGAGGTCTGAAATCAGCGGCACCATCCTCAGCACCATCCTGCAAGAATTAGGCGAAGAGCAACATCTAGTCATTGACGCGGCTGCAATCAGCGCGATGAGGCATCTTCGGGCGTATGTCACGCCTCATAGCCAACGTATCATCATGACGCCTCACCACGGCGAAATGGCTGCGTTAACAGGCCTCTCGGAAAGCGAAGTCGAGTCCGATGCTCAGCAGATCGCAGTTCAGGTATCGTCCGACTACGGTGTGACTGTGGTTTTGAAAGGCAGCGACACGGTGGTAGCAAGCGCCACCGAAAAGCCCCTTCATTACGCGGGGGGCGGACCGGGCCTCGCCACAGCAGGCTCGGGAGACGTCCTAGCAGGCGCAATCGGAGGATTGTTGGCACGGGGGGCAAGACCATTTCTCGCATCCGGTTGGGGCGTTTGGCTCCATGGTCAAAGTGGGCGCCGCGTGGCGACTATAAACGGTCCGATCGGGTTTCTCGCACGAGATATTTCGTCTGAATTTCCTCGACTGCTCCCGCAATAACCAAGCCCTGACCTGGATTTGTAGCCAGCCGAATGCGGCGCCCCATCATTTTCAGAAAAATGTAGGTCGGAAGTCAGACCAGATAGCAGGTCGTCGACGAGGGGATCGCTTATTTCGACAGCGTCAAGAAGGCCGAATGCTGGCAAACGACAATGCTCCTTGCGAAGGAGCGACAATGGCGCAAGATCAGCCTGCTCAAACGCTTAGGGGAGGTGGAGACGGCGCCGCTGATCCTTGCGACATTGCTGAAATCGTGCCGCTAAACAGCCCACGACCACCTGTTGTCTCCACCCTGGCACTAGGCCAGGTGCTCAACGTCATTCTCTCGCGAACGGGCTCCAATCCAGTCTTGGACGTGGTTACGACAGCCGGCGCGAAAGCAGGTGCTTTGACACACCGAAACCACGTTCTCTCATCAATTGCATCGATGAGGGTAGGGCTTACCAGGCAGTCGTAGTGACACTGCGGGACGATGCTATTGAGCGAGACGTTGTTGTATAAGGATAACAGCAGCGGGCAAATAACGCAGCTGACGTGACCCCCGCCTTTCATCCAGCGGCAACCAGAGACCGACCGGTGTTGTCGCGCATGAGCGCAGGTGAAGCAACGGGCGGGGTTAACCCCGCCCGTTGCCTTTCAAGTTCGGCGGCGAACGCCGCCGGTGTGGCGTAGCCGAGCGAGGAGTGTGGCCGCTCGGTGTTGTAGTCATCGACCCAGCGGGCGAGGATGGCCGTGGCCTGACCGATCGTGAAGAACAGCGTCTCGTTGAGCAGTTCGTCGCGCATGCGACCGTTGAAGCTCTCGACGAACCCATTCTGCGTCGGCCTGCCGGGTGCGATATAATGCCACTCGATGCCGACATCGCCGCACCATGCGGCACAGCTCCGTCACCACCGCGCCCGCCTCGGCCTCCTTCAGGATGCCGATGATCTGCTCTTCCGAAAACTGCTTCCGCTTCATCTGTCCGTCCCTTCGAGGGGCCGGTTTCTAGTTCCAGGTGGATGAAGAAACGGGGGTCACGTCACAGCCGACAGACTGGATGATACCAGTCCAGTTGAGCACTTCTGTCCAACTCCTCAGACGGAAGTAACCGACGAACTTCGCCCTGAAACAATAGACTTGAAACCATATGCACATGTGCATATGTTGGCGACATGTGCCATTCTCATGCTTCCTCTTCGCGCGGCGAAATCTCGTTGCTGGTGTCGAAACTACGGTTTCTGGCGAGCGATCTACGACTTCATGACGAGGAAGTAGGTCAGGTGCTTCGACTGCCGCCGGGCAGGTGGCCCTTCTCCAGAAGCAGGGCTATCCGGTGGCAGCCCGATCGGTGGCAGGAGGTCCGCCTGCGGCACTTCATTGAGATGCTCGATCTCACATTACGGATGCTGGGAGATGAAGGTGCATTGTGGCTTCGCACCAGCAATCGGGCGCTTTTCGGTGAAAGCCCAATCGACGTTTTGATCGACCGGCTCGAGGCTCTCCCAGCAATCAGAAAGCGCATGAGAGACGAGTTCGAATGACGCGGAGTCTAGACCGACCATCGGATGCGTTCGGTCAATCAGTAAGTTGGATGTCGACTTTACTGGTACCGATTGCGCGTTCGCGGTTCTTGGTCACGGGTCTGGCCGGCGTTGTCGGGGTGTGAAAATGGACGCATCTAGCAAAGCGGAACCGGACATGGCCTGCTCCTATTATCGGCTCGAATGGCGGCATCGCTGGAGCGGTGAAGACGGGGTTGATCGCGAAATCATCCGCGCAGTTGAAGCAGAACACCCGGTCGCGCTTCAAACACTCGCCTTCGCGCGCGCCGACGAGGCAGTGGGCCGGGAATTCAGGATCACACAGTTCAAAAGCGGACGAGCAATTGCTGCCGTTTGCCTCCACGCAGCCGAGCTACGGACATGGCAAGGCCCAAGCCTTCCCATCGGTGTGCTAACCACGCGCTGGGATGAGGACGCCCGGTTACAGTCGATCCGCTGGGAACTTTACGCCCGCATTTCTCGCGCAATTGCAGAGGCGTCCAGTCTTCGGATCGCTTCTCGCCGCGGCGCCCGCACCGTGCTTCGTGCAGTTCGGTTGCTTCTCATCGGATAGGGCCGCTACTCGCCCCAGTCGCGCTTTTCCCGCGGCGGGAAAGGCACGCTTGAAAGGGCCGCTACCTCCGCGCGCAATTCTGCAATCATGATATCTCTGCGCTTGATCGTAGCGGCTCGTTTGTGCGCCACGGACAGAGCATTCAAAAGCTGTGCGTCCCGTCTCGCAATCTCAGCTTCGAGGTGCGACAACCGGCTCGACTGATCCTGAGGATGGGATTGAACGCTGGAATCACTTTCGATCATGGCACCGTTGGTCGCTGTCGTCAGCTGAGCATCTTTGTCGTCGGCCCACGTTCCATCTTTGATGGCCGTCGCGATCTGCTCCAGGGTATCTGGCCCGCTGCTTTCAACCGCAGTGTTTGACGTTTTTCGATCGAAGCGGGCCTGTGCGGCGTGAACGATTGGCCGGTTCCGCTTGCGATTGAGCGTGGCTTCGGAAAACCCTTTAGCGTTATCCCGAACGGCAGCAAATGTCGGTCGAACACCCCGATCAATCAGATTCAGGCAAACGCTAAGAATCGCAGATGCGCTTCTGAGTTTTGCTTTACTGCGCAACGCGCGCAGGCTTCTAGGACCTGACGGGCCTGCCGCGAGGCGCGACGGCGGGTGGGGAAGCTTAGCCATCAGTTTCTGCTTGGCTGTGTTTGCTCGCCGCCATTACATCCTGACGATCCATCCGGGCAGCCAACTGCGCTTTCCGCAAGACTTGTCGCGCCCAGGATGGAAGCTTCATGTAGTACAAAGCGTTCTGGATAGTTGTACGACTCAAAAGCATCGCAACGAGCGCTGGATGAAGCCCGTCCAACGCAGCATCTTCCGCCATAACGTGCCGAAAGTCGTGCAGGGTAAATGGGGGCCAACCTGCAAGAAGGTAACGAAACAAAAAACCGCATTCGTTACTTGCTAACGCCCTACCATTGAAACTGATTACATACATATCCGGCAGACATTTCCATTTAAGGTCTCGAGCAGGATCTATCACCGGAAATTCCGAGAAAGCGCAACGTCTCATATGGAGATTGCAGAGATCAATGGCTTCATTTAGAGACGACTCTCTTAGGGTGAGCGGCACTTTTTCACATTGTGCTAGGTCCACGAGTTTCGGAACTTTTGGCCAGACGTCCTGAGAATGCCAGATTTCGTCGCCTATCACATCATGTTGTATCCAATTGCGGCAGACCTGCTGACGTATCTCGTTACGGCGATTAAAGCTTTGACTAACACAATCGAGCATGTGGAATGCTAAACGGATGCCGTGTTCGACCTCTTCCAAAGGAAAAAAGTGACGCCCGGCATCTAGCGCATTCCGCTTTAGATCGGAATTTTTAGAGCCGAAATTTAGTATACCGTCTGAGATGCTTCGCGTGCCTGGTAACCCATACCTTATAATTGCGCTGTGCCTGGCTTCCTTCAGATCGGGTGCGGCAGTTGCTACACAGTGAGTTACACAAAGCCGATCCAATTGGATCATATAAGGGTCGATGGGCAGAGCGTTGCCAATCCCCTTTGTTCCAAGGTGCTCAACGACGAAGTCGTGGCATTCTAGTACCCGTTTTTCTGCCGTTCTTTTCTGTACTATCCTTTTCAAACCAACTGAAGGATCAGTGCCCAACAAAGACCACCAAGCAGCAGTGGTGCGCCAAGCGCGAAATTCGACCTGTTGGGTACCGCCGACAAGCGATCCCTTTTCATCGATAATCGGCACATTCACGGAAAAGTCTTCGTAAATCGCGTCCGGTGATATGTTGTCTAGAACTTCCCTGAATGCATCACCAAAGGCCTTCAATTCGTCTCGGCGATTGGTGGCGGCCTCGAGAATTATATCGAGCTCAGCCAAAGCGAGTTGCGTATCGCGTTTACGGTTAGCCCGACCCTCTTGGCGAAGGTTCCCAAACTTTTGGATGATTTCGGCGCGTAGCCGACGAGTCACGACATACACCGGAGGAACATAGGGTTGCAGAAGCCGCTGAAGCTCATGGTCGGCCTGTTTCACAAATAGTCGAATTCGGTATGCGACCATTCTCCAGATACGAACCGTCACATCTCGCACCGAGGGAACATCTTGCGGTCGGGCGAAGCCATTAAGCACATAGTCCCGCAGGGCCGTGGTATAATCCGCTGCCGTCCATTGCCGGTTGGGGGCGAACTTTTTCATCACTTCTTCCACGCGCTCAATGGCTATAATATGCTCGCGAAGCTGATCCGGGCGCCTTAATCGCGGGGCAGTGAAAAGGCAGTAGAGTGAAGCAGGCGCGAATAACTCCACCATTGCCATAAGGCGTTGTCGAATACGGGCAGAAGGCGCTTCATATAACAGGCCGCGCACACGGCAAAAGCAGCTACGCGGCAGGTCTGAGAGCGCTTTTGGCAGTGAAGCTCTAAAATCGGATAGTTCTACCGTGGCTCCCAAACTCATCCTCCTGCGGCGGTGTTCGCCTATGCGCGCGTTAAACCAATCCTTCACAGCACGCCAGTTACCATTCAAAGGTAAAAAAACGTTGGTTTCCTGCTCTGTAAATATTCCTAGTTCATTTAACCGACGAAATGTGCCCTCGAGGACTATTTCGGGAAAGGTTTCGCTTGCGTTGATCTGACACATTCGGCGAATAGTGCGATGGAGTGTAAAGTCATAGTGGGTTATAGGCATCCCTCGTTTAGCAACCCAATTCTCATAAAGCTGGCGGCAACAAGTCCCCGGATCAAGCAGAACATAGACCCTCGTCGAGCTGGTATGGCGTGGGCAGATGTCTATCACGCCGGCCGAGATAAAGGCTTTCATTCCGTCCTCTGAGGCCCCTAGGAATGCCGCAGCCGCCGTTTTAGTAATCGATATCAAGCTTCCTCTTAAATTCCCGGCATCTATCCAATGTCCTTGCCGGGGTCTGACTCCATCGTTTGGGACGCTTTTCACAGACAAGCGTATCGGGCCGAATGTGCGAGGCAAAATTCGAGGGGCTGGACTAGTCACGTCAGGCCTCTTAGGCGTTTTTGAGCCCGTGATTGTGCGGGTGCGTTTTTGCGGGTGGAGGATTGACGGCCGGCGACGACAGAATGGTTACGCTGACGTCTCTCCTCAAAACGCTCAATTTTTCCTTTGAGGGTCTGGAGTCGCCTTTTTTCGCCTAAATATCGGCTGAAGGCGGCTTCCGACTTGATACCAACGTCAGCTTGAAGTTGTCGCAAATCCGCGGTGATTTCATCCTCGGAGCGGCTTGTACCGAAGATGTGATCGACCTCGGTCTGAATTCGCGCGGCGCGAAGGCGGTGAGGGGTTGGACGCACAGATCTCGCCGTCGAGTGGATCATGATTCCTGCCGCCTCCAAGGCGGGCCGAATGTAAGTATTGTTGAATACACCGTATGTATGCGGCACGCCGCGTTTGCTCGGGAAAAGGTAGACTTGCTCAAGCGCAGGCCAATCCTTGACAGCCAAGAGTGTCTCTAGTGCCACCATGTCCGGACGCGCAGGGTCGCGGTCGAACGATGAGCGGATTTGTAAAACAGTGTCTGCCGAGATTACGATCTCTTTAACTCGGACGCCATTTGAACCCTTGTTCGGAGCCCATATCGTTCGTTGGAACCCGGAGGATCTTGCCCAGTCAGCGGCAGTAATCGGGGAAGTATCGATCCAGCGCGGTCCGTCGTCAGCCATTACCGTGACGAGATCGATGATGGCGTCGGGCCATCCAAATGCACGTCCCGCCTTCAAAACGGCAGGGCCCAAGCCGACAGGGTCTTCTATTCGGAGCGGAGATGGGGCGATGCCCGACGCAATATACTGGCTTCCTCGATAACGGCGCACATCGCTTTTGCAGCCTAATACCGCCGCACCAAGTTCCAAACGCTCTAGCGCAGTGAGCAAATGCCATCCGTCAATTTTAATAGGATTGGCCTTCGGCCTAAGCTGTGCCCGACTAAGTGCAGAATAGAAGCGACTTAGGGCAGCCAGCCAGACCGAAGCTTCAGAAACGTTGCCGGCTGCTCTGCGCACGTAACAGCTGCCGTCGATTCTGTTGGTCTCGAAGACAATCTTAAAGCCGAGATCAGTTAATATCGCCTCAAGTCGCATACGACTATCGCTCAGAGTCTCACTGATAAAATCATCATATTGTTCGGTATCGCGAAGCCGGAAGTTCATAAATCGGCTTAGAAACCGGATTGCCTTGCGTTGAGTACTTACGCTCTTATCGTTAACGGCTTGGCGTACAGCACAGGTCAGGTCTGGATCACGGCGACCATTGAAGCGCACTTCCCAGGCTGATCGAACTAAGACAATTTTGAAGCCACCATTCATCATTTTTTGGTTCTAGTAGATAAGGAATTATCTACAAATGACTATTTTCATTTATTGTTCCCTAAAGATTGATTATGCGAGGCAAGACCATTTGGAAGGGCGCGTGTGATGACGATACTATCAAGTGTAGTCAGCCGATGGGATGGTGGACTTTCCGTGGGTATGACTACATTTGATAGTATCACCTATCCACGCCCAATACCTCCGCCTAGTGGGTGTCGTCGATATTGTGCCAAATGATCTCCATGTGGCCCCATCTCCGAAATGTATTTTCCCAACCCACCCCAACCCAAAACAATTGGCCCCACATCGCGTCTCCATGTCGCCAATTCGTACAACATCACTAGGAAGGTGGCGACCACATCAACCTGGCTCTTGCGGATGCCGGGTGTCGCCACACCCATCCCGCGGCTCAGTGTTTGATAACTGACCGGTATGCCCAGCCCGGCGGCGACGTCTCTGAGTTTGCCCCAGCGTTGTTGGGTGCCCGTTGGTATAACGCGCATGAGATCGAGATGTCGGAGTTCGACGGATGGGAAGATGCCTGGCATCTCGAACATCAAGTGGTTCGCGGCACGTCTGCGCACGACTTGCATATCGTGTTTGATGCCGTTGTAACTTACCAGTGTTCCGGCATTGGATGTGAGGCGTGTGAGGTATCTATCGATGCCGAGGAGGGTATCGGTTTCGGATTGTCCCTTTGCAGTGAAGGATTTCAGTTCGAAATTTGCCCACGTTCCGTCGGGCTTTTCGTGTGCGCACAGCACGCTCGCGTCTGTAATGTGGTGAAGCAGCGCGGTGGTATCTTTCGACTTTTCTTTGCTGCCGGCGAGCGCAATAGCAAAAGGATCGGGCGCCGTTTCGATATCGAGGACGCAAACATTGCCGAGAGAGGGAGCGGACAGAATAGTTTGGGCGGAAATAAAACGTCGACTTTCCATAGTATAGACTCCGATTGCGGGTGGGGACAAATAATTGCGTGATTTGAGCTCGAGTGACATGGTTGAAGTGCTGCGCAGACTGCACCGTCTAGGTGAATCTCAGGGTCCAACATTAGAGGCGCGAATTAAGCACATGCAGCGCCTGGGATTTCCGAGGAAGCGGGGGCTGGGCCGTGGTCGACGAGCGACTTACGCATTTGACGAGATCTTGAAGGTAGCGACTGCCTTCCAGTTGATTGAAACCGGAATGGCGTCCGCGCTGGCGGTTGCGATGGTAGCGAATGATTGGGGTGTGATATCGCAGGCGCTGGCTCGGGGCTTATCCGGGGATGCGCCGTTAGTTGTGTTCTGCCCGCAGGCTTTTCAGGCGTCTGATGGCGTTCACCGACCTGGTGCAGCGGCTTTGGGAACGACGCGCTTACAAGAGCGAAATGCTTCGATCGTAGGTGCCGGCAGCCTATTGAGCACCACTTGGGTGGTACTGGATCCTCTCGCGATGGTGACAGCGGTGAGGAGGGCGGTGATAGGCCTTCCTGGAATTCCCGGGGACGAGTTCGACGGTGAACTGCGTTTGCTCGTCCAAGGCACGGTTTAATTGTCTACTGGGGCGGGATGCTTGGGTGCCATTTCGAATATAAGGCGAGCTAAGATCCGAACTGACTTACCGCGGGCATAAACGGGGCATTGTCTGTGCCGCTCGAGCATGTCGGGCTGGGCAGCTAACCGTTTGCGCCGGTCGGGCAGGCGACGGACTGTGACCGGGAGCAGCTAACGCCCAGAGGGTAAACTCACGGTGCTTTGGCCCGATATGGTTCTAATCATTGGGAACTTCGGCCATGTGTAAGGAATATTTTTTAAATGCGGACGCTAGCCATCATCCTCGGCCTCACTGCTACATCGTGTACAACGGCCAATGAGGAACCGCGAGGAGGTAACGAAAATACCGGCTTGCAAAACTCTTCCGTGCCCCCATCGACGCCGCAAGATCAAACGGCTGCGAAGGGCGAAGAATTCACTGAAGCATCCGGTACTCCTTCGAACGAGGGCGACGGCGCTAGGTTGAGTGAACCGGCTCAATCGCCGACATTTTACGTTGCCAGAAATACGCTCCGCCAGCCGATTTTGCCGGAAGGGTTTACCGCGGGAACTCTGAAAGTGCGGCAAAACTGCTTGGTATTCGAAGCTGGCGATAAGGTTTTTACTGTGATTGTTCCATCTCGCGCTCGCATGTCTGGCGAGGGACAGCGATGGGAGATGGCGCTCGATCAAAAAGTTTTACGACTGGATCGGCCGGTAAATCTGGCGGGCGGGGCGGTACCTACGCCTGGGCCTGAGAGTGTGGTTCTGGACCGGCCTATTCCGTCTCGATGTCCGCGGGACATGTTTGCAATCATCTGAGGAGAGGAATGAAATTCGACCGGATTGGCTGTGCGCTCGCTTTGTCGCTATTTGCGAGTATCCCGGCACATAGCCAGTCCCTTCCTCCTCCTCCACCATCGCCGGGTGATCTGCCCCCGACACCTGGCGACGGATCGCCTGCGATCCGTTATCTTATGGCGACTTATAATATTCCCGAAACTGAAGCGCGTTTGCGGATCACGTTGCAGGAGGATGTGGCGGCACTTGCGCGGACCGTCCGGGCTGAGGGAGACTCTGCTTTTGGCGGCATCTGGATCGAGCATGAGCCCATTTTTAAGATTGTCGTTGGCTTTTCGGATCAGAAGGACCGCAAGGCCTTGCGCGATCAAATTTCCCCGAAACTTCGACGTTATGTCCAGATCAAGAATGTCGCCCGGTCTGAAGCTGTAATATCGGGCCAGCTTGATACGCTTGTTGCGGCCATCCTTGCCGCGCGAGCGGCGAGCGATGCCTCTCGCGCTGTGAGAAACGTCACCAGCGTCGAGCGTGCCTATCTCCGTGCCGTGATCAAGAGAACCAGCAGGAAGAACGGTCCTCGATGGATCGTCGCTGTAGTTAATCATGGCACCAGTCCTGGAGAGGATGTTAGCTATCTCTTTGTCACCGACCCGGATGAAATCGCTTCCTGGAAGACGGGTAAGCGGACCGAAAAGGATTTCGCTCAGCTGGCGTCCATGATTGCGAGGGGCGATGATCGTGAAATCGCGCTTCCATTCCATCAGGTTGGTGCGTTGTTGTGTGTTGCCTACACTGATGTTTTCGATAATCGGCGCATCGCGTGGACTGAAATGAGTTGCTCCGTGGACGGGCAGTGGAACGATACTGAGCACGGCGAGAACCGCGCCCAATCCGCTTAGGATGGGCGACATGCGTTTTTCCTTTTTTCTGATCGAATGGCGCAACAAGCGATCCTGAGAATTTCTCGGATCTAAAACCTTCAGGGGCGGCGACAGACGGAGATGTCCGAAATTTTCTAGCGGTAGGCTCGCCTATCCCTGGACAACCTCTCCTCATGGGAAGGACGCCCTATTGGTCCCCTCTGCGCTAAAATGCTGCGATTACCTTTCGCGGCCCTTCCTCCGCTGGAGAATGCCGGCAGATGATCGCGGTAGAGCGCATAATGCATCGAGCGACACGCAAGCCTTCTAAAAGGTTCTTGGACGCTGAGTTCATGAGGCTGAAGGCGTCCTGCGCGCAGTCGTTCGGGCACCGTTCAACTTGTCGGAAACTTGTTCGCATCGTGGTTTCGTCGAGCGCCTGTTCCGATTGACGGGCAGGAAGAACATTCCCGGAACCTATCAACCGTATGGGTGTTTAAGCGTTCGGCACCACAAGATGGTGTGACTGCTTGGAGTCGATCATGGCGAAGAACGAGCAAACGGGGACGAAAGCCGGAAAAGCCGCTTCTAAGGTTTTAAAAGACGGCCGCACGAGCAAGAATTCCAAAACTGCTGCCGGATCAGCGCTTTCGCAGCGCCCGGACAAAAAGAAATCGAAATGATTAACCGGGTCATCAAAACGGCCCCGGTTCCGTCTTGAAGCTTCGATCGTCGTATGGAAGCGCCGTCAACCCAGTGTCGTGAGGCCGAGCGGCTGGTTCGGTTCGTCGCGAAATCTGTGATGGGTTGCGGGGATGATCTTGCCCACGCTGATGGGTGAAAGGCGGTTGGGCCGCCGCAGGATCATTTGGGAGATCGGGAACTGATAACCGAACGTAAGAGCGCTCCCATCGCCAATATGACGAGAAACCAGAAGCTCAAGGTCGCAATGAAGGGACCGAGACGGAAGTTGTCTTCAACCCCTATCTTGTGAGGTACCGATATGTCGGGATTATCGGCTAGGAAAGGGGCGGGCCATCCTGCAACCTTGCGAGGAAGCCAGTTCTCGTGAACGGGACCTTCCAAACCATACATCGTTTTCTCATCAGTTGTCGGGCTAATCCAAGCAGTCCCGAGCGAGATTGCGAAAGCCAGGATGAATGGTGCGATCAATTTCGACATCGCTGGATTTAGGCTCAGGTCTAGCTCGGCTGCAAGCCGAGGCTGCCACGATCAAGCCACTAGACCGTAAGCTTTCGGTTCACTCTGCGAGACCCGCTTTGATGCAATCAAACTGGTCGCACGCAATCATTCGCCGGTAGGCTGATTTAGGTGCAGAACGTGGTTGTCCACGCTTTCTGCGCATCACTATGGTGGGTTATTCTGAGGCAAGGGGGATCGTTTGATGCGGTTGTTCACAGAGCTACTGGCGGCGTGCATTGCGGTGGCAGCACCGGCACATGCGCAAGAAGTGGAGCATCCTGCGGGAGCCCGGCCTGGAGCAACCGATGGTATTGGTCCGGGTGCCAGGCCCGTGGGTGCTTTTTGGAGCCGCAGTCCTGTGGTGTCGCAAAACGGCATGGCCGCAACGGCGCATCCGCTAGCGACGCAGATCGCGCTCGACATTTTGAAGGCTGGCGGAAGCGCAGTGGATGCAGCCATTGCTGCGAATGCTGCGCTTGGTCTGATGGAGCCGACGGGTAACGGAATTGGGGGCGATCTGTTCGCCATAATCTACGATCCTCGAACCAATCAATTATATGGATTGAACGGCTCGGGTCGTTCGCCTGCGGGTCAGACATTGGCGCAGCTTCGACGTAAGCTGGGCAGTAAGGCGAACTCGATTCCGTCTGTGGGGCCGCTTTCGGTCACTGTGCCGGGCACGGTCGATGCGTGGTTCGCGATGCACGGCCGGTTTGGAAAACTGCCCATGGCACAGAATCTGGCGCCCACCATCCGCTATGCCCGTGAGGGCCATCCCGTGCCCCAGATTATCGCTATGTATCTCGATCGATCGCTGAAGTCCTATGAAGCACGATTGAAGACAGTCGAGTTCGAATTTGAAAACGCCAGGCGAACCTATTTTGCGAACGGAGCACCCAAGGCGGGGGACGTATTTCGTAATCCGGATCTGGCAAACACGCTAGATCGAATTGCAGCCGGTGGCCGTGACGAATATTATGCGGGTGAAACTGCGCGGGTAATGGTCGATTATCTAAAGCGCCAGGGAAGCTCGTTTACACTCAAAGATTTTCAGGATCATCGAAGTGAATGGGTCGACGTCGGCTGTGTGACTTATCGACATGGCTACGAACTATGTGAGTTACCTCCGAACTCTCAAGGCTTTGCAGCGCTGCAAATGGTCAACATTTTGAAAAACGTTGATCTTGCGCAGTGGGAGCGTGGGTCACCCGAGGTTTTACATTATATTACCGAAGCCAAGCGGCTTGCATTTGAAGATGTTGCCCGTTTCTATACTGATCCAAATTTCAACGCGTTACCGGCCGGTCTTTTAAGTGACGCTTACGGCAAGTCGCGCTTTGCTGAAATCAGCCCGACGCTCGCCCGTCCTGCTTTCCGCGCGGGCGAGCCGAAGCTGGAGGGCCCCGGCGACACCACCTATCTGACCGTCGCTGACAAGGATGGTATGATGGTAAGCCTCATTCAGTCGAACTATCGCGGCATGGGCGGCGGACTGGTTCCTGATGGTTTGGGTTTCATGTTGCAGGACCGTGGCGAATTGTTCAGCCTCGATCCCGATCATCCCAACGCCTACGCACCCGGTAAACGACCATTTCAGACCATCATTCCTGCTTTCATCAAGAAGGATGGCAAGCCCTATATAAGCTTTGGCCTAATGGGAGGCGGAATGCAGCCCCAGGGGCATGTTCAAATCCTCATCAATCTTGTCGATTACGGGATGAATTTGCAGGAGGCAGGCGACGCCGCGCGGCTGATGCATGACGGGGGCCGCCAACCAACCGATCCGCTGCTTGGAAGCTCGGCCGACACCGGCGAGATTGACCCACTTGGCACCTTGGAAGTCGAGCCCGGTATATCGGCGACGACTGTTCGTGCGCTTCGACGAATGGGTCATCGGGTGGTCGTGGAAGAAACCGGCATTCCATTTGGAGGTTATCAAGCAATTGCTCGCGACCCAGTGACCGGCGTTTATACTGGGGCAACGGAAATGCGAAAGGACGGCCAAGTCAGCGGTTACTAGCCGATATCATCAAAAGCTCACGAGATATTGCGAGCTACTTTCGATTTTTTGGATGAGGAATTTGGAAAAGACCGAATCGGCATTATGGTTACTAGGAGGGTGTTCTGATGGCCAGGGGTGAGGGCAGGTCATTGCAGCGTGATGTTCAGGTCGGAAGCTGCAGATTGTGGCGCGGAACCCTCGACCGCCGCGCAGAGACACTTGGGGGATAAGAGCGACCCCGGGTTGAGCCGGGTAGCGATCTCCGCGGCTGCTCCTCTCGTCGCCTGCGCCCGATTGTAACAATTCCTACGCCAACTTTGCATCACAGATAGGCTCTCGCCGCGGTAGACGACCCTGTGGCACACCGCCAGCGGCAGCCCAGTTGCGGGCGTAGAAGATCGCCTTGATGATTGGTCGCGTCGGCTAGCGTTGCGGACCGCCAAGCTAACGGGTGTCGCACATAGAATTGTTACTAATCGCTACTGCGCGTTGCGACGATCCGCGTAATAGCTAGCATCGATATCACGACGATTGTTATTGGAGTCTAATAGGATCGACGAGTCGACACCAACCAAAGCGTTGCCGATCCTATTTGTAACAGGTAGATTTATTCCTTTATCGTAACCACGATTGTATGAGTCCATTGCAAGAATGGCGAGAAGAAGATCGCGGTTCATTTTTGACCCTCCGAGATGAAGTCGTTTCGGCTCAATGCGCCGGCCAACGAATTGAAATAGGGATTTGTCATTGCTCCGCCTTGCGAAATCTGACGTT
>Ga0137301_10005_pt1 | contig 17495 bp, 17 predicted proteins | sample RamsorwD2O_NANAH_FD_97189 | JGI IMG/M metagenome (GOLD analysis project Ga0137301, IMG submission 97189) | Mouse cecal microbial communities from Vienna, Austria - N-Acetylneuraminic acid amended with D2O_NANAH | ecosystem: Host-associated > Mammals > Digestive system > Large intestine > Cecum...
TGGGTGATGAACCCCTTGATAAATTCCAGACTGTTGCTGACTGTGCTGTTTTCCCTAGTTTATATGAACCTTTTGGCATTGTAGCTTTAGAAAGCTTTGCAGCGCGTGTTCCAGTTGTAGTGTCAGATACCGGTGGCTTACCAGAAGTTGTGCAGCATACCAAAACTGGTGTTGTTACTTGGACTAATAATGCTGACTCTTTAGCTTGGGGTATTTTGGAGGTGCTAAAAAATGCTGGTTACAAACAGTGGCTGGTTGATAATGCTTATGAAGATTTAGACAGGCGCTTTAGCTGGAGTAAGTTAGCAGCAGCTACGGCATCGGTTTACAATCAGGTAATACAAGCGCGATCGCAAGTTATGTGGCTGTAAAAAACATCAAAAATTTAAAATCAAGGGCAGCTAAATGGGCTGCCCTAAAAATTAACAACTCCACTCCCCACCCCGCTACCTAGCACGAAGTTTGCTAATGATAAAAATTATACTAACTTTTTGGGGTTCCATCTCCGTAAAGATGGAAATTTTACCAGCGATGATTAGAGTAGAAGGTTAACTGCACTCCAGTAAGCTACAAGTCCTAGGAGAAGACCTAGCCATAAATATGTTCTGTTCATACCAATAATGCGCTCACAAGTTTAGTACAAATATTTACAGTATTTTTTACTGCCAACTATCAGTGCATCTATCGGTAGGAATAATGAAGTATTGACAAAAGCCAAATAGTGTGCAGTAAGTATTTCTACACAAATACAGACTGCTTACGCAAGCTAGTAATAGTAGTGATCGCGTGTTCTGCAACAATATCAATTTCTGCTGCTGTGTTATATCGCCCAATCCCAAACCGCACTGTGGCATAAGCAAGTTGTTCTGAGTGTCCCAATGCTGTTAAAACATAGGAAGGTGCAGTTTTTGCCGATGAGCAAGCTGAACCCGACGACACTGCCATCATTGACTGTAATCCCAACGACAATGCTGCGCCATCTACTCCCGCAACACTAATATTAAGATTGCCGGGTAAGCGGTGCGTAGGATGCCCATTAAGGCGAATTCCTGGTAATTTAGATAATTTTTGCCATAATTGTTGCCGGAGTTGAATCAAACGCTCGTTTTCGGTAGCTTGCTCTGCTAGAGCTATTTCCACTGCTTTAGCAAATCCCACAATTTGCGGCGTATACAGCGTTCCAGAACGCATCCCGCGCTCTTGTCCCCCCCCATGCAATTGCGGCGACAGTTGTACCCGTGGATTGCGACGGCGAACGTATAAAGCGCCAATTCCTTTAGGTCCATATACTTTATGCGCAGTCATGGACATTAAGTCAATGTTCATGGCGTTGACATCTAAGGGAATTTTGCCAATTGCTTGTGCAGCATCTGTATGAAAAAGTATATCGCGCTCGCGACATAATTGCCCTATTTCTGCTAACGGTTGGATGACGCCAATTTCATTGTTAGCCGCCATCACTGATACTAAAATAGTGTCTGGACGAAAAGCTGCCTCTAATTCAGTTAAATCAATTAATCCGTCAGTATTAACCGGAAGGAATGTAATCTCAAAACCAAGCGATCGCAGATATTTACAAGGGTCGAGAACCGCGCCATGCTCTGTCTGTACCGTAATTATATGACGTCCTTTTTGAAAATAAGCTTCGGCAACACCCTTAATTGCTAAATTATTTGCTTCTGTAGCACCACTGGTGAAAATAATTTCTTCTGGTGTAGCATCAATCGCATCTGCTAAAATTTTGCGGGATTTTCTCACAGCCGCTTCAGCTTCCCAGCCATATATATGGTTAGCACTAGCCGGATTACCAAAATGCTCAGTAAAATATGGCAACATTGCTGCTAGCACTTGCTGATCCACAGGTGTTGTTGCATGACAATCAAGATATATGGGGCGGTATGACATAATTTTTTACTCTAAATTTAATTTAATATTTTTTAATACTCTGAGAACTTTTAAGTGAATGATATCAACGTTTTGGGCTGGGATAACGCGAACCATTGTTGATGTATGAATGGCTTCTACTGATGATTTTATCAATATATGGAGCAAAGTAAAGGATATCGGGGATAATTTTACTATTACTTGATTATCTTGCTATGTTTTGCTTTAATTTCTTAAACCTGTGATTAAGCAGTAACTAAATGTTAATATTTCCCGCATGAATACGACCAAACATTTTCTCGTTAAAGATAACAATTAGGAATTATAAGTTAAAGCAGTTCGATTTGGTTAATCTTGAGTCATAAAGATTATCGAGATAATAACTGAAATATATTTAATAACTTGGTTTAAAATCTTCTACATAGGTGATTTTATTTTTCTATAACAACTCTAAAATAATTCAGCTCCCAATAAACTTATATCTCTAGGAGGGTGATTTTTTGAACCTAAATGCGATGATTTTATTTATGGTGTAGGATTTGGTTCTATGTTATCGGCTAAACATGATGATATTTTTGAATTTATATCCGATAATTTTGTTCAAAATTTAGTATTAATTCATACCTAGTTTGTTACAATCAAATATTTTTAAGTAAAATAATAGAAGTAAGAGATTACAAAAATCTTAATTTAAAATTAATCAGAAAAATTGGCAATAATGAGTCAAGATATGCGCCGCGAATTTGGCAACCGCGATCAATTAGTTGCCTACATCAGCGAACAATTTCCAGATGCTGCACAACGCGATCATCATATCAGTGAACCTGTGGGTGGGCGTTCATCAGCAGAACAACTATTAAATAAAGTAGACACACCGAGTTATGCAAAATCGCGTAACTTTCTAACAGGTGCAGTAACGCGGCTATCGCCATATATTCGTTATGGTGTTCTCAGTTTGGCAGAAATTCGTAAACATATACTTGCACGGGTGAAAAACCCAGATGAAGCAACTAAACTAATTAATGAATTAGCATGGCGTGATTATTGGCAGAGGTTATATACCAAATTAGGTGATGGTATTTGGGAAGATCAAGAACCATATAAAACCGGTTACAGTGTCGAAGATTACGCCGAAGAGTTACCAGAAGATATCGACAATGGCACAACTGGGTTAGTTTGTATTGATAATTTTAGCCGCGATTTAAAAGAGACTGGATATTTACACAATCACGTGCGGATGTGGATAGCAGCTTACATTGTGCATTGGCGGCGTGTTCGTTGGCAAGCTGGAGCAAAGTGGTTTTTAGCGCATTTATTAGATGGAGATCCTGCTAGTAATAATTTGTCATGGCAGTGGGTTGCTAGCACATTTAGTCACAAACCTTACTTTTTTAATCGCGAGAATTTAGAGCGTTACACTGAAGGAGTTTATTGTCGTCAATGTCCGCTTTATGGTCATTGTGATTTTGAAGGTAGTTATGAAGAAATAGAAGCACGGTTGTTTCCAAAAGCAGAATTTCGTAATGACAGTAACAGTCAAAGTTGGCAACGTGGTAAAAAGCGACGTTAAGAAACCAAATGCTAGGTAATTAGTATCTTTTGGACCAAAAAAGGTCTGAAGCCCCTGAGTGTTAGTTATAGGGACAAATTCGATTATCCAAAATTTAAAATCGCTAATGCGAAGAACCCCTGTATCTTATATCGCGTTTAAGCACGTAATTTTTGGCAAATTGAGGAATGTCACTACGATGTCCCATAACGATTAGGGTATCACCAGCTTTTAGCAAAGTGTCTGACTGAGGGTGGATAGTCGTTGTACCGTCTGCTTTGCTTAAAGCAATAACAATTAAAGGCTCCTTTACCACGGACTTCGATATCATTAATGGTGTGGTTAACTAAAGATGAGTTAGTGGGAATCGCTAATTCGTCCATTTGAACATCGATTTGAGCTAGTAATTCATTGAGGGTATTGCGTCCATTGTCTTGCTGAAGAAAATCCATCGCTGCTGGGTGAGTGATCATGTGCGCCATTCTTTCCGCACCAATAGCAGCAGGTAAGACGACTTGATTAGCCCCAGCTAGTTTTAATTTTTTCTCAGTTGAGGGTAACTCCCCACGAGCTAGAATCAATAAATTTGGATTGAGTTCGCGGGCGGTAAGGGTGATAAAAACATTTGTAGCATCATCAGGTAACACAGTTGCTAAAACTTTAGCCTGCTTGATCCCAGCTGCATATAATATTGCTTCATCAGTGGCATTGCCGTGCTTAATATAGAGTCCTTTAGCTTTAGCCTTATGCGATCGCTATTATTATCAATAATTACGAATGGCTGTTTTGCTTGTGTTAATCGCCGTGCCAAAATCTCCCCAATACGACCAAACCCACAAACAATCGTATGCTGATTTAAGTTTTCGATTTCTTGTGTCATGCGTTTAGAATGCAAAACATTTTTAATCTCGCTTTCGGTTACCATTTGTACTATGCCCCCAACCATGTAAACTACAGAAGTGTAGCCAGCAACAATTATAAAAATAGTAAATATTCGTAGTGCAGGTGAAGTTATTGGTCGCACTTCACCGTATCCCACACCAAACACTGTGATTGCTGACATATAAACAGCATCTAGCACACTCCAGCCAGATAAAACATCGCCGATGACTGCGATGAGAATCGTGGTAAAAAAAGTGATCGCCCCAAGGATAATATGTTTAAACGAGCTTTTCATTAAAAATAGGGATCTGGGGCTAGGATTAGGAGGCAAAAAGTTTTAACGTTACAACGTTCTAATATGATTGTGTCTTCTGAATTATGGATTCTGTCTCCTGTGATCAATTACCCCCATGACCACAGCCGGAGTGTTCTGATTCAAACTTAGCTATGATCATAATTTTGTAGCAGTTACTGCGATCGCACTTTCTAACAGAAATTTAATGCAAAAATCAATTGTTTGGGTACATGGCGATTGTTTAAGCCCTTACGGTCCTGCACTCCAAAAATATGCTAACGTTCCAGCAATTTGGGTATGGGATGATGCTTTAATCGCAGAATGGCAGATTAGTATCAAGCGCCTCACGTTTATTTACGAATGCTTACTAGATTTACCTGTGGTAATTCGGCGGGGAGATGTTGCTACGGAAATTTTAGCTTTTGCTCAAGAACATAATGCTGATGGTGTAGTCACAGCAAACAGTGTTAGTCCACGTTTTGATGCTATTTGTGAAAAGATCAAACCCCATCTACCACTTGAAGTATTGCAAGTCGAACCCTTTTTAAATTACGACGGCTACATTGATTTGAAGCGCTTTTCGCGTTACTGGAAAGTAGCAGAGAAGTATGTATTTGATGAGAATAAGTAGATTTTCCTGTATGCTTAGCTAAAAAAGTAGTAAATCTATTGAAGGAATTTTACGAGAATTTTGGAGCTTTTGTAACAGCAACTCGCATTTGTGCTTGGCTTTTACATCCACGCCGATACAATATAATATGCGCGGATAAAGATTACTAACAAACTCTGTGGCTGATTTTGCTGTAATGGCAATTCGCGTAAACAGCGCGGACTAATTCCAGGCGGATCGAATGATTGCAACAATTTTCCAGGGATTCCAAGAACTTCAAATTGTCAGATTTTAAATGATTGAAAGTCTTACCTGTAGCAAGTTTTAAAAATTTGAGTTGAATTTAATTTTCTGTCATTAAGAACAGACGCAACGGATCTAAGGAAATATGCCATGGAAAAGGAGTATCTTTAAGAATTGCCCATTGTTCTTTGAAAAGTTCTGCTTGCAGGTGGTAGTCATTAGGTTGAGTTGGTGGAGCGTGGAGCTTTAGATAAAGCGTCATGCGGTGAGGTGTTTCGCTTGTTTGTGCTAACCAACATGGAAATGTATTTTCTTGATTTTGATTTTTGGAAAACATGAGCTGATGCGCACGGATGCCTACGTAAGCTAGAGATTCAGCAATTGGTTCGATAATATTAAGCGTGCATTGCCAGTTTATGGCTTCTATTTGATATGGTGAAACTGCGTGTGCGCGGGAGAAGTTTTTGCAACCTGTTATTTGGGCGATCGCATAATTAGCGGGACGCGCAAAAATCGCTTGTTTATCCCCGTAGGCGATTGCTTTACCATCACAAATAACAAGTAAATTCTTACATACGCGGTAAATTTCTTCTAAATTATGCGTTACAAACAAAGTAACTCCGTCATACGTAGCTAGAGTTTCGACGAGTTGCTTTTCCATCTGACTGCGTAAATGGGTATCTAACGCACTCAAAGGTTCATCTAAAAGCAGCGTTTCTGGTTGAGTTACCATCGCACGCGCTAACGCTACTCGTTGCTGTTGTCCTCCCGAAAGTTGATGTGGGTAGCGATTTTCCAAACCTTGTAACTGCATACGGGAAATTTCAGCAGCTACCAGGCAGTTTTGCTCTGTCATTGGTAAATTTCGCACTCCAAAAGCAATATTTTGCTTCACACTTAGATGCGGAAACAAAGCATAATTTTGAAATACAAACCCAATCCGGCGCTGACAAGGAGGAATATTTATGCATAGTTGGGAATCGAATAAAACTCTACCATTTAAACTAATGTGACCTCGATCTGGGGTTTCCAGCCCTGCAATACAGCGTAAAGTCATACTTTTGCCTGAACCAGAAGCACCCAAAATTCCTAATGCTTCACCCTCAGCTGTTAAATTCAGCGCTATAGGAAAACTAGACAGTTGCTTATAAATATCCACGCATAAACTAGAACTAGGGGTGAGGAGTATATTCCTATCTGTAGCTTGCTTCCCCAAAGGGGTATTTTGACGGATGTATTCTGTAGTCTGACTCCTAACCCCTATCTGTGATTCCGACCAAAAATTTACAGTGGCGATCGCACATAATGAAATTGCCAGCATGATTAATACCCAAACCAGTGCTTGAGTCATATCTCCAGCTTCAGCAGCAAAAAAAATTGCAATCGGCATTGTCTGTGTTTGTCCAGGAATATTACCTGCTAGCATCAATGTGGCGCCAAATTCGCCCAAAGCACGTGCAAAAGACAAAATCGTTGCGGCGACAATTCCGCGATAAGCTAAAGGCAACGTTACTCGCCAAAATACCATCCCTTCAGAAGCACCTAAAGTACGTGCAGCGCAGAGAATATTAGGATCGATTTGCTCAAAAGCACCTAAACAAGTGCGATACATTAGCGGGAAGGCAACTACTGTCGCAGTAATTACCGCTGCTACCCAAGAAAAGATAATAGTAATTCCTAGTTGTTTTAATAGTTGTCCCAGAGGACTGTTGCTACCTAATAGCAATAGCAATAAAAAACCAACAACGGTTGGGGGTAAAACCAAAGGAGAGATTAACAACGCATCGATCAATGCGCGACTTTTGCCGCGATATCCTAGCATCCAACGTGCAACAGCAATGCCAATAAAAAAAGTGATGCAAGTTGCAATCCCAGAGGTTTTCAGAGAAATCCACAATGGGGATAAGTCAAATTCCATGCTTTGTAATTTGTCCTTTGTTTTTTGTAAAAAATGCCAATAATTAATTACCAATGAATAAAGAGGAAATGTAATTAACTAGCCATTCTGAACATAGTTTTTCAAGACAGATTTAGTATTAGTAATTTATCCTTTTGTCCAAATAACAATTGAGTACTAACGAAAGACAAACTGCAATTAACTAGCCATCTTAAAACCGTACTTTGTAAATACAGATTTAGCTTGACTACTGAAGAGAAACTGAATAAACTCTTTAGCAACTGCTAAATTTTTGCTGCTTTTGAGTACCGCGACAGGATATACAATTGGGGCATGAGTTGATGCAGGTGCAGTTGTCACGATTTTCACCTGGTTTGAATTTTTGGCATCGGTTGTATACACAAAACCAGCATTGACATTGCCAGTTTCAACATAAGTTAATACTTGACGCACATCCTTGGCATAGATAATCTTAGGTTTAACTTGGTCGAATATCCCATAATACTTAAGAATTTCCGCAGCATACTGCCCTGCTGGAACACTCCTTGGTTCTCCTAATGCTATTCTTTTTAATTGAGGGCGAATTAAGTCTTTGATATTGGTAAGGTTTTGCTCATTGCTGGAGGCGATTAGTACCATCTGATTAGTAAGTAAATTGCGGCGAGTTCCAGATAACAATAAATTTTTTGCCTGCAATGCATCTATCTGTTTAGCTGCAGCAGAGATAAAAATATCTACTGGCGCACCTTGTTCGATTTGTTGTTGCAAAGAACCAGACGCGCCTAAGTTGTAGGTTATCTTTACATTGGGTTTACTTTGTTTATATAGCGACTGAATTTCCTGGAGCGACTCTCGTAGGCTAGCAGCTGCTGATACAGTCAGGCTTGCTGGTTGGGCTGATAAGGGTAGGGTAAAGATACCTCGCTTTAAACCCAGCGACAGCAAAATGATCACTATAACTCCAGCAATGAAGGTCAGGATGTACCGTTTCATCTTGTAATTCTATTTTTGTCAGGGGTTTCCTAGATTTGAAGTAACTTTATACCGTTAATTACGATACTACCAACAATATTGGTATAGCTACTAAACTGAAATGGTATACTATGATGCCTAGAAAACAGCAAGGTTGGATTACATTTAAATCCTCAGAAACAGAACGGCAAATTTTGGATCGATATTGCCAACAGTTTCAGCGCACCAAGACTGAGGTGTTGCGCGAATTGTTAAGGAATCTTGATTTTATGTCTCAGCATTTGCAGGAGCGATCGCCTGCTTCTGAGGTAGTATCGACTCAAAGATTGGAGCGTCAAGCAATGAAGGTAAGTGCCCGTAATGTTCTCAAGGGAACTGTTAAACAAGTGGTGGTAGGAGCAGTAAATACGGAAGTTACGCTAGAACTCGCACCTGGAATTGAAGTAACCTCAATAATTACCAAAGCTTCAGCAGAACATATGGGGCTAGCAGAGGGAAACGAAGCTTATGCAGTGGTTAAGGCGAGTGATGTGATGATTGCCGTAGACTAAGTTGAGATATTCGCGAGTAAATTGGTTGCAAGATTTTGCTGTGTGAAAGACTCGGAAGGCTGAGATGTTAAGAACGATCTCAATAATAATCTTAAGCGCGTAGGTAGGGACAACAAACCGCTAACGATCACCCCAATCACCGACCCCAAACTCATCGGTACCACGGTCTGGTTCCAGACAGCGCCATCGGTAAATGCTTGCTGGCTAACATATTTGCTTACTACCACTACAGTCGGTAAACTAATTAACAAACTAGCTGTCCTTGCGGTTTTGATATCAGCACCAAAATGCCAGATTTTACTGTTTGAATTACCACCCGACTGGCAACAACCTTTAGCTGACTTTGAAAAAAGAAGCGGCGATCGCATAGTGGATTTGGAAAAGAATCTTTACATCGCCAAAATAAGTCAAAAAGGGCAATTGCGCTTTTTGGTGAAGTATGTCTCAGCTAGGAAAAATCTCCAGATTAGCCAGAGAGACTTAGCAGAGAAAACAGCGAAGAGCCAAAGCTTGGATTCGCGACATTGAAAATGGTCGCTTTCAGGCTAAAGCAGAAGATCAAGCACTATTGCGTAAAGTATTGGATTTAGGCTAAACATCAGACAAGATCCAATTGAGATGTAATCATGTGCCAACTGCTGGGGATGAACTGCAACGTGCCAACAGACATTTGCTTTTCTTTTGAAGGCTTTTGTGCGCGGGGAGGACGAACTGATGAACATCGCGATGGCTGGGGAATTGCTTTTTTTGAAGGCTTGGGATGTCGAATTTTTTTAGATGCCAAACCTTCGATTAATTCTCCTGTCGCTGAGTTGGTACGTCGCTATCCGATCCACTCTACCAATGTCATCGCCCATATTCGGAAAGCTACACAGGGTAAAGTTGCTTTAGAAAACTGTCATCCTTTTCAACGAGAACTGTGGGGACACTATTGGGTGTTTGCTCATAATGGCAATCTACTAAATTTTCAGCTTGAAAGTCCGGGATTTTATCAACCGGTGGGTAATACTGATAGTGAAAAAGCTTTTTGTTTGATTCTAGAAACTTTGCGTCAATCTTTTCCTCAGGGGAAAGCACCGTTAGCAGAGTTATATTCGGTACTTAAAGAAATCTCACTGACTTTAGCAAGCAAAGGGACTTTTAACTATTTACTCTCAAATGGAGAATACTTTTTTGCGCATTGTTCAACGCAACTATGCTACATTGTGCGTCAAGCGCCTTTTGCGGCTGCTCATTTGATTGATGAAGATCTGAGTGTGGATTTTCAGGAGTTAACGCAACCTAGCGATCGCGTTGCTGTCATTGCTACTACTCCTTTAACTGATAATGAAGTCTGGACGCAGATCTTACCAGGGGAATTGCTGGTGTTTCAAGATGGTTTGCCTTTAATGATTGAGAAAAATTGGTAATGAGAATATCTATTCTTAGCTCGGCTGCGGATTTTTAATCTAATTCAAGTTCTGCTTTAACCATATCGTCATCTAGTTTGCCGTTGAATCCCAGTCGTTTGTAAATGCGCTGCATGGGGGGATTTTCGGGCAGAATATAGGGAATAATTCGCTGGAGATGTTCTTGTTGTCCTATTTGAAATTAATCGCCGCAGTAATTATGTGCCTAAACCTTGATATTGGGAGCGCTAACTAGAATTGCGAATTCTGTTTCATTAATCGTTATACCCCAATTCATCCCCCCGATACAGCTGATGATTAATTGAGGTACCCGAACAAGTTAACCTGACGCATTTAATCGCACACGATGGCTTAGATGCGATCGCAGATTGGTCTTGTGAGAACAACAAAGACTAGCATTTGCCCGTCTTTTTGTCGCTTGTCCAACTTATACGATTCATGAATCCACCAGCGTACTTGATCATCATCAATCTTTACTCTATAGACGGTTGCAAGCTACTGCAAACATATGTTAGTGTCAAGCATCGATCTTCATTAAGACGCTATCATCAACAGGTTTTGAATTTAACATCTCATCAAACTTGGCAATTGACTTAGGGTGATGTAGCCTACCAGCCTAGATCATCCTGCTTGATGTGGCACCGCACATCGAACTGCACTCATCACACATTTTTTATTGTTGTACATTTGGATATAATTAGTTGTTCTTGGCTACTCTACTGTTACCGATTTTGCTAAGTTTCTAGGTTGATCAACATCTAAGCCACGACGTGCAGCAATATGATAAGCCAACAATTGTAAGGGAATTACACTGATAATTGGTGAGAGTAACTCATCTACAACAGGTACAGGAATCAAATCATCGAAAGTTTCTGCAGCTTCTGATTCATTCATTGAACTGACGCCAATTAAACGCGAATCACGCGCTTTGGCTTCTTGGGCATTGGAGATAACTTTTTCGTATACACTACCAGGCATGGCGATCGCAATTACCGGTACTTTGGCATCTAACAATGCAATTGGTCCATGCTTCAATTCCCCAGCTGGATAACCTTCGGCATGAATATAACTGATTTCTTTTAATTTCAGCGCTCCTTCTAAAGCAATGGGGAAGTTAATCCCGCGTCCGATAAAAATAAAATCTTGCGTATCAGCAAATTGATGCGTTAATTCTTGAATGTAACGCTCTTGGCTTTCTAATATTAATTCAATTTGAGCTGGCAGTTGGCGTAACCCATCAATAATTTCACTCATTTTTGTTGCTGATATCGTTTGGCGACGATATCCTAAGTCTAGAGCTAAGCAGTAAAATGCTAATAATTGCGCGATAAAGCTTTTAGTTGCAGCCACGCCAATTTCAATTCCTGCATGGGTATCAATTAATTGTGGTGCAATTGTAGCTAAAGAACTATCAAGCCGATTAGTTATACCTAACAATCGCGCTTGATATTGTGGTGCTTCCTGCTGACGACGTTGTTTTTCCATCGCCAATGCTGCGAGTGTATCAGCAGTTTCCCCAGATTGAGTCACACCAATTGTTAACGTATTTACCGTTAAAGGCGGTGGTGCATAGCGAAATTCAGAGGAGTATTGCACCATTGTGGAAATACCTGCTAATTGTTCGAGGAGATATTTACCAACTAAGCCGGCGTGCCAGCTACTACCACAAGCTACAATTTGAATTTGAGCTAAATCTGTATACACTTGCTCTGGTAAATTGAGCTTAATCGGTGATTGCGACTTTTCACCTGGATGCCAATCATTTTCTAGATAAGCTTCTAAAAAAGTTCTGACGACTCCTGGTTGCTCATAAATTTCCTTGAGCATGAAGTGTCTAAAGCCTTGTTTTTCGACCATAATTGGATTCCAGCTTAAAGTACGGGGTTGTTTTTTGAGGCGATCACCCGCAAAATTATATACCTCAACCCCTAATGGTGTCATGCGTGCTAATTCCCCATTTTCCAGGGTTAGCACTGCACGCGTATGCGGTACAAGCGCGGGTGTATCTGACGCGCAGAAAAATTCCCCTTGACCAAAACCAATTGCTAAGGGTGCTTGTTGGCGGGCAATAATTAATTCATCGGGAAAGTCAGCACAAATAACTGCGATCGCAAATGCTCCTTCTAGTTCGTTTACTGTCTGTCTTACTGCTTCTAGCAGTGACGAGGGGTTTTTTGCCAAAAACTGCGCAATTAAGTGTGGAATCACTTCTACATCAGTATCTGAACGAAACTTGTGTCCTTGCTGCTTCAATTCCTCGCGCAACTCGCAGTAATTTTCAATAATGCCATTTACTACCACCGCGACACGCATCGCCATATCCATGTGTGGATGCGCGTTGTACTCTTCTGGTTTACCATGAGTTGCCCAACGGGTATGTCCAATGCCTATTTGGGCATGACTTTCCATTTGTTCTAGTTTAGAACGCAGGTTGTGCAGCTTGCCCTTTGCCCTAACGCAATGAATTTCTCCTTCCCAAATCGTGGCAATTCCGGCAGAATCATAGCCTCGGTACTCTAGTTTTTCTAAACCTGACAGTAAAATTCCTGTCGCCGCTTGAGTGCCTATATAGCCAACAATTCCGCACATACGCTAATTCACTCCGTGTTCACACTTTGCTTTAAAAGCTACAAGGCTTCTGAGGAAATCGTCAAGCTCCAACAACTTTTATTGTCTTTTACCTATGTGATGTTTTTATAATTCACATCAAATAATTATATTAATTTATGCAAATATTTTTCAATAAGTTGCACTTAATTATTACTGATCAACGGTAACATTATTCCCGTTAATACCCGCTGCTTTCGAAATAAGATTTCATTGCATAAAAAAAGGGAGCCAATTACTCCCTTGACGTACCTTGCCCAAATTGCAAGCTAAAAAGCAGCACTATACAGATAATTTGTTTGGTACTGCTGGCAATCTAAACCATTGATTTGGTGTAAATAGAAATTCCCAAGAACTTCTTAATACGCCAGACCCATACTCCGGGTAGTTTCAGCATTACTTAGATAAACCCGGATGCTTAGAAAGTCTGTAGGACAGGCAGTTTCGCAACGCTTGCAACCTACACAATCTTCTGTACGTGGGGATGAAGCAATTTGACCTGCTTTACAGCCATCCCAGGGAACCATTTCCAATACGTCAGTTGGGCAAGCCCGGACGCATTGGGTACAGCCAATGCAAGTGTCATAGATTTTGACGCTATGAGACATTGAATAAAGACTCCTATGATTGAGTGTTTTTTTCTGACAGACTCATAATTTAGGCATAGTTTACCGCACAGTCTGAGTACGTTTGAGCAAAAGCTACAGAACTTTAAACAACGTAATATGACCGCGAAGGGTTTAGAAGTAGTAAAGCAGGCATCTTGCCATTAAGTTGTATTTTAGGGAGTAAGTGAATGATACACTGCCGATGAATTGGCAGTGCCTGCACATCCCCGCATTCCGCGGTCAGATCTAGGAGCGAGGGCAATTACCTGATCCAAATACCCATCGTGAACAAGCGGCATCAGTGAGCCAGCACCCAATGACGGGTTCAACAATCGATTTTCTAAGTAGTAGGTGTAGGGGGGAATCATTCTACAAAAAAAGCGGCTCCCAGCCCTGATTAATTGCTTCTAGTTACTAAAAAAATACTGGTAAATACTACCTGTATTACTGCGGTTTACCTCACCGTCTTAGCCAAGCACACTTGGCATTATAAAAGAGTGGAAAGCAAATGTAGTCAAACAAAATTAAGGGAAAGTAAGTTACCTATGGCACTAATTCGTTGGCAACCTTTCTCAGAAGTCGAAACCATGCGTCGTCAAATGGATCAAATGTTTGACGAAATTGTAGGTTTAGATCGTCAAAGCCAAGCAATTTGGCAGCCAGCAATTGAATTGCAAGATACTAAAGAAAGCTTGATCTTGCGCTCAGAAATTCCAGGAATCGCAGGTAAAGACCTAGATATTCGCGTAACCCGTGAAGCAGTCGTTATTAGTGGTGAACACCGCTATGAAAAGAAAGCTCCGGAGCGTAGTTTGTTCCGCAGTGAATTTCGTTACGGTAAATTCCAACGAGTGATTCCTTTACCAGTTGCGGTTGATAACAATCAAGTACAGGCTAATTTCAAAAACGGCATTTTGACGCTGACATTACCTAAGGTAAGTGAAGCACGTAATAAAGTTGTTAAAGTCAATTTAGCAGATACCAGCGAAACTACTCCAGCAGCTGATCATGCTGACAACAACCAAAAAACTGAAACAGCAACTGCCTAAGAATGATTAACTGATACAGTGATCACGAAAAACCTAGTAGCTAAATAATTCTACCGCTTTTCTGGTTTATGGCTAAATGGTCATAATCAGGAAAGCGATTATGTTTTTGGAGCAACAATTAAATATAGCCATCTGATTTAGCACTCCTCAAGATGAAGTTATGGGATAGCCCTCCCGGCTGTGCGTATTGGGTATGCAAGATATAACATACACATTTCATGAATTAGATGAGATTGGTATTTAAGTCATGACTTTGCTCTAGTCATTGGTCACATTCGTTATTCTTCTATCAGGGACAGATGAGATCAAAAGCATGAATCATTGAGAAAATCCTATAGTATGGTTTGTCAGTAGATCCTTAAGCTAAATCTAAACTTGGCAAACTGTCGTAAGCGATTGCGATACCATCCAGATAGCGTTATATATAATGTCAATTATGGAGTCATCACTACCAACGGAAATTATTTTGACGCACCCACGTCAATCTCTGGGCAATATTCAACTTGATTGGACACCTCAACCAGGTAACTATCTTGATCTTGAAGGTAAAACCTATGCCGTTTTAGAGCGCCGCCACCGCTACCATTTAAAATCAGGGCGCTACCGCTTGCATAAAATTGCGATATATGTTCAATCAGCATTAAGACCGAGTGAGAAAAGTTTGGTAGAGGGACGCTGGGTAATTGGGGATGCTAGTTGCCGTTATAATGCTCATTCAGAAATAATTCGTTGTGCGGTTAACCCCGAAGGACCATGCGATCGCTGTCGCTATTATGAAAGTTAAGTCTCATCTTCTTGAAGTGCAAGTGTTAACACTTCTCCCACGCTTAAGCGGCTACCATTAGCAAAATCCCACCCAGACTGTAGGCGTTTACCCGCTAACTGCACTGATTGCAATAGCAACAGCCCTTCTCCTGTTTGGATAATTGGTCCAATTCCCTTGGCAATGCTGACAACTGTACCCGGAGAGAAGTTCGATTGTGTTGAGATTAAATCTGGCTGTAATCTTAATTCCGGTGGCAAATCAGACGAATAAGCAGCGCCAAGGGGAACTGTGGCTATGATTTTTAGCGATGAAGACCGAAAATAGGTAACGCAATTCGGAAAAAAGCCCCGCACTTGGTTATGGAGTGCGATCGCACTTCTTGACCAATCTACAACATAATCCTGCTTCTGAATTAAGGGTGCATATGTCGCTTGGGAATTATCCTGCGGTGTTGCTTGTAATCCCTGTGTTAATTGCAACAACGTTTCTATCAATAAATCTGCTCCCAATGGTGCTAATTTCTGGGCTAAATCTTGAGCATTGTCTAGCAGATGAATCGGCGTGTAAGCTTTTAATAACATTGCTCCTGTATCCATCCCCGCATCCATTAAAATTGTCGTTATCCCAGTTTGGGTTTCACCGTGATATAAACACCACTGGATCGGCGCAGCACCTCGATACTTCGGCAAAATTGAGCCATGAACATTAATGCATCCCAAGCGGGGCATATCTAAAATTTCTTGAGAAAGAATTTGCCCATAAGCAACCACGACAAAAACATCTGCCCTAGTCTGCTGCAACTGCGTTAAAGTTTCTGTGTCTTTTTTTACGCGTTGAGGTTGCCATACTTTGAGGTGATGCTCTAAAGCCATAACTTTTACAGGTGAAGGTATTAACTGATTACCCCGCCCCCCGACGTTTATCTGGCTGGGTAACAACTGCTACTACTTCCACATCGGGAGCTTTCAGTAAGCGTTCCAAGCTAGGCACTGCAAATACCGGAGTGCCAAAAAATACTACTTTCATTAACTCAATATGACTACAGGCTATGGCCGATTGTATCGTAAGCCTGGAAATGGAAAGAGAATTTATCAGGCTAGAAAATGGAGACAGAAGAATTTCACCCCAGCACGGGTAAAGCGTTGCTTTACCCCGACGATGTTCTCAATTAATAATTACGTAAATCTAAAGCTGGACAAAAATTTCGGGAAATACTCTTCTCAGACGATGAATTCGCTTGTTATACCTGAATTGGAGAATTGTCCTAAGTTGCCTACTCCAAACCTCCCCACAGCAAACGCCACACATTAACTTAATCAATGCTGAAACGCCCCTTATCAGGATGGTTTCGCCCGCAACCATACCTAAAGCTGCTAATTGCTTTGCTGCTAACAACTCCGATCGCCCTTACATCCAACCAGTTGACTTTAGCACAGTCTATTAACGTGATTGCTTCTGCTGCTACACCTACTCTGACGGTAGAGGAACAAGCATTAACACCGCTACCTAGTGAAGATCCGTTAAATAGCCCACATCCGATCCCCTGGGAATGGGTGATGGATACTCAGGCAAATGTTAGCACTAATCGTGATGGTGGGGTACGTTACTACCGCACCTCGTCGGTAGTGTCCCCTGATGGTGACTATGCTGCTTATAGCCGCATTCAAATGTTTGCTCAGCCAGAATTATATCGCAGCCGTGTAAACAGCATGATGTTTATTGAAAATTTGCGTACAGGCAAGTTGCGGCAGCTAAAATCCTCTTTTCCCCATCCTGAAAATCCTTCAGTTGAGGGAGATCCTGTCCCTGGGACAATCTCGATTTTAACTCCTGTGGGCTGGTCAAGAAAGAGCGATCGCTTATTAGCACGTCGATTTGAAGGTGTATTCAATTCCTCGGATGCAACGGATGTCGCTGTAATTTGGGATCGACAACATGATCGCTCTGCTAGCGTTGCTCCTTCCCAACATCAAGTAGCACAAATTGCGCAAATTGCAGCGCAGCAGACGGGATTAAACCCAAATTTAATTCAACAAATGCTACCGATGTTAGTACCTGTAGTTCTAAATTTGCTGCAAGGTGGTAGCCGCGTGCAAAACCCGCAGGGTGGAGCAAATCCAGTGCTGAATGCTTTTTTAGATGCTGATCGCGACGGTGATGTTGATATTGCTGA
>Ga0137301_10006_pt1 | contig 15209 bp, 14 predicted proteins | sample RamsorwD2O_NANAH_FD_97189 | JGI IMG/M metagenome (GOLD analysis project Ga0137301, IMG submission 97189) | Mouse cecal microbial communities from Vienna, Austria - N-Acetylneuraminic acid amended with D2O_NANAH | ecosystem: Host-associated > Mammals > Digestive system > Large intestine > Cecum...
CCTCCGATATGTCGTTTCGGCGCGCCTCCATGTCGTCGTCGGGGCCGATGCAGATCGCCTCGATCCGCTCCTGCGGGCCGACCACATGCTCCATCGCGGTAATGAATTCCACAGCCAGCCGGCCATGGGTCACCAGCACCAAACCGATCATTCGTGCACCTGAGCTAATCTTCCTTGGCGACGCCGACGCCTTCGATTCCGTCGCGTGGGTTCATGGCGAGGTCGCGATGCTCGACCGTGGGCGAAAATCCCGCCTCGCGCAACCGTGCCGCCACCCGCTCGGCGACCGCGACGGAGCGATGTCTCCCTCCGGTGCAGCCGAACGCGACCGACACATAGGATTTCCCTTCCGCCCGGTAGCGCGGAAGCAGCGAGATGAGAAGCTCCTCGATCTGCCGGACGGCGGGATCATAGCTTTCGTCGGTCGCGATATGGTCGACGACGCCTTGGTCGAGTCCGGTGAGCGGCCGCAGTTCGTTGTCCCAGTGCGGGTTCTTGAGGAACCGCATGTCGAAGACATTGTCAGCGTTACGCGGCAGACCGCGAGCGAAGCCGAACGACATGATGGTGAGGGTAGGGGCGTTGGCCGCATCGCCGAAACGGTGGCGGATCTGCTGCTGCAGCGCGTTGGTGTCGCTGTCGGTGGTGTCGATGATGTGATCGGACCAGCGCCTGAGCGGCTCCATCAGCTCGCGCTCGGCGGCGATGCCGTCGGTGGCGGGGCGGTCGGGGGCGAGCGGGTGGCGGCGGCGGGTCTCGGAATAGCGGCGCAGCAGCTCGGAGCCGGCGCAGTCGAGATAGAGCGTGCCGACCGGATAGTCGTGATCGCTGGCGAGCGCCTTGATCTGCTGGACGATGCGGTGGGCATCGAAGTCGCGGGTGCGGCTGTCGATGCCGATCGCGAGCGGACGGCGGACCTTGGCCGCGCCTTTGGAAAGCGGCGTCGACAGGAGATGGTCGAGCAGCGAGAGAGGGAGGTTGTCGACCACTTCCCAGCCGATGTCCTCGAGCGTACGCAGAGCGGTCGACTTGCCGGCGCCCGAGAGGCCGGTGACGAGGAGGATGCGGTTAGGCTGCGAGGCCCGTTTCACGGCAGTGTCAGTCCAAAGCGATCGAGCGCCGCCTCTACCTTGAGCGGGGCGGACGCCTCAAGGCTGTTGACGTTGACGAGTGGCACCGGAACGCCGGCGACGGTGACGCTGCTATGCGCGGCCGGGAGGCGGTCGATGTCGCCGTCGAGGCTGACGAACAGGCAAACCTGGATGTCGGTAACCGTCTCATAATCGAGGATGCCGACGCCGCGGACCTCCATCTTGCCCTGGATGTTGGTGGGCGCGCTGGCGAGCAGCCGGTCCCCGACCGGCGTCACCACCGTATAATCGTCGCTGACGAGCATCGCACCGCGATCGATCAGCCGCAGCGCGAGGTCCGACTTGCCGCTTCCGGAGCGGCCGCCGATCAGGATCGCGCGTCCGTTCCTCGCGACGCAGGTGGCGTGGACGATCTCGTTCATGTCGCCGCCTGGAAGCGGATGACGAAGCGGGCGCCGGAGCGCCCGTCATGGCGGTCCTCGACCCTGATCCGGGCATCATGCCCCTCGACGATCGCCTTGGCGATGGCGAGGCCGAGGCCCGAGTGGCGGCCGAACGCCTCGCCTTCCGGGCGCATGCTGTGGAAGCGCTGGAAGATCGCGTCGCGTGCCGGCGGCGGCACGCCGGCGCCTTCGTCCTCGATGCTCACCACCACCTCGTCCTCGATCCTGGTGGCGGCGATCTCGATCAGCCCGCCGGCGGGGGAGAAGCTGATCGCATTGTCGACGATATTGTCGAACACGCGGGCCAGCCGCGATTCCTCGCCCATGACGATCGTCGTGCCGACGCGGGGGCGGGCGAAGGCAAGCCTCACATCCTCCTCGGCCGCGCGCGCTTCCCACATGCCGGTCATCGATTCGATCAGCTTGCCGAGATCGACCGGCTCGAAGCGGGCGCGGGTGAGCTCGGCGTCGAGGCGCGAGACTTCGGCGATGTCGACGATCAGCCGGTCGAGCCGGCGCACGTCGTGGCGGACGACGTCGAGCAGCTGGCGGCGCAGCGCCGGATCGTCGACGCGCTCCAGGCTGTCGACGGCGGAGCGAAGCGAGGCGAGGGGGTTCTTGAGCTCGTGCGTCACGTCCGCGGCGAACGCCTCGGTGGCATCGATTCGGTAGCGCAGCGATTGGGTCATATCAGCGAGCGCGCGGGCGAGCAGGCCGATCTCGTCGCGGCGGGCGGGAAGGCGTGGGACCGAGACCTCGCGGGCGCGGCCGAGCCGGACGCGCACGGCAGCGCGGGCCAGCCGGCGCAGCGGCTTGGCGATGGTGCGGGCGAGGAACAATGACAGCAGCACCGACAGGATGATGGTGCCGAGCAGGATGAAGCCGAGCGTCAGCCGCTCGCTGCGCACCCCGGCACGGATGTCGCGGGCATTGCTGGTGAGGAGCAGCACGGCGTCGGCTTCCGGCAGCGGCGCCGCCGCCGAGATGAACGGCGACCCCTCCGGCGCCTGCCGCAGCGTCGTGTAGGCTTGCTGGCCGGCGAGCGCCGCCTGTGCTTCCGGCCAGGCCTCCAGCCCTTCGTCCTCGGTCGGAACATAAGGCGGCGGCCGATCGGCGCCGACGATCGCGTCGATGACATTGTCGAGGATGCGGGCGGCATCCTTGTTCCAGGGCTCGGCCGCCGGGTCGCGCAGGTCATAGGTCGCTGGCGCGTTGCTCCAGCTGTCGGCGACCACCACGCCGGCGGCGGAATAGACGCGCAGCCTGGTGCGCGACGCCTGGCCCATGCTGACGAGCAGCGGCTGCCGCGCGTCCGGCTCGGCGGCGGCGAGGGCGTCGGCGATCATCCGCACCTCGGTGTCGGCCTGCGCCATGCGCGACGCGATGATCCGCTCGCGATAGGAATCGAGGTAGAAGAGGCTGCCGGCGAGGATCGCCAGTGCGAAGATGTTGACCGCCAGGATACGCTGGGTGAGCGACCAGCGGCCCGACCAGCGCAGCGCGAGGTCCTGGTCGTCACTCCTCGCCAAAGCGGTAGCCTACCCCGTACAGCGTCTCGATCGCCTTGAACTCGCCGTCGACGGCGCGGAACTTGCGGCGCAGGCGCTTGATGTGGCTGTCGATGGTGCGGTCGTCGACGTAGATGTCGTCCTGGTAGGCGACGTCCATCAGCTGGTTGCGCGATTTGACGACGCCCGGCCGCTGGGCCAGCGCCTCGAGGATCATGAACTCTGTGACGGTCAGCGTCACGTCCTTGCCGTCCCAGGTGACGCGGTGCCGCGCCGGATCCATCGCCAGCCGGCCGCGGACGATCTGCGAAGGCGCCGCCGCTTCCTTCTCCTCGTCTATCGGCGTTGCCCGCATCTCGGTGCGCCGCAGGATCGCGCGGATGCGGGCGATGAGGAGGCGCTGCGAGAAGGGCTTGGCGATATAGTCGTCGGCGCCCATCGCGAGCCCCAGCGCCTCGTCGAGCTCGTCGTCCTTGGAGGTGAGGAAGATGACCGGCAGCGCGCTCTTCTCGCGCAGCCGCCGGAGCAGCTCCATGCCGTCCATCCGCGGCATCTTGACGTCGAGCACGGCAAGGTCGGGCGGGTTGTCCACGAGCGCCTTCAGCGCCAGCTCGCTGTCGGAATAGACGCGGGTAAGGAAGCCTTCCGACTGCAGCGCGATCGACACCGATGTGAGGATGTTGCGGTCGTCGTCGACGAGCGCGATCGTTACCGACATTGAACCCGCTTTCCCGCCACCGGAGAAGGTCTTAGCCGCTGTCCAAACGGCCCGCAACAGGACGGCCCGGCAGCCGCCCTTTACCTTGTCGCGGAGTCCCGATATGCGCCGCGGCAGGTTGACGCAGCGCCTTCTCGCTGCGCGTTTCGTTGCGAACAGGAGATTGACGTGGCCAATCGCGCGCCCGCACACGGGCTTGCCGCACAGGGTGTTTCGACCGACGCCGAGCTGCACTGGAATCTCGGCACCGCGGCGCTGGTCGAGCAGGCGCTGAAGCGGGGCGAAGGCGTGCTCGCCAAGGACGGCCCGATCGTCGTCGAGACCGGCAAACACACCGGCCGCTCCGCCAAGGACAAGTTCATCGTCCGCGATGCCGAGACCGAAGACACGATCTGGTGGGACAACAACGCCTCGATCAACCCTGAGCATTTCGCCGCTCTGAAGGCGGATTTCCTGAAGGCGCTGGGCGATAAGGAAACCCTGTTCGTCGCCGACCTGTTCGGCGGCTCGCAGCCCGAGCACCGCGTCAACGTCCGCGTCATCAACGAGCTTGCCTGGCACAACCTCTTCATCCGCACCATGCTGGTCCGCCCCGAGGCGGACGAGCTGACCGGCTTTAGCCCTGAGTTCACGATCATCGACCTGCCGAGCTTCCGCGCAGACCCGGCCCGCCACGGCACCCGCTCGGAGACGGTGATCGCGGTCAGCCTGACCGAGAAGCTGATCCTGATCGGCGGCACCAAATATGCCGGCGAGATGAAGAAGTCGGTGTTCGGCGTCCTCAACTACATCCTCCCGACCAAGGGCGTGATGCCGATGCACTGCTCGGCGAACATCGGCCCCGCCGGGGACACCGCCGTCTTCTTCGGCCTCTCCGGCACCGGCAAGACCACGCTCAGCGCCGACGCCAGCCGCACCCTGATCGGCGACGACGAGCATGGGTGGTCGGATACTGCTGTTTTCAATTTTGAGGGCGGTTGTTATGCCAAGATGATCCGGTTGTCCGAGGAGGCGGAGCCGGAGATTTATGCGACGACGCGGCGGTTCGGGACGGTGCTCGAGAATGTCGTCATCGATCCCGACACGCGCGAGCTCGACCTCGACGACAACCGGCTCGCGGAGAACAGCCGCGGGGCTTATCCGATCGACTTCATTCCGAATGCGTCGGCCGAGAATATGGGGCCGGTGCCCCGCAACATCGTCATGCTGACCGCCGACGCGTTCGGCGTGCTGCCGCCGATCGCGAAGCTGACGCCCGACCAGGCGATGTATCATTTCCTGTCCGGCTACACCGCCAAGGTCGCCGGCACCGAGATCGGCGTCACCGAGCCGCAGGCGACCTTCTCGACCTGCTTCGGCGCCCCGTTCATGCCGCGCCACCCGAGCGTCTACGGCAATCTTTTGAAGGAGCGGATCGCCCGCGGCAATGTGGATTGCTGGCTGGTCAACACCGGCTGGACCGGCGGCAAATACGGCGTCGGCAAGCGGATGCCGATCAAGGCCACCCGCGCCCTCCTCAACGCCGCCCTCGACGGCAGCTTGAAGAATGCCGAGTTCCGCACCGACGACAATTTCGGCTTCCAGGTCCCGGTCAGCGTGCCCGGCGTCGACGCCGCGATCCTCAACCCGCGCGAAACCTGGGCCGACAAGGAAGAGTTCGACGCGACCGCGGCGAAGCTGGTCAAGCTCTTCATCGACAATTTCGCCAAGTTCGAAGCCCATGTCGACCAAGGCGTCAGGGAATCCGCACCGACGGCAGCCTGACGATATTCCCATCAAAGTGGTACTTTGATGGGCCCCCGAAAGGGGGAAGCACACAGGAAGGAGCGTGTCGGCCCGCCGCCGGCGCGCTCCTTTTTTATTGGGGAAGACCATGACGGAGACTTACGAACCACGGCTGTTCGCCGACGACGCCGCGATCGCGCATATCGGCGAGGGCCTGATCGCCTGCACGCTGACGCGCCCCGAATGGACGCACGAGGCGCATCTTGCCGCTTGCACATACATAATCCTCGCGCGGCCCGACATCGTGCCGGAGCGCGACCTGCCCGCGATCATCCGCCGCTTCAACGAGAGCGTCGGCGGCGTCAACAGCGACAGCGAAGGCTATCACGAGACGATCACCCAGCTGCACATCCGCGCCGTCCGCGGCTTCCTCGCCCGCACCGACGCGGGGCTCAAGCTGGTCGACAAGGTCAACGCGCTGCTCCAGGCGCCGGAGGGGCGGCGGGACTGGCCGCTGCGCTTCTACTCGCGCGAGCGTCTGTTCTCGAAGGAGGCGCGGCTGGGCTGGGTGGAGCCGGATTTGGCGGCGCTATGAGCATAGCGGATGACGGCAGCTTCTGGCCGAAAGGCGACGATCTCCTTTTGGGCGGCCAGGGCTTGAGAGCCGACCTGCACCGCGCTGGAGGCAGGCGCATCGGTCCCAAAGAACCACTACCGTGCTACGTTGAGCAAAGGTCAGCATGCTGGTACTCGGAACGAGTTAGTTGCGTAAGTGCTCGCCTCCAGCGTGGATTGGCCAAATGCGCGACCTTGTCCGAAATAGCTTGATTGGAGGGATGGGGTTCCTCCTGGCGAGCTTTACGCCTGCGGTGTCTTTCTCGCCCACCGCGCTGGCGATGCTCGATCCTACCCGGTTGGCGACTTCGCTTTGCGGAGGACCGGACGGACGATCAGCGTTAGCGCACAAGCTCCTCGTGGCTGCGGAAGTTTCGGTGCACGCTGGCAAAGCTTCCGCCGCGATGCCACTCTTCACGGACCTTGTCGGGTTCCGTTTCCCCGTGACGACGTCGGACGGGCAGGCGCGACGCTACTTCAATCAAGGGCTGCTGTTGGCCTACGGCTTCAATCATGCCGGCGCCGTCCGTTCCTTCCGCGAGGCGCAGCGCCTCGACCCAGATTGTGCGCTGTGTTGGTGGGGCGAAGCAGTCGCGCTTGGGCCGAACATCAATGTTCCGATGGACGATCGGGATCGCGGAGCTGCATTGGCAGCGATGAAGAGGGCCCAGGCTCTCAAGAGCGGCGCATCGCCCCTCGAGCAGGCGCTGATCGAGGCGATGTCCCGCCGGTACTCGCAAGACGCGAGCGCCGATCGCGCTGCGCTCGACGCGGCCTACGCAGATGCAATGATCGATGTCGCGCGTGCGTTTCCCGACAACGACGACGTTCTCGTCGTCGCCGCGGAAGCGGTTATGGACACGAGCCCCTGGAACTATTGGGAAGCGGACAAGCGGACGCCGGTGGGCCGTAGCGGTGAGGCGGTTCGGCTGGTCGAAACGGTGCTCGCCCGTAACCCGGCGAATCTTCAGGCGGCACATCTTTACATCCATCTTATGGAAAACAGCGCCAATCCCCGCCGGGCCGAAGCCGCGGCCGATCGGCTTGCGCAGCCGCTTGCGCCGAGTGCGGGGCATCTCGTCCACATGCCGGCACATATCTACCAGCAGGTCGGACGATATTCGGATTCCATCCGCGTCAATGTCGCGGCTGCTCGTTCCGACGAAGCTCTCATCCGAAGCACGGACGATCATAGTCTGGTGCGCTACGGCTATTATCCCCACAATGTTCATTTCATGGTGACCTCCGCGCAGCTGGCGGGCGACATGGGCACCGCGATTCGCGAGGCGCGACGCTTGCGGTCCATCCTCGATCCCGACACCTCCGCCCGGATCGCGTGGATCCAGGCCATCGACGCCGCACCCTATCTCGCGATGGCGCAGTTCGCCGAGCCTGAAGCGATCCTTGCGCTGGGCCCGGCTGACGCTCGCCTTCCATATGCCGTCGCCATGCGACATTACGCACGGGCCGTCGCCGAGGGGCAGCGGCGTAACCGGGCCGGCGTCAGACGCGAGTTGGCTGCACTTGCGAAACTCCGCGCGTCCAATGCGTTCGCCGGAATGATCGAGCAGGGCGTGCCCGCCCCCGATCTGCTATCGCTTGCTGAAAACGTGGCGCGCGGCCGGCTTGCTTACGCGGAGCGCCGCTACGATGATGCTGTGCGGCACTATCGTGCAGCGATCTCGATCGAGGCCAAGGTTCCGTATCAGGAGCCATCCTACTGGTATTATCCGGTTAGCCAGTCACTGGGTGCTGCCCTCTTCCAGGCCCGGCGCTATGACGAGGCAAGCCAGGCGTTTCGTGCCGCGCTTGCGCAGACGCCTCGGAATGGCTGGGCGCTCTACGGCCTCGCCGCAAGCGAGCAGGCGCAAGGACACGCGCTGCAAGCTGCCGCCGCGCGGCAAGCCCTCCAGCATGCATGGCTCGGCGATAAGGCGTGGCTGCGCATGGACCGCCTGTAGCCGCGTCCCGGCATCCAACGTCGAGCCGTTTACCCCGCCCTGTCCTGAAGCCAGGCGCGCGCTTCGCGGACGTCGGTGAAGAGGCGCATGTCGTCGCGGAGGGGGTCGCGTTCGGCGACGCGGCGGAATTGCATGCGGGCGGTGCCGTCTGCGCCGACGATCGCGATCTTGCGGGACTTGTGCCTGGTCGTCGCCACGAAGTTGGTGAAGATGGCGAAGATTTCCTGCGGTTGAACGCGGAAGTCGCGAACGTCGAGCAGCGTCGAATGGGCGTAGGGCGGGCCGAGGCTGTCCACGGCCGCCTCCTTGGCGGCCGCGCATTCGCGCGCGCCGTCGATGGTGAACAGTCCGCTCATGCGCAGCGCAATGATCCGATCCTCGTGGCTGGTCTCGATCTCGAACATGGACTTACTCGACCGGTAGGCAATCACCCCAGTCTAGGCGTGGGCCGTTTAAAGTTGGTGAATCGAAGGTTGAGACGGGGGGGCAGCGTTCGGGTCTTCACAGCAGGGTGATCCGCGGCTCCGCCCGCTCCTTCTCGAACAGTTCCGTCATCGCCCAGACCATCGCATCGGCGCGATCAGGCGAGCCGGCGCCCTGATAGCCGGACCAGGTGAGGGCGCAGAGCTGGTCTTCGAGGTCGGGGAAGTGGCCGGCGAGGCGGGCGCGGCCGGTTTCGAAGCGGAGGGCGATCGGTTCGGCTCGGGCGGCCTTGCTCTTGCTGGCGGCGACGAGGCGGACGGGGAGGTCGGCGTCGACGGCGCGCAGGACGCTCGCGATCATGTCGCCGCCCTGGTTCTTTTCGGCGACGATCAGGGAGGCGCCGTAGAGGGCGGCGGCTTCGGCGACGCGGCGGGACCAGGCTTCGGGGGAGAGGCCGGACGCGGTGAGATCGGCGAGGACGTGGGCGACGCCTTCCGCATCCCTGGCGCAGACGACGATGCCGCAGCTGTCGCCGTTGGTGGAGGCGGGCGGGTCGAGGCCGATGACGGTGCGGGTGAAGCCCTCTCCCTGCAGGGGAGCATCAGGTCGCCCGTCCCCCGGACGGGCTGAGGAGAGCTGGGGGCTGCCCTCACCTGATGCTGGAGGGGCCCGCCCGGCGAAGCCGGGTGGGAGGGTGAGGGCATTTTCGTTGCGGTCCGTGCCCTCGCCCTCCCACTCGCTGCGCGAGCGGGCCCCTCCCTCTCCCCAGATGGGAGAGGGGGAGCGCGCCTTCTCCAGCACCTCCCTCGTCCACAGGGCGCCTTCATGGTCTTCGAGGAGCAGGCCTTCGAGCTCCTGGCGGCCGAGGCGGGTGCCGCCGTACATCTCGGTCATCGCCTCGAGGAAGTCGGCGGGGAGGTGGAGATTGTCGGACGTGCGGCCTTTCGTCTCGTGGCAGCGGGGCAGGGCGAGGATGCGCTTCAGCAGCGGCGCCGGCTTCGGCGTGGTCGTGACGATGGTGCGGGGCCGCTTCCCGAGGCGGAGGCCGAGCATCAGATTGTTCCAGCTGTCGTCCGCACGGGGATGGCCGGGTGACCCCGCGCTTGGCCACTTCGCCAGCTCGTCGCACCAGGCGTAATGATGCTGCGGCCCGCGCAGCTTTTCGGGGCGCTCGGCGGAGAAGGCGTGGCCTTCCGCGCCCGACGGGAACAGGAGGACGCCGCGGGTGGCGATCCAGCGCGGGGTCTCGTCGCAGCGGGCGAGGCTGAGGATACCGCTCTCGCCTTCGACCATGACGCGGGCGACCTCGTCGAGCGTGGCGGCGACGAGGGCGATGCGGGCTTGCGCGTTCTCGCGGGCGCGGGCCCAGACCCATTCGGCGCCGACCCGCGTCTTGCCGAAGCCGCGGGCGGCGACGATCGCCCAGATGCGCCAGTCGGAGTCGGGCTCGATCTGGCCCCCATGCGCCTGCCACCACCATTCCTCGACGATCGCGCGCACCGCCGGGGCGGGGAGGCCGGCGAGCACGGCGCGACGTTGCGCGGGGCGCAAGCGGAGCAGGTCTTCGAGCACCGCGAGGGTTTCGGCTCTGGTCATTTTAGGTCTCACGCGAAGACGCAAAGACGCTAAGAAGGAAGAAGGGCGGTTCGCGCGGAGGCGCGGAGGCGCAGATAGATCGATGCAGCCTCTCCCTTCCGGCGAAGCCGGCAATTTCTTGCGCACTGGAGGAGAAGAGCTTTCGCTTCGCGAAGGGTCGGCTACGGCACCTTCGCGTCTCCGCGTCTCTGCGCGAATAGCTTCCCTTCCTTCTCCTCCTTTGCGTCTTTGCGTCTTCGCGTGAGGCATTATTCTTCTTCCGCCGCCGACGGGGGAGGGAGGAGGCCGCGGCGGACGCCGAGGGCCTGGAGCTTCTTGTCGAGGGCTTCGATGGCTTCGTCGAAGGTCCAGCGGCGCTGGTGACCGGGGCGGACTTCGCGCAGGCCGGTGCCGCCATTGCGACGGTCCCAGCGCGCGAGCAGCTTCATCAACCGCTCGAATTCCGCGCCCGTCTCTCCTGTCGGCTGCGGCTCGAAGGCGATGCGCCGCTGCATCTCCAGTCGCTGGCGTACCGCCTCGGCCTCGAGCAGCGCATAGGCCTGAGCGAGCGCCTCGTCCCAGCCGGCGGCGAACACGGCATCGATGCGACGATGCTTGTAAACGGTCGAATAATGGATACCCGCCACCTCACACGCGGCCTGGACGTCGGCGGTCCCGGCGAAATGATCGAGGAACATCTGTTTGCGCGCGTCGGTGAAGGCGATGCCGCGCGGGCGCCGGCGCTGCAGCACCCTCAGGTTGTTCGGCTGGATTTCCGCTTCCCCGGCGGCGGCGGCGAGGACGCCGGCGCGGCGGGCCTCCCGCGCCTCGATCGCCGAAAGCTCCAGCGCCCATATCCAGGCGAAGCGGAACAGCGGGTCGCGCTTGCGCGCGCAGTAAAAGGCTTCCGCCGAAAAGCCTTCCGCGGCCGCGGCATCGTTCCGCAGCGTCCCCGCCCTCAGCGCCGCGACGAACCGCGTCTTGGCCGCCCCGTCGATCCGCCGCCGCCGCGGCGCTTGCGAATCAGTGTCCCCGCCCATTGGGCAGTGTAGAACATAGGTGGAACTAAATAGGAAAGTGTTTTGTGCCGGAACGGTTCAAGATCGCTGTGCTTCCGGCCTCACTTCCGCGCGTAGCGCTCCGCGAAATCCTCGTCGGACATGATGAGGTAGCGGATCATGTCAATCAGCGCCCAGGGCGCCGAGATCAGCAGCCCGACCAGGGTGCAGGTGAGCAGCAGCATGACGATGCCGGAGCCGTTGCGGCCGAGATAGAAACGGTGGATGCCGAGCGGGCCGAGCAGGAACGCGATCACTGCCGCGACATATTTGTTGCGGTCGCTGCCGAGCGGCTTGGGCACGGGCGCGGCGGCCTGCGGCACCGGCATGCCGGGCACCGGGAAGATGCTGAGCGCGCGGTTCTCGTGCGCCTCGAAGTCGACATGCATGCCGACCGCAGGCTCGCCCTGGGCGGCCCAGTCGTCGGGCTTGAAGCCGTAGCGGCGGCCGTCCTCGCCGGTGACGATGCCTTCGCCTCGCCGCGTATCGACGCCCAATACCTGTCCGCGCATTGCCCCTCGCTCTTCAAGCCTTGCCCCATCATGGCGAGCGGGGCGGTTTTTGCAATCCGCTGCCGCAGGTGCCGCGGACTCAGGCGCGGCCCGGCTCGCCGCCGGGAAGCGCGGGCGCGGCCTCGACCGTCAGGCAGGTGCCGTGCGCGCCGGTCACCCGCACCGCCGAGCCGGCGGGGGCGTCGGCGCCGCTCGCGTCCCAGACGCCGTCACCGATCCGCACCCGGCCGCGGCCGTGGCGGATGTCGTCGACCACCACAACCGTCTGGCCGATCAGACGGGCGGCGCGGTCGTTGAGGAGGGGGTCGCTGCTCTCGATCGGGTTGTTCGCGTACCAGCGCCGGCCCCAGAACACCGAGGCGATCGCGAGCAGGGCGAACAGCACGAACTGGAACGGCTCGTCGAGGCCGAGCAGCATGGTCGCGAAGCCGGTCAGCGCGGCGGCGGCGGCGAGCCAGATCAGGAACACGCCGGGGACGAGGATCTCGGCGATGCCGAACAGGGTGGCGCCGATCAGCCACAGCCAGTGCGGCTCGAGATCGCCGGGGTTCATTGGCTGCCCTCGAACGGGCCGCGGCGGGCGGGCGGCGGCGGCGGCGAGGCGGGGGTGTTGGTGCGGGTGCCGAGGGCGTCGCGGGCGAGCTCGCCGATGCCGCCCAAGGTGCCGATCAGCTGCGTCGCCTCGACCGGGAACAGGATCGTCTTGGCGTTGGGGGAGGTCGCGAACTGGCTGACCGCCTCGACATATTTCTGGGCGATGAAATAGTTGATCGCCTGGGCGTTGCCGCCGGCGATCGCGTTCGACACCATTTCGGTCGCCTTGGCCTCTGCCTCGGCCTCGCGCTCGCGGGCCTCGGAATCGCGGAAGGCGGCCTCGCGGCGGCCCTCGGCCTGGAGGATCTGCGACTGCTTCTGGCCTTCCGCCTTGAGGATCTCGGAGGCGCGCAGGCCCTCCGATTCGAGGATCAGCGCGCGCTTCTCGCGCTCGGCCTTCATCTGGCGGCCCATCGCGTTGACGATGTCGGCGGGCGGGCGGATGTCCTTGATCTCGACGCGGGTGATCTTGACGCCCCAGCTCTCGGTCGCCTGGTCGACGACGGAGAGGAGGCGGGCGTTGATCTCGTCGCGCTTGGAGAGGGTCTCGTCCAAATCCATCGAGCCCATCACGGTGCGCAGGTTGGTCGTCGTCAGCTGCATGATCGAGAGGTAGAGGTCAGACACTTCGTAAGCGGCCTTGGCGGCGTCGAGCACCTGGAAGAAGACGACGCCATCGGTCGAGACCATCGCATTGTCCTTGGTGATGATCTCCTGGCCGGGGATGTCGAGCACCTGCTCCATCATGTTCACCTTGCGGCCGACCCGGTAGAAGAAGGGCGCGTAAAAGTTGAAGCCGGGGCGGGCGACGACGGTGAAGCGGCCGAAATGCTCGATCGTGTAGTGGTAGCCCTGGCGCACGATCTTGATGCCCGAGAACAGGAACAGCACCACCAGCACCATCACGAACAGGAATGCGTACGTCGCCATTATCGCCCCCTCGGCAGAAACAAGGCGATATCATGTGGACAAGCGGGCGCGTTTCCAAGCAGAATCGGAACCATGCCCGCATCCCGGCTCCGCCTCTGCCGCTCGCTGCTGTTCCTGCCCGCGTCCAACCCGCGCGCGATCGCGAAGGCGCGGGAGCTTGCTGCCGACATGGTGATCCTCGACCTCGAGGACGCGGTGAAGGAGGAGGACAAGCATGCGGCGCGCGAGGCGGCGGTCGCCGCGGTGGGCGAGGGCTTCCCCGGCAAGCTCGTGGCGATCCGGATCAACGCCGTGGGCGGCGCCCATTTCGGACGGGACATCGTCGCCGTCCGCGACAGCGCCGCGCAATTCGTCGTCATTCCCAAGGTCGAGCATGTCGAGCAGCTGAAGGACGCGACGCGGATCGCGGCCAAGCCGCTGCTGGCGATGATCGAGACCGCGGCGGGCGTGCTCGGCGCGGCGGCGGCGGCGCATGCCTGCGCGGGGCTGATCGCCGGCACCAACGATCTCGCCGCCGACCTCGGCCTGCCGCCTGGCGCAGGGCGGGAAGGGCTGGCGCATGGCCTCCAATCGGTTGTGGTCGCCGCCCGCGCCGCCGGCATCGCGGCGTTCGATGGAGTCTATAACCCGCTCGACGACGAGGCCGGGCTGGAAGCGCAGTGCCGGGAGGGGCGCGGCTATGGCTTCGACGGCAAGTCGCTGATCCACCCCAGCCAGATCGCCGCCGCCAACCGGACCTTCGCGCCCGACGAGGCGGAGGTGGAGGCGGCGCTCAAGCTGATCGCGGCGGCGACCGGCGGCGCCGAGCGGTTCGAAGGACGGATGATCGAGGCGATGCACATCGCGCAAGCGGAGGCGGTGCTGGCGAAGGCGCGGCGGTGAAGTGCTGGCACCCGTTCGTCATGCCAGCGAAGGCTGGCGTCCCGGGACCAGTTCGCACCTGGCTTTGCTGAGGCCCCAGCCTACGCTGGGGCGACGAATGTCCCCGAACATTGCCTTGCCAACTTCCCGTCTGCCACCTTAAGGCGCCGCATGTTCTCACGTGCTTTTTTGGCGGCGGCGCCGCTCCTTCTCGCTTTCCCTTCGATCCTCCCGGCGCAGGCCACGCCCGCCGTCAGCGTCGAGGCGATGCGAAGGCATATCGACGTGCTCGCCAGCGACGCTTTCGAGGGCCGCAAGCCCGGCACCGCGGGCGAGATCAAGACCATCGCCTATATCGCGTCCCAGCTGCAGGCGCTGGGATTGAAGCCGGCGGCGAACGGCTCCTGGTATCAGCCGGTGCCGCTGGTCGAGCGCAAGCCGTTCGCGCATCGCATCGTCTGGACCGCGGACGGCGCTCCGCTGGCGTTCGACCAGGCGGACGCCATCTTCGTCGGCGACGAGCCGGTGGAGCGAGTGGAGGACGCGCCGGTCTATTATGTCGGCCACGGGCTGCCGCGCCAGATCGCGGGCGCGAACCTCAGGGGCGCCGTCGCCATCCTTCTCTACGACGCGCCGGACGCCAAGGATTTCCCGAGCTTCGGGGAGCGGGTCCGCGGCCTCGTCGCCGCCGGCGCGGCGGCGGTGATCGGCACCGGCGAGGAATATCCCTGGTCGGCGATCCGCGGCTCCTTCGAGCGCGGCCAGATGAAGCTGCAGAGCGAGGCCGCGGCGCCGATCCAGGGCGCGATGCCGCTGGTGGCGGCGCAGGGCCTGATCGCGCGGGCCGGAAGCGATGTATCGCTGCTGACGGCCGCCGCCGGCGATCGGCCGCTCCGGCTGCCGCTTCGGGCCAGTATCGACGTGTCGACGCGGGTCCATGCCTATACGTCGCACAATGTGATCGGCCGGCTCGAAGGCAGCGGCGGCAGCGACGAGAGCGTCATGTATCTTGGCCACTGGGACCATCTCGGTATTTGCCGCCCCGACGATCCGGTCGACAAGATCTGCAACGGCGCTGTCGACAATGCGAGCGGCATCGCGATGCTGATCGAGATCGCCCGTCATATCGCGCGCGGCGAACGGCCCGCGCGCGACCTGCTGTTCATGGCGACAACGGCCGAGGAGATGGGCCTGC
>Ga0137301_10007_pt1 | contig 13705 bp, 12 predicted proteins | sample RamsorwD2O_NANAH_FD_97189 | JGI IMG/M metagenome (GOLD analysis project Ga0137301, IMG submission 97189) | Mouse cecal microbial communities from Vienna, Austria - N-Acetylneuraminic acid amended with D2O_NANAH | ecosystem: Host-associated > Mammals > Digestive system > Large intestine > Cecum...
GGACAGCATTATTTTGTATGAGCCCGGCGTGGCGTATTTTTACAAATCGGGCGCGGCCATAGAAATTGCGCGTGAATTTGGTGGCGTGTTTCATTTTGGGACACTTTTCAAGATTATCCCAGGGGCGCTTAGAAATTGGGTTTACGATTATGTGGCGCGTAACCGGTACAACTGGTACGGCAAAAAAGACGAGTGCATGATCCCTACACCGGCGCTCGAAGCAAAATTTCTGAAATAAAAAAGCTCCCGATCGGGAGCTTTGAAACCTATGCAAATATTGGTTAGTTCTTCATGATCTTTTTGGTGATCTCGCCATTGGCAGTTTTGACGTTCATCAGGTACAAACCTGCGGTCAAATCTGCAATGTTTACCTGAACTTTGGTCATGCTGTCAAAATTGAATTCTTTAACGATACGTCCGTTGACATCGCTCAAAGATACAGATGTGATATTCTCTTTGTTGGAATTCACCACATTGACAATGCTTGATGCCGGGTTAGGGAACACAGAAAACTGTGATGCGCTAAAATTTTTTGTAGCAAGGTTTTCCTGGACCAACAGTAAATCATCCAGATACAACAATTCCTGATCTGTACAATCGTGGTGTCTCAAAACAATCTTTACGGTTTGCCCTGCATATTCTGACACGTCAACGACGAACGTCTCTGCCGATTGTGCATCATCAGCGGTAAGTGTGTAGTTGAACACCGGAGTCAATGCCGTGATCAATGCTGCAGTATTGGCAGCAAGTGGCGCCAGATAGATTGAGATTTGCTCGGCTGGAAACAATGGGTTACTTGCACCAAGCTTAAATGAGAGTGTCGTGGCAGCAAAAGATTCCGGGATCACAATTTCCGGAGTAAGCAGGAAATTATTTGGTGTAAGCGCTCCCGGTGGTGTGGCCGTAGCCGGATTCCATGATCTTGAACCGGCGAAATTCCCTGTCAGGCCCCAGCCCGCTGTTGTTGCATTGCCGGTAAATAGGCCCCATTGCGCTGTATCGCCATCACCGTCGATTACAGTAAGCCCCGAACCTGTAGCGGTTGTAAAATCCTGTGAGTAAAGTGTGGTTTGCGCGTGCGTGTATCCGAATACGGTTACCAATGCGCCTGCTAATAGTAATTTTGTTTTCATAAAAAAGTGTAGTTTGATTGACAAAACTACCTAAAAACAAGGCTGTTTTAACGGGCTGCGGCAAAAGATTACTGTTAAATTATTCAGCCGCAATTTTACTCTTTCAGTATCAGTAATTTAGTACCATTGTAAAACAAAAACTCCTCAAAATATTGAGGAGCTTTGATACTGGAATTACCATTATTTATTGCTTGATGATTTTTTTTGTGACCTTGCCTTCGGCAGATTCTATCGTCATCAGATAAACGCCGGCCGGAAGATCTGAAACGTTGATCTGCGCATTAGTGGTCGCATCAAACGACGCGCGCTTTAATACTCTTCCGTTGGCATCGACCAGCGTAGCGCCGGTAATTTTTGAATGGTCATTGGCAATATTGATTATGGTTGTGGCCGGGTTCGGATAAACAGAAAAAGCATTTTCAACTACATTGACCTGATCTGTGGCAAGTAATGAATCTGTAGCCGAGGCAGTGATGGTCAGATTGTCAAACAAAGCGACAGATTCTGCTGTGTTGGTTGCCGGTGGCGTAGTAGTGGTTCCGCTTAACGACATAAAATTGGTTTGCACCGGATCCATTGCCGCGCCCGCTCCTACTACCTGTCCGTTGAACAGTGAAGTAGTGCCGTTGTAGCCTCGCCAGTAAACCTGCCCGGTCGTCTTGTTGAAACTTGCGCCCAAACGCACCCAGGTATTGGCCGGCAAGACCACATTGTTCTGACCGCCGCCGAGGTAAAAATAATAACTCGCAAGTGTGCCCGGAGCAGGTGCATTATAATAGGCTATACCACGCAGCACGAGTGTTTTGGTGTCAAACGAAAATCCCGATAGCACTATGGTGCCGCCGGCATCGCCGTTAATGCGCATATCTATGGTGTTCAGGCTCGTGCCGCCGCCTGGCCCGGTGAACAGATCGAATTCTACTTCCACAATTTCCTTTCCGGAATCACGTACTTCCCAACCGTCCTGAAATGATTCAAACCAGAAAATGCGGCCGCCTTTGTTGCCATTGGTACCGGTAACCTGCAAAACATTCAGATGCGTCGCATCGTTCTCAACAACTTCAAAATTGTCTGATCCGGCATTGGTGGCCGTAGTAGGCGCTGTCCCATTGGTAGCCAGGGTGTAAATTCCGTTGGCAGCCGTCTGGCCGGTGATATCTGGATTGAGTTCGCCCGGAAAATAGGCGTTAAAATTCTCGCTCGCAATAATCTGGGCCTGCACGGTACAGGTTGCGCTGCATAAAGCCAAAAAGAGTAAAGTTTTTTTCATGGTGTTTTTGTATGGTGAGCCACAAATATAGAAAACTTCTCCTAAAAAACTGATTGCAAAATATTTAACCCTCAGATTTCTCCCACTTACCCACTACACTGGTTGCAAGGGCATTGCCCAGCACATTGGTCGCGCTGCGGAACATATCGCAAAAATGATCGATAGGAAGGATTAAGGCGATACCTTCTATTGGAATATCGAACATTCCGCACGTGGCCGCTACCACTACAAGACTGGCGCGCGGAACGCCTGCAATTCCCTTACTGGTAAGCATCAGCACCAATAACATCGTAAGCTGCGTACCCATGCTCAGATCTATGCCATAAGCCTGTGCGATGAAAATGCTCGCAAAGGTCATGTACATCATGCTTCCGTCAAGGTTGAAGGAATAGCCGAGCGGGAGCATAAACGATACAATCCTGTCTTTAACGCCAAAACGCTCGAGTTCTTCAGTGAGTTTTGGAAAAACGGCCTCGCTGCTTGTCGTGCCGAATGCGATGATTAGCGGCGAGACAATTCGCTTGAGCAAAACGCCCATTGCCTTGCCCAGGAACAGATAGCCCACAATGAGCAGGACCACCCAAAGTGTCGAGATTCCTACCATGAACGATCCGAAAAACTTGGCGTATGTGAGCAGCAGATCGCCAAAGTCGCGTACGGCAAAAACACCTGCAATGGCGCCAAAAACGCCCAGCGGCGCGAATTTCATCACATAATTGACCATTTTAAGTACAATGTGAGATGTTTTGTCCAGCGCATTGACCACCGGCTTGGCATGGTCGCCAATTGCAGCGGCGGCCAATCCGAAAAAGATCGAAAAGATCACTATTTGCAGGATTTCATTGGTGGCCATCGCCTCTACAATACTTTTAGGGATGATGTGCTCGATAAAATTCTGCGCGGAAAAGTTGTGTGTTTTGTCGGTTACTTCACTGGCGGAGGCCAGATCGACATCACCGAGATTCAGACCCACGCCTGGTCCAAGCAGATTGACCCAGAACAGCCCGATGAGCAGCGAGACAAACGACGCTGTAAAAAACCATCCCATGGCTTTCCCACCAATCCGGCCCACTGACCTGATGTCACCCAATTTGGCAATTCCAACGACCAATGTCGTAAATACGAGCGGTGCGATGATCATCTGTACCAGCCGGATGAAGATCGTGGCCAGCATCTTTATGTAAGTACTGAATTCTTTGGCGTTTTCAGGGGTTGTGTTGTTATGGATGATTACGCCCAGGATCGCGCCGAGCACCATGGCGATCAGGATCTGGGTAGTAAGGTTGGACAAAAGGGAGGGTTTGGATTGGGTGTTTGTCATAGTGTTGGTTTTTGGGTTGGGTGGGTTGTGGATTTCGAGCTTGGGAGAAATCTCATCTGCCCAAGTTCTTTTAAGAGAATGCCACCTGATTCCGATAAAATAGTTTAAAAAATGATCAAAGCCGGATTTTATTGTTTATATGGATTTGGTGCAACAGATAGAAATCTGCCAGCACCATCGCAGCCATCGCCTCGACTATCGGCACGGCCCTCGGGACGACACAGGGATCATGTCTGCCTTTGCCTTCCAGTTCTACCTGGTTTCCATTTTTGTCTATCGTCCATTGTGTTTGCATAATTGTGGCCACCGGTTTGAAAGCGACGCGAAAATAAATGTCCATTCCGTTTGAAATACCGCCCTGAATCCCGCCCGACAAATTACTTTGCGTCGTACCATCAGGGTTAAACAAATCATTGTGAGCGCTGCCGTTCATCTTTGCACCGCAAAATCCGCTGCCGTATTCAAAACCGTGGGCAGCATTGATCGAAAGCATTGCGTGGCCCAATGCGGCATGCAGTTTGTCAAAAACGGGTTCTCCCAAACCTACCGGCACATCTCGAATCACGCAAGTTACGGTGCCGCCTACTGTGTCGCCTTGTTTGCGCACATCGCGGATCAAAGCTTCCATTTTTTCAGCGGTTTCCGGATCAGGACAGCGCACGGGATTGGAGTCGGTTTGCGAAAAATCGAGTGCCTGATAAGGTTTGTCAATAAATAGTTCACCTACGGATGAAACAAATGCGTTGATTTTTACCTCACCTAAAATCTGCCGCGCGACTGCGCCACCCACAACCCAATTAGCCGTCTCACGTGCCGAACTTCTGCCCCCGCCACGAAAATCGCGAATACCATACTTTTGATCATACGTGAAGTCGGAATGACTCGGGCGGTAAATGTCTTGATTGTGCTTGTAATCGGCCGGTTTCTGGTTGGCGTTGTGTATCTGAAATCCGATGGGCGCTCCGGTAGTCACACCTTCAAAAATGCCCGAAAGAAATTGAACCACATCTGATTCTTTACGCTGTGTAACAATGGCGGACTGTCCGGGCTTTCGTCTGTCCATTTCATATTGGATTGCGTCAAAATCGAGTACAATTCCTGGTGGCACACCGTCAATTATCCCGCCAATGGCCGGCCCGTGAGATTCGCCAAATGTGGTCAGTTTAAAAATGCGACCTAAGGTGTTTGCCATTTTAGGAGGTTTTGACAAATGTAGCTTTTTTATGTCGAAAGTCAAATGCCAAAACTCGAATAGCGAACGTCAAATGAGCCCCAAGATTGGAACATTAAACTTAAAACATCAACCCCAAAACAAACCTATTCTAAAATTTCTATCGGTTTTTTGGAATTGATCCGGACAACCGCATACGGATAGGTCATTACTGAAGTGGCCATTGCGCCAGGCTCTGGCGCTGTTTCTTTAACCGTGATCACTATTTTGTCAGCGCGTTCTTCCACTTTCTCCACAGCAATTGAATGCCCGCCAGAATTTTGCTCGCCTAAATTTAAGATGACAAAATTGGCCTTGTTGATATCAGAGGGCTTGATTTTTCGCTTCAGATGCTCATCGCCCAACAACATATTAATCTCCTTTTCTTCTGTAAGTATTTCAAAAAAACGCACCTGTGCCCCGCCCTGCTCCTGCTGCGTGAGCACTTCATAAAGCGGCCTTTTTCCTTTATCTGCGGTAGATCCGCACGCGGCCACCATCAGAATTACCGATAGGACTAAAATCTTTTTCATAACTATCAAATCTATTGTTTCACCGCTTGGTCGAAATTAAGGATTCACCAAAGCCAACAACCTTAAACTCCAAAAATCCTCCTTACGCATAAACCCCGACCGCTTTTTGATACAATTGCTCATACATCGGCAAAATATTTTTGATGTCAAATTGCTTCGCCGTGGCCAGCGCATTGGCCTTGAATTGTTGTAACGTAGATTCGTCCGATAATATTCTGACTGCGTTTGCAGACATTTCCTCTATATTGCCCACGTCGCTCAGATACCCGGAAACACCCTCAAAATTAACTTCTGGCAATCCGCCGGAATTGCTCGAAATTACCGGTACGCCCAGCGCCATCGCCTCGAGCGCCGCCAAACCAAAACTTTCTGTTTCAGACGGAAGCAAGAACAGGTCGCTGTAACTCAAAATCAAATCAATTTCATTGCTGTTTCCAAAAAAGATCACTTTATCCAGTATGCCCAGTTCAGCGCACAACTGCTCGGCCTTTTCCTTTTCCGGGCCGTCACCCACAAGCATCAGTTTTGCGGGAATTTGTTGCTGCACTTTGTAAAATACCTTGATCACGTCCGGAATGCGCTTAACTTTTCGGAAATTGGATATGTGCGTGATCACGCGCTCATTTTCGGCAGCGATTCGCGAACGGTAGCACGGCGTCTGGCTTTTATCGATTTCCTTATCGAGTTCTATAAAGTTCGGGATCACGAAAATCTCATTGGTAATGTTGAACAGCTTGAGCGTATCATGCTTCAAACTGCGCGAAACAGACGTCACAATATCGCTTTTATTGATGCTGAACGTAACAGCGGGCTTGTAAAACGGATGGTTCCCTACCAACGTGATATCGGTACCGTGCAAAGTGGTGACCATCGGAATTTCAATGCCTTCATCCTTGAGCATTTGCTTGGCCATGTAACCCGCGTAAGCATGCGGAATGGCGTAATGCACATGCAGCAATTCTATTTTGTAGAGCTTGACCATATCGACAAGTTTACTTGACAAAGCCAGTTCATACGGTTGGTAGTGAAACAGCGGATACTCCGGCACATTGACCTGGTGGTAATGAACATTCGGATCAAGCACCGCGAGTCGCACGGGTTGGCTGTAGGTAATAAAGTGGATTTCGTGGCCTTTGCGCGCCAGTTCAAGACCGAGCTCCGTAGCTACGACCCCGCTACCGCCAAAAGTCGGGTAGCATACGATTGCAATTTTCATGATTGGGATTTGATCTTACGAAATTAGCAATAAATTCTCGTTTATTATCGATTGCTTATCGTTATTGCTTATGGCGTGCCGGCAGATCGCAACTGGTGCAACATACAACGTTCAGGCTGCCGTCAGGCTATCGCTACTCGCTTTTGTTTCACTGCGTTACACAAAGAGCTCAAACATGCGCTCTATCCTTCACGCAAACCGTACTTATTGGACAATGGCCGTGTAGATCAGCTTTTGGATGTCCTCACGGATGTTTTCTTTGGAAAGAGTATTGACCGTAGCGTCTGGAAAAGTGCGGTTGGATAAGAATATGTAAATCAGTTCATTATCCGGATCAGCCCAAGCGATGGTCCCGGTAAATCCGGTATGCCCAAAACTCGTCATCGGCACGCAGCCGCACGTTGGGCCGGCCGTTCCCGGCAATTGGGGTTTGTCCACACCAAGTCCACGCCTGTTGCCCTCGGCGCAAAAATAACACGTATTAAACGCATCAAATGTCTCGGAGGAAAAGTATTGCTGCCCGCCGTAGTTGCCCTTTTGCAAAAACAACTGCATCATTTTAGCCACATCCATCGCATTGGAAAAAACACCTGCATGGCCCGCAACGCCGCCGTCCATTGCCGCCGCCATGTCGTGTACATAACCATCAATAGTCTGATAGCGGAAATAGTTGTCAACTTCTGTGGGCGGAATGACATATCGGTTGAATTTCGTCAGCGGATTGTAGGTTGTGTTGTTCATGCCCATCGGTTTGAAAAACTGCTCATCGGCAAGCACATCAAGCGATTGGCCCGTTGCGCGTTCAAGATAATCGCGCAGGATGATAAACGTAAAATCGCTGTATTTGTATTCTTTTTTGGGCAGCAGTTTGCTGTCGATGATCTTCTTGATGATGGTATCATGGTAGTCGTTTCGGATAAACAAACTGTCGGCAACCTGGCGCGAAAACTTAGTGTCGGCCACTTTGCGGTAGTATTTATCCGATGGTTTTTTATCGGCGTCCAAGGTCGATTCGTAAAACGGGATCCAAGCCTGCAACCGCGCATAGTGCGACAGCAGTTCCTTGAAAGGAATATTGGCCTTATCCGAATTTTGGAAAACCGGAAGCATGGTTGCCAAAGTGGTTTCCATCGTGATCTTCCTGCGGTCAAATTGCTGCATCACATTGGGCAATGTAGCAACAATTTTGGTCAGCGAAGCGATATCGTAAAGGTCTGAATTGGCCACCCTGGTAGGATTGGTATAATCGTGCGTCCCGTAAGATTTCTGGTAGATGACCTTCCCTTTTCGGGCCACGAGCACCTGAATTCCGGGCGTCATTTTCTTATCGATTGCCTTTTTGGCAACGCCATCGATTTGCGACAGCACATAAGCATTCATGCCAACATTTTCCGGCGCTGTAAAGCCAAGGCGGTTGAGTTTTTGCGTCGTTAGCCCATCGCCTTCCTTAAAATGCGGTGCGATAGAAACCGGCAGTTTTCCTTTGGCGTCAACCGCCCCAAAAATGATCTGTGCAGAAACTTCCTGGGCAAAGGTGCTGTTTTGGTATGATTGCACCACAGCTTCAATTTGTGAAAAATCTGCAACCTGGATCAGCGAATACGGCTTGGTGAAGGCATCGAGTATCACAGTATTCTGCTGTGCAATTTTGTTGAGCCAAAGCAAATCTGTATCGGAGAACGCATGGCTTTTCCAGGCTTTGTCCGATTTGTGAAATCCAACAATGACAGTATTAAAGGCTTTTAACCTGACGTTCAGACTGTCAATATTCTCATGAAAAACCTCTGTAACTTCGGTGTATTTTTTGAGCGTGGACACAAACGCAGAGTTTGTATCATCGCCTAACTTCACATACGCTATTTTGCTGTTTGCCAAATCCTTGATAGGCAATAATTCATTTTCATTTTTAAGCACCGTGATCGCATTTTCATATAGCTCATATTGCAGTGCATCGTTCTCCGTCGCATTCAAATCCTGGTACAAATTCGTGGTGCGGATGGGCGTAAATTTTGTCAGCCCGGCCTTGTACTTATACTTAAGGATCTTGCGAACGGAAAATTCCAGACGCTCGGGTTTGATCACAGAATCCTGAATCGCACCGCAAATTTTCTCGTAGGCGCGCGGGACATCTTCGGCACACAAAAGAATGTCGTTTCCGGCCAGAAAAGCTTCAAGGTCGATGTCGCCTGGCTTAAGGTGATTGCTTGCCGCCTTCATGTTGAGCGCATCGGTAAAGACCAATCCGCGAAAACGCAGTTGCTTTTGCAGAATGTTGGTTACAATATCGTATGAAATCGATGAAGGTACATTTTCACGCTTTTCGAGCGATGGTACGTTCAAATGCGCCACCATTACCGATTCAAGCCCGTGGCTGATCAGTTTCCGGTACGGATAGAATTCAACATCTTCAAGCCTTTCACGGCTGTGTGTGATCAATGGCAGCGAATAATGCGAATCGGCCTCGGTATCGCCATGCCCGGGAAAGTGCTTGCCCGTGGAGATGATCTTTTGATCCTGAAATCCTTTCATCATCGCGAGCGCGCTTTCCGACACATTTTCTTTGGTTTCGCCAAAAGATCGGAATCCGATGATTGGGTTTTTAGGGTTGGTATTGATATCGAGTACGGGTCCAAAGTTAAACTGAATCCCCATCCGGTTGGAATGTTTGCCCATTTGCTGCCCTACGCGCTCGATCAGTTTTTTGTCCTTTATTGCACCAAGGGTCATGTTCCATGGGAACCGATAGGTTGAATCGAGCCGCATAGCGAGTCCCCATTCGCCGTCGATGGCAATAAACAGCGGGATCTTGGCTTTAGACTGGTAACGGTTTGTAAGTCTGGCCTGACGACCCGGGCCGCCCTGAAAAAAGATCAATCCGCCAACTTTATAATCTGTTATAAGCTTGTCGATGCTTTTGATGTGCGCCGAATCTTTATTGGAATAGGCCGAAACCATAAACAATTGCCCGATTTTTTCATCGAACGTCATTTTTTTGTACACGCTGTCCACCCAACGGCGCTGGCCTTCAGATTCGTAGATTTGCTCGAAGAGGTCGATTTCGGGCTCAGATGTAACTATGGTTTCGGGATGCTTTTTGGTATCGGTGGCAGTTATCGTCTTTTTTGACGCGCAGCCCATAGCAAACGCGCATAAACCCAAAAAGATTAAGTGGGGGATTTTTTTCATTGCAGGTATTAAAAAAAGCGGCTGTGCCAACTGTCTGCCGCCGGAACTTCCCAGTTGTCCTGCCATTCTTCAATAGTATTGACGAGGTTGTTGAACACAATGGTATTTTCAGACACGGCTTTGTCCTTGGCCATTTTTTTAAAATCGATCAGTGGCTTGTGTGCGATATGATCACCGAGCTTAAAAGTCACGTTCATCTTGTCAAGCAGATCCACGCCGTACTTTTGCTCAAGCGACTGAATGAACCTTACCGAAGCATCGATCGAGCAACCCGTTGCATTTTGCGCATCTTGGTTGACGGCAAAAATGATGAATCGGTTGTATTTAAGCAAATAGGACGCTTCAAGCCCGGTTCCGTGCGCCGACCAATCTTCGATAAAAGCGCGTGTGTCGGTTTCAATTTCATTCATTTCCGCATCAGTGAATTTGCGGTTGGACTGGTAGATCCAGATGCGCGATTCTGGCGGTAAATTTTCAAACGGGACGTACATTTTTGGCTATTCTTTATTATTAATCTTACTGGTTTTCAACATGCCTTGTGCCATAACTACTCTGCAACTTTAAGACTTTACGACCTTGTGACTTTAGGACTTTAGGACTTTAAGACTTTAAGACTTTAAGACTTTAAGACTTACTCCTAAAGGTCTTCTGCATTCGCAATAAGCTCTGCTACATCCATCACCTTTACATCGGCTTCGCGTTCCTTAGCCTTAACGCCATCGGTCATCATCGTATTGCAAAACGGACATGCCGCTGCGATAATTTCGGGCTGCGTTTCAAGCGCGTCTTCGGTGCGTTCCACATTGATCTCCTTAAAGCCGGGTTCGGCGTCCTTAAACATTTGTGCGCCGCCGGCACCACAACAAAGTCCGTTGGATCGGGAACGCTTCATTTCGACGAGTTCGGCATCGAGCTTTGTGATCAGATCGCGCGGCGCTTCATAAACGTTATTGGCGCGCCCCAGATAGCAAGGATCGTGGAATGTGATCTTTTTGCCTTTGAACTGGCCGCCTTCGATTGTGAGCCGGCCATCGTCCAGCAGCGATTTTAGAAATTGCGTATGATGGACCACTTCATAATGACCGCCAAGCTCCGGATATTCGTTTTTGAGCGTATTGAAACAGTGCGGGCATGCCGTGACGATTTTTTTTGCCTCGTATGCATTTAAGACCTCAATGTTCATCATCGCCTGCATCTGGAACAAAAAACTCATTTCCCGCACGTTTAGCCGGATCGCCCGTACAGCTTTCCTCGGTTCCGAGTACGGCAAATGGGACGTTGGCACGGTTCAAAATTCGCACAAAAGCCTTGGTGATTTTTTTGGCACGGTCATCAAAACTGCCGGCACAGCCTACCCAGAACAATACTTCGGGTTGCTGTCCGCTGGCAAGCATCTCGGCCATTGTTGGCACAATTAAAGTCTCTGACATAATAAATCGTTTATCTTTTTGTCTGATCGCTACCAATCAGAGCTGCCGCATTTACATTTTAAATGTTATTCATGTTTTCCGTCATCAAACACCTGGATGGTAACTTCTTTTTCGACCAGGTCAGTAAATTTTCCCCGATACCGCGTAGCCTTGACCAGATGGTTGTCGATCCAATGGTAGTTGCCGCCGCGCGGTTTTCCCATGACCATGCCGTGGTATTTGAAGCCGTGCCGTTTGAGCCATATTTCGGTGTACTCCCGGTGTGCCTCCGTACGCGAGGTAAAGAAAAAAATGATGTGCCCCTCGTCATACCATTTGTTCAATGTGGTGAGTGCATCGGGATAAACCTCGGCTGTGAGCATCCGTTCAGGCTCTTCGTTGGGGATGTCATCGCATATCGTTCCATCGATGTCTATCAGGTAATTTTTGATGCCTTCGGGCAGGACCGGGCTGATCTTTTGGCCGTCCTGCGTGATCTCTTGTAAGTTGTCTTCAATTTCAGATGTCTCCATGTTCGTTGGTTTTTAGTTTGTCAAAAACCTCTTAACCTCACTTATAAGAGTTTTTTTCTGTCAAAGGTCAAACGGCGAACGTCTGACGATTCTTGTAATGCTTAGTTCTCGTTCTTCCAATTCAATCGATCCTGCTGGCTGTATTGCCAAGGTGCACCATTGTTTTCCACATTGGTCATCATCGCGTTGAGCGACATTGGCGCAGCGCTTTGTTCCATAACCAGATAGCGCCTCATGTCCATGATGATCGATAACGGACTGATGTTGACCGGACATTCCTCTACGCAGGCATTGCAGGATGTACAGGCCCAAAGTTCCTCGGGCGTAATATAATCGTTCAAAAGTGTTTTATTGTCCGGGACAAAAACGCCTTTGTTGGCATCGATGTTCTTGCCTACTTCCTCGAGTCGGTCGCGTGTGTCCATCATGATCTTGCGCGGTGACAATTTCTTTCCCGTAATATTGGCCGGACACGCAGATGTGCATCGTCCGCATTCGGTACAGGTGTACGCGTTCATGAGTTGCACCCAATTCAAATCCTGTACATCCTGCGCTCCGAATTTTTGCGGTATGGCGCTTTGGTCGGCAGGTGGAGCGGCAAATGGATCGGCGTTCGGATCCAACATGAGCTTTACTTCGTTTGTGACCGAACCGAGGTTGTCGAACTTGCCTTTGGGATTCAAGTCGGCATACCAGGTATTGGGAAACGCGAGTAAAATATGCAGGTGTTTGGAGTAATACAGATAATTCAGAAAAAACAATATCCCGATAATATGCATCCACCACACAGCTCGCTCGATCATCATGACCGCGCTCGGATCCATGCCGTTGAACATGGGCTGAATGAACTGCGATACGGGAAATGCACCTGCCTTATCATAATGACCAAATCCAAGCATTTGCAAATGCAGATCGGCGGCATTCATGACCAGAAAGAAGATCATCAGAACCGTTTCAATGTACAGAATGTAATTGGCATCGCTCTTAGGCCAGCCCTTTAGATCAGAATGGATAAACCGCTTGAGCTTGACAATGTTGCGTCGGATCAAAAACGTTACGACCGCAACCAGTACGAGCAGTGCCAGAATTTCGAACGATCCGATCAGAAAACTGTAAAATCCGCCCATAAACGAAAAAACGCGGTGCGTACCGAAAATGCCGTCGATGACGATTTCCAGAACCTCAATGTTGATGATCACAAACCCGGCATAAACAATGATGTGCAGGATTCCCGCAACGGGCCTGCGAACCATTTTGGATTGTCCGAGTGCGATCAGCGCCATATTACCCCAACGTGCCGAAGGGTTGTCATTGCGGTCAATGTCCCGTCCGAGTTTGATGTTGCGTATCAATTTCCTGACGTTCATCGCAAAATAACCACCGCCAATGCAAAGGATGATCAGGAAAAAAATATTGTCCAAATAAGCCATAAGCCCGATTTTTATTTTTTAATTGTATCGTTCACAGGTGCTACGTACGGTTTGTTTTTCTTGCCGAACAACGACACGTTGACGTAGCGTGTTGGATTCAGGCGCACGTCCTGGAGCAGCAATTCAAGCTCGTTTGAAGCGGCCGTGAGCTCGGTGTATAGTTTGTCGTCCTTCATAAGTTTGCCCATGGTGCCCTTGCCTGATTCGATACCGGCGATGATTTTGTCGACATTCTCGAGCGTTAACTGCAGTTTTTTGACGGTTTTGCCCAAATCTGCTTTTTGCAGCGAGTCTGAAATTGATGAAAAATCCTTTGACACTTTGTTGAAATTAGTAACAATGCCGTCGATCTTTTGCTTGTTATTATCCAACATGCCATTCAAAGTACCCGATGCGCGGTGGAATTCCTCCATCGTGATGCGAAGTTCGGCGATCGCCTTTTGCAAATTTTGCTGCGAATCTTT
>Ga0137301_10009_pt1 | contig 13154 bp, 11 predicted proteins | sample RamsorwD2O_NANAH_FD_97189 | JGI IMG/M metagenome (GOLD analysis project Ga0137301, IMG submission 97189) | Mouse cecal microbial communities from Vienna, Austria - N-Acetylneuraminic acid amended with D2O_NANAH | ecosystem: Host-associated > Mammals > Digestive system > Large intestine > Cecum...
AGGAGAAACAAATTTGCCTGACAAAACTTTACCTGCAAACTGCGCTTATACATTAGCAGAAATTTTGAGCGATCGCTTTTTCCCTGGTGAATCGTATTTTGAGGAGTAACTAAACCGCAAGATTTTGATAAAACTGCGCAAGCATCGGGCTTAAATTCCAATTTCCAATTCCCTAAACTAAGTACAACTGCAATCTTCACAAGCGCAGCAACGTACATTGATTAGGAGGGAGAACCTTCATGTCAGATTTGACTCGTCGCAGGATACTTGCCGGAATTGGGACAACCGGCGTTGCAAGTGCGATCGCAGTAACTACAGTCCAAGCTAACACTCAAAAACCAACTTCAGCAGAAACTGACAATAATAATGGTATTGCAGGTAAAGTTGTCTTGATTACCGGCGCAACTTCTGGTATAGGCGAAGCAACAGCACGAGCATTTGCCCAACAAGGTGCAATAGTCCACTTTTGTGGACGTCGAGAAAACTTAGGTGAAAAAGTTGCTCAAAGTATAACTGCTGCTGGTGGACGTGCTAGCTACCAAAAAGCTGATGTGCGTCAGGAACAAGACGTAAAATTATTTATTGATACGTGTGTTGCTAAATATGGTCGCATCGATATTGCATTTAACAATGCAGGAATTGAAAGTAAACCTGCAACTGTTGCTGAGCGCACCTTAGCAGATTGGCTGGATGTAATCACGACAAATGCCACAGGAACTTTTTTGTCGATGAAACACGAAATTCCTGTAATGCTCAAGCAAAAAGGCGGTGTTATTATTAATAATGCTTCAGTTTCTGCACACGTTGGCTTTGCAACAATTGCGCCTTATAGTGCTAGCAAACACGCAGTTATTTCCCTTACCAAAGTAGCTGCGCTAGAGTACGCTGACAAAAATATTCGGATTAATTCCATCTCCCCCGGTGCGGTAGATACACCCATGCTCCGCCGTGCTTTAGCCGCATGGAAAACAGACTTTGAAACAGTTGCTCAAGATTATCCCATTAAGCGCATCGTCAAAGCAGACGAAATTGCCAGAATTGTGTTGTGGTTAAGTTCTGCTGACCCTACCTGCATTATTGGCACTGACATTGATGTTACAGGTGGCTATCTCACTAAGAAGTTTTTCTTTTCAATAATCTGGCACGCAATCATAAATTTTGTATAGGTAAGAGAGGTTTTCTCCATGTTTTCAACCTATAGCCAATAGCTGTAATCAAATAAATTGGCGAGCAACATCAATCATCTCTATTCCGATTACCAATTAAAAAAACTTCCAGCAAAAAACTTTGAAAATCGTTGTATTTAAAGGAAATTTCTTTATGCAATACACAACTTTAGGACACACAGGTTTAATTGTTTCCCGGCTTGCTTTTGGGGCAATGACATTTGGACAAGGCGAAATGGTTCCTGGTGTTATTAATAATATCGACCAGAACGTAGCAGATCAAATGGTTAACCACGCCCTGGATGCAGGGATCAACCTCTTTGACACCGCTGATGCTTACACGAACGGACAATCGGAAATCATGCTAGGTAAAGCATTGGCAAATCGTCGCCATGAAGTTGTGATTGCGACTAAAGTTGGTTTTCGTACTGGTAATGCACTCACTGATACAGGACTTTCTTATCGTCACATCATCGCCTCTGCTGAAGCTAGTTTAAAGCGATTAGGAACCGACTATATCGACTTGTATCAACTACATATCCCCGATCCCTTAACACCAATTGAAGAGACAATCCGCGCTTTAGATGACTTGGTAAGACAGGGAAAAGTCCGCTATGTTGGCTTTTCTAATTTTCCGGCTTGGAAAGCGGCATTAATGCTAGGAATGCAGAAGTGTAATGATTATGCTTGTTTTGTTGCCGCACAGATGTATTATTCGCTACTAGGGCGTGATCTTGAGCAAGAAATCGTGCCGTTTGTGGAAGATACAGGTATCGGGATTTTAGTCTGGAGTCCACTTGCTAGTGGCTTTTTGAGTGGCAAGTATACGCGCGAAGCACCTGTACCTGAGGATTCTCGCCGTAAAAACTTTCAATTTCCCCCGGTGGATGTAGAGAAGGGATATGAAGTGGTAAGCTTGTTAACAGAAATTGCCCAAAATCATCAAGCATCTCCAGCACAAGTTGCGATCGCCTGGATAGTTACCAAACCTTTTATTTCCTCTGTAATTATCGGTGCGAACAAAATGCATCACCTAGAAGACAACTTAGGTGCAATTGATGTAAAATTATCTATCCATGAACTAGAAAAACTTGATACTTTAACTCAGCCTCAACCCTTATATCCAGGTTGGATGCAGTCAATGGGTTGGGATGCAAAACTAAAAACAGCACTCGATCAATCCTAAGGATCAGGAGAATTCTTTTTTATCCCCAACACCCATTATGGATAATCTCCCGATTTACCACCAGACTTACTAACTAAGTGAATTGATTCAATTGCAATAGACTTTTCTAATGCTTTTGCCATGTCGTACAAAGTCAGCGCAGCAACAGAAACTGCTGTTAATGCTTCCATTTCCACGCCTGTTTCAGCTTTTGTTTTTACTAATGCAGTAATTTGATAGCCAGGTAACTCAGAATCTGGTGTAATTTCAACCTCTACTTTATGCAAAGCTAAAGGATGACACAACGGAATCAACGTTGATGTTTGTTTAGCTGCCATAATTCCTGCTAGTTTTGCCGTACCTAACACATCACCTTTAGGAGCATTTCCGGCTTGAATTGCTTTAAAAGTTTCCGGTAACATCCTGACACGCGCTGCGGCTACAGCTTGACGGATGGTTGACGCTTTGCTAGAAACATCAACCATTTGGGCTTGCCCTTGAGAATCTAAATGCGATAAAGAATTTGAGGTAGATGTGGAAGAATTTTCGATCATCTTGCCAATAAGATGTGATATTATAGAAATCTTGCAAGGGCGTGTAGCTCAGTGGACTAGAGCACGTGGCTACGGACCACGGTGTCGGGGGTTCGAATCCCTCCTCGCCCGTATTTTACCTTAATGCATATACGTCTTTACCTTTACCTAAGGCATAGCGGATTGAATGCGAGATGTCTTTACTCGATTGTGTGCAGAAAACCACAATTGCGATCGCAGCTAAACTCGCGGCGAAGCCGAAAAGCTGACGATAACCAACTTGTTGCGCGATCGCACCTAAAACAGGTCCTGCTATGGCAATTCCCACATCAAACCCTACCATACACAAGCCAAACATCCGACCACGCTCTTGGGGTAAAGTGCGATCTGCTACTACTGTTGCAATCATGGGAATTAAAATTCCGCCGCCTAAACCTTCAACTAATCCAGCAATTAAAAAGGCTGTAGGGCTATTTGCTAACCACAATAGCAGCATCGATGCCGTGTAAAAAATTAAACTCAGCGTGATAAATAAACCACGCCCATAACGATCACTTGCCTTACCTGCGGGAATTCTCACCAAAAAACTTGCGATCGCCGCCGCAGTATAAAATAAACCGACATTAAAATCTACACCCAGAGACTTAATATACAGGGGTACAAACGTACTCAACGTCCCAAACGCCAAACCAATTAATAGTAAGACGATTGCCAAAGTCCGAATCTTCGGAGTTCCCAATAACTGCCAAAATCGATTATCCGTTTGGGATTTTGCTAATGTATTTTGAGGCTGTGAAACTAAGCAAGCACACAATATCCCCAACATTCCTAAACCAGCAGATAACAAAAATAAGGCAGTATAACCAATACCTGTTTGTAAATAGCCTCCCAATGCAGGACCCAATGCCATCCCAATCGGGTTTACTAAACTCATATAGCCGATAATTTCCCCACGATTTTTAGCAGGGGCAATATCTGCAACTAAAGTAGTGTAGCCACTAGAATAAGCCGCAATGCTAATCCCATGAACCGCCCGAATTAGCATTAATAGCCACAAAGACTTAACAACCAAATAACCTAAAGGAGCGATCGCAACCGCACCCAACGCAATCAGTAAGACAATTTTCCGACTGCGCTGATCTGCCAATTGCGCCAGCCACGGACGCATTAATAATAGCCCAATCGCGAAACTACCCATCACAATTCCAATTTGCTGCGGTGTTCCGCCCAAATCGCCAATATATAGTGGTAAAGTCGGCAACAACGAAGCCAAACTAGACCAAAACAGTAAACCAGTAACAAATAATATCTGTAAATTACGTCGCGGTTGGGCATCAAGTGTGCTAAAAGCGTTCAAAATTCAGTTTTACAAATTTTGTGTACATTTGTTACTTTACTTAATATTTTGTCCAATAACCTCCCGCACACGATAGATAGGACGTCCTTGAGATTCATGGTAAGTACGCATCAGTAACTCAGCAAGCAGCCCAAACACAAATAATTGCACACCAGTAACAAGTAACAAAACAGCCAGAATTAACAGAGGGCGATCGCCAATACTTGCACCCATCAACTTCAAAAAAGTTAAATACAATCCAATCACCATCCCCAAAGCGATCGAACCCAAACCAAACAAGCCAAAAACGTGCATTGGGCGCGTCAGGAATGTTTTCATAAACCAGATCGTCAACAAATCCATCAACACCCGAAAAGTGCGCCACAAGCCATACTTACTCTTGCCAAACCGACGCGGATGATGACGCACCGGCATTTCCGTAATTCTTGCACCCTCAATAAAAGCCAAAGCCGGTAAAAAACGATGTAACTCGCCATAAAGATGCATATCCTGCACCAATTCAGTGCGATAAGCCTTCAAAGAGCAGCCATAATCATGCAACTTCACCCCAGTAACGCGCCCAATCAGCCAATTAGCAATTTTAGAAGGCAATAACCGCGTTACAGCAGCATCCTGACGTTTTTTGCGCCAGCCACTTACCAAGTCATAACCCTCCGCCAACTTAGCCAACAACAGCGGAATATCAGCCGGGTCATTTTGCAAATCACCATCTAAAGTCACCACAGCCTTACCAACAGCATAATAAAACCCCGCCGCCATCGCCGCAGTTTGCCCATAATTACGCCGCAACAGTACAGCCCGCAAATCGTGACGCACCAAAGCCAATTGCTTCAACAACTCCGCCGAACCATCACGCGAACCATCATCAACACAAATAATTTCATAAGTATAACTAGACCCTACTAACGCAGAAGCGATCGCCTCAAGCAACAGCGGCAAACTCTCCACCTCGTTATACACCGGAACCACCACCGAAACATCAGGCTTCTCCACCGAGAAACCATCCTCCGCACTAACCCCATCAGCAACTAACTCACTCTTCATCTAAACCTTTGCGCTCTTTGCGTCTTTGTGGTTCGTAACTCTTCACAACCCTTCCTGCACCCCGTAATTCCAAATAATAAGATCGACTAACTACATCCCCAAGTTCCGAAAGCCGATCAATTCCAATCCCATTGCGCCCCATCGTCTCCCCAGAACTATGAATATAACAACCATCACCCAAATACAATCCCACATGAGTAGCCTGATCGGCATTCCCAAAAAACACCAAATCCCCCAGTTGTAAATCAGCCACAGCAATAGGTTGCGTAAATCCCTCTTGCTGATAAGCATCACGCGGTAACCACACACCCACAGCAGCAAACGCCGCCTGCATCAAACCAGAACAATCATAATTTGGACCTAGAGTACCACCCCAAAGGTAATAATTAGGCTGTTGCATTGCTGCTTGAGTAAAAGCAACAACCTGGGGCAAAAGTGCTTTAATCTCCAACTCTGTAAAAGATTTAGCATGATAAGTGCTACTTGCCACATCGATTGCCGCAATATCAGAACTTTTCAGCCAGCCCGGATAATCATCTTCACACAAACACACCCCAAGCGCTGCTGATGCATGAGAAATTACGCGTAAATGCCGCCCTGCTGCGGCTTGAGTTGCCAAGCGATCGCACATGGGAGAATCATAAATATTCAAATGAGTGCGACACTGATATTCTGGATAAACCATCGCAGAAGTTATCGTCTTTTGTTTGTCAGGCATTAGGTCTTAAGGCAAAAATTAATTTTAAATTCCCTAGCCCCTCACAGTTATGACTTTCTTTCTCCAAGACAAACTTCTTCAAATTCACGGCGATCGCATTTTACAAGCAACATGGGCAGAATTTCCCGAATTAAACCATAATTCTATAGCTATAACTTGGATTGTCTACGATCCACCAGTGCCAGTAAATACCGGCGGTGCGATCAACCCCCAAGATTTCTGGAATTATTCACTCCGAGGGTTTAGTTATCGCGGTGATCAACGTATTTACCCAGCTAGTGTAGTTAAACTGTTTTACCTAGTGGCAATCCAGGAATGGTTAGAAAAAGGCATGATTCAAACTGGAACTGAACTTGAACGCGCTATTAGCGACATGATTATTGATTCTAGTAATGATGCTACCAGCTTGGTTGTAGATTTGCTCAGTGGTACTACCAGTGGTCCAGAATTACCACCAGGACCCTTTGAAACTTGGAAGGCGCAGCGCAATATTGTTAACCGTTATTTTCAGTCTTTGGGCTGGGCGTCTATGAAAAAAATTAACGTCAACCAAAAAACTTGGGGTGATGGTCCTTACGGACGCGAGCGCATGTTTTTAGGCGAGATGATGGAAAATCGCAATATGCTGACCACAAATGCTACAGCTCAGCTATTGCATAGTATTGTGGGGGGAGTTGCAGTATCACGAGTGCGATCGCAAGCAATGATGGCATTGCTAAAACGGAGTTTAGTGCAATCACCAGCTGAAGCTGATGAAGATCAAATAACAGGTTTCTTAGGTAGTGGCTTGCCAAATAACGCCCAAATCTGGTCAAAGGCAGGCTGGACAACTCAAGTGCGTCACGACGCTGCATATATCGAAATTCCCGATTGCCAACCTTATTTATTAGTAGTATTTATCGAAAGCAAAGCTCACAGTAAAAACCGAGAGATTTTGCCGTTTATTTCTCAGCAGATTGCGGCAACTGTCAGCACACTAGCATCGCTTCCATAATTTAACAGTGTTGTTTTCCCGGAGATTGTTGTAAAAATCGTGCAAATTTTCTCCTCATGCCAGGGATAAATACTGTTGCACTTTAAGTCTACTTTCATTATCAAACAAGTCGCCAAAACTCTACGCATAAAACAATAATGACTTGTTTTCAACTGCTGATTAGTCGTAGGCAATCACACCGCCCTGTCCACAGGTGTTTTAGTGTCTTTTTCCACCAATTTTAGCAAAGAATACGACAGACGGATTTACGGAACCCAGACCTAGAGGGGAATTCCTAATTCCATTATCTAAAATCCAAAATCTTCTTCCACCAATTTAAAGCGTTAATAAATCAGCCCATTGTCTCATAACAGTGTGATCTCCGTGCGTTAGTACTATTTATCAATGCACAGTTTGGAAGATCCGTCAAATTAACGATGTAAGGAGTTGCTTGAGCGTGTTAGAAGTTGAATATCTACGAAAGTAGACTAAAAATGCAAAAGTATCACCTAAGTTTCGCAAAATTGGTTGAGGAGTGACTATGAACATGATTTTTGGTCAGCGTTTTTCTGGTTTAGTGAGATTAACGGCACTTACGCTTGGCACAGGAATGACAATCGCTGGAAGTGCTTTATCCGCTGTAGCAGAAATTGATCTAAACAGCAGTGAAGCTCGCAATACGGTAGTTGCTAACACTGTTACTCAAACTCCTACGCCTTCAAAGACAATCGAGGGCACGAGCGCCTCAATCCCTGTTCCGGGAACAACAGCAACTTCAACAGCTGCATTGCAACCAGAAGCCACGGTTACACCCCAGGCGACAACAACTGCGCCTGAAGTCGCTCAACTTGATGTTGATCCAGGTCAACCCACCCGTGGTGGTTCTAGCTATGTTGGCGTTGCTGGCAACTTGGGGTTAAGTGACGACGGCGGCACAGCTGTTGGCGACGGTAACTTTATGATTATTAGTAAAATCGGGTTGACAAATAGGCTGTCAGCGCGTCCGTCTGTAGTGCTGGGCGATAATACTACATTCTTAATTCCTGTGACGTATGACTTCACCTTACGGTCAGCAGATGCCTTTACAGAACCTTTGCCAATCGCGCCTTACCTTGGTGGTGGCGTAGCAATATCTACAGGCGATAGCAGTGACATTGGCTTATTGATAACTGGGGGGGTAGACGTTCCCTTGACTCCTCAACTTACAGCAACAGCTGGTGTGAATGCGGCTTTTGCTGATGGTAGTGATGTCGGGTTGTTAATTGGAGTTGGCTATAACTTTAGCGGCTTCGGTTTTTAATTCACCTAAGTGGTTAAGGGGTAAAAATTTTTGGCTTTTATCCCTCACCTCTTGATTTTTAGCTCTGCCAGTCTTTGGTTTTCGGAAGATACCTCCACGCTTAAAAAGCTACTCATAAACCCTAAACGCGCTTGATGATTCAAGTCGGGAGCCTAGCCGCCGCCCACACTACGAAAGCACCTCCAGACTCCTTGATCTATCCAAGGTTTTACTGCGGGTTGACTTTGTCAATCACAGCTAAATTACCATCATCTTTAACTGTCCAGACATCGTAAACGCCAACTACATCGCCGTTTTGATCGACATCTACGTTACCGCTAGCTCCTTGGTAGTCAATATCTTGACCCGCACTGACTAACTTTAGACCTTCGCAGACATCGGTGACAGGCGTACCTGGAGCATTGGCAACATCCCGGATTTTGCTAGCAATACCTTCACCAGTATTAGTCTTAGCTGCTTGCGCTGCTAGTAATAATAGGGCTGTAGCGTCCCACGATTGAGGTACGTATTCTCCTGGAGGTCTACCATTTTTAGATTGCCATAGTTGAGTTAAAGATTGCAACGCTTTACCATCTGCACCAGGTACAGTACCAAGCGCTTCAGCAACAATAAATTTTCCATCACTGGTTTTACCAACTTTTCCTGGGAAGCCCGCCGACTTGACGCCGTCTGTCAGCATAACTGTTACTCCCTGACTCACGCCTTGTTGGTAGGCAGATTTGAGGAGCAAACTGCCGGTTTCTTCGTAAAGTACTGCAACTACTGCATCCGGCTTATTCCCAAAAGCAGCAGCGGCTTCAGTTTCAAACGTGGTAGCTTTAGGGTCGTAACGGGTGGGGTTGGCTTCGTTGACAACAGTTCCACCTAATTTTTTAAAAGCTTGCACAAATGCTCTTTCAAAACCGACGCCATAATCGTTGTTAATTACTACGGTAGAAACACGCTTAAAGCCTCTTTGATTAGCCAGTTGAGCTAATGCTAAAGCTTGGTAGGTATCAGGAGGAGCCGTTCGCGCCCAATAGCCTTTAAATTCTCCTTTTTGCGCCCTTTCAGTGAATACAGGGCTGGTGCTACCAGGTGAAATGAGCATTACTTGATTACGCACGGCAATCGGCACTGCGGCGCTGGAAACGCTGCTCGCAAAAGAGCCAACTACACCAGCAACGCGATCAACTTCTGCTAACTTAGTCATGGCAGCAGCACCGGCTCTCGGATCGGTTTGGTCGTCTTGAGCCACTAGGGTTACTGGTGCTCCATTTACACCACCGCAAGCATTTGCAGTTTCAACTGCTAAAGGGACGGAAGCCACCATTTGCTGTCCAATCGCAGCCAAATCACCGGTAGATGGCAGCAGGGAGCCAATCTTCAGTCCTTGGGTGCTGCTAGTGGCGGGTGTAGCGGTGCCTGTGGGGCTAGTAGTTGTAGTTGTAGTTGTAGTTGTATTATTAGGAGTGGTTTGACAAGCCACCGTCAACAAGCCGATTGCTAAAGTAGCCAAGGTAATAGACGTATGCTGTCGAGCAGCATCAAATTTTTTCATAATTGGTTCAACTCCTCCTGTGCAAAATTAATCGGATCTATTCCCGTACAATAAGGGAATGAGCTTGATTTTAGAACACAGAAGTAGTTAGTGCTCATTAAAAACGGAGAGGGAGGGATTCGAACCCTCGGTACAGCCTTACGTACTGTACAACGGATTAGCAATCCGCCGCTTTCGACCACTCAGCCACCTCTCCAAGGTGATGAAGAATTATATTATCAAATTTTAAGGCAATAAGCAAGTAATTTAGGGAGCAAAGATCAGAGGTCAGAGTTATTTTTTATTTATGACTAGCCCTTTACTGGGCAAGGCATACCTTGCCCTGACTAATCTCTATTTACAATGCCTGCGATCGCAACCAAGCAACGGGTAAAGTCCGCAACTTTTGCACTTGGGGCACGTATGCCCGTTGGTTAAAGACATCGTAACCGTTGCGCTCAATTACGCTTAAAATTCGACTGTAATGCAGCAAAGCCGCCCATACAGGCAACCGCGCATCCGCAGACAGGTAACTAATTCCCTTTTCTGCTGTGGCATAAAACTGCCGCGTACGTTCGATTTGGAACTGCATTAATTCACGCCAACGATCATCTACAACACCTTGAAATAAATCTTGTTCGCTGTAGTTAAATCGTGCCAAGTCTTCTAAAGGAAGATATACTCGCCCCCGGCGGGCATCTTCACCCACATCTCGTAGGATATTTGTAAGTTGACTAGCAATTCCTAGGGCGATCGCTTCCGAGGTAGGATTATAAGGCTGTGCTTGCTCGTTCCAAGGCGCTGTATTGCTTGCCGTATCTACCCCCATTACTGCCGTTGACATTAAGCCTACGGTGCCAGCAACGCGGTAACAGTAAAGATTTAACTCCTTAAACGTCTCGTACCGACTGCGGTGTAAATCCATGCGCTGACCGGCAATCATGTCCCGAAAAGGCTGAATGTCCATGTTGTAGCGCTGGATCGTATCCACTAAAGCGACGTCACAGTCTTCTAGTGGGTGTCCCGCAAACATAAACTCCAGTTGTTTTTCCCATAAATCGAGGGTTTCTGGAGTTGTAATGGCGGCGGTGGGTCCATCTACTAATTCATCAGTGCGGCGGCACCAAGCATAAATTGCCCAAATGGAGCGACGCTTTACCTCGCTCATTAGTAAAGTGGCGAGGTAAAAAGTCTTAGCATACTTTGCCGTAACCTGACGACAAAGTTGGTATGCGTCCTCCACAGAGGCCAGCGTTCTCTTGCACAGGGGGGATTCAGGCAGTTGCAGCATTCGTTGCAGGCTGGATGTTTTGCGTTTGCAGGCTGTTCACTGATGCCGACTGACTAGCTGCAGCAATTGCCTGCGCTGTCAGCTTACCAGAAAGTACGGCACCTTCCATACTTGCTAGGTAGCGTTGCATGGTGTAATCGCCTGTTAAATAGAAATTTTCAATCGGAGTTGTTTGCGAGGGACGGTATTGCTGGCAACCCGGAATTGCTTTGTACACAGAGCGTGGCGTTTTTACTACATGATATTTCAGGAGCGTGGCTGGGTTACTTTCTCCAAAATGATCTGGAAAAAGTTTTTTCAACTCTGTCATTGTCGCCGCCACAATTTCTTGATCAGATTTACCAATCCAATCTTTGGCTGGCGCTAATACCAATTCCAACATTGATCGCTCGCTCGATGCATACTCACGGCAGGTATTGCTCATATCTGCATATACGCTGAGTAAAGGCGATCGCGAAAACAGCAAGTGGTCAATATCTGTCAATTTGCGGTCAAACCACAAATGCACGTTGATTACTGGCACTCCTTCTAACCCATCCAGCTTTTGGAAAAATTCCATTTGCTTCCAGGCTGTAGGTAACATTAATTTTAAGGGGTCAACTGGCATAGCAGAAACATAGGCATCTGCTGTTAATATTTCATTTTCTGCCCCATTTAACCCCCGAATTAAGAATCCTTTAACTTTACCATCCGCATTTAGCAAAATTTCTTTGAGCGGCGCATTTAATCGCACTTCTCCGCCGCGTTCAGTGATATAATCCACCATCGGCTGACACAATCTCTCTGGCGGTGCACCGTCAAGAAATGCCATTTTTGAACCATTTTTTTCTTGTAGAAAGCGATTTAACGCAGTTAACAAAATCGTTGCTGAAATTTCTTCTGGTCCAATAAAATTCAACGCCTTTGACATCGCGATAAATACTTCTTTTTCTACCCTTGGGGGGATGTTTTGTTTTTTCATCCATTCCGACCAAGAGTATTTATCCATCTTTTCGACGTAATTTTGCCCCTGAATCATCGCCGGAATTAACCCGATCCCAAAGCGGATTTTCTCCGGCCAGGTGAGCATATCATTGTTTCTCAGAATCGCCGTTACCCCATTAATTGGTGCTGGCAAATCGGGAAAATCAAAGCGGGAGTATGTTCCTGGAGCATCCGGCTGGTTAAAGATCATTGTGTGTTCTTTCCACTGCAAACGATCTTCAATGTCCAGTTCTTTGAATAGCTGCAACGTATTGGGGTAAGCCCCAAAGAAAATATGCAGCCCAGTTTCGTACCAGTCACCGTCAGAGTCTTTCCATGCTGCCACTTTACCGCCTAAAACGTCTTGGCGTTCTAGAACAATGGGAGTGTGACCAGCGTCAGTGAGATATTTTGCGCAGGAAAGTCCAGCTAAGCCTGCTCCAGCGATCGCTACCCGCATTGCTTCTGTGATTGACCTTCAATTTTTCAACGTTTACTCGGTCTCATTATACTTTGCAATCCTTTACATTTGCAGCAATTGCGTGAATCCAATTAACTGGGTATTGTGCAAATACAGCTAGTGGCTTGACCTTAAGTTGTATTTCCTTTAAAATTAGTGCTCTTTTAACTACAGATCTATTAAGGAATTATTAGTAGGACTGGGGCTGGATATTTTGTCTATGACTTTAGTTTGTCTACTGCTTTTGTCTCATAATTCAATTATGAGAAATTTTGCTACTCCGAAATTGAACTTAACTAAAACCGAAATGATTTTTAAACTTAAAAATAATTAGAACTATTTTTATTGCGAATGCTTGTGATCTGCAACCAGCAAAATCATAAAAAATCTAATTTTAATCAGTAACACTAAGGCTATAACTACATTTCTTACCAATTTTGACGCTAGCACCAAAAACACAATGTTTAAAATTAAAACAACTTAGATTTAATCACACCTAGGTAAGGCAAACTACTTCCCTGGCTATATGTGTTTCAATTCACGCCTGCTGGTTTGCACCAGCTATTGTTGACAATTGTTGCTACCGATTCAGGATAGAAATCACACTAGCGATGCCCAGAAAGAGTTAGGGGACTTTCTACTAACTATCATCAGGAATAAAGAAC
>Ga0137301_10011_pt1 | contig 12909 bp, 11 predicted proteins | sample RamsorwD2O_NANAH_FD_97189 | JGI IMG/M metagenome (GOLD analysis project Ga0137301, IMG submission 97189) | Mouse cecal microbial communities from Vienna, Austria - N-Acetylneuraminic acid amended with D2O_NANAH | ecosystem: Host-associated > Mammals > Digestive system > Large intestine > Cecum...
GCAGGAATACCAGCATTGGGAATTAATTTTAGTAGATGACGGATCAACTGACAAAAGCACCCTTATAGCGCAACAATACGCTAAGCAGTTTCCGACACAAATTATTTATTGCGAGCATACAGAGCACGTTAACAAAGGCTTAAGCGCTAGCCGAAACTATGGCATTATGCAAAGTACTGGCCAACTCATTGCCATTCTCGATGCGGATGACATTTGGCTACCTAATAAACTTGCTGACCAAGTAGCTATTTTTCAAAAACACCCTAGCATCGCGATGCTAGCAGAAGCATCCCTTTATTGGTATAGCTGGAACGGCCCTGAAAAAGAAGATCATATCATTTTACTCGGAGCTCCGTCTGGTAAAGTATATCGTCCAACTGAACTGCTATACCTGTTGTATCCTCTGAGTACCGGCGCGGCACCTTGCCCTTCAGGACTCATGATTTCTAGAGCGGCTTTTTTGGACTCAGGAGGATTTGAAGAAATATTCACTCAGGAACGCCAGCTATACGAGGACCAAGCCTTTCTCAACAAGATCTACCTGAAGGAACGCGTATATATCTCTGCTGCATGCAACAATAAATACCGCCAACGCAGCGGCTCTATTGTCCAAACAGTGAAGGAACAGGGGCAATACCAAGAAGTAAGGAGATATTTTCTGGAATGGTACAAAAATTTCTTACAGAAAAACTTTATAGATGATCGCCGCTTGAATAGATTACTATTTAAGGCTTTGCTACCATACCGATACCCTTTGCTTTATAAAATCTCAAACCTCTCAGTCAAACGTTTCCTATCTACTTTTCTTCGACAATAAATACTTCGTTCAAAGGAAGTAGCTACTGAGGAATAAGAATGCTGTGTAGGACAGTATGCTACCCCAAATATATATTTTTACGCAGCCATTTTTTTGCGAAATCCGGTGTTAGTTGTCGCGCTTTGATTAATATAGCCCCCTTTATTCGATTACAGAGATAAAATAAACCCGCGATTGGAGCATTTTTTAAATAATAAGCTATCATCATAATAAAGGCCGGCCGTTGGCGAATCAACACGTCAAAATTTGGTTCTTGATTATAATACATAGTCAAGCAGCGAATTCCCTGATGATACGCCTCTATTTCCTGCCAAGTAGTTAACCTTTTTTCTTGCCGGTCTAATACCAGCAAAGCTCCATTAAGCATAGCCGCAGTTGTAGCCGACATAGATGTAGTATGAATTCGGTAAGCAGATATAACATGATTGTGCTGCACAATACTATGCTGTCTAGTTATATTCAAATACAAATCATAATCTTCGCAATTTTTTAAAGAAGTGTCAAAAGCATAATTGTTGAGTACCCATCGCGCAAACATGACAGCAGAAATCATACCTAGGTAATTTCCTGAAGCTAGCAAGGATGTGTAAGGATCAGAGGATATACAAAGGCTTTTTTCTTCTATTGCTTTGCCATCCATATACACCCGGATATGTCCACCTACTGCGAAGGCAGCATGAGAATGATGTAAAAGAGAGGCTACACCTACACATAAAGCTCCTGGTAATAACCAATCGTCAGCATCTAAAAAAATTAGATACGCTCCCTGACTCATCTTAATACCAGTGTTGCGTGCAGCCGAAAGTCCCTGATTTTCTTGATATATATAAATGACTTCAGGGTAACAAGCAGCAACATCCTTAGTATTATCAGTCGAGCCGTCATCAATTATTATTATTTCCTTAGCCGTATAGGTTTGCCTTTGCACACTTTCTACTGCTTCTGCTAAAAAATGTCCATAATTATAACATGGTATTATAATGGAAACTAAAGGTGATGTAACAACCATAAGTCAAGAAGACTGCATTGGCTTTTGTTTCCGATTCCGGTAGTAGAACAACACTCCAGAGACGAGCCCTTTAAACTCTATCCACAGTGTCTGGTAGCGGAAACGGAAAAACGGAAAACCCGCCAGAAACCTTTGAGCATACTGTATAGGTAAATCCCGGTAAATGCGCCGCGAATAGCCTGCTTTCGACTGCTGTTCTTGCTGAATAAGTGCTGCTACAGCATGGCCTCGCATATAATAAAATATTTGCCGTTTTAAATCCTTGATTTTCTCCCTATGTGCATGATATACTACTGCGCGTGGATTATAATGGACAACAAGTCCCTGGGCTAGAATTCTAAACCACATTTCAGAGTCTTCACTGCAACCAGATGCGCCTGCTCCAAGCCGAACATCGAAGAGCCCTACTGATTCAAACACCTCCCTGCGGTAAGCTCCGTTCGCTCCCGCTCCTATCTGCCAGACTGGTGGACCTACCGCTAGATTTTCAATTAAGTAGTTGCTATCGTAAAACGTATCAGTGTAGCCCCGATTGAACGACCAGTATTTCTCGAATATCTGTTGGGCTTTTGTTTGTAATTCTGAAACTAGAACTAAACCGGTCATAGCAAAAACGTGCTCATCAAGGAACGTTTCCCACACTCTAAAGGCCCAATCAGGATGTAGAAGCACATCGTCATCTGTGAAGGCGATGATGTCACTAGTGGATTGTTTAACTCCTGTATTTCGGGCATAGGATAAGCCTGCAATAGATTCTACGTAATATTTGACTTGCGGAAACTCCTTTACCACTTCCCAAGTACTGGCATCTGTCGGACAATTATCTACAACAATAATCTCAGCAGGCTGACACGACATACTAATCAATGATTGTAGGCAACTCTTTAGTGGTAGAGCTCTATTACGCGTGCATATAATCACTGAGACAGGTACCCTCGGTGGAATCACAGAAGGAAGCGAAGCCGCTAAAATGGAATTCATCCAGTCCTTCCACTGCCGATGGTCAGGGTTGGCTAATAGAGTTTGCCAATTTTTATTAGCCAGGCCTCTCTTAACAGCATATTGTTGCACAGCCGACTCAATACTTGCTGATAAAGCCAGATAGTACTGTTCTTCAGTGAGTATTTGATTATACTCTAAGTATAAGTGACCAAGGGGAATATCCTTCCACCAAAACACGAGATAGCAAACATGCTTCCAACAATTTGCTTCAGGCAAATTCAATTGAATTTCCAACTGGACATGCACAATTTGATAGGGAAGGCAGGCTTTCATCAAGTTTTTATTGAAGAATAGCAGCGTGCTGCTTGAGATGAAAAGGCAACATGGGCCGCACTGCGCCCATCCACTTTCCATACCATTGAATGTCTCCCCTGTAATCTTCCATTGTAAATGACAAGCAGGCTTCGTAGCAGAACAATTCCACTGAAGTGTCTTTCACCACATTCAATGAAATATAGTAGGACCCATCGTTGAGAAGATTCCCCGGAATACTACACTCGCCAGTCACTAATCCTTGGTTGCAAATAATAGAAGAAGAGGGAACGTCGAAAATACATTCGCCTGCAAACGAATACAGGTGTAACCCTGCATTTAGGACTGACCGGCCAGATAAGTTCCAGAACTCGAACTTCACTGTGATTGAGGCCCGGATATCCAACGGTGCGTCTCGAACAGCCAACTCAGGAACAAGTTCAACAGACTTGAATCGAACGTATTCATTTCCTGGAGCTTGCTCAGGCGCCTCCCAACTTTGTTTAACTGTACTGTTGTGGGTTCCCGAAGCGTAATTGCTAACCACTTGGTTTACTTCGCCACTTTCCTTAACTGTTCCATCTTGTAACCAAAGGGCCTTCTGACAGAGTTTAGTAATGGCCTGCATACTATGACTTACAAATAATATTGTACGCCCTTCGCTTTGTGATACTTCCCGCATCTTACCCAGGCATTTTTTTTGGAACTCGGCATCACCAACAGCCAATACTTCATCGAGAATAAGGATGTCGGGCTCCAAATGCGCAGCTACCGCAAACGCCAAGCGAACATACATGCCGGAAGAATAACGCTTTACTGGCGTATCAAGAAATCTATCTAAGCCTGAGAAAGCAACAATCTCATCAAACTTAGTTCGAATCTCTACCTTACTCATACCCAAAATATAGCCACTTAGAAAAATATTCTCCCGCCCACTTAGTTCTGGATGAAATCCTGTGCCTACTTCCAGTAAGCTGCTAATTCTGCCCATGCCACGTACTGTACCACAGGTAGGACGAACTATGCGCGATATAACTTTTAGTAGCGTAGACTTACCTGCTCCATTATTACCAATAATTCCCCACACCTCCCCGTGCTTCACTTCAAAGCTGATATCACGCAAAGCCCAGAGAGTTTGCAGCTGCACAGTTGATGCTTTCGCACCGGCTATGGATCCGTGGAAGAAGGGATCTTCCTTTTTTAGGATACTAGTTGTCCACCATCGCTGTATATCTTGGCGTAGCGAACCTGTACCTATGGTTCCAAGTCGGTACATTTTCGACAGCTTTTCAACTTGAATTACGACGTCTCCCATTATCGCTAGATTACATCTATCAGTTTGTCTCCTGTTTTGTTAAAAAGAAGTAGTGCCATTGTGAGTAGTAAAATGGTGACAATGCCACTGTATAAAACCTGCCCAGTTGTAACAGTACCATTGTTTAGCAAGCAAAACCGGAAAAGCTCAAATAGTGGTGTCAATGGATTTAACTCAACTATCCATCGCCACTTTTCAGCTACATAACTGATTGGGTAAATAACAGGCGTTAAAAACATTAACAGTCGAACCCCTAAACTCACTACATACGCTACATCTCGATATTTACCGGTGAGTACTGAAAAAATCAGCCCTAATGCTAAACTCAGAGCAGCAGTAAAAATGACAACTACCAGGGCCAAGACAAGTTGAAGTGCTGTTGGAACAGGCCACTTAGTAAATACCCAATAGTAGCCAGTTAATAAAAGCAAGAGCAATAATTGTATAACAAAACGCAACAGTTGTGCACTCAACTGTGCCAAAGGCATAACCAGTCGAGGAAAATAGACTTTACTAAAGATATGGGCGTTATCACGAAAAATGGAAGAAGTACTAGTGAAAGAATCATTGAAAAGATTCCACAATATAATGCCAGCGAGATAAAATAACACAGGCGGGGTCCCTTGTGTAGAAATGCCAACTAATTTACCAAATACGAGCACATACGTAATCAATACCATTAACGGCTGAAGGAGTACCCACAGCGGGCCTAGTATTGTTTGCTGGTAGCTTAAGAGAAAATCGCGTCGTACTAATCCTAATATTAGGTGACGATACAACCAAATTTCAAACAAGCTTGCGCCCCACCAGCTTGTTTTATCTTTAATTTGCCAATCCCAATCCGAATCTACATTTGTATTTGACAGCATTTTATTCAAAGTCAAATGAAATTTATTTATAATAAATATTGTCTATTGATTACAAAAATAATTATATTTTCACAAAATTACTTATTATCCAGCTTAAATCTTTTTATGAACTGAATACATTCACATTCAAAATACATAATGAAGGTGTATTTAGAAATCCTCTTTGTTATATTATTAAGCAACAAAATATAATTAATTTCAGCAATTCATAATTTATCATTACTTAGCCCAGGAAGCAACTTGCACCGCAATGATAGAACGCAGCCCTCAAGAGCCCCCGATAATAGCCCCTTTGTCTTGTCATGATTCACAACCACTTTGGTCAGTTATGATACCTACCTATAACTGCTTAAATTATCTGAAAACAACTATTGAGAAAGTTTTGCTTCAAGCACCCAATAAAAGCATGATGCAAATTGAAGTTATTGATGATTGCAGTACTGATGGAGATATTCATGCACTAGTTCAAGCAGCAGGAAATGGCAGAGTCGAATTTTACCAACAGTCTAGCAATGTAGGAAGTTTAAGGAATTTCGAAACCTGCCTCAATCGAGCAAAAGGAAAGCTTATTCATATTTTACATGGTGATGATTATGTAGAAATTGGCTTCTACAATGAGATAGAACATTTATTTGCTCGCTTTCCTACTATTGGAGCAGCATTTAGTGATTATACTTATATAGATGAAAAAGGGGAAATGGTACGACAAAGCGAGAAATTACTTGATACCCCAGGTATACTTGATAACTGGTTGATTACAATTGCTCAGAAACAGCGGATCCAATTTCCGGCTATGGTAGTTAAAAGATCAGTATATGAGCACTTAGGAGGCTTCTACGCAGTACATTACGGAGAAGATTGGGAGATGTGGACTCGTATAGCAGCTCATTACCAAGTTGCTTATTCGCCTAAGAATTTAGCTATGTATCGCGTTCATTCAAATAATATCACTAGCACAAGCATAAAAAATGGTCAACATATTCATGACATCAACAAAGTAATCTGTTTAATACAAAACTATATTCCTCACCATCAAAAGAAGAGAATAAAATTGATTAGCTTAAAGAACTATTCTATATATTGCACTCAAATTTCTTACAAGCTTTACAACGAACAAAAAAACACTTTAGATGCAATAAAGTTGTCAATAGCAGCAATAAAATTGAATTTAAATTCAAAAACCTTTATAGAATTCATTAAGCTACTATTTAAAATTGTAATAGGATACAGAAATAAGTAAATAATCTGATTTCTCCATAAAACCGAGACTCTATAATTTTCATAATTACAACAAAATTTAAAGAGCAACAAACAAGTTATTGTCAAATAAAAGCACTATATAAATTGTCTGGCCATTGCTACTTTCCAATCAAGTATTGGAAAGTAGCAATGGCCAGACAATTTATGTGAATAGGCTGCTCTACTTTACAGCGAAAGCAGCTTGTGTATTCTCCCAAGCCAAGGTAACAGTGCCAGCTTTATCAACCGAAATGGTGAATTGCTCGACTAATTGAGGTGTCTTGCTAGGTTTCACTTTCACACGCAGGGCATCTTGCTTTTCGTCGTATTTGAAAGCGCCCCACTGCTTGGCAGTCTTGTTAAAAATGATAGTCCACTCCTGCTCGCCGGGAATAGCAAACAGTGCATACGTACCAGCAGGTAGCGCCTGCCCATTAATTTTAAGGTCTTTCTTAGCTTCAAATGTAGTAGCCTCATTGGCTCCAGCGCGCCAGACCTTACCGTAGGGCTCTAGTTCCCCGAATATCTTTCGGCCCTTCACGGAAGGCCTACTGTACTCGATAACGAAGTTGGGGGCCGTAACAGTAGCCGGAGGACTAGGCCGCTTTGACTTGTCTTCGGGCATTTTGGCTTGGGCAAAAGCCCCAGCCGAAACGAGCACGGCCCACATAAAGAGCAGCAAGAATTTCAGAGACTGGTTACGCATGGTTGTAGAGTGAAAGGATTGAGTAAGGGTTGACAAATACAGTGTGTTCTGGGCATAGACTCCGTTTTCACAACAAAGACGTATGCTTGCTCCTGTTCAGACAAATAACCTGCCACGCTTTGAAGGTTTATCCTACTACTATAAAAGGCAGCTTCAGATTTCTGTATTAAAGAATAGCACTTTAAACAAATGTCCCAAGCTCAACAACGCACAAATAACTACTAGAGTTAATTTTATACTCTACGTTTACGAATGCTATTGCACTTCAAGCTTAATGCAGACAGTGCAAGACTTTCGAATAAAATCGAAATTAACAGGTGGCTAGTTGTTCTCTTTTTGGGCATCTGATTCATCTGCCACAACATATTCATAATGCCTCTGATAAGGCCAGTTTCAGCTATCTTATTATTAGTAGTGGCTAAAAGGTAGCATGGCGCGAGGAAGTGGTAGCCTGCAAACATGTTTCGGTCTATTAGTACAGATGTATTCCTAGGATCGGTACAAATCGTTTCGGATTAGTTCTAACCCTACTGCGTGCATCGTCAGCTAGTTACATAGAGTAATCCTATATACTGAACCTTTTCAGCTTCTAGTATGGTTTGTTTTGCCAACTAGTAACTCAATCAACTGTCATTGCCTGTTGAAAAATGGACCAGCAGTACCATCCTGATTTAAGCGCACGCTTGGAAAGATCATTTGAAGAAGCCGATAAGGCCCGGGAAATGCTGACGGAATCAATGGCCAATGCGGTGGCTACTAATTGCGACCTATTGCATCACGGCCTTGTTAGTGCCAAAGGCCTTGAAGTTACCACTGAGATGTACCGCCATATGCTTGGCAAGTTGCTGCGCAATAGCTCTGGCGAAGTCCGGGCTCAAGTACTGGATTCTTTCAACCAATCCATGGAGAAGTTTTGGCCCCGCAAGCGGGCTGATGGTTCTATCCTTGCCGAACCAGCTGAATAACGTAGGCATAGGTGCACTACATCAGTATTAGCACCTATACTAATAAGAGTAACCTCAAATTCACAACCCAATTTCTAGTTTTTGCGGCCGCTTGCAGCCCTGCTGCAGATAGCCGTTTCAGAGTCGTTTGAGTCGTATCTTTGCGGCATACCCTATCAATACTGGTCAAAAGGATAACCACCTTTCACCACTTTCATGTCTGACAACAAGCAAGAAATCGAGGTACTGCTGCCGCCAGCCGTAGCTTACGATGAGTTCAAGCGCTATAGCGCTATCCTTTCGGCAGCAGGCTTAACCCCCGGCGAGGCCGATTTCGTGCACCTTCGCAAACGCTCTATTGATGCCCGTGGCCGACAGCCGCTGGTGCGTTTGCGCGCCGACATCTACCACACGCCTCCGCCTGCCGGGCTGTTCGGCCCTTGGTTTCAGTACCCTGATGTACGCCAGGCTAAGCGCTCCGTCATTATAGTGGGGGCCGGGCCAGCCGGCTTGTTTGCAGCCTTACGGGCAATCGAGCTAGGCGTTCGGCCGATAGTACTGGAGCGGGGCAAAGACGTACGCACCCGCCGCCGCGATTTGGCAGCTCTCAATAAAGACCATATTGTTAACCCCGACTCCAATTATTGCTTTGGAGAAGGCGGCGCCGGCACTTACTCTGACGGCAAGCTTTACACCCGTGCCACCAAGCGCGGCGATGTAGGTCGCATTCTGCGCTTGCTGGTGCAGCACGGTGCCACTCCCGACATTTTGGTGGACGCGCACCCCCACATTGGCACCAACAAGTTGCCTCTGGTGGTAGCTGCTCTGCGCGAGAGCATTCGCCAAGCCGGTGGAGAAGTACGTTTTGATACCCGGGTCACAGACTTAGTACTAGATGAAAGCCGTTTACGCGGCGTAGTAACTGCCAGTGGCGAAGCATTGGAAGCCGACGCCGTTATTCTGGCTACTGGCCATTCCGCCCGCGACATCTACGAGTTGCTGGACCGCCGCGGCGTGCTTATCGAAGCCAAGCCATTTGCACTAGGTGTGCGCGTAGAGCATCAACAGCAATTAATCGACCAAGCGCAGTACCGCTTGCCAGACCGAGGCCAATTACCGGCCGCCTCCTATTCACTGGTGCACCAGACGCATTGGCAGGGTCAGCAACGGGGCGTGTTTTCCTTCTGCATGTGCCCGGGTGGCTTCATTGTGCCTGCTGCCACGGCGCCAGGCGAAGTGGTAGTGAATGGCATGAGCCCTAGCCGTCGCGATTCGCGGTTCGCTAATTCAGGTATTGTGGCTGCTATCGAGTTCGAAGATATGGACCTGCGCCAACATGGAGCACTGGCCGGCTTGCGGCTTCAAGAGCAAATAGAGCAGCGCGCTTGTCACTTGGCTGGCAACACCCAATTAGCCCCAGCTCAGCGGCTAGGCGATTTTCTAAAGAAAAAGACGTCTTCGGAGCTATTAGAAACCAGCTACCAACCAGGCCTAGTAGCCTTATCTATGGATGAAGTACTAGGCACGGGTTTGGCCGAACGGCTGCGGCAAGGCTTCCGCAACTTCGGCCAAAAGATTCCGGGCTACGCCACCAACGCGGCACAGATTGTAGGGGTGGAAAGTCGTACCTCCTCGCCCGTGCGCATTCCTCGCGACCGAGACACCTTGGAGCACCCACAGGTTCGGGGCTTATTCCCTTGTGGTGAAGGCGCCGGCTATGCAGGTGGTATCGTATCTGCGGCCATGGATGGGGAACGCTGCGCTGAAGCTGCCTTTAACAGCTTCTAAGGCATTTTCTTAGTTGTTACGAACGGTATTTCGTATACCGTTAATCCCCTACTCAGTTTGCTTACTATCACGTTGCTGCTGAATAAACCCAGCAACAAGAAAATTGAATTGCCATGAAAAAGACTTTGGTACTCGGCGCAAGCGACAACCCTGCCCGTTATTCATTCCGAGCGGTGCATCAGCTCAAAAAGCATGGGCACGAGGTAGTGCCTGTCGGCATTCGGAAAGGCCAAGTAGCTGGTTACGACATCCACACGGACCGTCCCGCCGCTACTGCTGTTGATACGGTTACCTTATATGTAGGCCCGCAAAATCAGCCCACTTGGTACAACTACATTCTTGACCTGCAACCCAAGCGTATCATTTTCAACCCGGGCACAGAGAACCCGGAGCTGGAACGGATGGCGCAGGAACGAGGCATCAAAACAGAAGAAGCTTGTACGTTAGTGATGCTGTCGGTAGGACAATATTAAGTTAAAACTATATTTCATAACTGCCTCAAATCTATAACTTAAGATTTGAGGCAGTTTTTTTATTGGAGTACTCGAGCGAGCAGGTACAGGTGAACTACCTAGGAATTTGAGCAACCGTACTCTTCAGCCAGAAGATTTTTTATTCACTTTTCTAAATTTTTTTGGACTATGAATAGTGCTACGAAATCGATTTATATCTGCCCACAGTACAATAATCATATAGCTTGTGCTATTTGACCCGATTTGTTAGGGAGTTTTTTTTTATAGATTTGAAACCATTAGAGGGTGCCGACGTTTAGGGTGCTGATTCCTCACATAGCTCTCAACATTTACTTAATATAATAATAACTTTGACTTTTCCAATAAAGGCCTAGTTATAATTATAAGAAATCGAAGAACAATGTATTCCGCTTTTTATAGGATTCATTTTCTTCGTACTTTTATGCCACCATTTAGTCCCAGTCTCTGCTCATGATTACCTCAGAGATTTCCGAACGCCGCTCTTCATCTGAACCCGCCCAAATGTCCAGCATCTATGAACACAAAAGGCGAAAAGGTATGTCACACCACACTACGTCCCATCAAGTAAAGAGCAGCGTCAACGACGTTGTCAAGCGCGCTTTTGACTTGTGTTTTGCCTCCCTTGTTGTTATTCTATTGCTCAGCTGGTTAGTGCCGCTGATTGCGCTGTTAATAAAGCTTGACTCTCAAGGCCCAGTTTTCTTTAAACAGCTTCGTACGGGCAAGGGCGGTAAGCCTTTCTACTGCCTCAAGTTCCGGAGTATGCGAATCAATGCGGATGCTGACTCTCGTCAGGCAAGCCGTGATGATAACCGTATCACCAAGCTTGGTGCCTTCATGCGCAAGACTAGCATTGATGAGCTTCCGCAGTTCATCAACGTGCTACGGGGCGAGATGTCAGTAGTAGGTCCGCGTCCTCACATGCTGCGCCATACCGAAGACTACTCTCGCGTGATTGCTAATTTCATGGAGCGTCATCTAGTAACTCCTGGCATCACAGGCTGGGCGCAAGTAGAAGGCCACCGGGGAGAAACCAAAGAAACTGAAGCAATGGAGAAGCGCGTGAACGCCGACATCCATTACATCAGAAACTGGTCTTTCCTGCTAGACTTGAAAATCGTGGCACTCACGGTTCGTCAAGCTATCAGAGGCAACGAAAACGCTTTCTAGTAAAGAGAACATAGCAAAAGGCAATACGAGGAAGAATAGCAACTTGCTATTCTTCCTCGTATTGCCTTTTTAAGGCTTTCAGTTCCGAAGTCAGGCTATCTAGTTTCAGCAACAAAGCTGCTGCTGCCTGACCATAGGGTCCGCTACTATTAGTCCAGGCAAGAAATTGCTGAATCTCCTGCCTAGCAAAGTAGGTCATCGTTACGGCATTGTCTAAAAACTCTTCCTCGGGTTCCATATCAAATCGAACTCAGTTTCCAGCGCCAGAGGGTTGGCCTGCTGAAACTAGGGTTATAGATCAACACAGGCCTACTTTAACAAGTTCTACAGTTAAAGTAGGCCACATGATAATCATTAATCCATAAACCTGAATAAGTAGAGTGCGCTGAATTGTCAATTTCAACGCTTTTATGTTATAGTGCAACCGCATCTATCTTTCCTTACACACCTAGGGCTCGAATACATGCACTCGCTTTTAAGTATTAGTGAGCTGTGCCAGCTAGCTAACCACTTACCTTTCTAATTCTATGGAGGGCGACATTACCAAGCAAATACTTGATAATGTCGCCCTTATGCACTTTTATCAAGTATTAGCAATAAGTCAGTGTGTGTAATTCTTTGTGATAGTACACCCACATTATTGACGTTAAAGCTGCCGTACCTACTGCTTTTTAGTGACAAGCTTGGCATTGCTTGATTATACCCGCTTAGGTTTAAAGTATAGCTTGTAAATAGTCACTAAATTTTTCGCTATGCAGGCAACTGTTGCTTGTTGAGAGCCATCTACCCTACCAAACGCCCTGCTTTTGTTCTGAACTCTACTCAACCAACTGTGACTGATGCTGACCTCATTGCCGCCTGCTGCCAAGGCAGTGGCCGCGCCCAGAAGCTGCTCTACGAGCGGTTCGCGGGTATGATGCTGGGGGTGTGTCTGCGTTATCTGCGTCGCCGCGAAGATGCCGAGGAGGCATTGCTAAGCGGGTTCACCAAGATGTTTCGGGCCCTAAGCCAATATCGGCATGAGGGTAGCTTCGAGGGCTGGATTCGTCGTATTATGGTGAACGAGGCTCTTGGAATGCTTCGCCGCAAAGAGCCTTTGCACATGGCCATCGACGACCTTACGTACGACGTACCCGCAACCGCCGCTGAAGCGGAAAGCCAGCTTAACGCAGCCGACCTTATGGCTTTGCTAGCTGAGTTGCCTGCTGGCTACCGTACTGTGTTCAACCTTTATGCCCTGGAGGGATATACCCACCCCGAAATCGGCGAGCTGCTCGGTATTTCAGAGGGTACCAGCAAGTCGC
>Ga0137301_10012_pt1 | contig 12559 bp, 10 predicted proteins | sample RamsorwD2O_NANAH_FD_97189 | JGI IMG/M metagenome (GOLD analysis project Ga0137301, IMG submission 97189) | Mouse cecal microbial communities from Vienna, Austria - N-Acetylneuraminic acid amended with D2O_NANAH | ecosystem: Host-associated > Mammals > Digestive system > Large intestine > Cecum...
CAGGCGTGCGCAAGAGGGGCCCGATCATTCAGACGGAGTCGGTGGTGCTGCGCTCACGCTCGGGCACGATCCGCCGTGTGATCGCCGACCACCTCGCCGAGAAGTGGCTCTGACGCCTTGAGGTACCCAGTTCGGCCCCTTCGCAGGCCCTGGAAGGGGCCGAACTGGGTACTTCAGGTGAGCGGGTCAGGCTGATTCTGCGTCGCGGGTCGGGACGCGGGTTGTGGTGAAGTCGATTAGTTCGGGGTGATGCGGGGCGATCGCTTCGAGCTCGTCGTTGACGCGGTGCGGGCGAGAAGGGGCGGGAGTTGGCTGCTCATCGCTCGTCGAGCTGGTGAGCTCGTAGGCGGCCAACTCTCGGGGCGACTCCTCGATGCCGTCAAGCGGCGGGAGCACCTTCGACTCGTCGAGCGCGTTCAGCTTGCGCGCCGACGGGAGGACCTGACGTTCGAGCGAGCCGACGAAGGAGTTGTAGGTCTTCACGCTGCTCTCGATGGAGCGACCGAGCTTGGCGACGTGGCTCGCCATGGTGGACAGGCGTCCGTAGAGCTCGCGGCTGAGGTCGAACAGGGTCTTCGCCTCCTGAGTGACGACATCCTGCTGCCAGCTGAACGCCACGGTCTTCAGCACAGACCAGAGGGTGACAGGGGAGGAGAGGGCGACCCGCTTGCTGAAGGCGAACTCCATGATCGACGGATCGGCTTCGAGCGCCGAAGACACGAGCGACTCGCTGGGGATGAACGCGATGACCATCTCGGGGCTCGCGTCGAGACCTTCCCAGTAGGTCTTGCTGCCGAGCGCGGTGATGTGGTCGCGCACCGCTTTCACGTGAGCCTTCAAGAGGGTCGCCTTGCGGGCGAGTTCGGACTCGCTCGCCGTCGCCGGGATCGCCGCCGCCTCGAGGTACGAGTTGAACGGCACCTTCGCGTCGACCGCGATGCTCTTGCCTCCGGGCAGGTGCACGACCATGTCAGGGCGTCCGTGGCCGGCGTCGGAGGTGATGCTCGACTGGACGTCGAAGTCGACGCGGGCGAGGAGACCCGCGGCTTCGACGACGCTGCGGAGCTGAGTCTCTCCCCAGACACCTCGAGTGCTGTTCGATCGCAGCGCCGACGCGAGGGATTCGGCGGTCATCCGCAGACGCTCCTCCGATTCGGCAGCGGTACGCAACTGCTGTGCGAGTTCGCCGTGCTGCAATGAGCGTTGAGTCTCGATCTCGGTGACCTTCACTTGCATGGTGCGCAGTGATTCCTGCACCGGCGTGAGCACCTGGAGGAGTCGGCTCTCGGCGGCGTCGCGCTGCTTCTGCTCGGCCTGCTCGCGCTGGTGACGCTCGACGAGATCGCGGTAGCGGTCGTGGTGGCCGCTGATCTCGCGTTGCAGCCCGTCGACTTCAGAGCGGAGACCCGCCACTTCGGACTGCAAGCGTGCATGTACTTCGGCGGCGCGGGACGCCTCGAAGCTGCGCTGCTCGAGATATTCGCGTTCGAGAGCCGACCTCAGCGACGCCTCTTCGGCGCGCAGCTGCACGACCTCAGCCTCATGACGGGCGAGGAGGAGTGCCGGATCTTCACCCATCGCAGTGTTGGGCTGCGTGCGGCGCCCCACCAGCCAGCCGCCGAGTCCGCCGAGGCCGACACCCGCGACGAGGCTGACGATGAGGGTGATGACGATCTCCATGCCGAACAGTCTTCGTGCGACCTCCGACATCGATGCCCGGGACTCGCTGACTCGCCCACTTCTGTCGTCTCGCGCGTGATCGAAATGACCGAAGTGGGCGGGTGGATCAGGAGGGCTCGGTGACGTGCTTCGGCATGAACAGCGATGCTACGAGGGTCGCGACGGCCAGCGCGGCGGTGACGATGAAGACGATGTGCACGCCTTCGGAGAGGGCCTCGGCGGACGGCGTCGTGGTGGAGCTTCCGGTGGTGGCGTTGACGATGGCGCCGAAGACGGCGACGCCCACCGCGCTACCGATGGAGCGGGCGAACATGTTGGCACCCGTCACCACGCCGCGTGCGTTCCAGTCGACGCTCGACTGGGCCGCGATGAGGGCCGGGGCGGCGAGGAGGCCCATGCCGAGTCCGATGATGAGGCAGAACAGGGCCACCTGCCACACCGCCGACTCTGTACCGAGCAGCAGCAGGAGCCCGGTGCCGACGACGACGAGTGCCGACCCGGCGAGTGTCGTGACACGGAAGCCGAGTGGCAGGTACATGCGGCCGGCGAGCGACGCGGCCAAGGGCCAGCCCAGAGTGAGTGCGGCGAGGGCGAACCCGGCCACCACCGCCGACGCTCCGAGCACCTCCTGCGCATAAGTCGGGATGTAGGTGGAGAGCCCCATGACGACCGCGCCGACTCCGAGAGAGATGAGGCTGCTGGCGAGCAGCACCCGGCGCTGGAACACCCAGAGCGGGAGGATCGGATGCTCCACTCGACGCTCGACGAACACGAACGCCACGAGGAGCACCGCCGCCAGAGCGAAGACACCGTAGCTGAGCGGCGAGTTCCAGGCCCAGGCCTCGCCGCCCTCCAGCAGACCGAGGATCAGCAGAGTCGTTCCCGACGCCAGCAGGATCGCGCCGGGGTAATCGATGCGCTGACCGCGTCGCTCCACCTTCTCGTGGTAGTTGCGGAACAGGATGAAGCCGGCGATGAGGCAGAGCGGGATGTTGACGAAGAAGATCCAGCGCCAGGAGAGGAGGTCGGCGAATAAGCCGCCGAGTGCGGGGCCGACTACCGACGAGATGCCCCACACGCTCGCGATATAGCCCTGTGCGACGGCGCGCTCACGCAGTGAGTAGATGTCGCCCGCGATGGTGATGGTGGTGGGTTGGATCGCTCCCGCTCCGAGACCTTGGAGCAGCCGGAAGACGATGAGCGCAGGCATGCTCCACGCGAATCCGCACAGTACCGACGCGAGCAGGAAGAGACCGATGCCGAAGAGGATCACGGGTTTGCGGCCGAACACGTCGGCGAGACGGCCGTAGATCGGGGTCGAGACGGCTTGCGCGAGTAGGTAGATGGAGAACAGCCACGGGAACTGGCTGAACCCGCCGAGGTCGTCGACGATGGCGGGCACCGCGGTGGCGAGGATGGTCGCGTCGATGGCGATGAGCGAGGTGCTCAGCATGAGCGACAGCAGGATCGGTCCGCGATCCGATCTCAGACCGACCGACGCTCTACTGATCCGTTCGCTTGAGGGCGCTCCCGCAGTTTCCGTCACAAGGAGGTGCAAGCCCGATGCATAGCCGAGCTATTCCCGCCGACCGCGTCGACTTTCAGGCGACGGCCACGACCGGCTCCACAGCGGGCATAGCAGCGGGCGCCGACGCGGCCACCGGCGATCCGAGGCGCCCGATGCGAGCTTTGGCCGCCTGCGCGAGATCGAATACGGAGTCGACGCCGTGGCGCGCAGCGGCGTGCACGATGATCGCGGCGCACGCCTCGGAATCGGCGAGCGCGTCGTGGTGGCGGAAGTCTTCGAAACCGGCCGCCATTGCGGCGACCGGCAGTTTGTAGGAGTCGAGGGTGTAGGTGCGGCGTGCCACCTGGAGGCTGCACACGTAAGAGTAGGAGGGAGTGGTGAGCTCGCTCGCTGCGCATGCCGAGTTGATGACGCCCATGTCGAAGCCAGCGTTGTGAGCCACGAGCACGTCGTCGCCGGTGAAGGCGATGAGGTCGTCGAGCTGGTCGGCCCAGACGAGCGCGTCGGCGACCTGCCATTCTTCGATCCCGTGGATGCGGGTGTTCCACTCCGAGAACCAGTCGTGCGGTGCGGGCGGACGGATGAACCACGACGCCCGGTCGACGACGACACCGTCGCGCACCTTCACGAGTCCGACGGAGCACGCGGAGGCACTCGAACGGTTGGCGGTCTCGAAATCGATCGCGGTGAAATCCATCGGCACGTCTCGATGCTCACACGCGCCTCCGACGACGCAGGTGTGCCCCGCCGACCTCGGCGAACCCCTCGGGCGTGTCGGCGTGCGGTGACAGGATAGGTGTTGTGACCACGGGCCGTGAGGAGCAGTCGATGGGTGAGTACGCGGGTGTCTGGGATGCGCTGACCGCCGACGAGCTGCGCGGCCGAGGCAGCGTGAAGTGGGATCACGAGCATCCCGAGGTGCTCGGAGCATGGGTGGCCGAAATGGATTTCGGCACCGCACCGGCCGTGCTCGAGGCGTGGCAGGAGTCGGCACGCCGCTTCGAGTTCGGCTACCCGTCCACCGCGCTGGTCAGCGAGATGGCCGAGGCGACCGTGCGCTGGTACTCCGAACGTTACGGCTGGGAGATCGACGCCGCCGATGTCGCCCCGATCGCCGACGTGATCCGTGGGCTCGAACTCGCGATCACCGAGTTCTCCGCTCCCGATGCGCCCGTCATCGTTCCGACTCCCGCATACATGCCGTTCCTGTTCGTGCCGCTCGAGCTCGGCCGCGAGATCGTACAGGTGCCTTTCCTGCGTGACAGCGAGGGCGCATTCGCGCTCGATCTCGACCGCATCGACGCCGAACTCGAAGCCGGCGCCGGGCTCGTGATCCTCGCAAACCCCGGCAACCCGACGGGAAAGGTGTACTCGCGGGACGAGCTCGTTGCGCTCGCCGAGGTCGTCGACGCGCGCGGTGCCCGCGTGTTCTCCGACGAGATCCACGCGCCGCTCACACTCTTCGGCAACCGCCACGTGCCTTTCGCGAGTGTTTCCGACGCGGCGGCACGGGTGGCGATCACCGCGACGTCCACGTCGAAGGCGTGGAACCTTCCCGGTCTGAAGTGTGCGCAACTCATCCTGAGCGCCGACCGCGACCGGGAGGTGTGGCAGCGCATCGGCATGATGGCGAGCCACGGTGCGAGCACACCCGGCATCCGCGCCAACACTGCTGCCTACCGCGACGGTGCGGCATGGCTCGACGAAGTGCGCGCGTACATCGAGCAGAACTACACGGCCCTGCGCGAGGCGCTCGCCGAGAAGCTGCCGCTCGCACGTGTCGCCCCGCTCGAGGGCACCTACCTGTGCTGGCTCGACCTCACGGCATATCCCGTGGTGGGTGATGTCGCCGAGGTGCTTCTGGCCGAGGCCAAGGTTCGAGTGAACAGCGGACCGGCTTTCGGCGAGGTCGGCGACGGGCACGTGCGTCTCAACATCGCCACCTCGCGCGTGATCCTGCTCGAGATCGTCGACCGGATGGCGGACGCGCTCGTCAGTTGACTCTCGCTGCTCAAGACGAGTCAGGAGACTCGTCGCGCGAGCAGGGTGGAATCGTGGATCTCCATGGTGGCGCCGTCCCGAACAGCGGTGCGAGGGCGCTGTTCCACGACGACCGGCTCGAAACCGGCGGGAAGAGCTGGAAGCAGGTCCTCGGCGAACCACATCGCACGTCGGTGGCTCTCGCTCAACTGGGTGAAATGCTCGGAAGGCGCGTGCCCGACGACGAGAAGGTGTCCTCCCGGAGCTACGGCGTCACAGAGCCGACGGGTGACGTCGACCATGCCGCCGTCCGGTGGATGAAGGAAGTGCGTGCTGACGAGGTCGTACGAGCGACCGCCGGCGTTGAACGTGCGAGCGTCGACTTGCCACCAATCGGTGTTTTCGGCGACACCGGCTCTCCGCGCATGTTCGGCTGCTCGCGCAAGGCCTTGGGCGGAGAAGTCGGCGCCGGTGGCCTTCCATCCTCGGTGAGCGAGCCAGATGACGTCGCCTCCCTCGCCGCAGCCCACGTCTAAGGCGGTTCCAGGTAGGAGCTTGCTCGCCTCAGTTGCGAGCTGCAGGTTGGGATTCCCGCTCCAGACGGTGCCGGGACCGGAATAGCGTGCGTCCCAGCCGTCCGGCTCGAAGAACTCCTCGGCGGATCGTCCGTGCTCATGCCGGCCGTCGGCGGTCGTGTTGTCATGCATCAGTGTCAGCGTAGGGATGGCGGTATTCGTTCGGCGCGCTCCGTTGCCGAAAGGGCAACGAACTGGCTGAAGCGGCAAAGCTCCACCGGCCGCCGGAGTGCACACCCATCAACCACACCATCCGGGCCCTTCGAGCGGCAGGGTTGAGGTCGCCGCCGGGATTGACGAGCCCTGAGGGCCGCCGCTCAGGGCGAGGCTGCGAAGATCGACGGCAAGCCACCCGCGTGGACGCGCTTGACGTCCGAGTAGGACGCCGCGAAGCAGACGCCGACACCGTCGGCTGTGCACCCGGAAGATCGAGGGCAGCAGCCGTAGCCTCGGCGGCGGCTATATCGCCCTCAATGTGACCGGTCCGTAGAAGGACGCCGCTGCTACTCCGTACGAGAGGTCAGTTTTCTGTCGTCGTTACGGCGGGCCCACTTGGGCATTGCAGGTACTTCGGCCGCGTGGCGTTTCCTCGGATGACGATCGGCGCGAGGATGGCGACCCGCAACGGCATCGGGTCGTGCGCATCGGCTTCCTCAAGACGCCGCCTCGTCGGAGCCGTCGCGAGCGAGTGGGGCCGTGCGAGCGTCGGCTCGACCGGTCAATGATCGAGCTTGTCGAGCAGCCACATCGGCAGGCCGAACGAGGCAGCGACCAGAAGGATCCCGAGCGCGAAGATGAACCCCTCAGCGCCAGGAACTGCGGGGCTGATGCCGAAGCACGCCATTCCGCACAGCAGCAAGAAGATTCCGCCGATGGCTGCAACTGTGTTCATGCCGTGATCCTCCCGTTGACTCCATGCTAGGGGTGGAGGACGGGCAGTGGCTGTGAACGGGAGGGCACCGCCGCTATCCTGACGCCGATCGCATGCTCACCGAATGGCCGAGACGGAGCTTAGGCGGAGCTGCGGTCGTCAGGTCCAGGGTCGGGGCGGCGACCCCCGAGTCGGGCGAGCGCGGCGTTGTATTCGCGCAAGGCTGCGTCACCGTCGCGGTCGGCCGCGCGGTCGAGGCGCTTCGCGGTGCGCTCGTCGGAGCGGATCCACTGCCGCACGACGATCAGCGCGACGGCCACCACGGGGAGCTCGCCCGCTCCCCAGGCGATACCGCCGCCGACACCCTGATCTGCGAGGAGCGCCGCTTGATCGGTGTAGCCGAGCTGCGCCCACCACGTTTCGGCGAGCACGGAAGTGTCGGACATGATCGCGAGGCCGAAGAACGCGTGGAAGGCCATCGTGGCGAGCAGGATGATGAGCCGGATCGGGTAGGGGGGTCGTGACGGCAGTGGATCTTCGCCGATGAGCACGGCGAAGAACAGGTAGCCGCTCAGCAGGAAGTGCACGGTCATCAGTACGTGTCCCTGATGCGTGGACAGCGAGAACTCGAACCAGTCCGTGTAGTAGAAGGCGACGAGGCTGCCGGCGAAGATGACGGCGGCGACGACCGGGTTGGTGATGATGCGCGCGTAGCCGGAGTGCACGAGCAGCATCAGCCATTCGCGTGGCCCCCGCGAGCCGTCGGTGCGGGGGTTGAGCGCGCGCATGGCGAGGAGGATCGGCGCGCCGAGTACGAGGAACGGCGGGATGTACATCATGAGCGCCATGTGCTGCAGCATGTGGGTGCTGAAGTGCACTGCCCCGTAGACGCCGGGGCCGCCGCTCGTTGCGAAGGCGAGGAGCGCGCAGCCGATGATCCACAGCACAGTGCGGTGCACCGGCCAGGTGTCGCCGCGGCTGCGGAGGCGGCGGACGCCGAGCAGATAGAAGAGCACGAGCAGGGCGGCGACGGAGAGGACGAGCCAGTCGACGTGCACCTGCGTGAAGAGGTTTATCGCGTCGACGGGCGGCGGGTACTCGAATCCGAGCAACGAGGCGCGCGGGTCGGTGTCGGCGACGGACTCTTGCGGCACCGGGGGAGCGGAGTTCGACAGCGCCACTGATGCGCCGAAGGTGATCGCCATGATCAGCACTTCGGTGACAGCGAGGCGGATGAACGCTCGCGTGCGGCCCTTTTCGCCTTCGAGGCGGGGGATGAGTCGGCGGCGGTGCAGTGCTCCGGCGATGCCGAGGGCGACGAGCGCCACGATCTTGAGCAGCAGCAGGTTGCCGTAGGTGGTCGTGATGAGGTCGAGAGGCGACTGCAGGCGCAGTGACGCGTTGAGGGTTCCCGATGCAGCGACGGCGATGAATGCCCACAGGGCGAGGGTCGAGTAGCGGCGGGCGCTGACCGCCATGTCGGGGCCGAGCCGTCCGGAGACGAGGATGAGCGCACCGAGACCGCCGAACCAGACGCAGACACCGACGAGGTGCACGGCGAGCGAGTTGACGGCGTTGCCGTGCTCCAGCGCACCTGCCGCGTGTCCGGATAGGGAGAGGGGGAGGAGGGCGAAGAGCGCGAAGGCGGTGGCGAAGCCGACGGCGGTGGTGCGGGTGCTGAAGAGCAGGATGACGAGGGCGACGGCGACGCTCAGGCATGAGATGGCGAGGGCTTGGCCGAGTTCTATGCCGGTGAGGACGAACAGCAGTTGGCTGCGGAAGGTGGGGCTGCTGAGCGGGACACCGATCACGTTGGCGGCGGTGAAGGTGGTGACGGCGATCGCGGACGCGAGCCACACGGCTGCCGCCCACACTGCGAGGCGAGCGGCGGTCCACTGCGAGAAGCTCGGCATCCCCTTCGCGATCGACTGCCCAGGGAGCACGGTGGCCGCGAGGATCAGCAGTCCGATAGTGAGCGCCGCCGCGGTGTCGTGGATGGCGCGGGCGATGGGAAGCCCGTCGCGGACGAGGGGACCCGGGTCGATGAGGAGGTCGGCAGTGTCACCACCGGTGTACGCCAACCCGGTTACCGTGGCAAGCACCGCGAGCGGCACGCTGATGAGCACAGCGATCTCGGCCCAGCCGAGACGGGGGATCGAGCGCGGCGCCTGTGGCCGTGAAGTGGCGTTGGCGGTCGATGTCATGTCGGTGTGCGCTCCAGAAGCCGGCGATCTGGGGAGCGCCAGCTGCACAACCTCGTGAGGATCCGCCGTCGCGCCCGGTGGCCTCCGCAATTCTATGCGCTGTAGAAGGAGAAGGGCAGGCTCGTCCCGAACAACCCCGGGCGTCGCGCACCGGACGAGAATCGGCACAGGGGCCTGACGTACGGAGCTACTGCGGCGCCGCGTTGACCGGGATTCGGTGCCCTTCGCGAGAAGAGCGGTATGCCGCTTCGAGTACCGACATCGACGCGAGGATGTCGTCGATCGTGTACGAGACTTCGGCATCGCCCGCGATGCTGTCGGTGAGGGCTTCGAGGGCACGCCGATTCGATTCGACGAACCAGTTCGCACTGCGCAGCAGTTCCTCTGTGCCCGACGAAGTGATTCGAAGGAGGACGAGATCGTCCGCATCGGTGACGGCGCGCAGGGTCTGATCCGTCGAGATCGCGTCGATCACCGTGTTCGAGTCCTGCTTCGCCGTCCAGCACCCGGTGAACGTCGACATCGCGCCGCGCACATGTTCGAGCACCACCGTCGCGTTGTCATCGGCCTTCCCAGGATCGTCGGCCACGAGCTGCCGGGTGACGGCGGTGACGGCGGAGACCGGACCGAACACGGTCGCCAGCACGTCGAGCGTGTGCGAGCCGGACGAGAAGAGAAGACCCCCACCGGTGAGGGCCGGATTGCCGCGCCAGTGCCCCTTGTCGAGCAGCGTGCCCAGATGATTGCTGACACGACGCGACATTCCCACACGAAACGCTTCGGGGGCCTCGCCCACCAGGTCGGCGAGGACCGAGTGCACGGGGTCGAAGCGCTGGTGATACTTCGCCATCAACGACACTCCGTTGGTCGCGGCGGCGGTCGCCATGCGCGTGCCTTCCTCCACCGTCAGGGCGAGGGGTTTCTCGCAGATCACATGCTTGCCGGCTTCGGCCGCCGCGATGGCGATGCTCATGTGAAGGTGGTTCGGCGTGACGATGTCTACGGCGTCGACTGCTGCGTCGGCGAGGGCGTCGGAATAGTCCGTGGTCCAGTTGGCCGCGCCATAGCGTTCAGCTGCTGTGCGGGCGACCTCGGCGTTTGCGTCGCAGATCCACGCGAGCTCGACGCGCGGCAGTCGGCTGAGGATGTCGAGGTGCACCTGGGCGAACGCTCCCGCGCCGATTATCGCTATCCGGGTCATGGTCGTCCTTCCGACAAGTCGCATTCGCTCGGCGTGAGTCTGCACTTCAAGAACTCGATGTCAGTGTCGCGGATGTCCTCAGGCGTCTCGCCGGCTCTCAGCCGGCCGTGCGACGGATTGAGCGCGACGGCCTCCACGTGGGGCGCCTCGAGGATTCGTTCGATGAGCCTTTCGACCGGCCAGCTCGCCTCGGTGAGCGCCGACGCCCAAACCAGCGGGCCGCCTGATCGACCGTCGTCGGCGCGTCCGCCTTTGACATGCACATACCTGACCGCATCACCGAGAGTGTCGAGTTCGTCTCCACGGGGGAACCATCCGCATTGCCACATGTTCTGGACGTCCCAAATCATGCCGATCGCCGACGACGCCTGCCCCAGCGCTGCGAAGAAGGTGGCAGCGTCGGCCGGTGACGACACGACGCTGTCCTGCGGTCCGTTCTCGATGAGGAGTTCGGCGCCCGACCGACTGATGGCATCGGCACTTGCAGCAAGCGCCCTCACGGCTGCAGAGGCGACGGCGGGCCCCGTCGGCGCCAGAACTCGCACGTAGCGGGGAGCGATCGCGTCGATGACGGGCCGCAATGCGATGAGACGTTCCGACTCACGTCGGATCGCCTCATCGTCGTCGGAGGGTACGGCGAACAGCGATGTCGAGAGCGTGTAGGTCTGCATACCCCGCGCGGCCACCCGCGCCGCGAACTCCCGCGCCGTCGATTCCGTCATGGTCTCGACGGGCTCTCCGTCGAGACCGGTCTTCGCATCGAGCTGGCTCAGCCCGTGCTGCCCGTAGAAGTCGAGGACATCCTCCAGTGCGCTACCGCACATGTCGCTCTGAAGAGTCAGGATCACCCCTCGCTCACGCCTTCAGACCGGTGGTCGCGATGCCGTTGATCAGGAATCGCTGACACAGGATGAAGAATCCGAGCACCGGACCGATCGCGAGGGTCGACATCGCGAAGAGCGCCCCCCACGAACTGTCCCCCGAGGAGTCCTGGAACGCGCGGAGGCCCAGGGGAACCGTGTAGGTCGTGGGGTCGTTGAGGTAGAGCAGCGGGGTGAAGAAGTCGTTCCAGGTCCAGATGAAGGTGAAGATGGCGGTCGTCGCGATGGCCGGCAGCAGCAGGGGGAGGATGATCCGGCCGAAGATGGTGAAGAATCCGCAGCCGTCGATCTTCGCGGCATCGTCGAGCTCCCTCGGCAGGTTCCTCATGAACTGAGTCATGAGGAAGACGAAGAAGGCGTCGGTCGCGAGGAACTTCGGGATCACCAGGGGCAGGATCGTGTTCACCCAACCGAGCTGTGTGAACAGCAGGTACTGGGGAACGGCGATCGCGTGGATCGGAATCATGATCGTCAGCAGCATGAGCGCGAAGAGCGTGCGTTTGAAGCGGAACTCGAGGCGCGCGAACGCGAAGGCGGCGAGCGAGCATGACAGCAGGTTGCCGATGATCGATAGTGCGGTGATCACGAACGAGTTGACGAAGAAGGTTCCGAAGCCGGGATCGAACGCCGACCAGCCCTGCGCGTAGTTGTCGAGAGTGAAGCTCTCGGGCCAGAGTCCGGGGCTCGAGAAGATCGTGTCCTCGGTCTTGAACGAACTGCTGATCATCCACAGCACGGGGTAGAGCATGAGCAGGCCGAAGAGCAGCAGCCCCGAGTGAGCAGTCAAGCCTCGCGCCATGACTGCGCTCTGAGAGCGGCCGGCGGTATTAGTCCTCATAGTGCACCCAGAATCGAGAGAGCAGGAAGTTGATGCCGGTCAGGATCGCGATGATCGCTACGAGGATCCACGCCATCGCCGACGCGTAGCCCATGCGGAAGTTCACGAAGCCCTCGGAATAGAGGTAGACCGAGTAGATCAATGTGGAATCGACCGGCCCGCCCGATCCTCCGCTGATGACGAACGCTTGCGTGAACGCCTGGAAAGCGTTGATGACCTGCAGGATGACGTTAAAGAAGATGATCGGCGTCAACAAGGGGAAGGTGATGTGGAAGAAGCGCCGGATCGGGCCGGCGCCGTCGACCGCTGCCGCCTCGTAGTAGACGGCCGGGATCTGCCGGAGGCCGGCGAGGAAGATGATCATCGGCGCACCGAAGGTCCAGATGTTGAGCAGGATCAACGTGCCGAGTGCGGTGCTGGGGTCTGAGATCCAACTGCGCCCCTCGATGCCGAAGAACGCCAGACCGTCGTTCACGAGGCCGTCGGTGCCGAAGAGGTTGCGCCACAGGATGGCGATGGCCACGCTCGCGCCGATCAGTGAGGGCAGGTAGTAGGCGCCACGGTAGAAGGGCAGGCCGCGCAGCCCGCGATTGAGGATCATGGCGAGCGCGAGAGCGAACACCAGCTGCAAAGGCACCGAGACCAGCACGTACGTCGCAGTCACACCGAGCGCCTGCAGGTATCGAGGATCCTCGAACAAGCGCAGGTAGTTCTCGAATCCGACCCAGTTCGGTGTCTGGAGAAGGTTGTAGTCGGTGAACGACAGGTAGAGCGACATGATCATCGGCACGGCGACGACGG
>Ga0137301_10013_pt1 | contig 12185 bp, 5 predicted proteins | sample RamsorwD2O_NANAH_FD_97189 | JGI IMG/M metagenome (GOLD analysis project Ga0137301, IMG submission 97189) | Mouse cecal microbial communities from Vienna, Austria - N-Acetylneuraminic acid amended with D2O_NANAH | ecosystem: Host-associated > Mammals > Digestive system > Large intestine > Cecum...
CTAGAAGGGGCAGCAGACAAAGACATAGGCGAGGGGTGATAACAACGGAAAAAACATCTATCCAGCTGCAATGCAAACTTTACGCCAGCGCCTAATGGTGGGCCGGCTGATATGGCGTCGTTACGGGGTGTTTTTCTTTGTTAGGAGCTGGAGAGGCAATACTGTAAGCCAAAATTTTATAAAGAAGTATCAAACGCATTGAAGCATGAAATGGAGTTGCTACTTGCTGGGTTTGCAATTGCCTAGCCTCTCGCTCCCGGGTAGGAGAGTGCTGCATTTCATCCATGTCGCCGACTTAAGAGTACTCTTTCCGGGCCATTTGCATCGGTGCTTGCGGCACCGATGCAAATGGCTGGCGCAGCCACTGGCAGCCTAAGGCAGCCAGCAGCCCTAGCAAGGTGCCCGCTAACACGTCACTTGGGTAGTGCTGGCCAAGGTAGACGCGGCTGATAGCTACGAGTAAGGCCCAACTCAGCCAGAGCAATTTTAACGGCCAGGATATGCGAGGCAGTGCCCATACCAGTCCAAGTACCAGTGTCACCAAGTCGGCGGTATGAGTAGACAAAAAGCTGTAGCTTGTACTACAGCCCGCCGGCAGATGCAGCAAAGGCAGCAGGCTGGCAACCTGGCAAGGCCGGGGACGGCTCGCCCAAGGTTTGATCCATGCGCTAGCCAGCCAATTCGTGGTGGCTACGCTCAAGGCCAGCGGCAGTACTACCCGCCACCAAGACGCGCCGTAGGTCCGCCAGAGGGGCCGCAAAGCCAGCAGCAGCACAGGTATCCAGGCTAGCCGACTAGAGGCAGCTTGCATCACGGTGTCAAGTAGCGGCGTATGCAGTTGGTTGAGCGCCAGCACCAACTGTTGGTCGAGAAAACGAAGGAAGTGCAACAAGGCAAGCAGCAAAAGGTGTGTAAGCGCGGGGTGAGAAGACGGGGCAGGTAAATAAATGATTGGCACGCCAGCGGGGTTGCCGAACGGAGAGCTACAAGGCGTTTTAGTGCCCGTATACCTGCTTAAGCTTGCTTCACATATAGCCAGTGGGGTTGATAAAGCCCATGCAATAGTTGTTTTGTCGGGGTAGGACTGAAGCCTATCTATTGTTACAGCTAAACAAAGCAGTTACCTGAGAGAATTAGCATATCCGCGCAGCGAAAAACCAACTCTAATAGCGAGATAATCCAGAATAGAAGGCGGTAAGAGAAGGCTGAGTCGACTCGCAGTTCCTAGTACCGACCCGATAATGCCGTGTGGTATCTGTCAACGAATACAAGCAGTAGCACTCTACCTATATTCAGCTTAGCATAGCAAGTGGAAACATCACCTTGCCACCGGAAATTAGGCAGTACATAGTGCGTAGGGAATCGCCGTTTCCAGTCCGTATCGGTTATTAGTTTTGTTCCGCAATGAGTATTTACATATTTGAGCTGCTGACCTCTACGCTAGTGGGCCTATGTAGGTCCACAGGCGCAGAGGCTACAGACCTCGGCTAGCTCCGCAGTAGGCGGTGTTTCTGCGCTTTATACTCTGCTGTTGTCACAATTTCTTGGTCCGATAGACTGGACCAAGTGCCATCTTTTTCAGCGTTCCAATAGGGAGCGGACGGTGTCAATTTTGTAGTCTTCTTCTGACGCGTCACGCGCCATAAAAGAGTCGTCAGGAACACCAGTGATAAAAATAAAAAGGCGAAGTAGTTGGTCTCACTGATGGTGGAGAACCAAAAGGGCGTAGCAAACATAATCAGTAAAAAGTTGCAAGAAAGTGTGGAATAGGGAAGAGCGGCAGAGCGAGAAAGCACCTTAACCAAACGCGTATTGGCAAGGAGATGAAAAAGAGGAGTCTTTTAGAGTAATAGAAGAATAAGTGTAAATATTCACACAATAATATTAGTAAACAACAAAGAAATTAATAAAACACAATAAAAATTAGATAGGTCCCTACTGCTCGATTTCAAGCTTAGTATTTATTGTAAATTCTGCTCCGTTCAAGATAAGAGGACAGCCATAGTTGGCTGTTGCAACGGCAATAAACGGTCGCGTTTATTGAGGAACTTGCTGAGGTTAATCTGTAGGTAGTTACATTCCTATGGCATACAAAGCGAAGCAATTGTGAGCCACACTCGCATAATGTTTCAAGCCGGAGGTGACTAATAAGAAGCGCAACTTCAATGGGTGTGATATAAGGCCAGATAGCAGTTATTTAGATAAGATTATGAAAGATCCGAAGCTATTAGGCCGGTCTAGGCTGGCATGCTTACTTATTCAAGAGTTTTACAACGGCCATAACAATCGGGTTTACCAGGCAGGAGTATAAATCAAGCAAAAGGCCCTTGAAACCGTGGTTTCAAGGGCCTTTTGCTTGATTTATACTCCTGCCTGGTAAATGAAGGTTATATTAAGCTCGTATGGTGTTAGCAGACGAACTATACCTTCATATTTGCCTGATTTGCTTGTCGAATAATTGGCAAGTGCTTTGGCTAGCCGTCTATACCCGTTATACAGCAACACGAACTTTGCTGTATAACGAGTATAGATACTTACTAGCTAATAGCAGGTAGCTATTGGGCTGGGTAGCCAGGATTCTGCACCAAATTCGGGTTAGCTGCTAACTGCCGCTGTGGTATCGGGAACAAACTTTTAGAGGGGTCACTAGGCCGGTGGTCCCACCACGAAGCTGTAGTAAACGTTCCGAACCGAATCATGTCCGTGCGCCGCTTGCCTTCGAAGATGAACTCACGGCCACGCTCAGCCAGGAGTTCGGGCAAGGTTAGGGTAGCAACAGTGTATGCTTCTTTGGTAACGTCGGCCGCTGCAAAAGCGCGTCTGTGAACATCGTTAACCAACCGGAGAGCTTCAGGAGTTGCCGTACCACCATTCTTGCGCATTAGGGCTTCAGCCTTGTAGAAGTAGATATCGGTAAGGCGATACAAAATCCAGTCGTTGCTCCAGTATTTGGCTTCCGACTGCCGACCAGGCCGATATTTGTTGAAGCGAGCACCACTGTTCTCTTCCCCATCAATCATTGTTGAACTGGTCTTGCCTTCGCTGGCGCGTCGGATTTCTTTTACGAACACGAGAGGTTTATCGCGATACTCTTCAGTACCGAGCACCGGCTTAGTCGGATCGGCGGCTTGGAACTGCGGACCAATAAGCATCCAGGTGGTTTTACGTAAATCATTGTCCTTGAAAGCGTCGTAGGCGGAAGGAATAACCACCATGCCGTTGTTGCCATTGGCGTCGCCGTCGTAGATCAGGCGCTGCGCGAAGTGATAGAAGTCACCTTGAAAGCCCAAACGAGTGGGCGTGGCCTGGAAATCATAGGCGAGCTGGAAGAGAGCTTCTTTAGAATTGTCGTTGGTGTTGCTGTAAGTGGCCAGCAAGTCGGCGTCCAGAGCTGGCGCGCCGTTCAAGCCGCCCGTTGCGCCACTGCTGATTTTATCGCAGGCCGCAATGCAATCGTCCCATCTGGCAGTGCCGGACCATACTTCCGCGTTCAAGTATAACTCGGCCAGCATCGAATAGCCAGCGGCCTGTGTGATGCGGCCAATCAATTTCTTTTCGAGTTTGGGTAGCAAATCGATGTTCTCTTTCAATTCGCTTTCGATAAAAGCAAACACCTCGGCCCGAGGCGCCGTGGGTGGGCTGATCGGCTCCCCTACTTTAGTCACGATAGGAATGCCCCCATACAGGTCCATCAACCGCATGTAGTGGTAGGCCCGGAACACTTTCAGCTCGGCAATGAACGCCGCTTTCTCCGCGTCGCTAACACCTGCTTTCGCAAAATCAACCTTCTCGAAGTCGCCTAGGGTGCTGTTGCAGAAACCGATGCCGGTGAATATCAGCCGCCAAGGGTCCCATATCATATTTTCGCTGAACGTCCAGCTGTGCCCGTGCAGCCGGATCCAAACGGCATCGTCGTAGCCGTGGCGGCCTTTCTGCGGCCAAGCCAACTGATCGGCCGACATTTCATTAAGCCGCCAGGAGCCGCTTTGTCCGGTGGGAGCCGTCCACGCATTCGCGTGGGTATACGGCCGGAGTACACCAGACAGAATTTCCTGGCGGTTATTATAAAATTGACTAGCGTCAATTGAGCTGTAGAGCTTTTCGTCCAGATCGGTGCAGGAGTTCGTGCTCACCAGCAGCGTTAATAAGCCTGCGAAGAAGAGACTTTTATGAAATCTTTTCATGGATAATACAATTAGAAGCCAATATTAAGACCTGCCGTGAAGGAGCGGGTGCGAGGGTAGAAGCCCCGGCCGTCGATGCCCGGCGCCAGGATGCCGCGGTCGCCATCCCCTACTCGGGGACCCGCGTCGGCCACTTCCGGATCTAAGCCACTGTATTTGGTGAAGGTGAGTAAGTTACGGCCCGTCAGGTAGAGCCTTAGATTCCGAACGAGAGGCGTCTTAAACTTGAAATTGTAGCCCAGCGTCACGTTATCAAGCTTGACAAAACTGCCGGGCTCTAGGTAATAGTCCGAGTATTGCAGCGCGTCGTTGATTTGATTGTTGCTCGTAATGGCATCCTTGAGCACGTTGTTGGGCAAATACACTTTGTTGCCAAAAAATACCTGCTGTAGGTTCAGGATGTCGTAGCCGAACTTGCCGCGAAAGAAGAGTGTCAAATCAAAATTCTTATACTGAAAGCGGTTGGTCCACGAAGCGTAGTATTTGGGAATGCCGTTGCCGATGTAGGTGTAGTCGTCGTTAGGCACGATTTTGTCGGCCGTGACGGCTTCGCCAGTGGCTTTGTAAAACAGCCAGCGTCCTTCAGGTGTGAAACCAGCAAAGCGCTTGCCGTAGAAGCTGCCCAGTGGGCCACCCTCTATGGTACGGATAGCATCTCCGAGTGCTCCGAAGCCGCCGATGCCGCCGAAGTTCAGAAATGAGACTTTGTAAATATCATCCGAAAAAGACACCAGCTCGTTCCGTTGCGTACTGCCGGTGAGGTCCATGCTCCAGGTAAAATCCTTTTTTTGCAGGACCTTGCCGCCCAAAGTCAGCTCCACGCCGTTGTTATCGATAACGCCAACGTTGGTGAACACTGTGGACTGCACAAAGGGTGGTAGCTGCGTGTTGAAGTTGCCCAGCAGGTCGGAGGTGCGCCGTTGGTACACGTCAAGCGCGCCCGTCAGGCGATTATCAAACAAAGAAAAGTCGAGGCCGACGTTGAGCTCCTTTTTGCGCTCCCAGCGCAGGTTGGGGTTGGGATTGTTGTTTGGGCCGTAGGTCTGGCGCCAGACACCATCGTCGTTGAGGTACTGGTTGCCTGTGCCGAGCCGCACGATGGACTGGTAGTTCGGAATACCCTGGTTACCCGTGATGCCGTAGCCGGCGCGCAGCTTCAAGTCATTGATAACCGTCAGCCCACTCATGAACCCTTCCTTACTGATCGTCCAGCCTACCGAAGCGGCAGGAAAGTCACCGTACTTGTGGTTGGCCCCAAACCGGGACGAGCCCTCGTGACGCAGAATGACCTGCGCGATATACTTGTCTTTGTAGGAGTAGTTTACGCGGCCGAAAAAAGCAATCAACTTGTTGTCCTCTTTGCTACTGCCTAAGGAGGACTTGCCTAGTTGCAAGAAATTGCCGGCGCCTAGGTTGTTTTCTTCAAACACATCGTTGAGAAAACCGCTGTTTTGAGCCTCAAAACTTTCGAAGACGCGATACTGGTAGCTGTAACCGCCCAGCGCCCGGAAGGTGTGATCTTGATTAAGAGTTTTATTGTATTCGAGCGTCGATTCGAATGTGTAGTTGTTTTCCAGATAATTGCGCTTGCGGGCGTAGGCTCCCCCTCGTACGGGCGTTCCGTTCAACTGATTAATCTGTGAGAAGCGCGAGCCTTGCTGCCGGTATTCGTTGTCGTTCTGTGCGTCGCGGATGATGGCGCCAAAAGCCGTGGCCCGTAAGCCGGGGATAGGTTCGAGCGTGAACCGCACGTCGGCCGACGTGGTATTCTGCGTGCGCTTGTTACTTTCTTGGTTTAAGCGGCCGAGCGGGTTCGTGGTGGAGCCTTCCTCGTAGTAGGTCATGCCATCGGGGTTGAAAACCGGCTGCGTGGGATTGCGGCCCAGCGCCTCTTCAAAGTCACCACTGCTACCGCCGAGCAGGTTGGCACGGTTGAAATTCGTGGCCAAGTTGAGTTGCGCACTGAGCATGTTGTTGAACCCCTGTTGATTGAAGCTCAAACGTCCCCCGTACTGCTTCCGCCAGTTCTGAATCGTAATCGGGTCCGCGCCATTGTAATACATGGAAGCCCGGTAGTTACCCGTGTTGCTCCCGCCCGACAAAGCCAGGTTGTGATACTGGCTTAGATTGCTGTGATTGATTAGTTCATTATAGAAATCAGTTGATGCCCCTAGGTCCCGCATCTGCGAAGCTTTTGGGTTGTTGGGGTCGCTGCTGTATGCCCGCCACTCGTCGGCCGTTAAGAATTTGGGCCGCTTCGCCACATATTCACGCTGCGCGTACGTCGAATAATCAAAGCGGGCCGGACCGGCTTTGCCTTTTTTGGTGGTAATCAGAATAACGCCTGCGTTGCCGCGCGTGCCGTAGATGGCAGCGGCCGAGCCGTCTTTCAGGACGTCAAACGACTCGATGTCATCCTGTTGCAGCAAGTCGAGATTACCGCCTGGAATGCCATCGATAACAATCAGGGGCGATAAATCGCCGCTCACCGAAACAAGGCCACGCAGCTGAATGGCCGGGGTAGAGTTAGGATTGTTGCCCTGTGTGCGGGTGACGGACAAGCCAGCTACTTTACCTTGAATCAAGTCGAGGGCGTTGCGAGTACCACCCTGGTTGAAATCCTCGGCCTTCACTGTGGCCACGGCCGAGGTGACTTCGGCTCGCCGCTGCGTTCCGTAGCCCACCACAACTACCTCGTTGAGCGACTTGACATCAGTTTTCAGGGTTACGTCGATGGTGGTCCGGCTGCCGATAGGTATTTCCTGCGACGCAAACCCAATCGAAGAAATGACTAATGTACCAGCGTTGTCGGGTACCTCTAGGGTATACGCCCCATCGGCGTCGGTAACTGCGGCGGTGGTAGTGCCTTTCAATAGTATTGTGGTGCCAGGTACGGGCTTGCCCGTCTCGTCAACAACCCGTCCCCGGATGGTAGCAGCCTGCTTAATCGTTTCAGCAACTGACACCGAAAAAAGAGCGTCTCTAGCAGGAGAACTAGCAAGGCGTAATACCATCTCTCGTTTCGCTACTTCAGGCGCGCTATTGGCCGCAGCCGAGCAAACGGTAGCAAAAAGCAGCAGGGGCGCAGCGGGTAGCAACGAGAGCCTGGCAATTTTCCACCGAGATTTAGTTGAGTACAAGTTGTTGATCATAGAATGGGGATTGAGTGGGAAAAGCTGAAAACCTTCCGGGTTGTGATAATCGGCAGTACCGGAATTCATGAACTGACTGCAACAGTTACACAAAAAAGCAGAATACTATTCTTCAAGATAGAAGCAGTACACAACACAGCTTACAGCCTACGGATGGCTGTTTTTATTAACATAGTGGGCATCCATACCACCTACAGTCAACCTGAGAAACCATCGTGACTCCAAGCGAAAGTATAGTGGTTTTCTATAGCCCTACTTAGAAAGAAGTGCACGAAATCTTCGTATAAGTCTTTCTTATTATCTCAGAAAAGTGGTCGTAATATAAACAAATAGTTAAATAATAGATTTTCTCGTTAATATTTTAAGCTATGCTAAGAATCGACTCCAAGATGAATGATTGCATTGTTGATTTACACTCCAAAGCTGTAATAAACAGGCAGAAATTCGGATTGCTTGCGCATGATTCAGGTATTGAATTAAGGTGGCGAATAATGGCATGACAGTTAACAACGCCATCCGACCTTTCGGGTAACTAGTGGGTGTTGAGTTATTTTGAAGCTGAGTTGCGAACCCACCTACAGGCTAGACCAAGCGTGGCGAGCAGCCCTCGTTGGCTAATTGAATAGCCTGTTGTAGGACGCGCTGTAATCTAGGTCTTGATTGCGCTGGCTTTTGCGGGTAGCTGGTAGTCCACTATAGATGCCGAAGCTCTCCGTTGACTTGGATAGTAATGCTTTGGCTGCCAAAACGGAGCCTTTTGACATACGAACTCCTCCTAACACCATGGCGTCGGCGCCAATGAATACGTAATCTTCAATAATTATTTCCCGTTCTCTGCCTAAGCACTGCGGATCATTCATATCATGATCGGCCGTTAGCAGCTTCACGTACGGAGAGATAGATACATTATTGCCGATAACGATTGGGGCCCTGTTGTCGAGCCGGCAAAACTGGTTGATGGTGCTGTTGGTACCGATATGCAAAAAAGCCGAGCCATTGAATTTGCACCCAAGGTGAATAGAGCTTCCTTCACCAATGATGTAGCCCATTACATGTCGATAATAGAATAGCCTGATGGTATGAGATGGGATGTAGGAGACAATGAAATTGCAGATGTAAATCTTGCATTCACTGTAAAACCACCTTGGCTTTATTGCTGGAATAGGATTTCGCAATTGGTTTCCTGTTTCTTAGTGGACCCCAAAATTGGGAGGGGCCGATAAGTATTTTTGGTTAAGGTTCAAGCAAGCGTGTATTCCTGCTGGTAAAATTCCCGCACTCGTTGCAGGTATTTCTCGTAACTGTGCTCTTGCTGAAAAAGCGCGCACATTTCGCTGTTGTATGTTTCGTATGCAGGCGCATTATCTAGTCGCTGCATGTCGGCTACTAGGTTCTCATATAGCGCCTCATAAGAAGGATAGAAGGTCGGAAGCGCCCGATATTTCAACTGAAAGAAGTCTTCGTTGAACACAGAAAACGTGACTCCGCCTTTCAACGCGGGGAGCACCGTGTACCCATCGAACCCCTCCCCAAACGAAATAGCCCATTTTGCTTTCGCCTCCAGGACTTTAAAGTCATCGTATTTCATGTTCTTGATAACGATGAGCTTGAGTGAGGGAAAAGCTTGGCGAATACGGTCGAGCACTTTATGCTTATCGGGGTGCTCGTCCGGCGACACTATCATCACGTTCTCTTTCTGGCTGTAGGGCACTTTCTCAACTTCCTGCTGCTCGAACCAGGCGGTTAGCAAGTGAGTAGGTGCGGCGTAGAGTTGGCGTAGCGCGGGCGTGGTGTAACTGATGTGTGCTGTCGTGATGGTGATACACTCTGTGAGCTGCCGCAGTTGGCTAATTACCTCGGGCGCAGGCATCAACTGAATATTTTGGTTCATCACATTTATGTGCAACCTCTTTATAGACTGTAACTTAATTTTTTGCTCGGTTGTTAATTCCCTGAGAAAATAAGGAACATAATATTCAAGCAAATGCAAGCACACCTCTTGATCTGCTTCCAAGGCGTCAAGGATAAGGTTGAACCGGATCAACTGGCCTTCGTTGCGAAACCAGCGGTAACGCAAGGAAGTGATTTTGTTGGGATACGTGCCGAGCAGGACGTTGGCTTGCTTGCCTAATATTTTCTGGGTAGCTAGGTAAAACGCGTAAATAGACAAAATACCCCCACTGATAGAATCGGTGCCGGGAACGAGCATGACTACTACCCGCTTGCCCTGGATAGGAATTGCTTGCAGCCTCTTCCGCTGAATTTGTTGGAAGAACGGCTGTAGTAGCAGAAGGGCGGCGTGGCGTAGCGGCTGCTTCATGACCTTTAGCCCCTGCTGTTTTAGGCGTGCCACCACGTTGGAAGCAAGGCCGTTCGAGTTTTGCATTAGAAGAAAAGTAGCGGCCTGGCTACGATACGGCGTGGAGTTGCTTGATTACTTTGGCCGGGGTACCGACGGCCACTACATTCGGCTCGATGTCCTTGGTGACCACACTGCCCGCCCCAATGATGGAATTAGCACCAATTTTCACGCCGGGCAGAATAACGGAGTTGGTGCCCGTAACGCAGTTTTCGCCGAGTTCTACGTGCCCCGAAATCCGGGTGCCCGGCATAAGTTCACAGTAGTCATGAATTATGCTGTCGTGGCCAATGGTGCAGCACACGTTCATCAGAACGCCTTCTCCCACCCGAATATCAGTGGTTAAAATACAATCGTCCATAATGGTGCAGCCTTCACCTAAGTGTATGCCAAAGGCGCCAATCCGGACGCTAGGCGCCACAATAGAGGTTAACGTGCCACCGCTGCTGCGCAAGAGTTCCGCCAGTATACGCCGCACTTTCGGGTTGCCCACTCCTAATATAAAACGCTTGTCGGGTCCCATCCACTGCTGCACTTCTTCAGTAGTCCGCAGCACCTCATAGGCATCATAGAGCTTAGCCGACAAATCCGTGGATACGTTATCGAAGAAGGCCAGATCTGTTGGCTTGTCCATGCGATACAGTAGCTCGAACACCTCTTTGGCAAATCCTTTTGCACCGGCAATTATCATAAAACAACAGTTATAGTTGAAACTTAAATTAAAGCCTTCCAAAGCCATCTGCTGTCCTGGCAGCAATACCGTTCCTGATAGGATGGGCAGGTCCCACTTGATCTTTTAGCGTAGCTTCACAGCGAGGGTATATCAATCAGGTCGGCGTTGAAGTGCTGATTTTTCCAGGTCACCACGCCCGCATCCAGCCACGGAGCGGCCCGCTGCTGCTCCAGAAAATTGGGTTGCCAGTCGGTGGCTTCCTTTATTTTCTTGACCTTAACCCGAAACTGGCAGTTGTTGAGGTCAACGTTGTTTTTGGTGGCCCAGAAGGCGGTGAAGTTGCGGATGCCTTTCTCCAAGTGCGTTTGGTCGATTTTTTTTGTTACGATGTCGTAGGTCCATTTCAGCCACAGCACGCCGTAGAGGTAAGCGCCCGGTTGTCCGTCGGAGCGGATAATGGGTAGAAATCGTTCGACGCCGTCGGGGCCTATATACGTGACGGCCACCACGCGCGTGTAGCCCGCGAAATGCTCGTCGAGCGCAATGGGATGATTGGTGATGCCAAAGAACTTACGCGAAGGCACGGTGGAAGCCATGGTTACGCGCGCCAGTACTTTGCCTATTAAGGTGTTTTCCAAGCCCGCTTTTTCGCGCAGTAGCAGGACCAGGGTGGAGTTATACGACACTGCACATTGCATAAGCACCAATGCGGCTAACCCCGCCGTAAGGCCAGCTAACTTGAACTGGTGCGGCAAGCGTCGCGGCCGATCATCTTCGGCACCAGCTGTAGCCGTAGCCAAGGGCCAAGCTTGGTCGGGGGAAGAACTGGCGGAGGTTGCCGCAAGCCAGGAGTTTAGGCCGGGGCGACGCAGCAGCCAAGAAACGAGGCGCTGTTCGGTGCGCCCAGGAAACCAGCGCCGCCAAAAGGAAACGGGTACCATCAGCAAATACAGGCTGCCGAACCCTAAAGCGAAGAAGGGCAAATTGAAAAACAGCAGCACGCCTACGTGCAGACCCACCCCAATCAGCATAAGGCCCGCGCGGTATTTGCGAAAAGGAAACAAAAACAAAAACAAAAACTCGAAAGCAAGCGTCAGATACCCGAGAAACTTGACTAGAAATTCCTGGTTCAGGATGAAAGTGCCGTTCGACCCCATCTCGAAGGGAGTGGACATGGGCTTCCACATACCTAACCCTTTCAGCCACAACGGCGCCGTTAGCTTGTAGAATGTAGAATCCAGATACACAAAGGCAATACCTACCACCACCGGCACATAATACGTCAGCTTGCTGACCGTACGAGGCAGCAGGGAATGTGGTGAATGAGCAGTGCGACGCAGCACCCGCCACACCCGGTCCAACGACAGGCACTGGCCGATAGGTAAAAACAAGAACAGAAAGCTGATGCTCACATAAACCGGAGTCATCATGTAGACATAGGTTCTTACCGAAGAAAAGAACAGCAAGACGAACACGTAGTTTGCAATGGCGGCGGCTCGGGTGAAGAGCCCGAAAATCAGCAGCATGACGGCGCACATCCATAACACAAGCGGCCCGGCAAAACTCATTTCCGAGGGCTCGATAAACGGAATGGCGTCGAAAATCAGTTCGCGGAAATAAAAGGTATTCGCTACTTCAGCCAGCAACACCGAACTGAACACAATGCGGAACAAGGCTAGCCCAGTACCATCAATCTGTTTCTCGAACGTTGCTTTGATTTTGCGGTACACTCTAGAAAGCACCCCACTGGAAACAGTCCGCTGTATTTGGTCAGTGATCATTGCCTGAACAGCTAATGCAGTAGTTGACAGATAAAT
>Ga0137301_10014_pt1 | contig 11623 bp, 14 predicted proteins | sample RamsorwD2O_NANAH_FD_97189 | JGI IMG/M metagenome (GOLD analysis project Ga0137301, IMG submission 97189) | Mouse cecal microbial communities from Vienna, Austria - N-Acetylneuraminic acid amended with D2O_NANAH | ecosystem: Host-associated > Mammals > Digestive system > Large intestine > Cecum...
ACCCAACTAGGAATCATCATGCGTACACACAAGATTGCTGCCATTGGAGCAGATGGCATAGGCCCGGAAGTCATCGCTGCCGGCCTGGAAGTCCTGGAAGCACTGGCAGCCAGGGATGGCAACTTCAAGCTGGAAGTCGAGCACTTTCCGTGGAGTTCCGAGTATTACCTTGAAAACGGCTACTACATTCCTGAAGGCGGCCTCGAAGCCTTGAAGAAGTTCGACGCGATATTCTTTGGCGCGGTAGGTAGCCAGCAAGTCCCGGATCACGTTTCACTGTGGGGCCTGCGCCTTCCTATCGCCCAGGGATTCGATCAATATGCCAACGTCCGCCCTGCGCGTGTCCTGCCCGGCGTAAAGAGCCCGTTGGCAAATGGCGAAGACATCGACTGGGTCATCATCCGTGAAAATTCCGAGGGCGAATACGCGGGTAATGGTGGGCGAACACACCGCGGACTGCCCATCGAGGTTGGCACGGAAGTGGCGGTCTTTACGCGTGCCGGCGTGGAACGCATCCATCGTTTTGCGTTTGAACTGGCGCGCAAGCGTCCGGCGAAGCATTTGACTCTCGTGACGAAGTCCAATGCGCAGCGCTTCGGCATGGTGATGTGGGATGAAATCTTTGCCGAAGTCGCCAAGGACTACCCTGACGTCACAACCGACCGCGAACTGGTGGATGCAGTGACGACGCGCATGGTACTCAAGCCCAAGACCCTGGACGTGGTGGTGGCCACCAACCTGCATGCCGACATCCTGTCCGACCTGGCGGCCGCCTTGTCCGGCAGCCTCGGGATCGCGCCGACGGCCAATCTCAACCCGGAACGCCAATTTCCATCCATGTTCGAACCGATCCACGGATCGGCCTTCGACATTACCGGCAAAGGCGTAGCAAATCCGGTCGCCACTTTCTGGACAGCGGCCATGATGCTGGAGCACCTCGGTGAATTCGCCGCAGCCGAGAAGCTGATGAATGCTGTCGAAGCGGTCACGGCGAACAAGGTGCATACGCCCGACCTGGGTGGCAAGGCGACTACGGCGGACGTGACCAGGGCTGTGTGCGAATTCATCGCGGGCGTGGAAGCAAGCACGAGCTGAACGGGTGAGTAATCGCACACTGCAGCCGCGCCCATGGTCATCAGGCAGCGGCTGTGAAACGGCGTGGCTTGCCGCAAGTTAACGTGCATGCATCTTCGAGTGGTCGTGGCCTTCCATGGCGTCGTGGCCATGATCCGACACTTGCGCGTCGAACCACTCATGCAGCGCATTGACGAGTCGAGGCTGGCTCGTCGTATAAACGATCTTCGCGCCATCCTTCAGCTCCTGGTACTGCACCTTGATGGCGGATCGCTTTGCATCTTTTAGTTCGGCCAGGCCTGGCATGTCGGCACCATGGATGTGCGTGGGGCCTGAAAAGTCACCCTTGGAAAACTGCGCGGCGATCTCCTTCAGATGCGTGCGTATCAAACGGATCTGTTCCTCGTCGCGGCTATTTTTCGCGGCTACCTGCTGTATGCCACCCGACGTCGTCTTGGTGAAGATGTGGGTGGTCGCCTGGAGATCGAACGGCATGACGGCAGGCCCGCGTTCCGCGACGATCTCCTGCCTGGATTTTTCAGGCGCGGCGATCACGCCGGTCGATGCCGATGCAAGCAACACTGCTGCAAGAACAGGCAAACCCAGTTTGTTCATGATGACCTCGTATGAAGTGGATCGCTGAAGCGATTGTATTTCCCAAGCAGGCTTGGCCAGATCAGATGGCACGCTGATTTACCCGTCTTGAGAGCTCGTCCGCGCTTTCCTTGCGCTCGCTGTAGCGGTCCACCAGGAACGGTGCAATGTCCCGTGTCAGCAGGGTGAACTTGTAAAGTTCTTCCATGACATCGACCACGCGGTCGTAGTAGGCGGAGGGTTTCATCCGGTCGTTCTCGTCGAACTCCATGAATGCCTTGGCGACCGAGGACTGGTTCGGGATGGTAATCATGCGCATCCACCGTCCCAGGACCCGCATCTGGTTCACGGCATTGAATGACTGCGAGCCGCCGGACACTTCCATGACAGCCAGTGTCTTTCCCTGGGTCGGGCGCACTGCGCCTATCGACAGCGGAATCCAGTCGATCTGCGCCTTCATGATCCCGGTCATGGCGCCATGCCGCTCGGGGGAGCTCCAGACCATGCCTTCCGACCACTCGGCCAGCTTGCGCAATTCCTGCACTTTCGGATGGGTCTCGGGCGCATCGTCGGGCAGCGGCAAGCCGCTCGGGTCGAAGATCTCGACTTCGCCGCCCATTGCTTCGAGCAGGCGGGCGGCCTCCTGGGTCAGCAGGCGGCTGAACGAGCGCTGCCGCAGCGATCCGTACAGGAGGAGGAATCGGGGTGCGTGGGTCGACGTGGCGACTTTGGCGAAATCCGCCCGGGTCGGCGTGATGAACAGGTCTGGTGCGAGGTTAGGCAAGTTATCGAGTGACATGGATGGGCGTTAAGCTTTGGTTTCGTACCAGTGCTGCGAGCGGTTCACAACGGCGACCACCAGCAGCATCACGGGGACTTCGATCAGTACGCCCACCACGGTGGCAAGCGCTGCGCCGGATTGGAAGCCGAACAGGCTGATGGCCGTGGCTACGGCAAGCTCGAAGAAGTTGGACGCGCCTATCAGCGCCGACGGGCCGGCGACGCAGTGCGCCACGCCGAGCTTCCTGTTCAGCAGATAAGCCAGTCCGGAGTTGAAGAAAACCTGGATAAGAATGGGCACGGCCAGGATGGCGATGATGACCGGTTGCTGCGTCAGGGCCTCGCCCTGAAATGCAAACAGCAGCACCAGCGTCAGCAGCAGCGCCGAAATGGAATAGGGTCCCAACGCGCCGACCGCGCGTTCCAGATGCCCCGGACCATGCGCATGCAGCATCTTCCGTATCACCTGGGCCAGGATCACGGGTATGACGATGTAGAGCACGACGGAAGTGATCAGCGTCGCCCACGGCACGACGATCGCGGAAAGGCCCAGCAACAGCGCCACCAGCGGTGCGAACGCGACGATCATGATGGCATCGTTCAGCGCAACCTGCGACAGGGTGAAGTACGGGTCGCCCTTGCACAGCTGGCTCCAGACGAACACCATCGCCGTGCAGGGCGCCGCGGCCAGCAGGATCAGCCCGGCGATATAACTGTCAAGCTGGTCTGCCGGCAGCCAGTCGACGAAGACATGGCGGATGAACAGCCAGCCCAGGAGCGCCATCGAGAAGGGCTTGACGGCCCAGTTGATGAACAGCGTCACGCCTATGCCGCGCCACTGGCTGCGTACCTGCGTTAATGCCCCGAAGTCGATCTTGATGAGCATCGGTATGATCATGACCCAGATCAGGATGCCCACCGGGATATTGACTTGCGCAAATTCGAGCCGTGCAAGCGCCTGGAATGCGGCAGGAAATGCGCGGCCGACCAGGATGCCCGCAATGATGCAGAGCGCCACCCAGATGGTCAGGTAGCGTTCGAAAAAGCCGATGGCGGGTGCGGCGCCGCCGGCAACAGCGGTGGTATGCGTCGTGGTCATTGTCGTGGTCTGTAACGGGCGTTGCCGCTGCCGCAGGAGCGCTGCAGCGGCCAAATGGCAAGGGCTAGGCGGACGTGACTGGCGTGCCGCCAATCTTATCGATTTCCCGCTGGATGGCGTGCTTGTCGAGCAGGTGCACCGGCAAGCTCACGAAGCTGTTCATCCTCGCCAGGATCTGCTTGAAGACTTTCTCGAAGGCCGCGCGCTTTTGCGCGTCCGTGCCTTCGACCGCCGCCGGGTCTTCGAATCCCCAGTGCGCTGTTGCGGGATGACCAGGCCAGTAGGGACAGACTTCGCCGGCAGCGTTGTCGCAGACGGTGATGATGAAATCCATGTGGGGCGCGTCGGGGCCGGCGAATTCGTCCCAGCTTTTGCTGCGCAGCTTGTCGACCGGGTAGCCGGTTTTCCCGACCTGCTCGATGGCGAAGGGATTGACGGTGCCGCCCGGCTTGCTGCCGGCGCTGAAGCCCTGGAAGCGGCCCTTGCTCATGGTAGTGACCAAAGCTTCGGCCATGATGGAGCGGGCGGAATTGCCGGTGCACAGGAACAGGATGTTAAAGGTTTTGTCAGTCATTTTCGATCTCTACGAGACATGGGCAGGCGGTCGTTTCATGCGGACGATTTTTCAGGGGAACAGTCGGTGGCGCAGACCGGCGAGCATGGATTGCCGCCGCAGCAGTTTTCAGTCAGGTAGGCAATGACGCCGTTAATGGTCTCGAAACGGGCAGAGTAGAAGATTTGCCGGCCTGCATGCCGGGCATCAATCAGCCCGGCTTTCACCAGGTCTTTCAAGTGAAAGCTGAGCGAGGACGGCGAGACGTCCAGGAGAGTGGCAAGCGTGCCGGCGTTGAGGCCTTCAGGCCCGGCTTGCACCAGTGCACGGAAAACTTCCAGCCTGTGGCCGTGAGCGAGCGCGCTGAGCGCGGTAACGATAGCAGTCGAGTCCATGCCGGGAATTATACGACTAATCTCGTTTATTTCAACAGTTGTGGAAATATTCGGTGATTTGATCGTGCCTGGCCGATCGCCGGCAGCGAGCCGATACGCCATCCCGATGCAGGGCGCAGTCTGGGCTTCAACGGACCGTCGGCGACGGTTGCCGCACTTTTTTTATCGTGCCAAGATTCGGGCTTCAGACTCGATTGCGCGTTCAAAAAGGGGGAAGGAAATGAACGGTCATTGCCTTTGCGGAGCAGTCAGCTTCACATCGCCAGATGCCAGGGAAATCGGCGCCTGCCATTGTGGCTTTTGCCGTCGTTGGGGTGGCGGGCCATTGCTTGCGGTCCACTGCGGGCCGAATGTGCAATTCAGCGGCACCGACCACGTTACTACCTATGCTTCGTCGGATTGGGCAGAGCGCGCTTTCTGCAAACAATGCGGAACGCACCTCTACTACAAATTCCTGGCGACCGGAGAATACTTCGTTCCTGCGGGTGTCTTCGATTCGAATGATTTCGATCTTGTCAGCCAGATCTACATCGACAGGAAACCGCCGTACTACACTTTCGCAAATCAGACACCCATGCTCACGGAGCAGCAGGTCATCGAGCAGTACGCGTCTCCAGACGACCGCGCAAGCTAGTTTGCCGGCGTGGACGGTGCGTCAGATGAGAATCCGAAGCAATTCCATCTTCCTGGTTTCGTCGCCGGTGTGCAATGGAACAGGGGCAGCCTGCCTGGGCAGAGGGCGCCGTCGATGCTGCAACAGACCGGGCAATCCGCCCCGAACATGAAAATGCGCTTGGGGTGACGCGCTTGATCCACCGCGCCTGCTAGTCCGGCCTAATTGGCGATGGATGGATATTCGCCATACCCGTCAGGCCAGGCGGTAAGAATGTCGAAGCCATTTTCAGTAACCGCTACCATGTGCTCCCACTGAGCGGACAGCGAGCGGTCCTTTGTCACGATGGTCCAACCGTCAGCCAGTTGTTTGGTCGCCGCACTGCCGGCGTTGAGCATCGGTTCGATGGTAAAGATCATGCCCGGCTCCAGGACCATGCCGGTGCCCGGCCGGCCGAAGTGCAGCACCTGCGGTTCATCGTGATAGACCGTCCCTATGCCATGGCCGCAGAACTCGCGCACGACGCCGAATCCCTCGCGTTGTGCGACGGCCTGTATGGCATGGCCGATGTCGCCCAGTGTCGCGCCGGGGCGCACGGCGAGAATGCCGGCGCGGATCGCATCATAAGTCGTCCGGACCAGACGCCTGGCGAGAATTCCCGGCTCACCCACGAAGTACATGCGGCTGGTATCGCCGAACCAGCCGTCCCTGTTGACAGCGACGTCGATGTTGACGATGTCGCCATCCTTGAGGCGTTTGTCCGAGGGAATGCCATGGCAGACGACATTGTTGATCGAGGTAAGGACCGTCTTTGGATAACCAAGGTATCCCACGTTGGCGGGGATGGCCTTTAATTCGTCAACGATGTAGGCGTGGCAAATTCTGTCGAGTTCGGCGGTGGTGATGCCCGGCCTGACATGCTCTCCTATCATACGAAGCACCTCGGCGGCCATCATGCCCGCGCGCCGCGCCATATCGATTTCCGCTTCCGAACGGATGGGGACTTTGCCATTGCGCATCATGCCGCCTCCGGCACATCAGCGGCATGAACGATGCCCGAGCGGTCGTTTTCGGACTGGCTTGCCCGGATCAGTAACTGGCAGATATCGCCGTAGGACAGGTTCGGATTAAGTTCTGCGAGCATACCGACGCGAAGCCAATGCTCGGCCTGGGCATTGATGGAGCGGCTTAGCGCAGCGCTGGTGGTACGCAGATTTTCATGCATCTGCTCCGAGATCTTTAAAATTCCCATTCCTGCACCGATATATGGTTTGTAGTCATAACATATATTATCACGCGGAAGCTTTCGTCGCGCCGGGCAGTGGCTTGCTCCTGTGATAACAAGCGTCAGGCATCGAACATGCCCCGCTCCGCCAGTGCCTGCGCCTCCTCGATCAACGCCCGCATCTTCGGCTGCCCTTGTGTCCGGACCGGAAAATACAAATACAGCCCGGTCGTCTTCGGGACGAACGCGTCAAGCACCCGTACTAGGTGGCCGTCCTCGAGGTCGGCCCCGATCTCCAGGTCCGGGAGGTAGGCGCATCCCAGGCCCTGGCGGGCAAACTCCGCGATAGCGACCGTGTCGCTGACGACCAGGGCGGTATCGGTCTCGAGTTCATAAGCGCCTTCGGCGCCGGAGAACCGCCACGCATGCAGGAGGCCGGAACTCCTGAAGCGATAACGGATAGTCCTGTGGCCGAGCAGGTCCTGCGGCACGCCAGGCACACCGTGGGTTTCGAGATACCGTGGTGCGGCGACGACCGACCAGGACATTTCCCTGCTCAGGCGTACCGCAACCATGTCCTGCTGGATCGATTGCCCCAGCCGGATGCCCGCATCGTATCCCTCGGCCACCAGATCGATTACACCGTCGTCCAACGACAGGTCGAGGGACACGTCCGGATAATTCGTGCGCATGCTCGGCACCAGCAGGCGGGCCACGCGCAACCCGAGTGCCCGCGGGGCAGTAATGCGCAGGCGGCCTGCCGGGCGATCGCGGAATGGGGCAAGTGCGGTGAACGCCTCTTCGATCTGCTCGACGGCTGGCTTGAGCATCGCGAGCAGGCTGACACCGGGTTCCGTCAGCGACACGCTGCGCGTGGTGCGTCTGAAGAGGACGACGCCGTGACGGCGTTCGAGCGCCCGCACCCCTTTGCTGCAGGCAGTCGGGCTGATGGCCAGTTCCTGCGCTGCGAGAGAAAAGCTGCGGTGCTTGGCAACGGCCAGGAAAATACGGATCAGGTCGAGTGAAGTCATGGGCACAATTATGAACCCCAGGTTCATAAGGCATGTAGTCCAGTCCCATTTTTCTACAGAATCCCGCGTTCTACACTGCCTGCTCAACTACAGGAGATGAACATGATCGATCTTCCCGCACCGATTGCCGCTTATCTTGAAGCGGCAAATGCCAACGACTCGCTCGGATTGACTACGTGCTTTACTGCCGACGCCGTCGTCCAGGACGAGGCACAGGAATATCGCGGTATCGACGCCATCCTGGCATGGAACGATAAAACCTACGCCCTTTACCGGCCGGTCGTAGAAGCCCGGCGCATCGAAGGCGACGCATCGAACTATCGGCTGCACGCGCTCGTCAGCGGCAATTTTCCCGGTAGCCCAACCATGCTCGCCTATCGCTTTGTGTTGCGCGGCGACAGGATCGCAGCCCTGGAGATCGGCGTATGAACGCGCCGGAATTCCATGGCAAGCGCGCGCTCGTGACCGGCGGAACCAAGGGCATGGGCGAAGCGATCGTACGCCTGCTGGCTCAACGCGGCGCCACCGTCATCAGCACCGCCCGCCAGGCCCCGGCAAACCCGGTGGCCGGTGTGCGCTATCTGCAGGCCGACGTTGCGACACCCGATGGGGTAAAAACGGTTGTCGACGACGTCGAACGAGAGTGTGGCGGCCTCGATCTGCTGGTCAATAACGTCGGCGGCTCATCGGCGCCGGCGGGTGGCGCGCTCGTGCTGACCGATGCCGTCTGGGAAGCCGCACTCCAGGCCAACCTGATGGCGGCGGTGAGGATAGACCGCGCCTTCCTGCCGGGCATGGTTGTGCAAGGCAGCGGCGCCATCGTTCACATCACGTCGATCCAGCGCCGCTTGCCGCTTTATGAATCGACCGTTGCCTACGCTGCCGCAAAAGCCGCGCTCGCCAGTTACAGCAAGTCCCTGGCCAACGAATTCGGGCCGCAGGGCATCCGGGTCAATGCCGTAGCGCCGGGCTTTATCGAAACGACGGCCGCGTCGGCACTGATCGAACGGCTGGCGCAGCATGGCGACATCAGCGCCGATGCAGCACGCGGCACCCTGATGGAATCGCTCGGCGGCATTCCCGTCGGCCGGCCCGGCAGGCCCGAGGAGGTCGCCGAGGTGGTGGCATTCCTGTTGTCGCCACGCGCCGCGTTCGTCCAGGGCGCGGAGTATGTGGTGGACGGCGGCACGCTGCCGACGATCTGAAACGGCAGCACGATGGCTTTATCTGGACAAAACTCGACGGCCACCGCTTTGGCATCGCCGCTGCCGACAGCGGCATGGCGGGTGCGTTAGCAGCGCAGTGACCTGCTGTCCAGTGCGCCGCTCAGCGCGGGTAGGCGAAGCCGGTACGAATATCCATCGCCAGCAGGCGGCTGCCGTCCCGCACCATCAGCCGCTGTGGCGGTTCGTCGCCGGCCAGCGAGCGCGGCGAGGCGGGCAGTCCTTCGCCGCTGCGCACCGGTGGGTCACAACGTTCGTAGATGTTGGGACAACCGGTGGCATTGAGCAGCGCCTGCACGATGGGCACCTTCCAAAGTTCGACGCCACCGGCATTGAACTGGCAAATCAGATAGCCGGCGGCGCCGCCGTAGCGGTGCACCAGGAGACCCGGCAAGCCGTCCTTTTCGCCATCGATGACCTGGACCAGCGCTTGCGGATCGGCGCTGCGCAGCGCATCGGCACGGCGCAGCACGGCATCCTGCACGCGCCGCTTGATCATCGCGTGGTCAACCGGCTCGTCCTCGCGCAACGTCCAGACGCGGGCGGCAATTTGGGATTTGGCGTTATAGGCGGCGCGGGCCAGGAACTGGCGAGACGAGGTCTGCACGATCGCCGTGGCGCCCGGCCTGTTGCGCTCCTGCGGCTTGCCCTCGACCTTTTCGACGGCGGAGACGTAAATCCATGGGTCGTCGGACAGCAGGCCTTTTTCCTTGCCCTGTTTGATGGTGATGATGAGCATGCGCAGCTTTCGTATTTCGGACTGGGATGATACAGCAAGCGGTGGAGGCGCAATTTTGCTGGACATCGCGCATTGTCGGCGCCTGCGAGACGGCGCGCAGCCGAACGGAAGCCGCAGGATTGCCGCTATCTCCAGGCGCCCATGCAACGCCTGATCAAACCGTGCGGGGCGCTTTCCCGCGGACCAGGGTGCCGTTTTTCCGTTCGACGACTTTCAGGATGGACGTGAAATCCTGGTCGCCCCAGCCTGCTTCGAACGCTTCGCGCCAGATCCGTTGCGCCTGCTCGATCACAGGCATCTCGACATCGAGCGCTTCGGCATCGCGCAAGCCGGTGCTGACATCCTTGTGAAGAATCGATAACGCAGCGCCGAAGTCGAACGTGCCCTCGACGCCTTTTCGCAGAATCTCGCAGGCGCTGAAACTTTGCCCCGAACCGGCGTCCAGCACACGCAGCATGACGTCGGCATCCAGGCCTGCCTTGGCTCCCATCGCCAAGCCTTCGCAGGCAACGATCATGTTGGACGCCATCAGCAGGTTGTTGACGACCTTCATCACCTGGGCCATGCCTGGCTGGTCGCCGAGCGAAAAGATGTTTTTGCCTGCCAACGCGAGATATGGCCGCACAACGGCGACGGCTGCGGGCTCGCCCGCCACCAGCATCGTCAGATTGCCGGCGCGGGCAAGCGGCGGGCCGCCGGTCACCGGTGCATCGACCAGCGCGACCTGCTTTGCCTGCAGCAGGGCGGCGATCTGCTCGACTGCCGGTTTGCCGATGGTGGACATTTCCGCATACACCCGGATGGCCGACCCGTGCATCACGCCTTGCGCTCCGGAAGCCGCGGCCAGGGAAGCCTCCTTGCTGGGCAGGCAGGCAAACACAATGGACGCGGCATCCGCCACCGACCTGGGGGAGGCGTGCGCCGTTGCGCCGGCTGCGACAAAGCGGTCCATTGCGGAATGCATCGGGTCATGGACATGCAGCGAAAAACCCTTGTCCAGCAAGCGCTCCGCAATTGCGCTGCCCATCTGTCCCAATCCCAAAAAACCGATTGCTCCTGGTCCCATCGCCATCCTCCGTCGATTTCCGACAATTACATACCGATCACCGCGCACCAAAAAATATCACCAAACAGCTTGTGATATGTTATAAAACGCATGTGACATGTTACATGACAAACGATAAATCAAGGAGACAAGCATGCATAACGGACGATTAATGAAACTGAACGCCGCGCTCATCGTGGTCACGGCCTTGCTGGGTGCGACAGCCGCGCAGGCCGCCGACCCGGACGCGTTCTACATCGGCGGCGTGGTTTCGCTGTCGGGCACCTACGGCATTTTTGGGGAAGACATGCGCAAGGGCGTCGAGATTGCCATCGACCAGCATGGCGGAAAGGTCCTGGGCAAGCCGGTGAAAATGAACTGGGAAGATGACGAGACCAAGCCGCAGCCAGCCGTACAGAAAACCACGCGGCTCATTTCCGATGGCGCGCACATGATATTCGGCGCGGTCAGCTCCTCGTCGACGCTGGCGATCATGAACATTGCGAAGCAGCGCAAGATCCCGCACCTGGTCACGATGTCCGCCGACGACAAGATCACGGTGCCGGGCGGCTCGCGGTACACGTTTCGCACGTCCAACACGCTGGGCATGGAACAGCGCATGGCGCTGAGCTACAGCAAGGACCAGAAACTCAAGCGAGTCTATGGCGTCACTGCCGATTACCAGGCAACCCGCGACAGCTGGGAGTGGTATCGCAAGGAGGCGGAAAAAGCAGGGATCCAGATTGTCGGCGCCGACTTCCCGCCGCTGGGCAACCGTGATTTCTCATCCATCGTCGACAAGATTGCCAAATCCGACGCCGACGGCGTGGCCCTGTTCATGACCGGGTCTGACGCTGTCACGATGGTGAAGCAGGGCGGCCAGGTCAATCTCGGCAAGACCAGGAAAATCTTCGGGCCGGTGATTGCCGACGAAACCATGGCTGCCGGCGTGGGGCCGAACTCCATCGGCGTGAACTCGGGCGTTCGCTACCACTACACCGTCGACAATGCCGCCAACAAGAAATTCGTCGACGCCTACCGCAAGAAATTCAACGAATTTCCGTCCAGCGCCGCAGGCGAAGCGTACGACGGCATGGCCTGGTGGCTGTCAGTCGTTGAAAAAACCGGCACCTGGGACAAAGAAAAATGGGTGGATGCGATGGCTGCCAGCGTGCGGGACAATTCCGTCGAGGGGCGCAAGGAGATGCGTGCCTGCGACCAACAGGCGCTCCAGGACGGCCTGTGGGGCGAG
>Ga0137301_10015_pt1 | contig 11496 bp, 5 predicted proteins | sample RamsorwD2O_NANAH_FD_97189 | JGI IMG/M metagenome (GOLD analysis project Ga0137301, IMG submission 97189) | Mouse cecal microbial communities from Vienna, Austria - N-Acetylneuraminic acid amended with D2O_NANAH | ecosystem: Host-associated > Mammals > Digestive system > Large intestine > Cecum...
CCGTAACCATCGAGCTGCACGGCAAAAAGCTGAAAGCCAACTACCGCGTGACCGACACGCGGATGCAGATTATTCTGCCCGAGCCCATGAAGCCCAAGGGCGACAAGCTCAAAATCAACATCGCCTACGCCTTCAACATCCCCGAGTACGGCGCCGACCGCCTGGGTCGCCTCAAGACGCCGAATGGCGAAATCTTCGAGGTGGCGCAGTGGTACCCGCGCATGGCCGTGTACGACGACATTTCGGGCTGGAACACGTTGCCTTATATGTCGGCCGAGTTTTACCTCGACTACGGCAACTTCGATTACACCGTGAACGTGCCCGCCAACTACCTGGTGGGCGGCTCGGGCGAACTCGTGAATGGCGCCGAAGTGCTGACTGCCACGCAGGTAAAGCGCCTAACCCAGGCCGCCGGCTCCGACCAAACGGTCGTCGTGCGCGGCGCCGCCGAGGTGACCCAAGCCAGCTCGCGCCCGGCTGGCCGCAACGGCCGCCTGAGCTGGCATTTCAAGTGCCAGCAGGCCCGCGACGTGGCCTGGGCCGCCTCGGCCGCCTTTGTCTGGGATGCTGCTAAAATGAACCTGCCCAGCGGCCGCAAGTCGCTGGCCATGTCGCTGTATCCGGCCGAGGTAGCGCAGGACTCGGCCTGGGCCCGCAGCACCGAATACGTGAAGAAGAGCATCGAATACAACTCCAAGCAGTGGTTTGAATACACCTACCCGGTGGCCACCAACGTGGCCGGCGTGGTGGGGGGCATGGAGTATCCGGGCATCGTGTTTTGCGGCGTGAAGGCCAAAAAAGGCAGCCTGTGGAGCGTAACCGACCACGAGTTTGGCCACAACTGGTTTCCGATGATTGTGGGCTCCAACGAGCGTAAGTACCCGTGGATGGACGAGGGGTTCAACACCTTTATTAATATTCTGAGCAGCCAGAACTTCAACAACGGCGAGTACAAAGAGCAGGGCGATGTGACGGCCCCCCGGGGTCTGGCTGCTGGCACTACGCTCTCGATGCAGCTAGCCACCATGGATGTGCCCTACACCGTGCCCGACGTGACGCAGTCCCGCAACCTAGGCTACGCGGCGTACTCCAAGACCGGCTACGGCCTGTATCTGCTGCGCCAAGAAATCCTCGGCCCCGAGCGCTTCGACTACGCCTTCCGCACCTACATCAAGCGCTGGGCCTTCAAACACCCGCAGCCGCGCGACTTTTTCCGCACCATGAATGAGGTGGCCGGCGAAGACCTGAGCTGGTTTTACCAAGAGTGGTTTTTCGAAAACTGGCTGCTGGACCAAGCCGTGAATTCGGTTGCCTACGTGAACCAGGACCCCACCAAGGGCGCGCTCATCACCATCGAAAACAAGAGCCAGGCCGCCATGCCGGTCACGGCCGAAATCACGGAAACCAATGGCAAGAAAACCACCGTGCGCCTGCCCGTTGAAATTTGGCAGCGCGGCGGCACCTGGACCTTCCGCACCAACACCACCACGCCGCTCACCTTGGTGGTGCTGAACCCCACCAACATCCTGCCCGACGTAAACAAGGGCAACAACACCTGGCGGGCGCAGAAGCTAACCGAGTAAGCTACGACCCGTAGCGAGCCGGCAATAAGAGCGGAGTTCCTAGTTGCTGCTTATGGGCTTCCTTACTGAATCGCAGTGGCAAAGTGCTTTGTTCAACCTGGTTGAGCGTACTGGCCACTCTTTAGAAAAGGACCGATTTACGGACGGCTAGAAAAAGAACGGTGTTCTTTTTAACAGCGCAATTCCGTGCAACCCTATTGGCGCGTTAGGGCTCTTCCCACTAAATCCCTTAACGCTGCTTGCCATGAAAAACGTACTTCAACTCTCGCTGCTCCTAGCCGCGCTCGTCTCTTGCCAAAAAGATAACTCGGTGGAACCCAACGCTGACGCTTATCCTCAAACGTGGCAGTTAGTTAAACTGACTTCAGACTGGACGAACGTAGTCAAGACGGGCGCGGATCTACCTTGGCAAGAAACGTATGTCTTCCAAGCCGATAGCACCTTCACCAAAACGCGCCAGCAAGGTGATCAGCTTCTCCAGGCGAAGGGCACCTTTTCTCTGCGAAACTTTTCCGAGGGGCAGTACGCCACCCTCACCTACGCCGCGGCGAGCAGCCTTATTGGCTCCTGCACGACCAGTACGCTGAAAGAAACGCTCGTTCTCCAACCCGATCAGACACTCGTCAGCACTTGGCGCGCCTGTGATGGCCCGGGGCTCGAGTATAAGAAAGTGAAATAGAAGCTGGCTGCGTAAGTGAGGCGTGGCAACACCCACCTACTGATGTTCATATGAGATCCGTATTTCGAACGGTTTCAACCTTCCCCGTCAATGCCCTCGAAAACGCGGTTTTTCGGGGGCATTTTACGATAGGTAATCTGAACCCCTGCAGCTACCATGTTCTAGTACACATAATTTGACTTCTCGGACAGTAATGCTTATGAATGCCTTATGCGCGAACGTCGGTAGGCCTTTAACGCAAATCGAGTTACCGCCATAAAGGAGAAGCCAATAAGAAGACGGCACTGCGAAAATGTGCTGTCGGGCTTTGCGAAATTCAGCGCATATACTAAAGCGATAAGAAGCAGTACGGAAGCGGCCGCAAGCAGCAAAACAAGTATTCTTTTCATGCTAGTCTAGTAGTAGGTGCTGGGGGGCGCAGGCAATGAAGTGGCGTTGGAGTACGCCCTACTTTTAGCTACCGGCTACGCAAAGGCTGCGCTAATAACGGGTAATTTCTCTTCTTAGGTAAGGTACTAGCGGGTGATATTCCACTGGCTTCCACTGAAATAGAGTTTTGGCGCAGTGGGGCAGTGCAACTACTCCTTCTCCTGTCTTGGTTTCATCGCTTGACATAATCGTTATTATACCCACCACCCAGGAAAAGTGGTGTTTTTGATTCCTCTGCTTAGTGGTCAGAATAAAAATTTCAGCCAGTATCCTCTCGTAGTAGACTATGACAACCATTTCTCTGGAACACCAAGCCTTAGTAGCCCTATATGCTTATTTGCGGCACTTGGATCGGAGCTTGGATCGTAGCCGCTGGGGGCCTTGGCAAGACTACGTGACCTATTCGCGGAGCCAAGTCGCACCAGCTGTCATTATGCATTTTCTCGAGCGTAAAGGTGGCGGTAGTGGACACCAAGGGGGTAATTCCTACTCCTTCTTATGCGAAGCTGCGACTACGCTACTTGGCCCGCACACTCCTGCGGCGCAACAACTGCTTGACGTCGGCCGAGGCCGCCTATGTATGGCAGGCACTGGAAACATATCAACGCTACTTAGCCACCGATTGGAGTACCTACTCTATCGAACTGGAAACGCTACGCGTGCGCATTGCACGCTTCTGCTACACGGTGTTAGAGGCCAAGCTGAGTCGCCGCGAGTTGAACCACACGATGCGCATTGAACATTATTTCTCCGCCTACCATCTACAGACGGTGCCTTTACAGCCCTTTTTAACTTTTCTACAGTGCAAAGTATAGCCACAACCTCCTACAAGTTGTAAAGTTTGGTTGAAACCTAAGAGGAAACGCAAGTAGTTCTGGTGCTGGCGTGAGTGCTTGCACGCAGTGCCATTGCGTATTGTATAAGTACTAATCTTAACACCTAGGTCACGTTGCCATAACAAGTGCACAGTTGCTTTGCAGAATTATAGGCAAGCACCAAATTTTACTGCGCACGCATGAAAAATTGCTACTCCACGGCCCGTCTGTGGTTGAAATTAACGGGTCGTCACTCTCGTAAACTAGCGTTGCCACTGCTTTTAAGCCCTACCGTGGCCCTGGCGCAGCAGACCGTGAAGGGCAAGGTAACCGACGAGAAAAACGCGGCCCTGCCCGGCGTCACGGTGCGGGTTAAAGACGGCAGCACCGCAACAGCCACCAACTCAGATGGCTCCTACAGCATCCAAACCAAGGGGCCGGCGGATATTCTGGTGTTCTCGTTCGTGGGCTCGGTGAGCAAAGAGGTGATAGTCGGCAACCAAACCAGCCTGAACGTAACGCTGCTGCCCGACGCGCAAAAGCTGAAGGACGTGGTAGTTATTGGGTACGGCACGGCCAGCCGCCAGGATATCACCGGCGCCGTGACGTCCATCAAAGCCGAGGAATTCAACCAGGGCGTGCTGACTACGCCCGCCGAGCTGTTGCAAGGCAAGGTGGCGGGCCTGAACATCACCAAGAGCGGCGACCCCAACCAGCGGCCGTCGGTGGTGCTGCGGGGGCCGTCCACGATTCGCACGGTGAACGGGGGCGTCACCGAGCCGTTTTACGTTATCGACGGGGTGCCGGGCGCGAGTATCGACTTACTGGCGCCCGACGATATTGCCACCATCGACGTGCTAAAGGACGCTTCTTCCACCGCCATTTACGGCACGCGGGCAGCCAACGGCGTTATTATCATCACCACGAAGCGGGCCAAGGCGGGCCAGGCGCGCCTGACGTACAGCGCCTACGGGGCAGTGGCGCAGGTGTCCAAGGAAATCGACATGCTCAGCGCCGACGAGCTGCGCCAGTACCTGGTCGACAACAACACCCGGCCGCTGACCCAGCCCATCGACGACGACGGCTCGAACACCAACTGGCAGAAGTTGATTGAGCGCTCCAGCTACTCCACCAACCACAACCTGTCGTTCACGGGCTCGGCCAACTCCACCGATTACGGAGCCAGCGTGAACTACCTGAAAAACAACGGGGTCCTGATTAATACTTCGTTGAAGCGCCTTATCTACCGGGGCTTCATCAACCAGCGCTTTTTCAACAACCGTCTTAAGCTGGGGGTGAACATCATCAACAGCACCACCGACCAGAACGACATTCCGCAGAACAGCACGCTGTCGGGCATGCTGTTCTACCTGCCCACGGTGAACCCCCTTAACCCCGACGGTACGTACAAGGAAAACTTTGACCGCACGGGGAGCGGTACGCTGAACCCGCTCTCGCTGGCCAACAACAACAAGTACGTCACCAAGGACAACAAGACGCTGGTGAACGGGCTGGTGCAGCTGGACGTGGTTACGGGCCTGAAGCTGACCTTGAGCGGCTCCACGCAGCGCGCCCAAACCAACCTGAGCAGCTACCTCAACAGCCAGTCGGGCTTGGCCAGGAACCTGGGCGGCGTGGCCCGCCGCGCCGAGTACGTGAACACCAACGACGTGCTGGAGCTGTACGCCAACTACGACCGGACCTTTGGACAGCACAGCCTGCAACTGCTCGGGGGCTACTCCTACCAGCAGGACCGCACCAACGACGGGTTCGGCATCACCACCCAGAATTTTGCCAACGACGCGCTGAGCTTCAACAACCTGTACTTGTCCAACCCGACGTCGCTGGCCCAGATTTCGTTCGACAACAACCCGATTTCAACCCTGCGGCTGGCCTCGCAGTACGCCCGCGTGCAGTACCAGTTTGCCGACCGCTACCTGGCGCAAGTGTCGCTGCGGCGTGATGGCTCATCGGTGTTCGGCGTGAACAACCGCTACGGCTACTTCCCGACGGCGGCCGTGGGCTGGCGCCTCATCAACGAAAGCTTCATGCAGGGCCAGGAGCTGTTCTCCGACGTCAAGCTGCGCGCCGGCTACGGCGTATCGGGCAACAGCCAGGGCTTCGATGCCTTCTCGGCCATTTTGATTTACGGCACGCCCCCCGGCAGCAGCAAGTACCTCAACAACGGCGTTATCTCGAACGTGGTAAACGCGGTGCGCAACGAGAATCCCGACTTGAAATGGGAAAGCACCGCCACCACCAATATCGGCCTAGACTTCGGCTTGTTCCAGAACCGCTTCACGGGCTCGGTGGATTACTACATCAAGAAAACCAGCGACTTGATTGACGACGTGCTGCCGGTGTCGTCCACCGAGTTTCAGTACACCACCTACACCGCCAACGTAGGCACGATGACCAACCGCGGCGTGGAAGTGGCGTTGAGCGTGGTGCCGGTGCAAACCACCGCCTTCACTTGGCGCTCGTCGCTGAACTTCTCGCACAACAAAAACAACATCGACAACCTGTCGACAGACCGCTTCACCATCCCATACATCCAGACGGCGCAGCTCGGGGGCAAAGGACAAAGCGGTAACTACAGCCAGATTGTGCAGCCCGGCTCGCCGCTGGGTACATTCAAGCTCTGGCACTACCTGGGCAAAAACGACGCGGGCGTAAGCACCTACCAGAAGGCCGACGGCACCGTAACGGCCACCCAGCCCCTCACCACCGACATGCAGCTGGCGGGCAGTGCCCAACCCAAGCTGATTTACGGCTGGGCCAACAACTTCAATTACAAGGCTTTCGATTTGAACTTCCTGGTGCGCGGGGTGTACGGCAACAAGATTCTGAACGCCACCCTCGCCGGCCTCAACAACCCGGCCGACGCGCGCCTGCAAAACATTCCGCGCTTCACGCAGGACGAGGCCTTCACCGACATCAACGCCTACCTCATTTCCGACCGGTTCCTGGAAAGCGGCTCGTATCTGCGCTTCGACAACGCCACGCTCGGCTACACGCTGCGGCCTAAAACGCAGTACGTGCAGGCCCTGCGCTTCTACGTATCGACCAACAACCTGTTTGTCATCACCAAATACCGGGGCATCGACCCGGAAATCAACATTGGGGGCCTCACGCCGGGCATCGACAACAACAACTTCTACCCCAAGACCCGGACGTTCACCGTGGGGTTGTCGGCTTCCTTTTAATTGATTGTTGATTACTGCTTGTCGATTGTAAATCAAACATTTGACTGACAATCGTCGACTAGTAACCAACAACTACCAATCACCTACATCGTCGTGCAAAAACTATATGCAACTGGCCGCGCCCTGCTGTTAGCGGGTGGATTGATAACTACCCTGTTTGGGTGCGAGAAACTGGACGTGCCGGTGGAGTCGCAGTTCGTGGCTTCCAACTTCCCGAAAACGCTCAACGATTACAACGCCTCAGTGGGGGCCATCTACTCCAACCTATCGTCGCAGTATGCCGTGCCGTATTGGCGCATGCAAACCCTGTCCACCGATGAGGCCATTCTGCCGGCCCGCGACGGCAACTTCGACGACGGCGGCCAGTACCGGCAGCTGCACTATCACTCCTGGACGCCCGACCATCCCAACGTGCTAACCATCTGGCAGTGGGCCTACGGCGGCATCACTACCTGCAACCGTCTGCTCAACGTCACCAACTCGTTCAACTTCACGGAAGCGGAAAAGGAAACGCGCCTGGCCGAGATTCGGGCCATGCGGGCGCTCTACTACTTCTTCTTGCTGGACTTGTACGGCAACGTGCCCATCGTTACCGACTACCCCACGGCGCCCTTGCCGGCCACCCAGCCCCGCACCAAGGTTTACGAGTTCATTGAAAGCGAGCTGCGCAGCCTCACGCCCAAGCTGCCCGCCAAAACGGCGGTGGCGGCCACTAACACCCAGCAGTACGGCCGCCCCACCAAGGGCATGGTGTACGCGCTGCTCGCCAAGCTCTACCTGAACGCGGAGGTGTACGGGGCGCCCGCCCGCTACCCCGACGTGGTGCGCATGGCCGACAGCGTGCAAGCCAATACCAACTACGCCCTCGACGCTCGTTACCGGGACATGTTCCTGCCCAACAACGGCCCCCAGATTCGGGAAACCATCTTCGCCGTGCCGTACGACCAGCAGATTCCGGGCAACCAGTTCACCCGCTTCGGCTTTTTCTCCTACCTCACGCAAGCGTACGGCTTCAACGTGGGGTTGAGCATTGCCATGAGCACCACCCCCGAGTTCTACGCGCGGTTCAACCTGCCCGGCGACGCCCGCACCCGCACCTGGCTGTCGGGTCCGCAGTTTACGCCCGACGGCAACGGCGGCTTCACTACCACCCCGGTGTACTACCCCGGCACCACCAACCAAATTGTCATCAACCCGGTACTGACGCTGGTGCCGCCCAAACCCATGGATTTGGGCAACACCATCGCCACGCAGTCGCAGGGCGTACGCTCCATCAAGTACTACCCCGATCCAACGACCATCCAGGCTACCCGCCTCAACGGCAACGACGTGCCGGTGCTGCGCCTAGCCGATGTGTTGCTAATGAAAGCCGAAGCCATTCTGCGCGGGGCCCCGGCCACCGCCATCAACGGGGAGCTGCAAACCCCCTTGGTCTTGATCAATAAAATCCGGACCCGCGCCGGCGCCCAACAAGCCAGCAGCATTGCGCTAAGCGGCATACTGGATGAGCGGGCCCGCGAGCTAAGCTGGGAAGGATGGCGGCGCAACGACCTAATCCGCTTCGGTCAGTTCGAGACGGAATACCCGCTGCCCAACGACGCGCTACGCATGGACAAGAGCGACTTCCGGCGCCTCTACCCGATACCTACCGTAGAGCGCCAGCTTAATACCAACCTCCAGCAAAACCCTGGATATTAACCCAGTGTGCCTTGTGCACCGCGCTGCGGGTGCCTTCCGCTGGGAGGACCTGCAGGGCGGCGCACGTAGCCATTACACGCCATAATACCTCCGTAACCGCGCATGAAATTCGCTTTTTTCCTTGGTGCCGTAGCGGCCGGCGCGCTCGGCGCCGCCACCCAGCGGGCGCCCGAGCCGTTGCTAAATCAGATTCAGGTGATTGGCTCGCACAACAGCTACAAGCAAGCCATAGCCCCCCAGTTGTTTGCCATGCTGCAAAAGGCCGATTCGGTTAGCATGAGCAAAATCGACTACGAGCACGCCACCCTCACCGAGCAGCTCGACAAAGGCCTGCGGGCGCTGGAAATCGATGTGTACGCCGACACCCAGGGCGGCAAGTACGCCCACCCCAAAGGCCTGGACCTGGCCCCCGGTCAACCGCCTTTCGACCCCACTGGCCTGATGAAGCAACCCGGCTTCAAGGTGCTCCACATTCAGGACCTGGACTACCGTAGCAACGCCCCCACGTTCAAGCTGGCCTTGCAGGAACTGGAAAAGTGGTCGGCGACGCACCCCACGCACCAGCCGGTTTTCATCACCATGAACGCCAAGAGCGAGGCCATGAATCGGCCGGGCATGACGGTGCCCGAGCCCTTCACGGCCGCCGTGTTCGATGCCCTAGACAAGGAAATTCTCGACTACCTGGGAGCCGACAAAGTGGTCATGCCCGACCAGGTCCGCGGCAAGTACCCGACCCTGGAAGCCGCCGTATTGCACCGCAACTGGCCCACCTTGCGGGCCGCGCAAGGCAAGTTTGTGTTTGTACTGGACGAGGTAGGTGAAAAGCGCGCTACCTACCTGCAGGGCCATCCTTCCCTGCAAGGCCGGGTGCTGTTTGCCAACGCGGAGCCCGGCACGCCCGAGGCCGCCATCCACATCATGAACAACGCCAAGCAAGACCAAGCCGCCATCAGACGCTTGGTGGAAAAGGGCTACATCATCCGCTCCCGTGCCGACAGCGACACCCGCGAAGCCCGCGCCAACGACAAGTCCAGCTTTGAAGCGGCGGCGCAGTCGGGCGCCCAAATCATCAGCACCGATTACTACATGCCCAGCACGCACTTCCAGTCGCCCTACGCTATAAGCTTTGCCGGCGGCACCTACTTCCGCTTGAACCCCGTTAATGGCGCTCTTTCCGCTACGGCCAACCGCAAGTAAATTGGTGCTGCCACTTTCAAGATGCTGGAAGCGCTTGGCCAAGCACTGCCGCAGCTGGCTTGTGCTGCTGGCCTTGTACTCCCTGACTTGCCCGGCAACAGCCCAGTCTACCATCGTGATACAACAGGGCCACGTACCCGCCGACAGCTTGTTTAAGCTATTATACGTGCCCATCGAGGTGCCAGCCGGCACCACCGAAATCCGGGTGCAGGAAGACTACAACCACGAAGGCGGCAACGTGCTCAACATGGGCATCTACGGTCCGGCGGGTTACCGGCCTGGCACTACTGCCGGCTTCCGGGGCTGGTCGGGCGGGGCGAAAACTACGTTTTTTATTAACGCCCAGTCGGCCTCCACGGGCTACGTGCCCGGCCCTATGTCAGCCGGCACCTGGCACGTGTTGCTGTATCCATCTACCATTGCCCCAGCGGGTATCAAGTGGAAACTGACCGTCACGCTGGTTGCCGGGCCGGTAGCGCCCGCATTTGTTCCGGCACCGGCCGCGGCCGCCATCAACAACCAGCCGGGCTGGTACCACGGGGATTTACACATGCACACGCTGCACTCCGATGGTCGGCGCACCCCGGCTGAGTTGGTTGACGAGGCCGTAGCCCAGAGCTTGGATTTCATCGTTTCCACCGAGCACAACACCAACAGCGCCAACCTGAGTTGGGGGCGCTACGCCCGACCCAACCTGCTGGTCATCAACGGCGAGGAAGTAACCACTACCGCCTTTGGCCACTGGAACGCACTGGGCCTGGATGCCACCACCCTGCTCGACTGGCGCTATTCGCCCCGCGACAGTACTATTGTTGCGAGTACGGCGCAGGTACGAGCCCTGGGTGGCTTGGCGATTATCAATCACCCATTTTTCCCCGATACCGTCAACCGTTTCCAGTTCGGCGTGCGGCACTTCGACGGCATCGAGGTGTGGAACGGCCGTTGGGACGCCCGCAACGAGCAGGCCCTGCGCTGGTGGGACGCGCTGCTGCGCCAAGGCCGCCCCCTGCTCGCCATAGCCGCCAGCGATTCCCATACGGCGGCGCCCTCGCCCAACCAGCTCGGCCGGCCCCACACGGTGGTGCAAGCCAGTAGCTTATCGCGCGCGGGCATACTGCGCGGCTTACAGGCCCGGCGGGCCTATTTGGTAGCCGACCGCCAACTCAACCTAACGTTTACGGCGCGGGCCGGCAAAGCCACCGCCAGCATCGGCGACACGCTGAGCGTAGCGGCTGGGCAGCGTATCCAGGCAGCGTTCGAGCTGAGCGGTGTCTCAGCGGGGACTATCACGTTGTTAAGTGAAAACGGCGTGCTGGCTACCAGTCCGGTAACGCCACGCGGCGCTACGGTTGTGCGCTGGCCGCTGCCGCCTACTTTTCCCCGCTACCTGCGCGTGGAGGTTCGCAGCCCTCAAGGCACCATGCTGGCCTTAACCAATCCTATCTGGATAAGCAGCCCGTCACGGTAGGGTTGCTGGATAATCCCGAGCATAAATGCCTGACATTACCTCGGTATAAAGCTTTGAATTGTAATAGGTTGATGAAAATGATAGTGCGTTTCAACGGGAGTGCAAAGTGTAAGCGAATGCGTGAAAGCAAGGGAAGAACAGCCTTGCTGCTGGGAGGCCTTTGGGTGAGCTTGTTGGGAAGTACAACGGGTTGCGTCAATCACGCGGCAAATACGTCGGCCAGTGCCAGCCAAGCATCGGTGCCCACAGCTCTAGGTGCATTGCCGCCACCCGCCAGCCTCACCAGGGGGGTGTGGCTAAAGGGTGATTTGCACGTGCATTCCCGCCACAGCACGGAGTCCACGAACAACCCCGTGGCAAAAATCGTGGCCTTTTCCCAAGCGGTGGGCATGGATTATCTCTGCATCACCGACCACGACAA
>Ga0137301_10016_pt1 | contig 11406 bp, 3 predicted proteins | sample RamsorwD2O_NANAH_FD_97189 | JGI IMG/M metagenome (GOLD analysis project Ga0137301, IMG submission 97189) | Mouse cecal microbial communities from Vienna, Austria - N-Acetylneuraminic acid amended with D2O_NANAH | ecosystem: Host-associated > Mammals > Digestive system > Large intestine > Cecum...
ATTTAACAAAATTTATGAAACCATTAGGAGAATTTTACTTTTTAACTATTCGCTGTTAATAACTGCGTTGAACGTCAGAACCATACGAAACAACTTACGTGCGGCCTTACCCTACTTTTAATTCGGGCATCCCCTTCGGGCCGGGCTGTTCGCGGCACACGGTGCCTTGCTGCCATCCCTGATGCATTTGCCGGACGTTCATGGTAATAAAAAAAACCTCCGTTGCGGGAGGTTTTATCTTATTTTGAGAGGATGATTTACTTCACGATCAAGAATTCGCTTCGTCTGTTTTGTGCGTGCTGTTCTTCTGTGCATGCCTCGCCGCAGTCAGCCTTTGGTTCTGCCTCACCCATGCCTTTGCCGGTGATGCGGCTCTTGGCAATGCCTTTGGAGATCACATACTGCACGGTGCTTTTGGCACGTCTGTCAGACAAGGCCAAATTGTAAGCATCCGAGCCGCGGTTGTCCGTATGGGCCTTGGCCAGGATCGTAAGGGCCGGGTTAGATTTCATGACCTGGACTAACTTGTCGAGCTCAAAGGCACCCTCGCGCGTGACGTTACTCTTGTCGTATTCAAAGAAGATCGGGTTGAGCACGATTTCTGTATCCTTGACAATCGTCTCTATCGGCTGGAGCTTGGCCTCCACTTTCTGGTCCCCGCCGTCCTGCTTGGTTACCGGGAAGGCAGCCCCTTCGTAGCCTTCACGTGAGGCCTGGATGGTGTATTCTTTGTTGCACTCCACGCGGTAAGTCACCTCGCCCTTGGCGTTGGAGGTTTCTGTGGCGATCACGTTCTTTTTGTCATCGACAACAGATACACTGGCATTGGCAAGGATCTTACCGGTCTTGGCATCGGTGACCACAGTCAAGAGCTGCACCCCGCAAATAGGGTTTACCACAAAGATGTCGTCGTTGCCGTTTCTGTTGCTCGATAAAAAGCCCACCTTTTTTTGCTTGTTCAGCGTAAAGGCAAAATCGTCCTTTTCCGTATTGACCGGTTTTCCAAGGTTTGTGGCAGCAGTGCCCTTTTGCAGATCGGCCGCAAAGACATCATACCCGCCAAGGCCCAGTCTGCCCCTTGAGGCAAAGAACAACGTGTTGCCGTCGTCGGAGATGTACGGGAAGCTCTCTGCCCCTTCAGTGTTTACGTTCTTGCCCATGTTCTCAGGGGTTCCATAACTGCCGTCAGGATTTACAGATACCTTCCAGATATCGGTGGCTCCTTTTGATCCCATAGACCCGGGCATGTTCGAGGAAAAGTACAGCGTCTTGCCGTCTCTGGAAAGGCTCGGGTTGGCGCACGAGAAGCTCTTGTTGTTAAACGGCAGCGGGGTAATGTTGCCCCATTTGTCGCCCTCTTTGGTGGCCTTGAACAGGTACACCTGGCCGAACTTGGCGTTGAGTTTCTTGTCCTTTTCAGATTCCTTCTCCTTGAAGCTCTCACTCGAGAAGTACATCGTATTGCCATCGGCCGAGATCGTCACCGGCCCGTCATGCCACTTGGAGTTCAGCTCCGATACCGCATTGGCGTTGGTAATGGTACCGTCGTCGTTGTAATCGGCTTTGTAGATGTCCAAAAACGGCTCTTCGTTCCAGCCGTACTCCTTGCGCGCGCCGTTTCTGGCACTTGCAAACCACAGCGTCTTGTCGTAAAGCACCGCGGCAAAGTCCGATTTGTCCGAACTTACATCCGAGGGCTTTACATCATAAAGCTTGGCCTTGTCCAAAAGGCTCGGGATGTAATCCGGGTTTTCGTTAAAGGCCTTGGCACGGGCGTCGTTGGGAGCCATCTGCGCAAAGGTCTTCATCTGGGCGTTGGACTCCTTGTACTTGCCCTGGGCCTTGAGCATCTGGGCATAGCGGTAGTAGATCTCAGCCTCCTGCTTTTGCTCGGTGGCCTTGGCATACCAGCGCGCGGCCTCAACGGTGTTGAACATATTGTAATAGGCATCGGCCAGTTGCAGATAGACATAGTTGTCGGCCTTGCCTTTGTCTACCAATTTAAGGTACTCCTGGGCCGCATCGACGTATTCGTACTTCTGGAAGAGTTTGTCGGCCTTCTCGGTGTCCTTGTTCTGGGCCGTAAGGGTTGCCCCGGCCAAGGCGAATATAAGTGCCGTATATAAATTTTTCATGTGTTAGGCTGCTTTTGGGTTAGAAATAACGCGGCGAACGGGACACCTTCTTAGGGAAGTTCAAATCAAACAACAAAATGAACTCATGAGAACTCGGCGTGTCCACTTTCAAATCCGAGACAATGTGGTCATAGGCATAACCCAGTTTCAAACCAGGGGTGATCTGATAGCCAACCATGCCGCCAAAACTGTCATCCAGACGGTACGTGGCACCAATCTCGAACTTCTCAAAAAACAACGCATTAAGAGAGGCATCAACAGACACCGGAGCCCCAACAGCGGTCTTGACCATCGCAAAGGGCTTGAGCTTGGTGTTGGCCGATAAATCAAAGACATAACCACCGGTTAAAAACCAGTGCAGCTCCTCAGTCCCGAACTTGCGTCCGTTAAAGTCCAGGTGCGTGCTCTTGAGCATGTTCGGCATCGAGAAAGCCAGGTAGTACTTATCGGTGTAGTAGTAAAGACCCGCCCCAAGGTTAAAGAACGTGTTGTTGGTATTCTCGGCAAAAGCATCATCCGACGGATCCGGGACATTGTAATAGATCTCATCCAAAAGACCAACCTTGCTAAAAGTAGCACCACCCTTCATACCAAAGGCCAAACGGTGCTCCCCGCCAAGGTTCAGCGTGTAGGAGAAATCAGCATAAACATTATTCTCCTCCACAGGGCCTATTTTATCGGAAATAACCGAAAGACCCAAACCAACATTCTTGCCCACAGGACTGTGGATAAAAAACGTACCCGTAGAAGGCGAATCCTGGATCTCAACCCACTGCTTGCGGTACAAAAGACCCCCAGAGAGGCCATCCTTGCTGCCGGCATAGGCCGGGTTGATAACGCTCATGTTGTACATGTACTGCGTATAATGCGGGTCCTGCTGGGCCCGCGCAGCCGAAAGGGCCATAAGGGCGGCCGCGGCCAAATATATTTTCTTCATGTGTGTGTGTTTTATGCCCGGCAAGACCGCCCCCGTTTTCCAGAGGGCGGACGCCCGGCCTTTTTGATTACCTTATTTTACCCTGTTGATGTAGATCCATCCCGTTTTTGTCTCCGTATCACGCTCGATAACGTAGAAATACGTACCGTCAGGAAGCTCATCGCCCTTGTCGGACTGACCATGCCACTCACGGGAGTAATTCACCTGGCCGTAAACCTTGGTCCCGTAACGGTTGAAGATCTCCAACTTGCGAACATTCAACCCCGCAAGATCAAAGAAATCATTGTTAGTGCCGTCTCCAGGAGAGATGCCTTTTTGGATAATACATGATGTAGAATCGACATCAACTGCCGCAGAACCAGAACAGCCAGCGGCTGTAACGGTCACAGTATAATCACCTGTGGCAGTAATAGTAATCGATGGGCCATCAGCACCTGCAACCGGCACACCATTGGCAGTCCATGCATAGGTAACTGATTCCGGATCATAGCTTTGGTTCAGCGGAACCGCAGTCAGCACATAATCATTGCCGTTACATCCATCGGTGATTCCAACTTTTGGCTCGCCTGTTACGGTTACCGAAAGTGACTGGACCGAAGAACACTGGCCGGCAGCCGGTGTAAACACATAAGTGCCGGACACCTGGTTGCTGATCGTACTTGGGGACCACGTTCCCGTGATGCCGTTTGGCGATGTCGTATCGAGGTTCGGAACGCCATCACCGGCACAAATCGCCGCAATCTCTGCAAAGCCCGGTGCGATAGTCGGATTGACAACAATAGTCATCATAACAACAGAAGCGCATGAGCCCACAACAGGGGTAAAGGTGTAAAGCGTGGTCGCCTGGTTATCAACTGTAGCCGGGAACCATGTACCGGTGATGCCATTGTTTGACGTAGTTGCCAATGTCAGCGAATTATCACCTGAACAAATAGGGCCCAACTGCGTAAACGTTGGCGTCACCTGTGGATTAACGGTAATGTTGATGACTTGTGCCGTAGCGCATTGACCCGCATTCGGGGTAAATGTGTACACACCGCTCAATGTATTGTCAACAGTAGGCGGAGACCACGTTCCGGAGATGCCGTTTGGAGACGTTCCGTTCAATATTGGAGCAACATCACCAAAACATACTACAGACTGGATTGCGAAGTCCGGAACAACCGGCTCAATCACATTGATGCTCAGACAAGCCTGAACGGTACATCCCTGACCTGCGTCCGGTGTAAAGCAGAAGTTGAAAGTCCCTTCATTTGATGTATCCACCGTGGCAGGCGACCATGTTCCGGTCAAACCGCTGACCGTTGAAGGAAGCGTAACGACTCCGCCCACACATACATCAGCAATTGGTGCTGGCGCAGGGGTAATAGTCGGATCAATAGTGATCGTCATGGTAACCGGAATCGCGCATGGCGACAAGATTGCATCTGGCGTGAACGTATAAATTACTGTACTTGCAGCAGATGTATCGATTGTATCCGGGCTCCATGTTCCTGAAACAGCTTCCGGACCTTCAGATACCAATGGCAACAAAGGAGCGGTGGCGTTTTGACAGATATTGGCGATCTGGTTGAAGAACGGTATAATCTGCGGTACGACTGTGACGTCGATTGTGGTTGAAACGGCGCAGTTTTGACCTGCATCCGGGGTAAACGTATAAGTTGTGGTTCCTACAACAGACGTGTCAACCAATGGATTCCATGTTCCCATTACTCCGTTCAAAGAAGTTGTCGGCAGGTTAACTACTGTGTTCAAACAAACCGGCGGGATAGGATCGAAAGTTGGCGTTACCAATGGATCGATCGTAACGGTGATGGTTGTCGGAACCGCGCATGGAATTGTGCCATCCGGTGTGAATTCGAATGTGAACGTGCCCGCAACAGATGTATCAATTGTGGTAGGATTCCACGAACCTGTGATAGGCGTCGGCGCGTTGGTCGATTGCACTGGCAATGCAGGCGCAGCACCGTTAACACAAATGTTAGCGATCGGATCGAATGTTGGGATGATCTGGTCGTCGATTGTGATCGTAAACTCGCTGTCATCTTCACAGTTACCCAATTGGGCGTGGATATAGAGGGTAGTCACTCCCGGTGTGTTTATGGTAGTGAGTTCCGGGATCATATTCCCTTGTCCGTTTGGCTGGTCATAATAATTTTGGTTGTCCGGCAATTCCGGCAGCACGAAACCATTACAGTCTGTAATATCGGCTTGCTCGAAAGCCTCGATGTCGCCGATGGTAACTGTAAAGTCACTCTGGCTGATACATTCGCCGTTCACTCCAAGAATATAGATCGTCGTAACACCAACGGTATTGACATCTGAAAGCTCAGGCAAGTTGTTGCCACCGCCATCAGGCTGATCAAAATAGAAGAAGTTGTCAGGCAAATCAGGCAAAACAAATGCTGTACACTCTACGACATCTGGAAGCGTTGGAGCAGCGATGCCGTTGATGATTACTGCGAACTCCTCTTCGTCCGAACAAATCGGCTCAGTGGTTGTACCGGCCCAAACAAATATCGTTTGGTTGTCACAGATCAATGTTCCGGCAGGAATTTCAGTACCTGTTCCGTTAGGACCGCCAGTAGCGGTGTAGTAGCGTTGCAACGGCTCGGTCAATACTGGCAATTCGTAGCATTCGCATGAAGTTACATCTTCAATTGGCTGAATGTCGATTTCATTGATTCTGAGCAATACACTCACTTCTTTAGTTGTTTGTGTACCTCCGCAGCCGGTGTAAACCGCACGGGCTGTCATCAATGTAGTTTCAGAAACGCAAACCTGGATATCGGTGGCGTTGTTTCCAACAGGCGTTGGACCTTGCAACCAAGTGAAAACCACATTCGAGTTTCCGTTTGGTGTAAATCTCCAACCTTCGTTGTGCGCCTCCCATGGACCGGTGTTTCTGCCTGGAGGGAAATGTGCTTGCGTACCGGCAGCGTTTTGCATACCGATTACACCGCTTCCGCTGTTCCAGGTAGAACATACGGTTCTATCCTGTACATAAACTTCAACAATGTTTGATGTTTCATACAGCACGATCTGGCTTGTCTGCAATCCCACCGCTGTTCCGCAGCTGAACTGACCTACCTGATAGTAGTTTACAACAAATGCACGACATGGAGCAGTTCCCAATACCTGGTAGTTGATACTGTGAATTTCAGGAGCCGTGTTGACGTTAGGGTTGATATCCTGATACACTCCGTAAATCGCGTTGCGGATCGGGAACGTAGCATTTGGAATCGTTTGTGTAAATGCCCAAGGACAGTTGCCCGGGAAAGCTTGCGGCGTAAAGGTGATCACACCGTTGGATCCTACCTGTACCGATTGCGAGTTCACGCCAAAGAAACAGAAGTTAAATGGCAAAGTTACCGGTGGCCCCCAGATATCATCCGTGGTAATGTTGAGCTCTGTACCGCCGACAAATGGGAAAGGCGGTGCAAATGCAACAGCATCTACCGTGTAAGTGCTGGTATCTTTAAAGTCAACAAATGATGCAGACAAATCGACACAATTCTCATCCAAAAGACCAACCTTGCTAAAAGTAGCACCACCCTTCATACCAAAGGCCAAACGGTGCTCCCCGCCAAGGTTCAGCGTGTAGGAGAAATCAGCATAAACATTATTCTCCTCCACAGGGCCTATTTTATCGGAAATAACCGAAAGACCCAAACCAACATTCTTGCCCACAGGACTGTGGATAAAAAACGTACCCGTAGAAGGCGAATCCTGGATCTCAACCCACTGCTTGCGGTACAAAAGACCCCCAGAGAGGCCATCCTTGCTGCCGGCATAGGCCGGGTTGATAACGCTCATGTTGTACATGTACTGCGTATAATGCGGGTCCTGCTGGGCCCGCGCAGCCGAAAGGGCCATAAGGGCGGCCGCGGCCAAATATATTTTCTTCATGTGTGTGTGTTTTATGCCCGGCAAGACCGCCCCCGTTTTCCAGAGGGCGGACGCCCGGCCTTTTTGATTACCTTATTTTACCCTGTTGATGTAGATCCATCCCGTTTTTGTCTCCGTATCACGCTCGATAACGTAGAAATACGTACCGTCAGGAAGCTCATCGCCCTTGTCGGACTGACCATGCCACTCACGGGAGTAATTCACCTGGCCGTAAACCTTGGTCCCGTAACGGTTGAAGATCTCCAACTTGCGAACATTCAACCCCGCAAGATCAAAGAAATCATTGTTAGTGCCGTCTCCAGGAGAGATGCCTTTTTGGATTACACAGGATACAGAATCAACTGGAATTTCTTCAGTATAGCTGCATCCGCCAACGGACACTGTAAGGAAATAGGAACCTGCTGTAGTAGCGATAAACGTTGGTTCGTCGGCGCCTGAAATAGGTATGTTCTCGCTATCGGCCCAGGAATAAGTGGCTTCAGGTCCGAAACTTGTACCAGGAGCAACCGACAAAACAAACTGAGGCCCTACACAATCACCTACCAGTCCAAACTCTGGCAAGGCGATAATGTTCACCGTGAGCGTCTGGCTGTTGGCGCATTGACCCGCAGCAGGAGTAAATACATAGCTCGAAGATCCAGTGCTCTGGGTATTGATCGAAGACGGACTCCACGTACCGGTAATACCCATAGGAGAAGTCGTCTCGAGCGTTGGCGCAGCCGTGTCTTTGCACAATGACCCGATTGGCTCAAAACCAGGATCCATCACAGGAATTACAGTTACGGTCATCGTGGTTTGCACCGCACATTGTCCCGGATTCGGATCGAAGGTGTAAGTCCTCGTGGCCTGGTTATCCGGTTGTGGCGACCAAACCCCCGTGATGCCATTGATCGAAGTTGTCGGAAACACCAGTGGAGCTCCTGAGCAAATAGGGGCGATCTGAGTAAAATCAGGTACTTGTCCGGCTGGTAATACCGTGACGGTAATGCTCGCAGGCAATGCACAGTCCTGTCCTGCGTCAGGCGTAAAGCTAAAGTTGAACGTTCCCGGCGTGGCAGTCGAGATCGATACCGGCGACCATGTTCCTAAAACGCCGTTCAAAGATGTGGTTGGTAATGTTGGCGCAGTTGTTCCGACACACAATGTTGGAATCGGATCGAACTGCGGCGTTACCTCAGGGTTCACCGTAATATTTACACATACCGGAACGGCACATGCCTGGGTAGCATCTGGCGTAAAGCAATAGCTGTTTGTTCCGGATAAAGAAGTATCCACGGCCGCCGGGCTCCATGTACCGGTTACGCCATTTACAGACGTTGTCAGCAAGGTTGGCGCAAGGGAATTTTGGCAGATAACCGTAGGAAGTGTAAAGGTTGGCGTAACTTCTGAAGAAATCGACACGTTAACCCCCGCTGTAGCAACACAACCCGAACGGTTGACGGTCACTTCATAATATCCAGCCTGGGTAACGGTGATCGTACTTGTGAGGTCTGGCAACGGAGCAGTGTCAAGTGTCCAGCTGTACGTAGCTTCGCCCAGATCGAAATTGACCGGAGTGATAGCGATCGTGCCCGATGAACCCGCGCAAATAGCGAAATCTGCCGGTAAAGTGAATTGTGGCGTCAGGTCGTTGATGATCAATTCAAAACTCGTGACACCAAAACAACCTGCGGCGTTTTCTGCCCTTACATAAATGGTTTGCGGATTGGAAATGTTGGTATAATTCGCCGGGGTACTGATTTCCGTACCGTCGATTCCGTCGAGTGCCTCCTGTTGCGTAAGATAATACGTCAATGTGTAACTGTTCCCGATCGGAGCCAGAATCGCGGCAGTATTAGCGGTCAGGTCAAACTGGCCTGTCATAGCAGCGTCGCAAAGGGTTAGTGGCGCGGCCAAACCAGGGACCGTTGGTGCATAATATTCTACAACGATAGAGTCTGTCCCCGAGCACGTTGAATTGTTCAGTACAGCGGTAACAGAATATTCCCCCTCTTCAGTTACTGTAAGCGTCGCCCCTGTGGCATCAGGAATCTGCTGGTCGCCATTAAACCAAGTAAACGTATAATCGTTTGGATCCAACGAAGAATTAAGTTCGATGCTTCCGCCCTGGCACAATGCATTTCCGCTTTCCTCAAGCAGGTTGTCGCCGAGTTCAAGATTTCCGAGACCGAAACTGCCGCCTTCTATAAATACTGCAGAATCCAAAGCATTATCTTGCCCGAACGGACCAAAATCTGAAATCGCCAGTTTGATATGGTATGGCTGGCCCGGAATTACCGGTGCCGAGGCCGTCAGCGGAACCGTAACACCATTAAAATTAATCGGTGCCTCAAGCGGGTTGCCTTCCGGCGCATCGTAATAGGCTGCAAAATATTGCTCATTGGCCGAATCGCAACCATCATTGTACAAATTATTGCGGATGGTGGTCACCGAAATTGGAATAGTCGTGTTGGGCAACACCGCCAGGTTTGTGGTCTGGTTGGTTGTCAGATCAGTGAGAATAAATCCAAATACATCCGAGAAGTTACACTGAAAGACACCGTACTCTTCAGACGCAAAAATAAAGTTGAAACTGATGTTGTTAGTCAGCGGGATAAAATCAAATTCCAGCGTAGTGGCATTTCCGAGGGTTCCATTGATCCCTTGATCTACCAGGATCTGGTTCAGATCGGGATCACCCGGCCAGTTAAAATCTCCCTGACTCTGGACGTTTGTATTGGGACCTGGTGAAAGATTGGCATCGCCCGAACTCAGTACCACACCATATTCAAATGGAAAGCTCGAACCATTGCGCTCAAAATACCCGATACCGTTGGTCGATCCAAAATCAGTACCTGTGGACGATGTCACATTGGTAACACTCGCGCAAGTAGTGTTGAGTAAAACATCCTCAATCAGCTGAACGTTCGTAAACTGCGTGGTGTTGGAAGTAATCGGCGGCGGAATCGTACCAATGCAAATATCGAAAGTCGAAGTTTGCCCAGGCGTTTCCGTCCATGAGTACACACGTATAAAATAAGTCTGTCCTACGGTAAGTCCCGTTGCAATGCTCTCATTGGCATCGCTGCAGTACACCTGGGTCAAATTGCCGCAGTTGTCCCCTGTATATAATATGTGGAATAAATCTTCGGTAGAACCGGCAACATTAAACAGATTGATGTTGTGTGCTGATGTAGTTGCCGTGAACTGGAACCAAACATCATCATCAGCAAAGCCGCCGCAATCATTGGGCAGATTCGATTGCGTAGCGCCGATGATCGTTCCCGATGCGATTTGCGCACAAGACTGATCGCCGTTTACTGGTACCACGATGGCAGCGTCGCATTCGTCATTGGTTATAAGCGATGCAAAGGCTCTTGGTCCTGCCCAGTTGCTCAAATCGTTCTCCGCGCAAATGGCCCGTACATAAAATACATAAGCCGTTCCCGAAGTCAACGTGGCCAGGTATGGATTGTCATCTGTAACCATTCCCTGAGCGCCGGGTGCCGGAATTGGTGACCCAGCCGGCAGGATGATTACTTCCCATTGTGTCGCGGTTCCTGATTCGGTCCAGCCCAGCAATGCCGATGTAGTGGTAACATCGTCTACATATAATTGGGTTGGTTTAGGACACGTTGCCGGAACGCATTGAACCGTGCCGGAAAACAGCGTGGTACCCGGAAATCCTTCGCCCGGAGTATGGGTAAACACTACGTCGCCCGATTGGTTGTTGATTTGGATGCCGACTTCACCTGCAAAAGCGCCGCCTTCATTCCAGAAGAGTTCAAATCCTATGTTGTTGCAAAGCGTGATCACTTGTTGGATAGGCCCCTCACCATCGGTAAAATCAGCGCCTATGGTGGCTACTGCGATACCGTTTTGGAAGATGGTCATCGTATTGCCGTTCCAGCCGTCTCCAAATGAATCGGTAAGTGTGAAAACATAATCACAAACATCGGCAGGCGCACAAATTTGCGTAGAAAAGTCATATCCGGCGCTCCAGAAACTGCTGTCAGTCTCAGAACATACCGAACGTACGTATACTGTATAGCTCGTGGCAGATGTCAAATCGACATCATAGACAAATGGGCTTGCCCCTGCCGTTACCCAACCCGTTGCATCTTGTGCGGGTGGCGGCAAGTTTGAGGGCAATACCAGAACCTGCCAGCCTGTAGCTGCCGGGGTATTGTTTTCGTCCCAGGTGATGGTTGCAGTGGTAAGCGATGTGCTCGTGACTACCACATTGGTTGGCGCAATACAAGTTGGCGCGGTACATTCTGCCGTTCCCGAGAATAGCGTCTGGACTTGCAGATTGGATCCCGGGCTTAACGTGAATATGTTTTGGCCGAGGAAACTTGTAACAGACATTCCGACCTCGCCCGGAAATCCACCGCCTTCATTCCAGAAAATCTCAAACGATACCCCGTGACATAGCGGTACCTGAAC
>Ga0137301_10017_pt1 | contig 10892 bp, 13 predicted proteins | sample RamsorwD2O_NANAH_FD_97189 | JGI IMG/M metagenome (GOLD analysis project Ga0137301, IMG submission 97189) | Mouse cecal microbial communities from Vienna, Austria - N-Acetylneuraminic acid amended with D2O_NANAH | ecosystem: Host-associated > Mammals > Digestive system > Large intestine > Cecum...
GCCAACGCTGTCGCCGCCGGCGTCATCACAGACGGCGGGGTGATGTCGGAGAGGTTGACGGTGCAGTTGACTGCCGCCGAGACGATGCCGGTGGTGCCGAGCGGGGCGCTGAGTCCGCCGAGGTCGAGGTTCACGGTGAGGTCGGCGCAGGCGATGCCGGACTGGTTCATGGATCGCACAGCGGCGTCTTCTGCGGCGCTGGCTGCTTCGGCGGGCGTCCGGGCGAGTGATGCTGCGCGCGCTGCGGACATCGCGGCGCCTTGGGTGGCGTTGTCCGCGAGGGCTGTGCGGCCGCCGGCGACGAGGAGCGCGATGAGCAGCGCGAGCACGGGCGCGATGATGACGATTTCGGCGGCGTTCGAGCCGCGTTCGTCGTTGAGGAAGCGGCGGATCATGGCACCCACCGTTCGACGGGGCCGGTGATGGTCTTGGTGACGACGGTGTTGACGCCGGGGATAAGTCCGGGGGTGATGGCCGTGACGGTTGCGGTGACCTCGGTGGGTGTGCGGACGACGTTGACTCGCACGTCGGACAGGACGCTGCCGACCTGATCGGCGGTGGCTTCGCCTGCGGCGACGCCGTCAGCGGATGTCGCGTCGAAGAGCCGTGCGGCTTCGTAGGCGTTGGCTGCGGCGGCCTGGGTGAGGTTGGTGCCGTGGTACCAGAGGGAGCCCTGCACGATCGTCAGGACGATCAGCAGGAAGAACGGCATGATGACGACGTACTCAGCTGTCTCGAGCCCGCGTTCGTCTCGCGCTGCCCGCCGGAACGGGAGCGCGAGAAGAACGCGGACTCGAGACATGCTCATGACCTCAGTTGGTGGGCAGCAGTGCGATCTGGCCGTTGACCCACACGGTGATGCCGGCGATGACGGCCGCGGCGAGGATGATCGAGCCGACGACGAGGAACACCTTCTCGGCGGTCTCGAGGCCGTCTTCGTTCTCGCGGAGATCCTGGACCTTGTTGCTGAGCTTGAGGTAGGCGCGGGTCGTCGCCATCTGGATCTTTTCGTTCATGTGTGTTCGTTCCTCTCGTGGTGATGGCGCCGGTGTCGATGTCATCGGTGGTTGGGTGGTGCGGGGCTTAGGTCGGGGTGTCCGACGTTGGTGTGGGCACGGATTGTGTCTACGTCATATAGGCCTGTGATTGGGCTCTTCGCGGACATCTGTGAAATCTACGAGGCCAGCAGGCTGATCATCAGCGGTGTGATGATGATGCCGACGTAGACGAAGAGCGTGATCGAAAGTGGGATCTGCATCTTCTCTGAGGCGCTGTTTGCAGTTTCGTGCTCCTCGGCGAGGAGCTTGTGTCGGAGGGTTTTTCCCCTTGACCTGAGTGTCTCATATATCGACGCTCCGTCTTCTCCCGATAGTCGAACGATTTTCGCGACGTCGGCGAGATCTGGCACGTCGATCTCGGTGGAGAGCGCGTCGAGCGCATCCCAGGGGGCGACGCCGGCGTATCGGGCGCGGGTGAGCTCCTGGCGGATGCGGACGAACACCCACGACTCTCCGACTGCTGCTGAGGTGTCGAGTGCGCGGGCGGCGGTGGCACCTCGCTTGCGTTCCGCGGCTACGAGCTCGAGGTAGACGGCGACGGCGCGGGTGAACTCTGCGCGAGCCTCGTTGGCTTTCTTGCGGTAGTCCCCGTCGACGCTGAACCACAGCCATGCGGCGAGGGGGATGCCGAGGATCGCGGGGATGTAGAACGGCATGAATCCCAGTGCTTGGGCGAACAGTCCGAGCGCGAAGGGGGCGAGGAATCCGACGAGGGCGAGCAGCACTTTGTCGTAGAAGTACTTCTCTTGGCTGACTCCGATGAGTCGGAGGTCTGTGGCGGGCACTTTGAGCCAGGAGCGGTCTGGGAGGTGGCGGGCGGTCCAGGATCCGACTCGATATTGCAGTGATCCGTCGCCGACATCTTCAAGGATGGGCGTTGTCTCGCCGAGCCTCGCGAGCGTTGTGGCCAGGTGCGGTTGCCGCGGGATGAGTGCGGTGACGATCAGGGCGACGCCGCCGCCGATGATGAACCCGGGGATGAGCAGCATGAAGTTCATCGCTGCTCCTTCGCTTCGGGAGCGACGAGGATCCTCGGCGCGGACTTGCCGGTGCTGATCGAGCGCATCCAGACCAGCAGCGCCGCGAAGATGACCATCCACACCGCGAGCAGGATCTGCCCGAATGGGGTGGCGTACGCGGCGGTGTAGCTGCCGAGGAACGGCAGTACGGCGAGGATGACGAGCGTGGCGATCGTGACGATCCGCACTTGGGTGCGGGGCTTGGCGCGGTCTGTTTCGATCTGTCGACGCACCTTGACTTCCTCGAAGATGATGGCGGCGAGGTCGTCGAGTGCTTCGGCGAGTCCGCTCCCCCGCGCCTGCTCTTTGAGCAGCAGGTGCACGACGACAAGGTCTGCGGTCGGGTCGTCGAAGTCTTCGGCGAACGCGCGGAGCGCTTCACGGGTGGGCCAGCGGGCGTTGAGGCGGGCGATGAGTCCGCTGACCTGTGGCTTGATCGCTTCGGGTGTGGAGGCGAGTGATGCTTGCAGGGTCTGCTCGAGGCCGGCGCCGCCGACCGTCAGGCCGGACAGGCTGCGCGTCCAGGTCTCGAGCGCCTCGAGGCGTGCGATCTTCTGCGGTGCGTCGCCTTTGCTGAGAAACAGGGGAAGCATGGCGCCGATGATCGGTGCGGCGATGAGCATGACGAGCCAGCCGCTGACTGCGAAGAGCACGACGCCGAGCCCGATGCCGATGAGCCCCCAGAGTCGCTGCTGAGGGTTGAGGAACTGTGTGGTGACATTCCGGCGTGCGCGGATGGGTTTCGCGGCCGAGGGGTCGGGTTTGGGCTGGACGAGGGTGACCAGGACGATGATCGCGCCCACGCACGCGACGATGATCGAGATCGTGATGCCTGCCTGGTTCACGATGCTTCCTCCTTGCCGTACGGGCTGAGCTCACGCTCGTCGTAGCCGATGTCGGCGAGCTTTTCGAGCAGACCTCGTGAGGGCAGCGTGCCGAGCTCGAGCGTGTGGGAGGTGCGGTCGAACGCGAAGATCGGGCTGAGCGTGGGGCGAGCTACGCCGTAGGAGTCTTCGCCGGGCTGGATCTCGCTGATCTCGGTGACGACGCGACGCATCCGCCCGGTTTCGCGGTCGCGGATCCGGGCCATCTGCACGATGAGGTCGATGTTCTGCGCGATCTGGCGGTAGCAGTACGCCGGCGTCGTGTTGGTGCCGTCGCTCATCATCAGTGTGACCATGCGCTCGATCGAGTCTTCGGGGCTCTGGGAGTGCAGCGTCGACATGGATCCGATACCGGACTGCATGGCTTGCAGCATCGCTTTGATCTCCTCGCCGCGGACCTCGCCGACGATGATCCGGTCGGTGGTGTGACGTAGCGAGTCTTTGAGTGCTTGGATCAGCGAGTACTCGCCGCTGCGTGCCCCGTCGACGCCGGGCTCACCCTCACCTGGCCGGTACTCGTATGCCAGCACCAGCGGGTGAGCGTCGGTTCGTTCGTGCAGGTACAGCTCGCGCTCGTTCTCGATGGTCGCGATCTTCTCGTGTGAGGGGATGCAGTCAGCGAGCGCGCGGAGCATGGTGGTCTTCCCGCTGGACTGGAAGCCGTTGGTGACGAGTGAGAGACCGGCTTTCACGCAGGCGTCAAGGAAGCGGGCTGCGGTCTGGCTGATGGTGTGGCTGGCCACCTGGTCGGCGAGGCTGATGTCGACGTGTCGGTGGATGCGGATGGTGAGGCCGACGCGCTGCAGGATGGGTCGCGCGTTGGCGGCCAGTCGGGCGCCTCCGAGCAGATCCAGGTGGAGGGTGGGGCGTGCCGAGCTGAATGAGCGGCCGCCTTCGCCGCGGCGGGTGGCGATGAAGTTGATTTCCCGCTCGAGCTCGTCGTCGTTCAGCGCGATCGGGTGGGGGTACTTCACGCGGTCTTCGCCGGCGATCGTGAGCCAGACGTTGTCGTGGCCGATGATGTCGATGTTCTCGACGTCTTGGATGTCGACGAGCGGCTGCAGCCGTCCGAGGCGGAACATGGCATCGAAGACGGCTTGTGCGACGTCGGTCTGCTGATCGGTGCTCCACGCTGCTTCGCTCCCCCGAGCGCGGGTCATGTCGTCGACGCGGGCTCGGATGAGCTCGGAGGTGTGCTGGCGGGCCAGGTTCTGCCGGTCTTCGTCGGTCATGGTCGGGTCTGCCTGCCCGGCCTCGGCGAGGAAGGTGGCGACAGCCTCACGGAACTCGCCGACTGCATCCCAGGGGATTTGCCCTTGGGCGGCGCCGGCGGCTGCGGCGCTGCGATCGCGCAGCGGTGCGGCGGCGGGTGCGGGTGGTGCCGCCGGGGGTGTGAATCCTGCTGGTGCGGTGGGGTCGATTCGCCCGGTGCTTGGGGTGCGGGTGGCGCTGCGGAGCAGGTGGCCGGCGGCAGCGGGTGCGTGCTCGCGTGGGGCGGGCGGGTTCAGGAACGGGAGGCTGCCGAGGTCGGCCGGTCCGGGCTGCGAGTTGTTGGTGCTCATGGTTACTCCTGCCCTGTCGGCACGTACCGACGTTCGGCAAGCGCCTCGTCGAGGTGGCGAATCAGATCGTCGAGGGCGCGGTGGTAGGGGCTGCGGCGGCTGGGTGCGGCCGCGCCGTGCGAGTAATGGGTAGCGGAGGCGGGATCCCACGGCAGTACGCCGAGCAGAGGAAGCCCGGTGGCGTTGGAGATCTCGTGTGCGCTGTAGCTCTGGCCCTTGATGGGCGTGGTGGTGATGGCAAGGCCGATGAAGTCTCGGTGTCCGGTGGTCTCGAGCGCTTCGGCGAATGCGGGCGAGCTTGCCTGCACGGTGGCGATGTCGGGGAGGGTGTTGCCGGTGACGACGATGACGGAGTCGGCCTGTGCCATCAGTGGGGTGCGGGTGTCTCCGACCCAGAAGCGCCCGGCGTCCACGAACACGTCGAGGTCGGGTGCCAGGGCGGCGCCGGGAAGCCTGTTGATGGAGTTGAGCAGGTTCGCCCAGAAAGCCACGGACGTGCCGCGGGCGCCGCCGAGGTCGTTGAATCCGGGGATCGCGTAGCGGCTGGGGCCGAGGTCGATGGTTTGTGAGAAGAGTTTCTCGACGTCGAGGAGGCCGTGCTGGTTGGCGACGGCGACCTCGGTGAGGCCCATGGTGTGTTCGTACTGGCCTCGGAGGTATCCGCCGAGGATGTGGCTGGTTTTGGAGACGTCAGCCTCGAGGAGCAGCGCGGGTCGCGGCCAGTTCATGGTGAGCGCGGTGGCGAGGGTGGAGACCCCGGGTGCGCCGCCGGTGCTGGTGAGGTAGATGATCGACATCGGGCGCTTACTCCCCCACTGCGTCGAGGACGATCGACACGCGCTGTGTTGCCGCTCGAGCGGCGATGTCTGCGGCGTCATTGGTGGGGACTACCAGGTCGATGATCCACACCTGGTTGGTCTCGTCGAACTTGGTGGTGAACACCGTGGCGTCGAAGGTGCTTGGTGATTCTGCTGGCGGTTCGCCCTGCGCGACGGGTGTGTCTACGAGGCGAACCTGATCGCCGGCCCGCAGTGGGTAGCTGGGCAGCTGCGCTTGGTTGACGGCGATACCGACGATTGAGTCACCGGCGGGCACGGGGAGCGTGTCGACGATGCTGCTCGAGGAGAGCAGCGCACCGGCGGGCAGATCCAGGGCTGCGACTTTCCCGATGACGTCGCTGGCTTGGTTGGCGGCGAACGAATCGACGCTCTGACCTCCGGCGAGCGAGATGGTGGTCAGGTCGCTGGACTCGATGATGTCGCCGCGCTCGATCGCCGCGCTGGTGGTGAGCACTGAGACGGTGCGTGAGGTCTGGGTTGTGATCGCCCAGGTGGCCAGTCCGCCGATGAGAATGATCGCGATGCCGAGAGCAGTGATCCAGGTGCGACGGCGCGACTTGGTAGGGCGGCCGATCGTGGCGGGTCGTGTGGTCTCTGCCTTTGGCGCGGTCGCGGTCTTGCGTGCGCTGCGCTTGCTGGTCTTCTCGGTGGCGGTGGTGGTCATGGGTCAGCTCTTCTCGATGGTGGGTAGGTACGCCTCGTAGGCGACGGTGATGACGAAGTTCCGGCTGGGTGCGCCGAGATCCTCGGTGATGCTGTCAAGGATGTTGCGGTTGCTGTCACTCATCCGAACGGTGTGCTTCACACGCGCCTCCCCCGATGCCTTGGGAGCGGGGCGGGAGGGGCGATCGAACAGTGGGGTGCGCTCGGTGGTCTCGTCGTCGGCGGCGGTCGCGGCACGGATCAACTCGGGTAGCCGCGTGTAGGTCGCCTCGATCGCGTCGAGCAGCACCGTCTGGTGACTCCACCGCTTGCGGGCCATGTAGTCCTGCAGGCGCTCGTTGAGCTCTTCGGTGAGGTGGACCGGCACGCCCTTGCTGGCCGTCTCCCGTTCTCCTTCTTCGGTCTCGCGCGGCTGGGTGCGGCGCGGCGCACGCGGCTTGCGCTCGACGGGCTGAGCCGCAGACTCGGGCGCGCTGGGCTGCGACTCTGCCTGCGGCGCGGCGGTGGGCGCTGCAGGGGGAGCTTCCGTCTTGGTGGTAGCCGGTTCGGAGTTGGTTGCGGGCGTGGTCTTCTCCCCCGCTGGTGTGGCCGACTGCTCGCTGTCGGCATCATTGCCGACGAGCGCTGCGAGGCTCTTACGGGCCATTAGTTCGCTCCCTTCACGCTGGTTGCGGTCGTGCTGTCATTGAGGAGCCGGCGGACCTCGCCGGCGAGGGCTGTGAAGTCGTAGATCGCCGCTTGATTTGCGCGGATATCCGCGAACTGAGTGACGACCTCTCCCGCGAGCGGCGAGCTCGCGATGCTCTTGGACTTGCGAATGTGGCCGTTGAAACGAGGGAGCTTCAGCCCGTCGTCAAGGAGTTCTTGCCAGTCCTCGAGTTCGCCAAAGTTGCGGGTGTCGATCCTGGTGAGAAGGATCCGGTAGTCCAGCTCGCGCGGGGTGATGTGGTGGTTGATCGTGTTGCGCAGCGCCGGCACGTTGAGGGGTTCGGGGTTGAGCGGCAGGATCACGAAATCTGCGACATCGAGGACTGCCGTAAGCACCGCCGTGTTGTCCAGGCTTCCTGGGGTGTCGACGATGACGTAGTCGTACTCGAGGTTGCGTAGAAGTGCGAGGTTCGCGGGGTCCACATCAGGGGTGAAATCGAAAGGCAGACTCTCCCCCGCATTGTCGGCCCACCAGCTGGTCGAGCCCTGCGGGTCTACGTCGATCACGATGACTGAGTTGCCGCGAGTCAGCGACGCAGCGAGGTTCATGGCCGTTGTTGTCTTGCCGACCCCGCCCTTCTGTCCTGCCACGGCGATGATCTTCATCGAGTCACCTCGCGCACGTCGAGCGAACGAATAGCGCCGTTGCGAGTGAAGGCGTGCGCGTACCAGCCGCGACAGTGGGGGAAAGTCAGCATCTGCATGGCGGCATTCTAGCGCGAATTGCCCTGCTGTATGCAAGCAACATGCCGACAGACTGCCGCAATAGCGCAAGCATAAGAGCACGAGGGACGCGCAACATACCCGACAGGTTGACGCTAAACAGTCGTAATAATGCCGCCATATGTACCAACGCATCCCCGCACACACGGCGGTGTAACTGCGCTAGCGTGCGTAACTACAGGCGCACGCCCAGCGCATGAACGACGCAATACCAGCCGCAATATAACCGCCGTTAGTGCGCATGGTATAGCGCGGGTATTGCATATCTAGAGCTTACGAAGTGCAGGACTATCGCGCGGATGCAGTGTGGATGCTGTGGTCGGGAGGTGGTCGATGTTGCGGGGGAGTGGCGTTGTCGTTGCGCGAGGATTGGCGGCGCCGCGCGCGGGGGGTGGCATGACGCCAAACCCCCCCTTGCGCTCATCAGATGAGGCCGTGACACCCTCGCCCGTCGAGTATTGCCCTTGTGTGAACCGCGAGGGGCCCGTTCTGAGCGGATAACTCGTCGACGGTGGGCGTCGACAGCGCCCTGGGGTGGTTCAGTGCGCGACAAAGCCCCTGGGGGCCATCCAGGGGCTTTGTCAGTTCGGGGAGGTCAGCTGCGGCGCGGTGCGTACGGTACGCGCTCCTGGATGTCGCCACAGACGGCTTTCATGAGTTTCGCGCGGATGCGGGAGACACGCCTGTTGAGCGTCTCTCGGCTGACGCCGAGATCGTCTGCAGCGATCTCTCGTTCTTCGCTCGGCCTGTCGGAGAGCTCGATACGGACGAGTAACTGGATCTCGTCGCGGGTGAGGGTTCCACTGTCGATCGCCCAGGTGAGGATGGTCACCAGGTCGCGGAACGGATCTTCGTCCTGGTGGCCGGGGGAGAGGTGCTCGAGGATTTCGTCCTCCACGGTGAGCTCAGTATCGACGTGGCTGCCGAACTCCTCGGAGAGCCGCTTGACGCACTCCCAGCGGATGTTGCCGGCGACTGAGTGGGTGCGCTCGATCGGGTAGGTGTGAATGACCTCCCAGAGCGTGCCAATGGTGGTCGCGGTGGCGTCGGTGGGGGAGTGGCGGAAGATCGCCCGGGTGCTGGCACTCGTGCGAGCGAGACGGAACGCGAGGGCAAGGAAGGACTTGAGGATCACCTTCCCGGCGATCTCGTCGCCGGCGTGATTGAGCTCGAGGAGGGTGAGCAGCACGCGGTCGCGATCCTCGGCCGGTTGGGGTCGGCGGATGAGGTTGATCGCCTCGTCGCAGGTGAGCTCGCCGAGCGCGCCGAACAGGTGCGCTGTGTTGGCGAGGGTGGTGTTCCACTCGTCAAGCAGTGCTCGTTCGAGGGTGGTGGCAGTTGGTGCTGAGACGCGCATGAAATGGCCCTTCGTCGCTCGTCGGTTGACGAGGGGCCACGTTCCTCAGCGACTCATGGTCAGCGTCTGGATAACTCCGAAGGGCCAACAGAACCCGGTGCGAGCGTGATGCGATCACGGCTCGGTTCGGGTGTGGAAAAAACCTGATCAGCGGGCGGATATTGCGGGTGCGATATCCGCGCAATATTTCTGCAAGAAATCTCGGTTTCCTTGTGTCCGCGAAGGTGCGGAAACCCGGCCTATATGACGTAGAACCCCCGCTGGATGCGGGCACGACCTATGGGACGGAAGGACCGACAGTGAGCGACAACACCCTCGATGACGCGAGTTGGGAAGGCTTCAAGCCGGACGCCGCGCGGGCGATTCGCGCGACGCAGGGATTCGAGACTGCCGCTGCGGATCTCCTCGATCGTCCCTTCGATCCGGCGACCCAAGGGGGAGTGCTCGCGGCGGTCAAAGAGCTTGCCGAAGCAACGCCGGCTGCAATGCGCGTGGCGCAGATGCAGCTGGGGGGTGTTGCCTGATGGGTCTGTTCGGGAAGTCGAAGAAGGCAGCAGCTGAGGCTGCGCCAACGTCGGAGACGGCGCAGGGGAGCGGGTGGACGGCCGGTCGGGGGTTCGGTCAGAAAGCCGTGACGGGTGCCTTGCTCGCCGCTGTGGTGTGCGGGCCTGTGGGGTTGGCGCTGGGGTTCATGAACGGGCAGGCTCGTCCGGCGGTCGCGCAGGTGCAGGTGGCCGAGGGTGTCACCACTAAGCAGCAGTCGGCGGGGGAGTACGGCGCCGCATTCGTCGCGGCATGGCTGAGTGCGACGAGGGATGCGCCGGGGAATCTGACGGACTACATCGACAAGTCCGCGGTCGGTCAGCTGTCCCCTGACCCGTGGGTGTACCGGGATCTGAACGTCGTTTCTGTGGAGCCTGTGGAGGACTCCACTCTGGTGAGCGTCGTCGCCGCGGCGAACATCGAAGAGTTCGACATGGACAGCGAATCGGGGGCGATGATCTGGCCTCGCCGATACTTCGCGGTGACGGTGAACGTGACCGATGCGGGGATGGCCGTGGTGGGTCTCCCTGCTCCGATTGCCGCGCCGGTTCGCGAGACGACCCCGGTGAAGCTGCCGTACAAGGAGCAAGTCGAGCCGACGTCGGCCGCGCGCGTCACGGTGGAAGCGTTCCTCGGCGCGTATCTTGCGGGGTCGGGGGAGATCGACCGCTATCTGACGCCCGGTGTGGAGATCTCCGCGATCACCCCGGCTCCGTACATGAACCTCATCGTCCGCGATGTCAGCAGTGACGTCGAGGCATCCGATACGCCGTCAACCGGCGCTGTGCTGCATGTTCTGGCTGTGCTCGAGGTAACGAGCGCGTCCGGTCAGCAGCTCACCACGACCTACACCCTCACGCTGACCGCGCGTGACGGGCGTTGGGAGACGACCTCGGTCGATCTCACTCCATTGGAAAGCGCTGCCGTTGGCAGTGCGGACCCGACACCCACACCGTCCCGGTAGCACCTGGACAACGAAAGGAAACAGCATGTTCACTGCCACTTCGATCGAGATCTTCGCCTCGATCTCCGACAGGGCTAACGCTCTGATCGTCGACTGGACCGCCGTGATCAAGGGCTTTGCTCTTCTCGCAGCGATCGTCTTCGTCGTCATCGTCGCCATCACCACCAAGCTCGCCTGGGGCAGGGTGATCGTCTCGCTGCTCGTCGGCGGCGTCGTCGTCTGGGGCGTCACCATGAACGGTCTCGGCTGGTTCGCCGATGGCGTCGACAGCGAGCTCAACTCTGCGCCGGCGCCCGGCACGACCCTGACGGCCAGTTTCGATGCGGCGTCGGAGACGTGGGTCGTCGCGGACGATCTCGATCTGGCTGCCTGATCACCCATGGCCAAGGAAGAGATCGCCGGCTTCTACACAAGGTCGCGCAAGTTCCCCAAGATGATCGGTCGCATGACCGACGGAACCCGCATCTGGGGTGGGCCGTACACGCTCACTCAGGTCGGGATCGGCGGCGTCGTGCTGCTCATCTTGCTGATCACGCGCACCTACCTGTGGTCGACGGGGTTCGTTCTCTTCG
>Ga0137301_10018_pt1 | contig 10802 bp, 7 predicted proteins | sample RamsorwD2O_NANAH_FD_97189 | JGI IMG/M metagenome (GOLD analysis project Ga0137301, IMG submission 97189) | Mouse cecal microbial communities from Vienna, Austria - N-Acetylneuraminic acid amended with D2O_NANAH | ecosystem: Host-associated > Mammals > Digestive system > Large intestine > Cecum...
AAGAAAATAAGGGTACACAGATCTTCTCTGGAAAAAAGAATACTGTTACCGATCTGAAACAAATCCCACAGCTGCAGACAAATAACTATCGTCAGGCGACTTCGCAGACTCCAGGTCTTTTGATTTCTGAAATTCCTAACGAAGCTCTTGCGGCCATCACTTATCGTGGTCTAGGCGATCCACATGAATCATATAACGTTCTATTGCTTCAGGATGGTCTACCTGTTGCTGCCGATATGTATGGATATCCGGCACACTATTTCTCACCGGCCCTTCCGATGATGGATAGTGTTCAATTTATTCGTGGTGGTGCTGGTCTTCTTTATGGGCCACAGCCTGGTGGAGTTTTGAACTATATGTCCCATCCTCTGACAAAAGGTCAGAAGACTTCTGGTAAAGTTGGACTGACTTACGGATCTTATAATTTATTCGCAAGTAACAACGCCGTTTATGGTTCGAGCGGTGATCATTCTTACGGCATTGAATATTACCGCCGTCAGGGTGATGGTCCTCAGAGAATCAATTCAAATTTTGAAGCTGATTATGTTCAGATTCGTGATCACATCTTCAAAGGTAAGAATACTTATAAGATTTCATTTAATGGTTATAACTCTGATCATGGTGAATCTGGTGGATTTGCAAAAAATCCCGGGACGAATGCCAACGTATTTGGTGATGATTTAGGTAAAGCTTCAAAGAGACACGATCGTCTGAAAGTATCTCGTGCTCAGCTTGCTCTTGGAGTTGAACATAGAATTGACGATAGCTCTTTGGTTGAAGCAGCTATCTGGGGTACTGCTTATGATCGTTATTCAAAGAGACAAACAAGAGGCACGGCACCTGAGTTCGGTGGAATTTATAACGGAACAACAAATGCAATCACTGATCAGAAATACTACGGTTACAATGGTCAGGTTCGTTATCTGAAAAACTATAATGCTTTCAACAACGAACATACATTTTCAGGTGGATTTTTAACTTATAATCTTATTTCACCTATTGTTACGGAAACTGGCGCCAGACCAGATGCTAACCACGGTTCAGTTCAAACCAGATCAGAGCGTGAGACAAATACCAATTCTTTTTTTGCTGAAAACCGTTTCTCATTCGGTAAGTTAATGATTACTCCCGGGGTTCGAGTAGAAAATATCAAGCAAGCAATTGAAGAGAAGAAAGCAAACAAGCGTGAAAAAGATAGAACTGAGAACGTTCCGCTTTTTGGTCTTGGACTTTCATATCATTTAACCGATGAGTCTCAACTATATGCCAATGCTTCAGAAGCGTACAAGCCGCTTACTTGGTCTGAAACAATTCCTACTAATGCTACTCAAACTGTTGCAGGAGATATTGAGGAAGCAAAAACACTTTCAGCAGAAATCGGTTATCGCGGCCAGACAGATCTTCTTAACTGGGATGTTTCTGCTTTTCACATTCGTTATGAAAACAGAGTTGGTACGGTAGGAAGCGTAATTCAGAACGTAGGCGCAGGCACACACCGCGGATTTGACGTTGCTACCGAATTGAAGCTTTCAAATATCTTCAAAAACTTGAAGCCTATGGGTGATTTCAATCTATACGCGAACACGGAAATTCTTGATGCGAAATTCACTCGAGGTCCTCAGAAAGATAAAACTCCTCAGTATGCACCAAAATCAATTACTCGTACCGGTGTTATATATAATAAAGAAGATAAACTTAAAGTTGCTTTAATGGGTGTTTTCGTAGGAAGTCACTTTGGTAATGACAGCAATGCTGATCAATTCGAAGTACCTTCATATACCGTTTTTGATTTAACTGCAGACTACGCTCTAACCGATCGCTGGATGCTTTCTGGTGGTGTAAACAATCTGCTTGATAAGGAATATTATTCTCGAGTCCGAAATGACGGAGTCATCTGGGCCCTCGACAGAAACTTCTACGCAGGCGCCACTTACAAATTCTAAATCACAAAGGGGAGCTTAAAGCTCCCCTTCTTATTTTTACTGAATAAAATCGTCGTCGTTATCCATATCAAAATCACTACCGCCGGAAGCATCGTGATATTCTTCATTGTCGGTGTTGGCCTCATCGAATGAATAAGTATCATCCTGTAGTGATGCATCTTCTGTTTCGCGAACTTGTTGCTCAGCTGGCGAACCCATCAGATTTTCACTGTAAACTTCTCCCGCATTTTCATCGTCATCGGAAGTCACACCCTTGGAGAGCTTTTGCTGTCCCTGAGTGCCGCCGTCCTGAATAGCGCGGCTTAGATTAGCGTCGGACTTAGACTGATCGTTAAAAGTGGTGTTTTCCTGATTAGCTTCGTTGTTTTGATTTTCCATAATCTCTCTCCCTGAATGGATAAATTCCACACGCTTGTAGAGAGCATGATCGATGCCAACTGAGAAATATCAAATTTTGTGCGGTTACGATGCTTATAAAAGAGTGAGTGAGGTATTGTACCTCACTCGTATTTCTTACCAAGCTCTTCGATTATATATCCGATTGCATAAGGTACTGATGAATCTCGACTGACGGAGTACGAAGAAGCATGATCAAAGCCGAGTTTATGTATCCATTCATGAAACACATTACCGGCCACCTCTGCAGGTGTATAAGGATCAAAGAATTTTGTATTCATATAGATTCTTAGTACATCAGGGTATGTGTAACCTACTGTACTTCTCCATGAGTAATAGAGTTCCAGCTCGAGATCCATTTCATTATCAACTTCGGGTTTTAATTCTTCACGGCCATCAAGCAGCATCTGATAAATTTGAGCATTGGTTTTGCCGCCATTATCTACAAATTGCTTTTTACCCTGATAGGTAAAATTCAAAACTCTATTTCGGAATTCTTCTGTCGCGACAACCTTCTTGATAATTTCAAAGGCCTTCTCAACTTTTTCTTCATCTGAACGTTCGAATTCAAAAAGTTTCGCATTGATATTGAAAGTTAGCGCTTCATTAGGAACATCTCCAGGGACAGGATCTGGTTCAGGATCTGTTCCCGGATCGGGTGTAGGTTCAGGTACAGGGCAAGCCGCTTGTGCTTCAGACGACCCTACTTCCTGTTTCTGACAATCATTTTTATTACAGCTTGTGAAAAGGATAAAAAGAACTGATAGAAACAGAAGCTTCGCCATTGATACCTTCCTTGGTTAGACAAAGAGGGACCGATCCTTCCTGGATCACCCTTCATTGATCATTCAATGCAAGTCTTCATACCAGTATGCCCCTATATGTAGGCCTGCATCAAGTCGGCAAAAATGTATGGCTTTTGTGATAGGACCAGAGAGCGCTTCGCGTTATTACGTGTTCACATTGGCACCATTTAGTGTCAATGTGAACTATGCTTTATAAGCTTCGACGAGGCTTAATTAGGATGTTTCCGAAGAAGAGACCAACTACTAAGGCCATCGCAAGAGTGACCATCGTAAAAGCGGTATCAAGCCCTCCCACAACGTCACGTTCGAAGAGTGAGCTCATACCTCTGTATCCAACTGATCCGGGAACCAGAAGAATAATTCCAGGCCACTGAAAGATTGAAGAAGGCTTATCTTTGAGACGGGCAAAAATATTACTCATGGCACCTACGCACGCTCCTCCAAAGAACATACCTAGTTCAGTTCCAAGATAATGAGATCCAAGTTTTGAACAAAGATATCCGTAGATTCCCGCAATGGTTACCCACTTCCAGTCAGATCTGTTGGCCTTGAAGTTAAGCACTGACATAAATGCAGTGATCGGAAGTGTGAGGAATATAACCCAGAGAGGGATTCTTCCAAAATCAACCACCATCGAATCGAAATGAAACCAGCTTGCAATCTGCCTTCCGATGAAGACTCCGAAAGTGAGCTTCAGAAGAATCATAATCCCGCCAACAAGGCGTGCGGTTCCGGAAACCAGGTTATTTGTGGCTATTTCAGCTATAGCAATTGTGATGAACAGCCCGGGCATGAAAATGATTAGACTTGAAATAATAATTACACCGACATTAAGACCGGGAAAAAGTTTTAAAAGAAGATAAGTTGCGAGTGAGGCCACAACAGCGACAATAGCTTCGAATAATTGCGCTACTAATCCGATAGGTTTAATGAGTGACATAAGACCCATCAGGATACCTACGCACATTGCTGCGACAAGATCGCCCCATGTACCACCGAACAGAACCATAAAGCCTGTCGTTGAAAAAAGAAAGTTCGCCATATGAACTCTTTTTCCATAGGGATCCGATGAACTGAGGATGTCATCAAGCTTCTGATAACCCTCTTCATAGGAAATCTCATTTCGGATGACTTCTCTTGCTACAAGATCAAGATTCGAAAGTTTACCGAGGTTAACTCCCATTGGTTCAACACGCTCAATCTTAGTTATTTCCTCTTCATCGTTACTGAAACTTGAAAGAATGGCCGTTGGTTGAGAGATGAATGTTCCCTTGATACCAATGAGCTGACACATGTCCTGCATGGTAGCTTCCAGGGTATGGGCCGGCGATCCCGCTGCGTGAAGGGCCTTACCAAAACGAAGAATGAATTTAACCTGTCTTCTGAAACGTGTATTTTCCATTACCAGGTCTTTTTAAGATCATCCGAAATTTGCATTAATGTCATTTGCGATAAATCTTTATAAGTTTTAAACACAGGTGAGATAATTTCATGCTCGATAGTTTCAAAATTCTTCTTATCATCGGTGACGGTTATGGCACCTGGTACTTTAATTTGCGATTCATAACTTCGGTAACATAAGGTCACGCCTGGTTTCTCTTTGTTCCCGATTTTTTCAAGGCGTTCATGATATTGGCCAAGAGGAACAAGTGTTGATGCTTTGATTTTTACAGTAATTTCTTCAGGTATGACTTCTCCTGAATGCTTGTCAGTATGAGCGGCAGTCCAATACGCTTCACTCATCACGATAATAGCAGCATCAAGCTTCAGATCTTTCGCAACATCATTAAGGAAGTGCTTGTTATGCTCAGACCATTTAGGGCCACCCATTAAATCGTAAGCAGGAACAAGAACAAACGACATATCTCTCATGCCACGGGGATTAAGGACTGTTGTAGTTGTTGTTTTCTTGCCAGACTCCAGATAGAAAATATCATCAGGGGCCAGTGAAGAGCGCTTTGAATTCACAAAATCATTCTCTGCCATTCCATATTGGTGAAAGGCGGGGCTTTTCTTGATTCGAGAAGTAGGAACATAATCAAGTTCACCCGCAAGGAGAGGAACAGATTGCTCCCAGATGCGCAGAAAACTTTCAGTCATGAGTTGTTTACCGGCCTCAGTCACGTAAACCTGATTCTTTCCAGCGAGGCCATCTCTTGTAGACTGCACCTGGGATTCGAAAACAATAATCCCAATTCGTTTCAAAGGTTTTTGATCTTTTCTGAATAAATCCTGAAGCTTTGCCTCTCTGGGATCTCTTTTAGAAGTTGCAACAACCTTACCTGATAGTTCTTTGAGCTCGGTTGATTCATATGATTTCTGCACGTCATAGAAATAAGCGTGCTCACCGCCGGTTTTTACTGTTCCCATCGAGCAGGAAGAAAGAATTAGGATACCGGCGAGGATACGTAGCATAGATGAGTTCCCTGAGTGATAGTCAAAATCTCATTCCATTCTACCTTCTCTCCACTTGATAATTCCACTTGAAAGACCGGTGAGATGATGATTTTGCGGATGAATCCTGAATATCCGGACTTGTGGGTCTTAATCATCACTTCTCCCAGACGACGGATTTCGAGCGCTGTCCTGAGATCATGCGGTATATCTCTATCAGTCATCAGTTTTTTGACACAATTCCAAAATATGGTTCGTGGAGGAGTTTTTAACTCAAACCTGTCATCGGAAGTCCATTCCATGCCATAAGTCTCGCCCACCCAGTCTTCGTGGCCATCATTGATAACGATGAACTTTTCTTTAAAGGAATATTCAAATGGCAAAAGTGAAGAATCTCTTTCAACAGGACTTCTTTCATAAATGCGGGCCATAGGATAATGACGTTCAGATTCAAGTTCCACTTCATCAATTAATCGTATCCAGTTCTCAAGCTCAATTCTTTGGATTAAGTCACCGTGAGATTCGATGATAATTAATCTGAAGACAGATTTTCTCTTATAGAGCTCACACATAATTCTGTCGAGCACAGGGCCCGTAGGAAAATAAAGAAGATATGTGTCCCCTTCAGGTAAATCACAGGTAAGAAGATCTTTATTCAACATACTTACATTCAAAATATTATATTCTTCCTTGAAGCGATGACCTGCTCCAAGTCTTGCAGATTCAAACTCAATTCCAACTGCTTTTCTGTCAGGAAAAAGAGAACCATAAAGAAGAACGGACTTTCCTGTTCCACATCCAAGATCTACGAAGGTTCCACTGACATTGGTATTCTCAAAGATAGCTAAAAGATCTTTGGTAGAAGTATAAAGGGCCTCAGGAAGAAGCCCCTTGTAAGAACCTTCACGATGCTGGACATGCTCTTCCAGCTCATGAAGAAGATTATCAAAATGTTGCCAGTTGGGAGGCAAGGAAAATTTCATAGTTTTGATCTTTTTCAAATCCATCCAGGATATAGCTGCCTCTGACACCGATACTAAAAGGTATGAAGATCCGAACGAAATTCATTTCAAAAATGGCTTCCCACCCGGTCGAAGCGGCCCGGTAATTTATATTTCTTAAACGACCATTCAACTCATCATAAAAGAGATTAAGTGCAATTCTTCTGAAATATAAATATCGGGAAAGGTTCCAGTCAGGATAAAAAAGCGGCATCACATAGTTCGCTGAATACTTTCTCAACTCCTCCAGAAAGAAACTTCGAGTCCCTCTGGGATAAAATACAAACGAGGAGTACTGGTAAAAATCGTCATTTTGTCTCTCGTAAGCAAGTTCATGATAGAAAGAATGATGATACCACACTCCGGGTAGATATAATCTTGCATTTGCTGTTTTAAGAGATCCTCTTTGATCATCACCCGTAATGTCTTTTCCTTCTTCTGCTCTACCATAAATTGAAAAACCGAGTGATGGATTAAGATCCCGATAGGCCATCCTTGAGAGAATAGAGTATGCCATTTCAAGACCGGGAGAAAAGAGAGCGCCATCACGAATTTCGTCACGTTCTCTGGAAACTTTATTCGTTACTTTTATCAGGCGTGAGAATGCGCGAGTCGAGAAAGCATGAGTAAACCTTCCCTGTATGTAGCGCCACGGGATCTGAACACCTGCTTCAACAGTTCCTTCTTCCCATTTGTTTTCAAGTGTTTCATTGTTGACCCTGATATCCTGTCTACGGTTACCATAACCGGCCCTCAAATCAAAAACAGGATAAAGATGAGTCCAGGTGGCCGAAACAAAACCTTCAGTTGTCTGTTCATTCAGATTGTATTGGGCACCGGCCGCCAGAGTGAATTTATTTAAAATGTCCCTGCTGTATCCGATGACAGTTACAGTATTTGATAAAGGTGGTGCGAGGAGAAGCCAGCTGTGGAGATTAATTGAATTTTTGAACTGAGAATATTTCTTTGATTTTAAGTTTTCGGTTTTTACAACTTCGCTTTCGAGCGCACTGAAATCTTCACTTTGGGCGAACTTCTCATAAATGGGATAGAAACTATCCTGAGACTTTTGTTCAACACTCCAATCGAGAGTCTTTTCAACGACATTCATCCCATCAACTGTATAATCGTTGTAAATCAGTTTTCCGTTCCTAAGCTCGGGTGAATAAGCACCAAATAAGGCACTTGTAATCTGTCTCTTGCCCGATTTTTCAAGCAGATAAATATTATCAATTCCTGATTCAGGGCTTTCATAGAGAATATTCCCTTCTTCTACAGTTACCGAACCAATGTTATTGACAGACTTCTCAATGAGAATTTCTTCAGCTCTTGTATTAAGATTAAGCTTAACCATGGACTTTAAATCATTGTGATCTTTTGTCACAATTATAAGTTCATAATCACTGAGCCAATCGATTGAAGTAATGACTTCCTCTTTAGGATGAGGGATTCTTAAAACTTCTTTTCCTTTATGGTTAAGGACTACGATGAATTGCCCCTGATTCTCATCCCATTCTATGAAAACCAACTTCTCACCATTATGATCAAGGGCAGGAATCCGGGCCTTGGTTTTACGTTTATCAAGAGTAATTCTACCCTCTTTGACATCGTAAACACGGAGTCTCGCAAAGTCTCTGTAACCCCATCTTGGATCTAATTCATACTCAGTGAAAGCAAGCTTGTTGTTGCGCAGTTTAATTGAATAATCGTTCTGGAGATTTGCCGGATAGAAAAGTATTTTCTCACTTTTACCGTCAAGAAGCACAAACTGGTCAATAAATGAGAGACCTTTTTTAAGCGCAACAATCTTTCCGTCATTCGTTGTTTGTGGGAAATAATAATTTGTCCAACCAAAGCGTCCGGCCCCGGACTTTACTTCATAAGGCGTCGGGTTGAGCTTATCTGCTCTCTGCTTCCATTCTGTGATAAGAGTTTTCATCACATCTCTGTAAAAGGAATCAAAGTTTTTTTGAGTCAGATGCTCGGTGGAATTGTAAAAGCTTAATGGATTGTAACTGGTTTCCGCAGAATGATTAGCAAGCTTCGAAAGAAAAAGATCTCCATATTCGTTTCTTAACCATGACGTGTAAAAGTAACCATAGACATAATGGTTAGGGACATAATCTTCGTATGATCCAAGATGTGCCTTATCATAGTCCCATTTCTTACCGGACAATAAAAGAGTTCTGAGATCTCTATCAAAAACCGGTAAGCGTCCTCTTCCGCCTTTTGTAAGAGCAGTTTCTACTCCGACAGCATCTCCTTCAAGATACCACGGCGGAACTGTAAGCCCAAGCCCCAGCGCCTGCCCCGCCTCACCCAGAACAATTTCAAGAAATTTATTGAAACCTCTGCGGGTTTTCTGAAACTGAACCACATGCCTGAACTCATGAATAGAAAGAGTTTTAAGCCACTCAGTATTTGTAAGCTCTGGATCTACAGAAGGAGTTACGTACCATTCAGATCTTCTTGGAGCGAGAGTCACAAAACCATTTGATTGCACTGACTGATTCTGAAGGATGAGTTGAATTCTTTGAGGCTTAACTTCAAGTGATCGAGTCACATAAGGGTAGGCCTTCTCAAGAATATGGGCAACTCTCTGTGCTTCGGATTCTATCTCCTCAGGAAAGATAATATCAAAATGCTTGGTGGTAATATGCTTCCACTCAATATCAGGTGGATTCTGTTCAAAGCTTATTCCGATATCCGGAGCTTCAATAACATTGGCCTTCAAACCAAACGATATAATCAACAATAGAAAAATTAATCTCATTTCGAAGATCCCTTACCAGCTATAATCAATTCATCCCATAGTTTGGAGGCAATTACCCCAAGCTGATTCCTTTTATGTCTAATAAGATTAATATCAAGTTCACGGGGATGAATATCTTCAAAATCAAGAATCACCAGTTTTTTTTCGGTAAGCTCTCTTGCAATCGTGTGCTCGGGTAAATGCCCCCACCCAAGACCAGCTAGAATAATATCTCTCTTAAAATTACTGTCATTAATCCGCCATTTCTTACCTGTATCAAGGAGACCAAAGCTTGCCCCCTTGGCTCCATTTTTATCACCGACGACGATTTGCTCAATCTCTGTCAGATCACTTTGTCTTTTTACTTTTTTCTCTTTCATCAGTTCCCGGCTCATGACAGGAATCATTTTAACTGTGGTGATAGGAACAATTTCGAGGGCGCTTTTATCAGAGACAAAATGAGTAATGCCAATCTGAGCTTCCTTACTGAGAACTCTTCTTTCTGACTCACTTAGAATATCAAAACCAAGATTTAGTTTTGTATTCGGGTATCGCTCACCGAAGCTTTTAAATAGATGAAGAAGTTTTGGAAGTGGTGAAATACCGTCAACAGCAATGAGAATTTCAGGCTCTTCCTGCTTTCGAAAACTTTTTGATAATCCTTCAAGCTCTCCCATTCCTTGAAGTACCTTAAACGATCTTTCATAAAAGGCCTTACCATGAGAAGTTAACTCAGGGCGATAGCCACTTCTGTCAAAGAGACTTACTTCCATCTCTTCTTCTAATTTCTTCATGGCCAAACTTATAGCAGGCTGAGTTTTATGCAACTCTGCAGCAGCTGCTTTGAAGCTGCCACTCTGAACAATCTTATGAAAAACAAGGACTTGGTCGAAGGTCATGGGGTATAACTTTTTTTTATATAGTTTATGAAAAAAACTGTCTTTTTTTTTATCAAAACTTCCCTCATGATGGAAGCACAAATCATTCTTAACACTGAAGGAGTACAAGATGAAAACTTTGCTAGCTGCTGTCTTCGCTATCACATCAATGGGTGCCATGGCACAAAACAAACCTGCTACGGCAACTTATAACGTTGATCCTGAAGCAACAAAAATCACTTACGTTGGTAAGAAAGTTACTGGTCAGCACACTGGTAACGTAAAAGTTAAAACTGGTAAGCTTGTCTTCACTGGTGAAGAACTTACTGGTGGTGAAATCATCGTCGACATGAATACACTTACCAGCACAGATATTACTGATCCGGACACAAATGCTAAGTATGTTGGTCACATGAAATCTCCGGATTTCTTCAACGTTGAGAAATACCCTGAAGCAAAACTTACTGTTAAGAAAACAAAATATGATCAGAAGAAAGGTCTTGAAGTTATCGGCGACCTGACTATGGTTGGCCAGACTAAGCCAGTTGAGTTCATTGTTACTGACTGGAAAAAAACTGATTCTGTTGTAACTGGTAAGTCTTTTGTTAAAGTTAACCGTACTAAATGGGGTC
>Ga0137301_10019_pt1 | contig 10773 bp, 10 predicted proteins | sample RamsorwD2O_NANAH_FD_97189 | JGI IMG/M metagenome (GOLD analysis project Ga0137301, IMG submission 97189) | Mouse cecal microbial communities from Vienna, Austria - N-Acetylneuraminic acid amended with D2O_NANAH | ecosystem: Host-associated > Mammals > Digestive system > Large intestine > Cecum...
CTCAAGTCCGTTTAAACGGACTAATAGACAAGCCACTCAATCCGAATATAACCTTTGAGCTAGGGAATTTATTCCTTGGCGGATGTGGTACAAAATGTGATTAATAGGTAACAGATAAAAAATAACGGACAAATTACGTTACACTCTATGCAGATAGCAGGTTTCAACTTCGTAAATATCGAAGGGGAGGAGGGTAGTTGCAAGCTGTATCAACTAAATTATGCCTGTAGTACTTTTAATACCTCTAAATAACGCTGTTGAATATCTTGTTTATCTAACTCCTCCGACACTGCTTCATAACTACCGCGTTCAATCATTTGTGCTTGACGTAACAGCGCCGCATGGTACTCTTTGTTATGCGTATGGGTAGCAATTGTCGCTAGTGCTTCTAATAACCGAATCGTTACCCCAACACTGGATTGTCCGTACTGACGAATTTGGTTAAACGCAGCATCAACCATGTCAGGAAATGTTACTGTTTGCGCAATTACGCGCAGTTGCTTGTGATCATAACGGTAGGGAGAGGGAATTTCTCTTTGGGCTAAGTGACACAGTGATGCACTGAGTTGATCAATACAGATAATTGCGGTAAAAGGATCGTTAATTCCTGGTGAAAGCGCCCGTACAGCAATTTCAACTAACTGATTAATCGGAAACTCTAAATCCTGCACCTCTGTACGTTGTTTACCGAAAACAAATGCTTCATTTAGCTTCGTAATAAGTTTTTTGTTGGCTTGCTGCTTCGGAAAAACTTGTGCTAAAGCACTTCCTTTAACGATAAAATCTCCTGGGCGGAAATTAAGACGCACAAGCAAGTCATATTCTTGGGCAATTTTCATTAATTCTTGGTCGTCAACTCCTTGAATATAACCTTCGTCCGTAGCCTTGACTGAAGTTGCATCGTCAAAATTAGGAGGAATATCTTTAGCAATTTCGTGTTCGTTTTTTTTGCCCTGTCCAATTCTTTGCGGAAACAGCCGCTGCATTGTTTCATCTATATCATTACCAACTTGAGCAATTACGTGTTGTGCTTGAATTGATCTTGCTGAATGATCGATAAAGTAAATTAGGACTGCAATGCTTGCGATCGCAAGTCCTACACTAAATGTAACTGATAACTGCGGCACAAACTCCTCATCTTCTTGTCCATTAATTGTACGTAGTACTAGTAAGCAGTAAACGAAAGTTGCAATGAATGTTCCCAAAACAATTTGATTACCTCGATCACGAATGAAACTACGTATCAATCGTGGTCCAAATTGCCCAGAAGCGAGTTGTAATGCCACAATCACAATCGAAAAAGCAGTAGTTGCTACTGTAACCATTGAGCCAGCAATACTAGAAAGTATTGCTCTTGCACCGTCTGGTCCACGAGTATAAGTAAAGATCACCTTTCCTACCAATTCAGCTTCTTGGTGATCGGCATAAATTGTGACAATTGCTAAAGCGATCGCACTTAATACCATCAGTGTTGGTATAAACCAAAAACTTGTATTCAGCGAGTCCCAAAGTTTAGTGGGTTGTATTTTCATTGTCGATCTCTACCTTATCCAATTTCCTTTGCTTATTTAAGCGTCGAACAATTTATTATCTCATTTTCTGCAATTAAATTGATTTTAAAAGTTTATGAACTAACTTTTTCAGCTGTTATATTTTATTATTTAATATTTAAAACTTTTAACATATGACTAAGTATCCTAGGTTAAACTTTATTAATAAATTTTAACTTAATAATTGCAATAATTTTAGTTTAAAATAGAATTTACGTCAAGAAATAAAAATACTATTTAGTTAAAATATGGCAAGATAAATTGTTGCTTGTTCAGGAGGAAATACGTGGAAATCTTTGGGATCAGATTAGTTGGTGTCAACTCAGAAAATGGACAAAAAGTACTACTGACGATAATATTTATTTTCATAATTTTGCTATTGCGACGTGGGGCTAATATTCTTGTTTTTAGGTTTCTCCGGGGAAATCGTTATGAACGTGTGCGATTTTGGACACGTCAAGCAATTAACTTGGTGACAGCAGTGGTGCTGCTGTTAAGCTTAATCTCAATTTGGTTTGACGATCCAAGTCGTTTAGCTACAGCGATTGGGTTGGTAACAGCAGGTTTAGCTTTTGCACTCCAAAAGGTAATTACAGCCTTAGCTGGTTACTTTGTGATTCTACGTGGGAAAAACTTTAATGTGGGCGATCGCATCACCATGGGTGGAGTAAGAGGTGACGTCATTGCCCTTGATTTTATTCAAACTACCATTATGGAAATGGGACAACCGCCCTCAGTGCAAAATGCCGATCCTGCAATGTGGGTTAAAAGCCGTCAATTTACCGGGCGTATTGTGACAGTAAGCAACGCCAAGATTTTTGACGAACCAGTTTACAATTACACTCGCGATTTTCCTTATTTATGGGAAGAAATAACCATTCCTATTACTTACTCAGCCAAGCGGGAAGTTGCTGAACAAATTTTACTAGAATGTGCTGAGCGCCACACTATAAAAATTAGCGAAATGAGCCAAGAAGCTTTGCAGCAAATGCAAAAACGTTACTTCATTCAAATGTCTGATCTAACTCCAAAAGTATATTATCGCATTACAGATAACTGGCTAGAGTTAACAGTGCGCTTTGTAGTAAAAGATCATAGTATTCGGGACTTGAAGGATGCTGTAAATCGCGATATCCTCAAATCATTTGATCAAGCAGAAATTGGAATTGCTTCTGCTACATTTGACATTGTAGGCTTTCCTGCATTAAGACTTCAAAACGACATTCAGCTAAAACCAACAAAAGAATAAAAGTAAGATACTTGCAGTTTTATTTACTCAAAAGCTACCCTATAATGAACTTTTTCTATTTCTCATAATGCATTTTTCTCTACAAAAAGCCGCCTTACAGGCGTTTATATGCCTGTGTGGTAGCCTGCGGCAAGTCGCAGCAACATCGCTTCTTATCTACCAGATTAATTCTATTGAGTTAAGCCTTGATTAAAACTGTAAAGAGAGTATTTTGTCAAATCCCATTCGCAAGTTGTTTAAAGCTTTTAATATCCGAAAAGTCCCGGATTAGCATTTGCAGCAAATGTACATAGATTTATTAGCAGAATCCACCCCGGAGTTAACTTATTTTGTATTAATTATTGGTTCTTGTATAATTGCTACATTAGGGTTACTTTCTAATAGTGCTGCTGTAATTATTGGCGCAATGCTCATTGCACCATTAATGTCACCCATCAGGGGTCTAGCATTTGGGGCTTTAGAGGGTAATGTCATATTGTTACGCAAAAGTCTAATCGCAATATTAGCAGGAACATTAATTGCAATTTCTATCGCTTGGTTTCTGGGTTATTTAGTAGCATTACCAGAATTTGGCTCTGAAGTTATAGCGCGTTCTCAACCAAATTTATTAGATTTAGGAATTGCAATTGCTGCTGGCTCAATTAGTGGCTTTGCTAAAGTTGAACCGAAAATATCTCCTACTGTAGCAGGAACTGCGATCGCTGTAGCACTAATGCCCCCAGTTTGTGTTATCGGTTTAGGACTTTCTCATGCAAATTTGTCCCTTAGTCGCGGTGCTACTGTTTTGTACCTCACAAATTTGTTGGGAATTACCCTTTCGTGTATGCTGGTTTTTTTAATTACAGGCTGTAGTTCTCTTTATCGTGCGCGTAATGCTTTAGGGTTAACTTTTGTTTTTACAGCTATTCTCCTATTACCTTTAGGTGCAAGCTTTGTAGAATTAACACGACAAGCTCAACTCGAAGTCAGTTTAAAACGAGCTTTATTAAATAGAACTATTACCTTTCAACGCTTAGTACTAATTAATAGTGATGTAAACTGGTTAAGCGAACCGCCAGAAGTGCGTTTAAATGTACGTACTAAAGAACCAATAACTCCGAAACAAGTACAATTTTTAGAAGATTTTATTGCTAAAGAAATGGGACAACGTTTCACGCTAGTTTTTGAAGTTGGTAAAGTAGAAGAAGTACGACGCGAGGAATAGTTAATAATTCGTAATTTGTAATTCGTGAACAAATCTGCTATGTGTATATTTTAGATTCTGGGTATATAAATTTTACGAAATAGTCGTTAAAAAAAATATTTGTCGCGTCCTCTTTTTAAATTGATGCCAATTTTGATAAAAGAAGTTCAACGTATTCATTTCTCATTAATTTTAGATTCTGATTTCTGAGTTCCTAATTAGTAATTCCGTTATTTTTATGAGCGAAACCAATCTTCTGACCGAACCAGCGAGCATTGAGCAAAATATTAAACAATTTCTGTTAGTACTATCTGTTTCTTTAAGTGTGGCAACTTTACCACAATTCTTTAGTTGGTTTCGCCAAATTCCGTACACACTGTTATTAGTAATTGTGGGATTAGGCTTGGCGTTTATTGATGTTCGCTTGGTTAATCTTTCACCCCAACTGATATTAATAATTTTTTTACCCCCACTGTTATTTGAAGCTGCTTGGAATATCGAGTGGACTAAGCTAAAACAAGATTTAGTACCAATTAGTCTGTATGCGATTTTTGGCGTAGTTATTTCAGTTGTTGGTGTTGGTTTTGCCCTCAATCAATTTGCTGGAATTTCGCTGGCGATCGCCCTTTTATTTGGTGCGTGTGTTTCTGCAACAGATCCGGTTTCGGTAATTGCTTTATTTCGCGAACTAGGTGTAGAAAAACGCCTGTCAATTATCATGGAAGGCGAAAGTTTATTTAATGATGGAATTGCAGTTGTAGCTTATAGTTTTTTGGTAGGATTTGCGTTAAATACAGACACTTTAGAAATTCAAGGAATTCTGTCACAATTTATAACAGTTGTTGGGATAGGAATTGGATTTGGTTGTTTAGTTGGTTTTGGGATATCTTACCTTACCCAACGCTTTGATTTACCGTTAGTCGAACAATCTTTAACCTTAGTTTCTGCTTATGGAACTTATATCATAACTGAAGATTTGGGCGGTTCTGGTGTAATTGGAGTAGTTATAACCGGTGTCATTTTGGGAAATTTTGGTTCCCGCATTGGAATGCAACCCAGTACAAGATTAGCTGTTACCCAATTTTGGGATTTTCTGTCATTTTTTGTAAATTCTATTGTGTTTTTATTAATTGGCGATCAAATTAGATATGCTGATCTCAAAGCAAATTTAGGATTAATTGCAATTACTATTATTGCTACAATAGTCACGCGGGCGATCGCGATTTATGGTTTAGGTTGGTTAAGTAACATTTTAGTAAAATCAAAAATTAGCTTATCTGATCAAACCGTACTGTGGTGGGGAGGTTTGCGCGGTTCGGTTTCGATTGCATTAGCGTTAAGTGTTCCAGTAATTTTACCGGAACGCACAGCAATTATTGCTACAGTATTTGGTGTAGTTTTATTTACATTGTTAGTTCAAGGGTTGACCACTAAACCCCTATTGCAGAGAATTAAACCCTTAGGCGACCAATTAGTGCGTCAGCAATATTTAGAAGCGATCGCACGTTGGGTAGCATTAAATCGTGTCTTAAATCACCTGACGCAAGCAAATACCCGACCCGAAATTGATCCAGAGTTTTATCGTTATCAAAAAGTTTTGGTAGAAGGGCAACTTAATGATTTGCAACAAGACCTTAACCAGTTACGTAATCAACATCCACAACTGCGAGACTTTGCTGTCGAACAACTCCAAGAAGAATTACTTGCTATCGAAGCAGATACCTATGCTGAATTTTTCCGGGGTGGAAGATTGAGTAATAAAATTTCACCAGTATTGCAAGAAGTTTTTGCCAAAATGAATGAAAATATAGAATAAGCTCGGCATTGTTTACCTTAAATCTTGCAGGGTAAACAAAGTAACCTCAGGTGGACAATTTATCCTAATCGGTACAATACTAAAACCAATGCCTCGATTCACATAAAGGCGATTTCCTGGCTGTCCATAACTTGGATCGATCCAGCCGTCAACATGAACCACATCTTCCTTAACAAAAGTTAACCACGACCATTCTGGTGTAAATGGTATCCGTAATTGTCCGCCGTGGGTGTGTCCTGCCATAGCTAAAGGTGCAGTATTTGCTGGTAATTTCTCAAACGAATTAGGATTATGCATTAATACCAATCTTGGTGCATTTCTGGGAATTTGGGATAATGCGATCGCTGGTTTATCGTTATTTGCCCAATGCGAACCGATACCAACAAGATACAGCAAATTTTGATTTTGGTTGCCGCTTTTGGGTGATGCTAGGGCAACAGTTTCATTTTGTAATATTTGGACTCCCGCTTTTTCCAAAGCCTGATAAACTTGGACCGCTAACTGCGTATTTGGCGGAGCTTGTTTCGAGTCCATTCCATAGTCATGGTTACCAAGTACAGCATAAGTTGGAATTCCCGCTTTTACCAACGGATTAACCAATTCTACTGCCTTGCTAATTTCTGGGTTGGGGTTCTCACCTGCATGATAAGTAAAGTCACCAGCAATTAGCACCACTGCCGGACGTTGTTGAATTAATTGCTCTACAATCCGCTTAATCGTATTAGTATTACTCAACCACATCCCAATTTGCCAATCGGCAATTAAAGCGACTTTTTGCCCCTTCCAAGCAGCAGGAAGATTGGGGATTGCTGCTACTTCTTCTTCTGTATCAATTGTATATGGTTCGAGTAGACCCCAAATTAACAGTAAAGAAATAATACTAACTAAACTTAATAATATGTTTTTAACGAGCTTCATTTCTAAATTGCGCCTCTTAAGTTGTTTTTGCTGACAAAATAATTACAAAGAACGCGCATTTGTAATTGAGGTATTAATTACGAACTACGAATTACGAATTATGTAGCTGCTTTTATTTTTTATACATAGTTCCACTGAAAACGGGAATTGCAATAAATTTTCATAGTGACAGCAACTTGCAGCTTAGGCTACTTGGTTGGTGCTGCGAGAACATTCACACTAACAAGTGGTGTTACCTTAAATCCCTCGTTAAGTAACTCGTTTGAATTGTCTTATTTAGGTGATCGCGAATTACTTCTATCAACGCTGTAACTCTCGGTTGATGCTGGACATAAATTACTGTCAATAGTGTATTCTGGTCAGAAATATTTGGAGGAGGAAAACGTACATTAGCATCTCCAAGTTTTGCCAAGCTACTATGATTTATGATCTGCTGGATTTGGGTATTAGCCAATTGTTCGCGGCTACTACGTTGCAGGTTTGGCGATTGGGAAACTGCCAATTTGATCAGCTTAAAACTGCGCTGATTGTAACTAAAAGCACGCTGGAAAATATAATTTTTTTTTACAGCGTTGATATCGAGCGCCGCCTGCAAACAAACTATCAGCACGAAACATCAGTGAGGCAGATAAATTAATTCCTCCTAATTGCAGCAAAAGCACAAACACGCCATTAACTACCATATCCCATCTACCGATCGCGATCGCCATCCCAATTAATCCCGCAGGCGGTGCCAAACAAGCCGCCACAAGCATCTCAACCGCGATACGATTGATTCACGAGGTTAATAGCCCCCGCAGCGCCTGCAACGAGTAGTAACAGCACAATTTTGCTGGTATCACTGCTCATGATCGCCATAACTTCTTGCTGAAAGACAAAGCTGAGCGTACCCGCCACAACAATCGTCATCACTGTTGCCGTAAAATAACGCAAGTAACTTGCGCTGTTGCGATCGCCGCATTCATTGCCGAACCTGCTTGCTGTAGCCCCGTGGTACTTGAATTAATAGTTGACGCATGACTACTCGTGATAGCTTGTCAAATGATGCGATAAAATGAAATTAAGGACAAATTAAATTTAATTTGTTCGGAAAACTTCTTGGAAGATATCCTTTCGCAGGAAGTGGGTGGCAACCCACTTTTTTATTTGGGAAAATGGCTCATCCCCTCATTCCACAAATCATTGAAATAGCAACACCAGTAGCAGAAGAACTGGGATTAGAATTGGTCGCAGCGGTTTTTCACACCAACCAACGCCCACCAGTTTTGCGCGTGGATATTCGTAACCCACAGCAAGACACTGGTTTGAATGATTGTGAACGCATGAGTCGTGCATTAGAAACTAAGCTCGAACAAACGAGTATCATTCCTGATGCCTATGTACTAGAGGTTTCCAGCCCCGGAATTTCACGGCAATTAAGTAGCGATCGCGAGTTTATCTCTTTTAAAGGGTTTAGTGTGATTGTTAGTAGTTCCCAGCCTTATGAAGGTCAGCAGGAGTGGAAAGGTCAACTGATTCGCCGGGATGAGACAACAGTTTATTTAAACCAAAAAGGTCGTGTAATTCCAATTCCTCGCGCTTTGATCACTAGGGTGCAACTAGATGAGCACCGGTAAAGCAGGAATTAGAGACTAGGGAGTTAAAGATTAGAGACTAGGCAAGGATAAAATGGCTTCGCCTACCGAACGCTATTTTTTGTTAAGTCTTAACTACAACTCTGCCAATTATGCACGCTCCCCAATTGTGATTGAATCTCTAGCCCCTAACTCCTCTGCGCTATCCCCTAATTTTTGATGGAGGTTTTTTATGTCAATGGTTAGTTTGCCTGGACTTAAGGATTTAATTGAAAACATTAGTCGCGAGCGTAATTTACCTCGTGTTGCCGTTCAATCAGCTCTCAAAGAAGCATTGCTCAAAGGGTATGAGCGCTATCGTCGTGCTCAAAGCTTTGATAAAAAGCAGTTTGATGAAGAATATTTTCAAAACTTTGACGTTGAACTTGATGCTGAAGAAGAAGGCTTTCGCGTCCTTGCTACTAAAACCATTGTCGAAGAAGTAAGCAATCCTGATCATCAAATTTCTTTACGAGAAGTTCAGGAAGTGGCAGAAGAAGCCCAACTTGGCAGTGAAGTAGTTTTAGACGTGACGCCAGAGCAAAAAGAATTTGGGCGGATGGCGGCGATGCAGACGAAGCAAGTACTGTCGCAAAAACTGCGTGATCAGCAGCGTCAAATGATTCAAGAAGAGTTCCAAGACTTAGAAGGAACCGTTTTGCAAGCCAGAGTACTACGGTTTGAACGGCAATCGGCGATCATGGCTGTTAGCAGTGGCTTTAATCAGCCGGAGGTAGAAGCAGAATTACCCAAACGCGAACAACTGCCCAACGATAACTATCGTGCCAATGCGACGTTTAAGGTTTATCTAAAAAAAGTTTGCCAAGGGCAGCAACGTGGTCCGCAATTAATAGTATCTAGATCTGATGCTGGGTTGGTGGTTTATCTTTTTGCCAACGAAGTGCCAGAAATTGAAGATGAAGTTGTGCGGATTGTGGCTGTAGCACGCGAGGCTAATCCACCTTCCCGTTATGTTGGTCCTCGGACTAAAATTGCCGTTGACACCCTAGAACGAGATGTAGATCCAGTTGGTGCTTGCATCGGCGCACGGGGATCACGAATTCAAGTTGTAGTTAATGAATTGCGTGGTGAAAAAATTGACGTCATTCGATGGTCACCTGATCCTGCTACTTATATTGCCAACGCCCTTAGCCCAGCCCGTGTGGATGAAGTGCGCTTAATGGACCCAGAATCTCGTCAGACTCACGTATTGGTTGCTGAGGATCAGTTGAGTTTAGCGATTGGCAAAGAAGGTCAAAATGTCCGTTTAGCAGCGCGTTTAACCGGCTGGAAAATTGATATCAAAGACCGAGCAAAGTATGACCAAGCAGCTGAAGATGCTAAGTTTGCAGCAGCAGCAGCTCAATATCAAGCTCAACAAGCTGAATTAGAGGCGGAGGAATTAGAAGAGGAAGATGAATTTGAGCCCCAGATGGAAGTAACAGATGCCTCAGCTTAAAATAATGGTAGAGATTAGGGGTCACATTTTAGAATTCAGAATCCCAGAGACTGAATACAGCATGAGAGTGAGTAAGGAGTGGGGCAGAGCGGTCAACGGTGGTTGAATCGTACTAGGGAGTCGTGACTGTGAGTCGTGAAAACCTCCCGCCTCAAACAAGAGTGCCTAAGCGCCTTAAAAGTACCCAACACCTAAAACTTTTTAGCTCCTAAGATGAAACCTAACTATCGGCGCTGTGTAAGTTGTCGTCGGGTAGCATTAAAACAAGAGTTTTGGCGAATTGTCCGCGTCTACCCATCGGGAGAGGTACAATTAGATCAGTGTATGGGGCGTTCTGCTTATCTTTGTCCTCAAGCCAGTTGTTTACAAGCGGCTCAGAAGAAAAATCGATTAGGGCGATCGCTACGTGCATCAGTACCAGAAGCACTTTACCAAACTTTGTGGCAACGTTTATCTACGTTAAATTGAAATTAACCATACATTGCTAAACCCAGGTTCACCCAAAAAGTTAATTTTTTTTACAATATTTGGAGCAAAAACGGCATTTTGGCACCAAGTTCGCTTAATAACTCGTCAACATATGAAAATTACTGTCAAACTGGGTTAGTGGCAAAATAGAAAAGTGGCAAGTTACTAGGTAACGATTAGTGCTGCGCAGAACACCCGCAAAATATTCTTTTATTAGGTTGATGCAAAATTAAACAAACAGTAACGCACACTATGGCAATCCAGTAGCGCGGATGCGTAACCTAAGAAGCCGTTGTCATCTGATCTTACCTCTAGGAAGTTCTCAAGGTCAGCAACGCGGTAAGCATTAGGGAGCCTTACACAAACCATCGCTTAGTTTAAGGATGCCTTATACATACAAAAACATCTCTCTTTACTTAATTGGAGGCACGGGCAAAAACTTGAACGGCAACCAATAACAAACCAACCAAAGCATGGAGATGCTGTAAACCCAGGCAACCATGCGTTTTCAAATTGT
>Ga0137301_10022_pt1 | contig 10712 bp, 9 predicted proteins | sample RamsorwD2O_NANAH_FD_97189 | JGI IMG/M metagenome (GOLD analysis project Ga0137301, IMG submission 97189) | Mouse cecal microbial communities from Vienna, Austria - N-Acetylneuraminic acid amended with D2O_NANAH | ecosystem: Host-associated > Mammals > Digestive system > Large intestine > Cecum...
TCGCACCATGACGTCCTTCCCGAGCATCCGCACGGACCTGCGCAACGCCGGTGCTGACGTCGTCGACCAGGACGTCGTGGTGGACGGCAACCTGATCACCAGCCGCTCTCCCGATGACCTGCCCGCGTTCTGCGACACGATCGTGGCGAAATTTGCCAGTAATTCGACCCAGGAAGAGGTGATGTGATGAGCGTGACGAAGGGACTGCTGGTCAGGCTGGAGGCCCTGGCCGGCAAGGAAGACGAGGTCCAGGAATTCCTCGGCATCGGGCGAGGACTCGTCGAGGAGGAACCGGCGACCGTCGCGTGGTTCGCGATCCGTCTGGGCCCGTCCTCCTTCGGGATCTTCGACGTGTTCCCCGATGACGCCGGCCGCGACGCGCACCTGTCTGGCGCGGTTGCGACCGCTCTCGGCGAGCAGACCGGCAAACTGTTCAGCGAGCCGACGATCGAGAAGCTGGACGTCCTGGCCTCGAAGCTCCCCGCCTGACACCACAGACCGGGAGTACTGGCCCAGAAAGGAGGGGTCGCTGCGCGCGGTGACTTCGGGCTTACACAGCCCGCTGACGTCGTGGCAGCGGCCCCTTCTCTTGCGGCCTATCGCTAATCACCATCAGATCGAGGAACCGCGATGACAGGAACTGGCGACGGCGTTGCCGCGACGCGTGCACCCGAGGTAGCAGTGATCGGGGGTGGGATCGTCGGTCTGTCGACGGCGTACGCGCTGCGGGAGCAGGGCGTGCCGGTGCGCTTGTATGAGGCTGGTCTGCCCGGGACGGGTCAGTCCGCAGGCGAGTCGCGGATCTTCCGGCATGCCCACGACGACCCGCGACTCGTCGCTTTCGCGCGCGAAAGCCGCGGCGTATGGGATGAGTGGGCCGAACACTTCGACGTCGAGCTGGTCTCATCAGACGGTGTTCTGGCGATCGGAGAGAGCGCTCTGGCGCGGCTGCGGGTGCTCGACCAGGTCGGCGGCGTGGAAGCGCACGAGATCGACGCGGCCGAGGTCGCCCAGCGGATGCCGCTGCTCGCTGGGTACTCGGGGCCAGCGGTGCTCGACGAGTCGGGCGGCGCGATCCGCACCCGCGCCGCGATCACGGCACTCACGGGTGCCCTCGCAGATGCGGTCACCACCGATGAGGTCATCTCCATCGATCCCCGCGCCGACGGGACGGTCGAGGTGCGCAGCGTCACCGACCGGGCTGTCTACTCCAAGGTGGTCGTGTGCGCCGGCCGCGAAACCGCCCGTCTGGCACGCAGCGTCGGCCTCTCGCTGCCGGTTCGCCTTGCCGCACACGTCCGGCTGACCTTCGACGTGAAAGCCGCCGCCCCGGCACGAGTCGCGTGCCTGCAGGACAGCAGCGGCGTCTTCGGCGAAGTCGGCGTCTACGCGACGCCGCTACCGGGCAACAGCAGCTATTCGGTCGGACTCAGCGACACCGTGGGCGTCCGCGACGACGGAACTTTCATCGACCCGGCGGCGATTCGATCGCTGGACGAACGCGCACGCGAATACGTGACACGGGCGCTGCCTGGTCTCCACCCAGAGCCGCGCGACTTCCTTCACTGCTGGGTGACCGACCTCCCGTGGAGTGAGGACGGCGTGGCCGTGTGGGAGGCCGGCTCTGTCCTTTTTGTGGCCGGTCACAATTTGTTCAAGCAGGCACCTGCGCTGGGTCGCGCTCTTGCCCGGGCTGCGACCGGCGGCGGTCTCCGCGCCGAGCTCACGCCCGAGGCGCGCCTCGGCGAGGCCCAGAGCTAGGGCGTGTCTCCCAATCGGGGGGGGTGACCCGCGATTCTGGCCGGCAAACTGTTCAGCGAGCCCACGATCGAAAAGTTGGACGTCCGGGGCTCCAAAATCCCCGCCTGAGACCATGATCTCGTCGAGCGTCGCCGGTACCTCACCCTTGTTGGCATAGTCCACGGGTGAGGTACCGGCGACGGTGCGGCGAGTACCCGTGCGATGGTTCTGCCGTCACGATGGGGTCACGCCTGTGGCTTCCTCCAATGCCGCGGCGAGGTATCTCGCGGAAGCGCCGACGCCCTTGTCCGCGACGTGCTCGGGCGTGCCAGCTGCAACCATGGTCCCGCTGGCGTCGCCCGCACCGGGCCCTAGTGTGACTACGAGGGGCTCGCCTGCTTCGACCGGACCGGCACTTCGAACGGCCCGACCGAGGCGATCAACGGCCGCCTCGAGCACCTCCACGGCTCCGCCCTCGGCTTCCGCAACCTCACCACCTACATCGCCCGATCGCTCCTCGAAACCGGAGGTTTCCGACCACTGCTACACCCTCAAATGCGATGGGCCCCATAACCCGCTTCGTCTCCATTCCGCCTTGCGCGCTGCACGGTCGACAAGGCTCGCCGCCGGGCGCTGCCCTTGGGTCCCGATATGCTTCCCACATGACGAGCGGGCAGATAGAACGGCGCACTCTCGGGCGAACGATTCGCACGGAGTCGGGTTCGGCTGTGCTCTTGGTCGTCGTCGCAGCGGTCGCCCTGCTCTGGGCGAACTCGCCACTCTCCGAGGCCTATTTCGGGCTGTGGGATGTCGAGATCGGGGTCGATGTCGGCGGGTTCGGACTGCACATGAACCTACACCACTGGATCAACGACGGCCTCATGGCGGTCTTCTTCTTGGTCGTTGGCCTCGAGGTGCGACAGGAGTTCGCGCATGGGTCGCTCCGAGACGCCAGCCGCGCGCGTCTCGCGTTGATCGCTGGCGTCGCCGGCGTGGCACTGCCCGCAGTTTTATACATCCTGATCGTGGCCGCCGCGGGCGGCGACGGGCTCGGTGGATGGGGCGCCGTGGTCGGTACCGACACCGCGTTCCTGTTGGGTGCCCTCGCGCTCGTCGGCCCGAAACTCTCCGGCCAGTTGCGGGTGTTCCTACTCACCCTTACCGTCGTCGATGACTTCCTCGCCGTCTCCATCATCGGCATTGTCTACAGCGACGAGATCCGGCTCGTTCCGCTGCTGATCGCAGTTGCCTGCCTCGCCGGGTTGTGGCTTCTGGGTCGTTCGCGGCAATGGAGCGCCACACCGTACGTGCTGATTGTCGTTGTGCTCTGGTTCGCGACCGTTGACTCCGGAGTCCACGCCTCCCTCGCGGGCATGGTCGCAGGGCTCCTTATCCCCGCCTACCCGACGCGTCGGCACAAGGTGGTCGAGGCTCGTCAGCTGTTCCGCGACTTCTGGCAGTCGCCGAGCGCGGCATCGGCCCGCGCAGTCGATCGAGGCTTGGCGGGAGGTATCTCGGTAAATGAACGCATGCACGAGGTCTTGCGCATGCCGACCGCGCTCGTCATCGTCCCGATCTTCGCGCTCGCGAACGCTGGCGTCGACCTGCGCGGCGGCATGCTCGTCGATTCCTTCCAGTCCTCCGTGACGTGGGGAGTCATCGTGGGTCTCGTGCTCGGCAAACTTCTCGGCATCGGTCTCGCCACCTTCGTCGCTGTGAAGCTTGGAGCCGGTCGGCTACCCGAGGGTGTCGGGATGGGCAGCGTGTTTGGCGGCGCGGCGCTTTCGGGAATCGGGTTCACCGTGTCGCTCCTGGTGATCGGCCTCGCGTTCGGCTCGACGTCCGACCTGGGTCGGCAAGCGACCGTCGGCGTGTTGGTCGCGATGGTGCTCGCTACCGCGCTTGGTTGGCTGATTTTCCGGGTTGCTGCGAAACGCTGGGGAGAGGAGACGGCAGATCTGCCGATGGTGCTCACACCGCCCGTGGATCCTGAAGTCGACCACATCCGTGGACCAGAGGACGCTCAGCTCACGCTCGTCGAGTACATCGACTTCGAATGCCCCTATTGCGCGCACGCAACGGGTTCCTGGGAGGACCTTCGCAGCCGGTTCGGGGACGATCTCCGGTATGTCGTTCGCCAGCTGCCACATCACCCTCACGGCCCCATAGCCGCACGAGCGTCGGAGGCGGCATCGAATCAGGGGATGTTCTGGCCGTGGCTGGACTTCGTCTTCACGCGGCAAGATGCGCTCGAGCGCGAAGATCTGATCCGCTACGCCGAAGAGCTGGGCCTGGATGTCGCCCAGTTCACGGCTGACCTCGATAGCGCCGCCGTACGTGCCCGTGTGGAGCGGGATCTCGAAAGCGCCGATGCAAGCGGGGCGCACGCCACCCCGACGTTCTTCGTAGACGGCCGACGGTTGCTGGGTAGCTACGACGCTCGAACGCTCACCTCAGCCCTCGAAGCCAGCCGCCGAGGCACACGAACCCAGGAAGTGCGCTCCTGAGTCGTCAAGCGTCGCGGGGCGCGTCGGTACACCTGCCCGAGCGAACAAGAACACCCGATGGCAGGGCGCTCGTCGCCCTCGACAGCGCTGGCGCGGGAATGTACCTCCCCGTTGCGGCACTCTTCCTCATCCAAGTTCGCGGATTCTCGGTTGCGGATGCGGGCCTCGCATTGGGCATCGGGGCAGGCGTCGGTCTGCTGTTCCCCGTCCTCGCCGGGACGCTGGTCGACCGAGTTGGCCCTCGCAGGGTGATCGGCACCGGACAGTTGCTCCGAGCCATCGCGATGCTCGTCTACCTACTCGTACCCGGTTGGCCCGGGGCGATTGCCGGGAGCGCGATCTGCGCCGCCGGGATGCAGCTGCACTACGGATCGCTATACGCCTTCCTGACAGCATTGCGTCCCAGCGACGGGTTTCACGATGCGCAGTTCGCTCGCGTTGAGATGGTGCGTTCGGCTGGCTACGGTGCTGGCGCGCTCCTCGGTGCCGTGCTGCTGGCCTGGGACCCCGCCATGTTGCCTTGGCTGCTGGCGGTCAAACTCGTCACGTCGACGATGGCAGCCATACTTGTGTTCACGATGCGGATGCCGCCGCACACGTCATCTCGCTCGGTGAAGGCTACGTCCGCCGCACCAGGAGTGCTACGGAACCGCCCGTTTCTCGGGCTCATCCTTCTGGGCTTTCTCATCACCCTGGTGATGGAGTTCTTCCCGGTTGCCTTTCCGGTGATCGCTGTCGAACAACTCGGCGCGCCGGCATGGTTGCCGAGCCTCGCAAACGCCGGCCTGGCCATGCTGTCGAGCACCCTCACAGGAGTCGCGGTGGCGCTGACGAGCTCACGTTCTCGGGCATTCGCTGTGCGGCTCGGAGCAGTGCTGCTCTTGGCGTGGATCGCCTCAATGGTGGCCGTCTACGCGGTTCCTTCAGCGTGGCTTGCGGTAGCCCTGTTCGGATCGGCGCTGATCTTCGGAGTCGGCACGGTCGTGCTCGGCACGAGGATGAACGCGGCCGCGAGTGAGGCCGCCCCACCGGAACAGGCTGGACGCTACCTCGCTGCGTTCCAGTACTCATTCAGCGTCGCCAGCCTCACCGCGCCTCTTCTGATGTCGGCTTTCGCGTTGTCGGGTTGGTTGCCGTGGGTACTACTCGTATTGGGGCCTGCGGGGGCGCTCGTACTGCTTCCGTGGCTACGTCGCGCGCTGCCGCCCCGTGTGCTCGCTCTCGCTCCCGACGAGACTGAAGCCGGAGCCTAACCCGTCCGCATCCGACGGGTGAGGACGACGCCACCACCTGTTACAACAGATGCACGATCCCTGTGTCACCCCAGGCGGACGCGAGATACTCCGCGGCGAGACGCCGATGACAACGATCAGGAGAGGCCTCTGAGCAAAGGAGCACTGCCTCGTTGAAGTCAGCAGGACTGAGCACCGCTTCGACCTGGCGACCTTCCAAGAGGCGCACGTACTCAGCGGCGTATTGCTCCCGCGACACAGCCCCGTGCTGGTAGTCACGTAGCGCTTGCTCTGTCGGGGTGAGGAGCAACTCCTGCCGATAATGCATGTCGCAAATCTCACTGAGGAAGAACTCGAGGTCGTCTCGCTTCGCGAATCCTGCGAGCTGCGAACGGTTCCGCAGCCGTATGTCAACAAGAGCCGTCGCGCCGCTGTCGGAGAGCAGACCGAAGAACTCGCGCGTCTTCTTCTTCGTGAACCCGATGGTAAACAGCCGCATCATCTTGCCTCCCACGGTCGATGAACCTGCTTACCACGAGACCCGCTTGGTACAGTTCTGAAATGGATCACCTTTCCTCAGTGTCCACCCACGTCCAGCCCGATGTCCGGGTGCGTGGTGCCCGCGAACACAACCTCAAGGACGTCGATCTCACGGTTCCGCGTGACGCGATGGTTGTGTTCACGGGCGTGTCCGGATCCGGGAAGTCCTCCTTGGCTTTCGGCACGTTGTACGCGGAGTCGCAGCGGCGCTACTTGGAGTCAGTTGCCCCGTACGCGCGGCGACTGATCGACCAGGCGGGTGTCCCCGACGTCGACTCCATCACCGGGATGCCGCCCGCAGTCGCCTTGCAGCAGCAGCGCGGAGGGCGCAGCGCGCGCTCCTCTGTAGGCAGCATCACCACGCTGTCGAGTGTGGTTCGGATGCTCTATTCGCGAGCAGGTGAATACCCAGATGGTCAGCCGATGCTCTACGCCGAGGACTTCTCCGCGAACACCGTGCAGGGCGCGTGCCCCGAGTGCCACGGCATTGGCAGAGTGTACGCGGTGACCGAGGAGCGGATGGTGCCCGATCCCTCACTCACCATCCGGGAGCGCGCCATCGCATCGTGGCCGACCGCCTGGCACGGCCACCAGTTGCGGGACGTGCTCGTCGCGCTCGGCTACGACGTCGACGTACCGTGGAAGGATCTGCCGAAGAAGGATCGGGACTGGATCCTCTATACCGACGAGACCCCCTTCGTTCCCGTCCACTCTCGACTCACACTCGCCGAGGCGCGCCGGGCAATCCGAGCAGGAATCGAACCGAGCTACTCGGGCACCTTCGTCGGCGCGCGGCGGTACGTGCTCGACACTTTCGCGAACACGAAGAGCGCGTCGATGAAGCGCCGCGTAGCCCAGTTCATGAGCGCGGCGGTCTGCCCGGTGTGCCATGGGAAGCGGCTCAAACCCGAAGCACTGACGGTGACGTTCGAAGGACTCGATATCGCGGACTTCTCAGCCTTGCCACTGCGTGAATTGGCTGAGCTCCTCGAGTCCGTCGTCGCCGAGTCTGACCGCGAGGGCGAGACCTCCGCCGCCGTGGTAGACGTCGCGACTAAACGTGAAGCCGTCGAGCAGCGCGTTGCTGCTGGCGGCTCCGCTCACTCCGCTGCGCCGGATGTCCGTCGCACACCGAATCAGTCTGTCGAGAAGCGCGCCGCGGCAGCCCGCCTGGGCGCAGAATTGCTGGACCGCCTGCGCCCCATCATCGATCTCGGACTCGGTTACCTCTCGCTAGGTCGCACTACGCCGACACTGTCCGGAGGGGAGCTACAACGACTTCGACTCGCCACGCAGCTCACGTCGGAACTGTTCGGTGTTGTCTACGTCCTCGACGAACCGTCAGCCGGTCTCCATCCGCACGACGTCACCGCGCTGCTGGGTATCCTCGACGGGCTGAAGCAGCGCGGCAACAGCCTCTTCGTCGTGGAGCATTCCGTCGACGTCATGCGGCACGCGGACTGGCTGGTTGACATCGGCCCCGGAGCCGGGGAACGCGGCGGGCGCGTGATCTACAGCGGACCCACGGACGGGCTCGCGGAGGTCGACGAGTCGGTGACGCGCGGATACATCTTCGGGGGCAGCGGCCTTCCACCGCACCAGCCCCGTGCCGCCCACGACTGGTTGCAGCTGGAGCACGTCACCCGCAACAACCTGCGGGACGTATCTGTGGCGCTACCGCTCGGAACGCTCACTGCTGTCACTGGCGTGTCAGGGTCGGGGAAGTCCAGCCTTGTCAGTCAAGTCCTGCCTGCCCTCATCGGCGCCAGGCAAGGAGACGCCCCTCGCGTCGAGGAGGAAAGCGCTGAGGCCGACGCCCTGCTCCTCACTGACGAGTCCGATGAACTCGGAGGGTCGGTCGAGGGCGATCTCACGACCGTCCGGCGTGTGGTGAGCATCGACCAGAAACCCATCGGCCGCACGCCCCGCTCCAACGTCGCGACCTACACAGGACTCTTCGATCATGTGCGGCGCCGGTTCGCCGAGACGCCGGAAGCTCGGACACGCGGATACAAGCCCGGTCGGTTCTCCTTCAATGTCGCAGGCGGCCGTTGCCCGACCTGTGAGGGTGAAGGCTCCGTGATGGTCGAGCTGCTCTTCCTGCCCTCGGTCTACACCGTGTGTCCCGACTGCCATGGCACCCGCTATCAATCGAGCACCCTGGAGATCACCTGGCGAGGGCGCAACATCGCGGAAATCCTCGCGATGAGCGTCGAAGAGGCCCACGACTTCTTCGCCGGCGAGTACGACGTGATGCGCTCACTCACCTCGCTGGTCGATGTCGGGCTCGGGTACCTGCGCTTGGGACAGCCGGCCACAGAGCTCTCCGGTGGGGAGGCGCAGCGTGTGAAGCTGGCCACCGAACTGCAACGAGCGCAGCGCGGCGACACTCTGTACGTGCTCGATGAGCCGACCTCCGGATTGCACTGTGCCGACGCAGACCGTCTAGTTACCCACCTTCAGACTCTCGTCGATGCGGGCAACACGGTCGTGATGGTGGAACTCGACATGCGAGTGGTCGGCGCCGCCGACTACGTCATCGATCTCGGGCCGGGAGCCGGTGACAACGGCGGCACAGTGGTCGCGTCCGGAACGCCAGCAGAGGTCGCCGCGTCGAGAAACAGCGCTTCAGCACCGTATCTCGCCGCCGCCCTCGCCGAGGCCGCGACGCTGACGTCAGGGGCATAACCGGCTCTTCGCAGATGAGGGTGTAGACGTCGAGGGTGCGTCGTTGGCCGGGTAAGGTGAATCGCTCTGGGTTTCGTTCCGTTCCGTTCTTCAAGCAAGGATGGAATTGATGAATCAGAAGTACTCGCCCGAGATGCGGGAGAAGGCGTTGCGGATGCTGGACGAGGCGAAGCCCTCGCATCCGAATCTCATGACCGCGGTGCGTCATGTCGCTGGGCTTCTTGGTATGAGCGGCGGAGACGTTGCGGGTGTGGCATCGCCGTCGCGAAGTCGACGGCGGGCAGCGTCCCGGTGTGCCCACCGATGTTGCCGAGGAGAACAAGCGCCTGCGGCGTGAGAACGCTGAGCTGCGCAAGGCGAACGAAGTCCTCAAAGCCGCGAGCGTGTTTTTCGCGAAGGAACTCGACCGCTCCTGACGGGTCTGCCCCGCGCACACCGCTTCCGCTGTCCCGATAGCCGGTCGTTCAGCGGGCGGCCCATGAACTGTGATGCCGCTGTGTCGAACAGCTCGATAGGCCTCAGCTCAGGGTGACCAGAAAGGGCGAGCGTGGGCGGCGGCTTCGCGCACCGAAGCGGCATCGAGGTTTACGCGCGTCTCCTCTATGCCGAGGGCTGGCCACTGCGTCACCAATACGATCGGGCCGGCAGGGGGCAGTGGCCACAGCCACAAATCGTCCGACGCCGAGTAAGTGCTCCCGCCCCCGCCTCCACCCTGCTGCTGGCGTTTCAGCGAGTGCCCTTCGGGCTCAGCCATCGGATCCCGGCCGCTGACGAACGGGAGCGCGTCAGCCAGCACCTTTTCACCATCGTCCAGCAGAAGCCCGAACCGCAGCCGCCCGGATGGTTCGAAGCGATCGCCGTAGGGCATGTGCTCCATGAACGTGCCACATAGGTCATTCCACTCGCGCAGGGGGAGACCATTTCGTCGCAGACGTCGCTGGATTCGAAGCTGCATGCCGTCGCGATAGACCGCGATTCCGACCAACGCGATCGCGACGTGCCCAGTCGCAGCGATGAGTTCCGATATGGGCAGCAGCGTCGGGAGCTCATCCTCGGGAGCCTGCCACCACCTCGGCTGCGATGAATCGAACTCTTCTGGTTCCGGGAGCTCAGGGTCGGGCGGAAAGAAGGCCATGCCATAGCCCACCATGCGCGCTCCCTCCCACGCAAGGACGCTGCGCACTCTCCGCAGGCCGATGCGTAGCAATGACCGAGGCAGGACGACGACGCCCGGAAGCCGGTCGGCCCACGCATGCCCTCAGATATCGACTACGCCCGAACCCATCGAAGCGCGATGTGCACGTTTAGCCCGCCCGGTGAATTGAACGTCCATGGTGCCCTAGGGCGTGTCTGACAAAGGTTCGGGTGGCTGGCTGCGAGCCTGAAAGCATGTCTCGTTTTCGGATGCTTTCGGATGCTCAGTGGTCGCTGATCGAGCCGATGCTGCCACGTCCGACGGGGCGTCCGGGTCGGAAGTTCTCGGATGCGCGGACGATGGTCGAGGGCATCGTCTACCGGTACCGGACTGGCCTCGCATGGCGGGATCTGCCGCCGGTGTTCGGGCCGTGGCAGACGGTGTGGACGTGGCATCGGCGGATGGCGTTCGACGGGACGTGGGATCGGGTAGCGGCGATGATCACGGCAGCAGCAGACGCGGCGGGCCTGATTGATTGGTCGCTGTCGGTGGACTCCACGATTGCTCGTGCGCATCAGCACGCAACGAGCATCACCCGCCTCACAGGGGGCTGGATCGAGTTACAAGAATCTGCAGGTCGAGCCGCCTGATCACGGCATCGGCCGCTCCAGGGGTGGCCTGTCGACGAAGATCCATCAGCTCGTCGATGGCAATGGGCTGCCTCTGGTCACTCTGGTCACGCCAGGGCAGGCCGGGGACTCTCCGATGTTCCTGCCGCTGATGGGACATCTGCGGGTCGGGCGCGAAACGGGCCGGCCCCGCACCCGTCCGGACGCGGTGCGGGGCGAAAAAGCGTACTCATCCCGCGCG
>Ga0137301_10023_pt1 | contig 10701 bp, 6 predicted proteins | sample RamsorwD2O_NANAH_FD_97189 | JGI IMG/M metagenome (GOLD analysis project Ga0137301, IMG submission 97189) | Mouse cecal microbial communities from Vienna, Austria - N-Acetylneuraminic acid amended with D2O_NANAH | ecosystem: Host-associated > Mammals > Digestive system > Large intestine > Cecum...
TCGGTGGCAACTACTACGCGGTTGTAGCGCAGCCCTTCAATGCCTTCCTCGATGTTGAGAGCGTGCTGGAGCAGGTTCAGTTCTTCGTTCTCGTACACAATCTTCTTCTTCAGCCCAAAGCAGTTCAGTGGCTTACCACGCAAGCTAAATACGGCTTCCGTTTCCACGTTGCGGCTTTTGGTAATGGAGCCCGAAGCCGAGTCACCTTCCGTAATGAACAGCGTAGTTAAGGCTTCTTGCTCCTGCTTGCCTTCGCCGAGGTGGAAGCGGCAGTCGCGGAGCTTGCGGTTGTGCAGGTTGGCTTTTTTGGCACGCTGGTTGGCCAACTTTTTAACGCCGGCCATATCCTTCCGCTCCCGCTCGTTCTGCTCGATGCGCTTGCGAAGAGCTTCCGCAGTAAGAGGATTTTTGTGCAGGTAGTTATCGAGGTGCTCCTTCACGAAGTCCAGGATAAAGCCGCGCACCGTTGGGCCATCAGGGCCCATGTTAAGGGAGCCGAGCTTGGTTTTGGTCTGGCTTTCGAACACGGGCTCTTGCACCCGCACCGAAATGGCGGCTACAATAGAGCCCCGGATGTCGGCGGCATCGTATTCTTTCTTGTAGAATTCACGCAACGTTTTCACTACGGCCTCGCGGAAGGCGGCCAAGTGCGTACCACCTTGCGTGGTGTACTGGCCATTCACAAACGAGTAGTATTCCTCGCCGTAGTCGTTGTCGTGGGTTAAGGCCAGTTCGATATCTTCTGCTTTCAGGTGAATAATACCGTAGCGGCGGCTTTCCTCGTCGATTTTGCGGGAGAGCAGATCATATAACCCCTTCTCGGAGTAGTATTTCTGGCCGTTGAAGTTGATGGTCAGCCCGGCGTTCAGGTAAACGTAGTTCCAGATCTGATTTTCGAGGTACTCCGGGATGAAACGGTAGTTGCGGAAAATCGTATCGTCGGGCTGGAAGGTGATGAGCGTACCGTTGCGCTGGCTGGTTTTCACCGGCTTGGGGTCTTGCACGAGGTTGCCTTGCGAAAATTCCGCTGACTTCATTAACCCTTCGCGCACCGACTGCACCAAAAAGTAATTGCTAAGCGCATTAACCGCCTTGGTGCCGACCCCGTTTAACCCAACAGACTTCTGAAAAACCTTGCTGTCGTATTTGCCGCCCGTATTAATCTTGCTCACTACATCGACCACCTTGCCAAGCGGAATGCCGCGGCCATAGTCGCGCACTTGCACCCGCTGGTCGGATATTTTGATGTCGATGGTGCGGCCGTGGCCCATGACGTGCTCGTCAATCGAGTTGTCGATAACTTCTTTTACCAACACATAAATGCCATCGTCGTAAGCAGACCCATCGCCGAGCTTGCCAATGTACATGCCGGGCCGTAGCCGGATGTGTTCGCGCCAGTCCAGCGACCGGATACTGTCTTCGGTATAACCGTGGTCGGGCACGGCAACAGGCGCGGTGAGTACTTCTTGTTCAGCCATCGAGATAACCAGTAATCGAATTCGAGGTAAAATAACGCAGAAAATACCCGTTTCCGCGCTTTTATTTCGCTAGCCAAGTTAGCAAAATAGTAGTTCACAACCACGCTTATTGCGCCTTTGTTCCCCGATTATTTTAAGGATTAAGCCGTAAAAGCATTTTTGCACTCCTGACGCTTACCAATAATTTTAGCACATGCAACCACCCTCAACTCAACATCATTTACCTCCTCCTAGCCAAAAGGTGAGTGCTCCTGTAAAGCAGTCCCCAGTTATCCAGTTCGCCTTTTTCATGTTGGGGAGCGTTTTGCTGATCTATACACTGCGCGTCCTCGATGATATTCTGCTGCCGCTTGTGTTTTCGGCGCTTTTTGCCCTTTTGCTGCTGCCGCTTTGCCGCTGGCTGGAAGACCACCGCGTTGGGCGGGTATGGGCTATTATTCTGTGCTTGCTGTTTCTAGTATTGATTTTCGTGGGTGTCGTGCTCGGCTTTGGCTCTCAGCTCACGCAATTCAAGGACGAAATTCCCAAACTGCAAGTGAAGCTGATGGAGTTTTTCAATAACGCGCAGCAATGGGCGCACGTGAAATTCGGCTACCAGCCCATGAGCTTAGAGGAAGTGAAGGATTCCTCGATCAAGGCGCTCAAAAAATCAGGCGGCTCTTATTTGGGTACTACCCTGAATACCACCTCCGCGGTATTAGGTAATCTGGCGCAGGTATTCATTTATATTTTCTGCTTGCTGCTTTATCGGGACCATTTACGGCAATTCATGTTCCGCTTCGTGACCCCAGATAAGCGCACATCGGTGCTACATACCTTCGACAGTATCCAGACGGTAGTCCAGGCTTACATTTCCGGCCTATTGAAGGTTATTGCCATTGTGGCTATTCTTAATGCTATTGGGCTGTTAGCTCTGGGAGTGAAATTTGCCATCTTCTTCGCCATTTTCGCCTCGGTGCTGGCCATTATTCCCTACATCGGCATTATGATTGGAGCCACACTGCCGGCGATTATCACGCTGGTAGAAACTGGTTCACCCCTGAAAGCGGCGGGCGTAGTAGGCGTATTCGTGGCGGTGCAGTTCTTGGAAGGCAACTTCATTACCCCCATGATTACCGGCTCCCAAGTGAGTATTAACCCGCTGGCTGCCATTCTGGCCTTGATCCTGGGCAACGCGCTGTGGGGCACGCCCGGCATGATTCTCAGCATTCCGCTGATGGCCGTTATCAAAGTAGTACTCGATTCCAACAAGACCACAGAGCCCTGGGGCTTCCTGCTCGGAGATACGGCCGAGGGAGAAGACTCCACGAAGCCAGGCAACCAGACGCCTAATTTTATTGGCCGAATGTGGGCCAAGCTTCGAGGAGCGCCATCATAAGTTGCTGATTAGCAAAGTAACTGAGTAAGTTCTTGCTATAGCTGTCCTCGTCTACGCAACAGCCCTTAAACAAACAAGCCCTTGACGTCTATGCTAGCGTCAAGGGCTTGTTTGTTTAAAATAGCTTCCGAATGGCTCAGCAAATAAGACATTCGCAGTACTCCTATTCCACTCAATTAATTAGCAATTGAGTTACTCCCCAAGTCGAGTAGATAGGTGTCCAATACTTCTGTGGTAGCGCCAAAACCTTCTTTTTGATTGAGGAGTCCAGCATTTACTGTTCCAGTTCCTTGCTTGGTGGAAGTACCAAACGAAAAGCGCTTGTAGCTGGCGGGTTTCTCCTGGATAAGATGCGTTAATACTGCGTCAACGGCTCCCACTTGTTTGCCTCGGGGGCTACCCGCAATGTATTGGGTGTGCGCGAAGCCCTGCCGAATATCCTGAAACACTAGTACGCCCGCTACCATCTCCTCCCCTACATAGGCCACCCACAATTCCAGATGGCCCGGGTTACGGTCGCGCAGGCCGCTTATTTCGAGGAGCGTGTGCACGGGCCGACAGTTGTAGGTAGCCAGCAGGTTGGCGGTAAGCAATTCCCAAAACTCGGCGTACTCCTGAACGCTGGCTTGCCGCACCACCACACCATGCCGACGGGCTTTGCGCAGGTTGCCTCGCCGCCACGTTCCGATGCGCACCGGCTGGGTTAAATCCACTACCGCCACAAGCTCTCGGCTGCTGAGTACGGCTCCTTGCTGATGCAGCCAAAAAGCAAAGCTTTCGGAAGCCTGCCGGCAAAATACGCGGGGCACGGGCCTAACCAGCAACTGCTGAAAACCAGCTGTCTGCCAAGTTGAGCGCAACAGGTCAAGCATAACCACCAACTCGGCGTACTTCACCCCGGCAACCGTCACGAGGCCCCCGTATGTAAGCCCCGGGTGGGCAACCAGCGTGGTAGGCGCTGGGGTGTCGCGGGCGACGGCAGCAACAAAGATGGCACGCAGTTTAGCGCCTTGCCAGATCAACCACGACTGGTCGACGAACCGGTCTTGGTGGTAGTCCATGAACGTGCGAGCAAACAGGAAAGGCCCATTAGCAGATTGGGCAACCAAGGCGTCCCAGGCAGCAGCATGGGCTGGCGCGTACGCCTCGACTCGAAGAGTGTGTGGAAGCAGCAGGAGGCTTCTCATAGTGCGGGCAACAAATCAGCTACGTTCCATGCAGCATAGGCTGAACGAACTTCTCTAGTTTGCAACATCTCCAGCACACGTGAAACGGAGAGTGGAACTTGAGAAAGCTTCATAGGCAATAAAAATAGCAATCAGCACCTCCCGCAGAGCGCTGAATGGGATAAAGATCGGCTTCAAAAGTAGAGCTAATCGGGCGGACCAGCAACCGCCTTGCTCCTGACAGGTATGCTCCAACCAGCTTGGTAAGCTAAGCCGTAAAACTAAATTTTATACTTACCTGCCGGCAACCTGCTGCGTGTCCGATGGGTATACAGACCTGTTGAGCAGCTCTAGCTGCTTGCTTTACTTCTTTTCCACAGACTAAAATTTTCGATCATGGCTGCTATTACTGGCGATATCGCCCGCGCTTACAACGACCTCGTAGAAATCAACAAAACTGCTGCTAAAGGCTACCAAGAAGCGGCTGAAGGTGCTTCCAGTGGCGAGCTGAAAGCTAACTTGAGCAAGTTCAGCCAGCAGCGTGCCCAATTTGCTTCCGAATTAACCCAGCATGCTCAGCAGTTCGGTATCAACCCTGAAGAAGGCAATACTATAGAAGGCCTCGCCGCCGATGCTGCGGCAGCGGTGCACCGGGGCTGGATCAATATTAAATCAGCTATCACTGGCCAGGACGACGCTGCCATTCTTGGCGAGTGCGAAACTGGCGATGCCACGGCCCTGCAGGCTTACGAAACCGCATTGAAATCGGCAGAACTGCCCGCTGAAGCGCGCTCGGTTATTCAGCAGCAGCACGGCGAAATTTTGTCGGCCAAAAACTGGATTACGCAGCAGAAATCAGTTAGCCGTTAGTCTAACATTTCAGTATAATTGAAAAAAGGCTCGCTTGATGCGGGCCTTTTTTGCTTTCTGTAGGTTAAACAAATACGCTTGCAAAGAAGCCCCTATTGTTGACTTAGCAGGAGTAGTTTGCTCTTAACTAATTCAGGCTGGTGCGACAAGGACGTGTTTCCTTGGTCATGCAACCAACTGTAGGGTTATCTTTGTTATGTTCCTGTTGATTTAGCTTATTCCATTACCCGATACCGCGCCGCATTTGTACGCCATCATCGACCTTGAAACCACCGGGGGCCAGCCTACGCAGGACCGCATCACCGAAATAGCCATTTTCATTCATGATGGCCAGAAGGTGGTAGATCAGTACGAAACACTGCTGAACCCGGGCCGGTCAATTCCCTTCTTTATCACCCAGCTCACAGGTATCACCGACGATATGGTGCGTGAGGCGCCCAAGTTTCATGAGGTGGCGCGTAAGGTGGTGGAAATGACGGAGGGCTGCGTATTTGTGGCGCACAACGTGCGTTTCGATTATAGCTTCCTAAAAAAGGAATTTGCCGACTTAGGCTACAACTACTCGCGCAAAACGCTGTGCACCGTTCGCCTGAGCCGCTCGCTGATGCCCGGCCAGCCAAGCTATAGCTTGGGCAAGCTCTGCCAGAACATTGGCATTCCGCTCAATGGCCGTCACCGCGCTGCTGGCGACGCCGCCGCTACAGCCATCCTCTTCGATCGGCTCTTGAAAATTAGCCAAGAGGACGAGGCCTTGCGCGACTCTACTGTTTCCCCGGCCGATACTCTAGCAGCCGTAGATGCCACTGCCCCGAGCGGCCGACGCCCAGCTGCGACTGATGGTGACACAGCAGTAGCAACCAAGCAGCCTTCAGCGCGCAAGATAAAAGCCGTGCAGGATGCTATCCGTACGGCCTTGCTGCCACCCAATATCACCCCGGCCAAGGTGGCGACACTGCCACACGAGGCGGGCGTTTACTACTTTCACAACGAGCAGGGCGAGGTGATTTATGTTGGTAAGAGCATCAACATCTACAAGCGTATTCAGCAGCACTTCGCCATCGACTACAAGTCGCGCAAGAGCATAGAATTCAAGAACTCGATTGCCGACATCACCTGGGAACTGACGGGCTCGGAATTGGTGGCCCTGCTCTATGAGTCGCACGAAATCAAGCGGCTGAAACCACTTTACAACCGGGCGCAGCGCCGTTCGGTGTTTCCGGCTGGCATCTTCCTGCGCACCGACGAGCAAGGCTATAAGCACCTCTATTACGGTCGGGCCGATGACCATGCCGAATCGCACCCGCTTATTGCGCTTGGCAATCAGTACAAGGCTAAAGGGTTCCTATTTCACAAAGTGGCCAAGTTCAATCTCTGCCAGAAACTCTGCGACCTATACAAAACCACTGGTTCGTGCTTTGATTATCAAGTGCACCGCTGCAAAGGAGCGTGCATAGGGCTAGAGCCACCAGCCGAGTACAATGTGCGGGTAGAGCAAGCCATTGAGTCGTTCACGTATGAACATGGCTCGTTCGTGGTGGTAGGCAAAGGCCGAACCGAGCAGGAAAAGACCGTGGTACTAGTAGAAAACGGCCGATACTTAGGCTTCGCTTATGTTGACGAGAGTTTTACGGCCCGTAACATCGCCGATTTCAAGGCCATTATTACGCGCTACAACGACAACAAAGATGTGCAGCAGATTATCAGGCAATACTTGCGCACCAAGCACAAAGACAAAGTGAAGCTCTTTAAAAACACGAACTCTTAGCCAGATTAGTTGCTTTTGCATAAGCCCCGTTTCTCTACGATTCGGGGCTTTTTAGTAGTTATTGGTTATCACATGTATATGTGATGTGCCGGGTTGGATAGTCGGTTAGCTTTACAGCATTAGTCTTGCCACCTCTTTCCTACCGCTATGAACCAGCTACTTCCAGCCCCCACTACCTCGTTTGTTGATTACGCCCAACGTCGCTACCGCTGGGTGGGGCCCCGAGGCCGCCGATGGTACCGGATGGTACTGCTTACTATACTTGGCCGCCGCAGCCCACGACCTGACTTACTGGCGCTTCACGTAAAGCACTTGCTTTAACTAACAAGCGGCCCCTCCGATCTTGACTAACAGCATTGCGCGCTGCACCAAGCACAGTCTTTAGCTTGGTTGCAGCGCGTATTGCTGACTTGCGCGCAACCAATCAACGGCTTGTGCTTCGTCGTTGAAGCGTCGCATTTGGTAGGTTTGAGGCGCTTCTTCCAACTGCTGTATTGCGGGTATCACGTCCGTTGCTTGTTGGTAGCTTGGCGACAGCAGTTGGCTTAGGTATACCCGTTGGCCCATTTGCGTACTTGCTTGCGGAAAGAACTCGAACAGCGCCCAATTAGTGGTTTCAATATCAGCCGGTAGCCGACGGCGACCATCGAGAAGCCAATAAGGGCAGCTAAAATGCACCCCTGCCTTCAGGATAAAGTTATACCCTTCCTGGGTTTCCGTTGATGAAGTAGGCCGCAACCAACGGGCCACTATCATGCGTAGATCGGCGCGATACGTAATAGTGAGATAATCAGGAGTAGAGAATTGCTGCATGCGCTCAGATAGAAATGCAAATATAAGACAATCAGTCAATTTGCGGGGCATCGTGGGCCGCGATTAATACAATCGGTGCCGGAGCAACCAGCCAGCGGCATCAAACTCGGTAGCGGCGGGCAGATGGCGTTCCACTTTCACGGCGCGCGGCACCAGTAAGTTGTTACCGTCGCCGCTGTCGAAAATTGTGATGCGCGTACGGGTGGGTGCCGTCTTGACGGAGGCCCGCACAGCATCCTGACCGGCGCCATCGTAGATACCTACCGTGATGCCTGTTGAGGGTAGCGCCTTGAATTCGAAAACATCAGGCCCACCTAACCCATACAATTTCAGCGTGCTAGTTTCGCCAACCCGAAATGTACGGCGGCCAACCAAGCTGTCGGGGCAAGCGTACCCAATTTGGTACACGCTCACCTGCACTTGTTGTGGGCTGGGCACCTCCACTACAAATCGCTCGGGCGCGCTGGTGCCGGGCATCTCTATGTTGCGGGCCAACAATTCATAAAACTTGTCGGCTACCAAGGGGAGCTGGTTGCGGCGGCTGCGCAGCTTCTCGTCGAACTCCTGACCAGCCAAGGCATACACTTCCTTGGGCCACACCGATAAAGCTTCCTTGATTACGAGGTCGGAAAGTTGCAACCGCATGGAATCAGCAATTTGCTGGAAGTCTTGGCGGTTTAGATACACCAACAATGACTTGTCCATGGGCTCGGCGGCGCGGTTCAGTCCCGCTACATTGTTTAGGCCAATATCTTTCTCGAAGGTCTGGTAGTTGGACTTCACCCACCCAATAATGTGCGTTAGTAGTCCATCATTGAACTTGAAGAAGGCATGGTCCCGGTCGCGCGGAATGGGTCGGTACTCTACGCCCCCGGTGGCAGTTGGGAAGCTGGCCCAGCGCCATTGGTCTTCGCGGCGGCTCCAGTCACCAAGCCACATATCGAAAAGCCGGGCCCGCAAATACTGCCGCGCTGCCACCCGGTACTGTGGGTTGGCGAGCAGGTTGGTGAACACGTGGCGCGAACTTACCACCCGGCTGGAGTTGCCGAAGCTAGCAACTGTACTTTGGTCGCCCTCGGGACGCTCCTCAAACAAGTAGAGCGCATTAGCAAATTCCTTCTGAAACTGCCCCAAAGCTGGGTCGTTGCCTACATACACCAAGCGCGGATTGGTGTGATAAACGCCTACAGCCTCCGCTAGACGCGGCACGATATAGGCCCCGTACGGATTGATGACGCTGGTCTGATCTTTCATCAGGCGCCAAATCGGGCCGTTTTGCAAACTCTCGGGCAAGGCTTTGGTGGCATCCTTGTCCACGGAGCGCAACACATACTGACGACCGTTGGGTGCGACGAGACGCAGGTTCTTGGTTTGAAAAGAACCACCTTCCTGCACAGGCACTAGCCCACCGGGTACGGCTGTGCGAAGGTTGAAAACTGGCACTTCCACTGGCAGCGCCCAAAGCTCGCGGTAATGTTTACCCCAAAAGAATTGGTGTAGCTTGGAGCGAAGGTACTGCGTACCGGCCGCCACCCGTACCGTCGAGTCGGGACGGATGTGGGCGGGAATGGGCGGTCCGGAGGGCGCCGCGGGTGCCGAACAAGCTTGACACACTGCGGCGGCGCACAAACAAACGGTTATTTGGACCCGGCGCGGAATAAAAGGACGTAACACGGAACGAGATAGTAGGCGCCTTTGAGGCCAGTCGCCAGCCTTATACCGCAAACACGACGCGTGGGGTTGAATCTTGCGCCATTAAGAAATAGTAATACAACATTCCAAGGCAGTGGTGGCTAAGAAAAAACGCTTTAAGCCCAACCATAGCTAACAACTCGTCTTTATCTCCGTTCAAGGAGGCAAGCCGCGCTTTCCGCCCCGCATGACACCTCGCTACTCGTTTGCCCTCCTATTGCTGCTCTCTACTGGCTGCGCCCGCCAGAAGTTTTTCCAACCCGATGCCCGGCCCGATCCTACTCCGCTTGCTGACACCGCCGACAGTGCCCGCGTAACAGCCGGGCGCCACTACAAGCGGGGGCCTATTTGGCAAATGCTATTGGGCACGCATCATCGCCCGGCCTGGATTGAACCTGTCACGCTGCCCGTTCTGAAAGTAGCTTCCATTGTACCAGGCGGCTTGACGCCGGGTAAAATAGGCGGCGGCTTTCAAACTACCAGCATGACCGTACTTACTTCCGCCGGGCAAGGGTACGCGCTACGGACCATCGACAAAAACCCTTATCGTACGCTGCCCAAAGTACTGCGCCACAGCTTTGTGCTCAATTTGGTGCGCGATGCGACGTCGGCAGGGCATCCTTACGGCGCCTTTGTAGTGCCTTCGCTGGCCGAAGCGGCGGGCATCCCCCATACTAATCCGCGGGCGTTTTATGTTCGGACCGATGAGAACGGCTTGGGGCCAGCCACGGAGCTATACCAAGGGCGGGTGGTACTGCTCGAAGAGAAGCTAGAAGGCGATGTGAACATTGCCGGGCGTCTGCCTGGTGCTACCGCACTCGAAGAAACCGCCGATATGCTAGCCGAGCGCTACCGGACAAGCCAACACACCATAGATGAAGCTACCTTTCTGCGCGCCCGCCTGCTGGACATTTGGCTTGGCGATTGGGACCGGCACGAAGGCCAGTGGAGCTGGGCGGCGTACGCGCAGCCCCGGGGTGGCACCCGTTGGACCCCCGTACCGCAAGACCGTGACCAAGTGTTTTTTCGTTTCGATGATGGTCTGATTCCTTGGCTGGCAAGTAAAGTGGTGCGAAAGTTCCGCACGTTTGGGCCCCGCTACGAAAGCATAGAAGGCTATACCCGCAATGCAGGCTACCTGGACGAGCAAGTACTAACCCAGCTTCCGCACCCTGCCTACGCAGCCACAGCCCTTGACTTACAAAAACGCCTCACCGACGCAGTTATCGAGCAGGCCGTTCGGCAAGGCTTGCCGCGTGAGGTGTTCCAACACGAAGGCGCCCGCATGATAGCCGACCTACGTTCCCGCCGCGACGCCCTACCCAAAGCCACCGAGGAGTTTTACCGCTTGCGGGCCCGCCACGTACTGGTAGCAGGCACCGACGAAGACGAACGGTTTGTGGTGGACCGCCTAAACGACACAACGACGGTGGTTTCGGTGTACAGGCAATTCAAGGACAGCAGCAAGTCGCGCCCAGATTCGCTGCTTTATCGGCGGCGCTTCAACCCTATTGAAACGCACAGCATCAACCTGCATGG
>Ga0137301_10024_pt1 | contig 10682 bp, 9 predicted proteins | sample RamsorwD2O_NANAH_FD_97189 | JGI IMG/M metagenome (GOLD analysis project Ga0137301, IMG submission 97189) | Mouse cecal microbial communities from Vienna, Austria - N-Acetylneuraminic acid amended with D2O_NANAH | ecosystem: Host-associated > Mammals > Digestive system > Large intestine > Cecum...
AAAATTTCTGGGGGTAAACTGCGCAGCCATTCAAGTTCACTCGCCGTCAACGCATTGCCAGTGGGAGAATTAGGATGTACTACAAATACAACCCGAATTGGCGTCGGAGCAGTTGCTGTAATTGCAGTTTGAGCAGCATTTAGATCAATTTCAAAATTATCTTCCCTTCTGGCTACCGTTACTACAGGAATTCCCAAAGTTTGTGCCAAAATTGCATACATCGAGAAAGTAGGATTAGCAACTAAAATCGCGCCTTCCCCCCGAAGACAAGTAGCAATTAACAACGAGCGAATCAATTCATCTGAACCGTTCCCAACAGAAATATGCGCCGCAGTAATCTCAGACGGCGATAGCACAGATTCGTTAACATACTCTGCGATCGCACTTTTTAAGGCTGCGTGTCCACCATCAGGATATCTGTTTGTTTCAATTTCTTGTTGATATGCCCAAGCTAGCTTCTGTTTTAACTCACTCGGCAAATCGTCAGGACTTTCATTCGTATCTAACCGGTCAATGGCAATTGCTGCATTAATTTTACCAGCACTACCACTAGGATGGGGAGTATAGGCAATAAGTTCAGCTAAGTCTGACCGGATGAATGGGAACATTTTTAGGGGTTAGGGGTTAGATTTAATACTTGTGCTATTTGCTGATCGCACTTATCGATTTTAAGACTTTAAGTTAGTTCGCAGAAAGATTGAATTTCTGACCAAATTTCTGATGTGATGTTACTTAAAGCATGATCGCTATCGAGTTCAATAAGTTCAACCCAAGGGCGCGAACTTGCAAATTCCCGACTAGATTGGATTGATATAACTTCATCCTGACGACCATGCAAAATTAAAGTAGGAATTGGACGCAATAGATGTTCGTCATTGTACTGCGTCACATCGCGCATGAAATCGTAACTTAAAGGTAGCGATCGCTTTTCGCCGTAGTGATATACCATTAAATATCGCTCGGTTTGCCATTGTTGAATTTTTTCTACACCTAACTGGGGTAGCCAATGAGATACAAAAGCAAACGCCGGGGCTAACAAAATTAACCGCTGAACTTGCGGGTGTTTTTCTGCTAGCCAAGCGGCTGTAAGTCCACCAAAACTCGAACCAATTAAAGTTACAGCTTCTTGTTGTGGTAATTCTGCTGCGACTTGTTGTAATTGGCGTGTGAGGGTTAATTGGGTAAAATCATCTTGATTTAAGTCAGGAATGACCAGATTAATCTGCTTTGCTGCAAAACGATCTCGCAGATAAACAGCTTTAGCGGATTGAGGACTAGAAGCGAAGCCATGAAGATAAATATATTTCATGCTTTTACCGCATGGTGACAAATTCTTCTGCTGCTGAGGGATGAAGCGCGACTGTCGCATCAAAGTCTTTTTTGGTTGCACCCATATTAACCGCGATCGCTACCCCTTGAATAATCTCTGCTGCGTGTTCTCCTACCATATGCGCTCCTAGCACTTTATCAGTATTGCTATCAACTACCAACTTCATCATTGTTTTTTCTTGAGCACCTGTCAAACTATGGTATAATGGGCGGAACCGTGAGCGATATGTTTTCACTGCTTCACCAAGTTTTTCCTTTGCCTCAGTTTCCGTAATCCCAACTGTAGCCGCTTCTGGGTTAGAAAATACCGCTGATGGTACGTTTTTGTGTAAAAATACGCGACGGTTGTTCCCAAATTCACTATCAGCAAACGCACGACCTTCAGCAATTGCTACCGGAGTTAAATTAATTCTATCGGTAACATCACCAACGGCGTAAATATTCGGCTGACTCGTTTGACTATATTCATTAACTGCGATCGCATAATTAGTACTATATCCAGGTCCTTCAACCGAACTGTCTACAACATCAATTCCGGCATTTTCTAAACCTAACCCTTCCACATTCGGAATTCTCCCAGTTGCAGCCAAAAATACATCAGCAATTATCGGTTCTGATTCATTAGATAACGTCAGTTTCAACCCTTCAGTTACCCGCTCTACAGATTTTACTGTAATGTTTGTAATAATATTTACGCCGTGATGCGTCATGCCGTCTTGAATTCCAGTGCGGATATCTTCGTCAAAACCTTTTAAAATTAGGTCTTTACGGATAATTTGCGTTACCTCACAACCTAACCCACGCATAATACAGGCAAATTCTGTACCGATGTAACCCGCACCAATAATCGCAATGTGGTTGGGCTTTTGTTCGAGGTGAAATATTTCGTTGGAAGTAATCGCATCTTCCATACCAGGGATATCCGGTTTAATCGGACGTCCACCAACAGCAATTAAAATTTTATCAGCCGTAACTTTACGTCCATCAACTTCGACGGTGTGCGGATCGACTAATGTCGCGCGACTTTGGAGTAATTCTACTCCTGCTTTTTCTAAAAACCCAATATGCAAATTAGATAATCGCCGCACTTCTTGATCAATTGCATTAATAAAATATTCCCAATCTAATTGCGCATCTCCAACTTTCCAGCCATAGCCAGCAGCTTCGTGAAATATAGCCGGAAAGTGCGAACCATACACCATTAGTTTTTTAGGGATACAGCCGCGAATTGCACAAGTACCACCGACTAGATATTCTTCTGCGATTGCTACTTTCGCCCCGTAGCTAGCCGCACGTTTAGCCGCTGCTAGTCCTCCAGAACCTGCACCTATAACAAACAAATCGTAATCAAATGTCATAATTTATTGTATATCCTGACCAATAATTAAAATAGCTGTTAATTTAATTTAACGTTCTAACTCTTGTTTTGGATGCGGGTGAATGCTAATTGTGGCATTGAAAGCTTCACTTTGTCACGTATCTAGTGCGATCGCATCTCTGCGTCTGACTTTTGATTGCCTTCTTGCGATGTTACCAAGAGCAGTTCTACCCCTTCGCGTGAATGTTGCGCCCCCCTCAGTCCGCTTCAACAAAGTTGTTATGCAGCTGGCAACTATCGAGATAGATTTGGTTCAACGACTGCTGGAAAACTCTCGCGCATTGCGCCGTACCCAATCCATTCCCACTTCATTATGCAACTTTATCCGCTGTGGTGTGTTGGCATAAATCTTACTTAAAATCTTTGCATCTTGATCTACAACTACATCAATCAACTTCAACAAATTTCCTTTGAGCAAATGTGCGCTCACAGAATGAGCCTTCATATACATCAAGACAAATACACGAGATCGATGTTCGGCTTCTGGAACATAGAAGTGACATTCTTTTAGGCTCAACAGCTTATTTTCGCCATGCAGCAATCCCATGAATGGAAAAAAGTTTTCTAGGTGTGCTTCTAGCACCTTTGGTAGCGCCAGTTGCGCAGGATTTTTTAGAATGTCGCGCCATGTAGGTTGCTTGCGGGGTTGTGACAAGTAAGCATGAGAATGTAATCCTTCATCAATAAACTGCTTTACCTGCACTTCTTCAATCTCGAATAATTCTCGATGCGTGCCGTTTTGATGATTGTAATCGTGCATATTTAGCAGCAAACTCAGAAAGTCAGTCGCAATGCTACGTTCTCCTGTCACTCCAATGAACTCGTACTCTGCTGCAATTTCATTCATAATTGAGGGAACTGCAATCTTCGGTTCATACCCACCGTAAGACCAGATAAAGTCTCCTTGAATGATCAACTCCAGGGGTTTCAGGAGTGATTTGGTTTGTTTATTAGAACCTGGCAAAACTGTGCAGCCCAAATGGTTAAATTCCAACGCATGAAAGGGACAAGCGATCGCGCTACTCCCATCAGATTTATTCACACACCACCCCTCTGACAGCATTGCACCCATGTGAGGACAAGCGTTCGGCAAAGCGCTAATTTTGCCATGACGGTCTTGCCACAGCACATAATCATTACCTAACAAAGAAATTTTCATCGGTTGCTGCTTCAGCATGGAACGATGTGCCAACAGCCACGGTGCACCTTGCAATTGCTGCATAATTCTAACTCACTAATTAATCAGTAAACTTATCAAATGCTTGCCAATTAGTCAATTCAGGTGAGTCTTTGGTACGATAGAAAAGCAAACAATAAATCGAGATGCCGTGGTGCGAGCGAGTAAACGAGTTGCGACAGTCCGCGCATTTCGAGATGCGCAAAAGACACAGCAGCAAATTTTGGATGCTGCAGAGCAAGAATTTTCCCGACATGGTTTAAACGGGGCGCGGATGAGTGCGATTGCTGACCTGGCTCAGGTAACAACTGCAACGCTGCACTACTACTTCGATAATAAGGAAAACTTGTATAAGGCAGTCCTAAAACGCCCAATTGATGAGATCCAGACTACACTTGGGCAATTGAACTTTGAGAGGTTATCTCCTGAAGAAGCCTTGAAGCAAATTATTCGTATTGCGATCGCAAACGAGGCTAAAAACCCTCAGCGGCAAATGCTGTGGTTTCAAGAGGCAAGCCAAAATCAAGGAATTTACTTCAAAGAGTGCAACGTTTTGAACCTTCATGAACATTTGCTGAAGGTACTAGAGCGGGGTATTGCAGCAGGATGTTTTCGTCCAATCAAGCCATTTTTGGCACTGACTCACATCTTGAGTGTTTGCCTGTTCTATTTCACAGTGCATGAGAATTGGAAACATTTTACACCTGATATTAATCGGCTCAGTCCAGAAATGATTGAAGAACACACCGAAGAGGCGATCACATTTATTTTGGCAGGTGTAAAGCGATCGTCTTGAAGACTCAACCGAATTCCGAACAACATAATAATCTTCAGGTTAATGCCCTAACAACTAGAACGAAACCGCTTCGTTTTTAACTTCCTGCTGCATAAAATCTCCTCTGTTTCAGTTGATTAATGTTAGAGGAATTCAGTTTACCTTTTTGTTGTTCTACCTGCGCCGAGTTAAACGCATATACTCACAAATTAGCGGTATAACTTTTAAGCTGCCCGCTTCAATACCGTGTTGGACTGCTGTTAATACTCGAAGATCTCCGCCGACATTAACCCTTCAGCGACTTTGGTGACAGCACCCGTCATCGTAACCATAAAATCATCACTAATCTCTATCGCAATTTGTCCACCAGGCATATGAACTGCAATCGCTGAATCACACAAACTCAATCTGTGAGCAACAGCCGCCGCAGCACTGCTACTACTGCCAGATGCTAAGGTGTAACCTGCTCCTCTTTCCCAAATCTCAATCTGAATATTGCTACGATTAACAACTTTCATGAACTGAACATTGGTACGCTTCGGAAATTTTGGATGAACCTCTAATAAAGAACCATACTGCTTGGCAACTTTGGGTGTCACTTCAGGTAGCTGGATGACGCAGTGCGGATTGCCAATCGTGGCTGCACAAAATGTAAAGGTTTGGTCGGCAACAGTAATGCTTTCTCCAAGAACCTCTCTGTCTTGTCCCGTCACAGGAATCTTGTCACTTTGGAAGCTCACATGACCCATTTCTACTTGAACACTTTTACCTGACTTAGCAACCCGTGCTTTGACTATTCCACCAAGCGTATCAATCGCAAATTCTTCTTCTCTAACAAGCTCGTTATCCCATAAATAGCGAGAAAAGATTCTCAACCCGTTGCCGCTCTTCTCTGCCTCACTGCCATCTGGGTTAAAAATCCGCAATCCAAATCTCGCATCTTTGGATGGTAGCGGACCAAACAAAATTCCGTCTGAGCCGATTCCAAAGTTTCGATGGCAAATTCGCTCAATCTTTTCCGAGGTTAATTCAAATACTAAGTCTTGAGGAGCAATGACTAGATAATCGTTTCCGAGAGCGTGATATTTAGAGTATTTCACTTGAGCAAATATAGCAAATTGCAGAAATCTTGATCATACAGGTTTGAGAAACTCAGACGGATGTCCAATGTCTCACCGATAACTTTCAAATACCTCCCAACCGATTGTAGTTCTGAAACAGAAACTGTAGGCATATTATCTCGATATAGGCGATATTTCTAAAAATTTCTTGTATACTTCCAAACGCTTACGAAATTTTCTTGTAAATAAATTCTTGCAATTAGTCAGCACCTATCGAAGTTGTATTAATTAGTAGGGAGTTGCTGCAAAAAAGTAGCAATTTAAAGTTAGCAAAGTGTGTGTAGCTGATCAAGGTTTACGTTATAAATATCTTTTTACACAGCATCTGGCTTATTACTAAATAGCTATGTATTCCAATTAATAAAATCTGCCTTAATAACGTTTGTCTAATTTAGAACAAAGTTACTAAAGCAGGTTGTTGAGTTAACACGAAAGTTACACTTCGTCTGTCGCAATCATTTGGATGATGCGTGGTGTTCCTGGATCAAAACCACCCAAATCCCACGACAGCGGATCTTGAGGATCTACTAAGGTAAGTTGGTAAGGTGCTAGCGTGATGTATACTGCCTTAGCATTAGGGTTGACCTTTTGACGGTACTTTGCTAATGCTTGACTGGGATGCTGATAGCCTGCCCAGCTTTCTGAATCTGTCCAAAAGCAGATGACATCTGCCTTGAATTTATTCTTAATCATCCAATTATAGGTAACACTCGCATCTGTACCACCAAAGTTTTGATTACTCGCTTTAGCGATCGCCGAATTAAAGCTATCCTTACGAGAAATACGCAAATCGCGAAAATCGGTAGCAAACCCACGAATTGCATAGTTTTTCTCAGCTTTAGCTGTTACTAATGCCATTGTGGTGGCAATTTCACAACAGCTAAGTCCTAAAGAATGCACCACAGCCGACGACATCGAACCAGAAACATCAACAGCGTGCATAAACACTTTACCTGTTGGTTCCACCACATCAAAGGATAACTCTAGGGCTTTTTCCAGAATGTCTACAATGCGCGAAACTGGAGTCCAAGTTTTTTGACTGCGTCCTAGTTTTCCCCCAGATTGATAAGTCTTCAGCGCTTTAAGCACATCAATCGGGTGAATGCGTCCTTTACGCAGATGTTCTTGGTTGTTAAGTACAGATGTGACGCGATTTAAGTTAGCACGATTATCAGCACTTAACACACCAAGTTCCGTCAAAGAACCCAAATTACGCAGCATAGCTGTGATTGGCATTTCATTGAATAGCAACTGCCATGCAGCTTGATCCATTTTGCCTACAGGTGCAGCCATTTCGTGCGTGAGACGTCCTTGAGAAATAGCCTCATGCGTCTTTTCTGGATTGCGCTTTAGCCATTCATACCACCAAATCTGCGCCAAAGCTGGTGCGGGAACTTCTGCTGGTAACTCTTCCCAACCTTTAATCACCCACTTAAACAACTGTTGATGATCGTCTGTAAGTGGTTTAACGTGAAACAACCGCAAAGCATCGCGGTGCGAAAAACCAAGGCGTTGCTGATATTTCAGCAATTGATAAGCTAAACCTTTAACATCTTCTCGCGATAACCAAGATTTACCAGCTTCACGCACAACCTTACCAAAACCACGCATTGCTTTGGTGTAGTTTAGCCATTCATAAAAGTGACTACCCGTGCGGACAACTTGAGGAAAGATTTCTGAGAATGCCTTTTTTGCTTGTGGGGTTTCGCCCATTGACAGCAGCACCAAAGCTAGAATCGGCGCACTGTTATTAATCGCACGTCCATCGCTAGCGTAAACTATTTCATGAGCTACACGCGATGGATTTTCGGCGATCGCATTTTGAATAACCGCAATAAAATCTTCAGTTAATTCCTGCTTTGCGGCATAATATGTACTTTGTGCTGTACCAATCAGCAAACAACGCCGCAGCATCTGCCAAATGCCAGCATCAAAAGTATAACCGCCAGAGCGTCCGCGAATCATCTCCGCTTCCCGTCCCGGAATTGGTTGCGTTTGTGGCGTTCCTGTATTTTTATTAGTAAAAAATTTATAATTCATTTGTATATCTCCCAGCCCTTGCGGGCAATAATGGAAGGTGGCGAGGCAGGAATCGAACCTGCGACAAGAGCGAATCCAATTCGATAACCCTCATTCTTCGACCTTTTCAGGTAAGATGCGAATAAGGATATAAAAGGATATAAGCGCTCTACCTCTGAGCTACCCGCCACATAAAATTGTGGGATTTAATCTAAAATCCAAAATTAGTTGGGGGGCGGATTAGGAGTCGAACCTAATTAACCACGATAACCCTCAATTCTTCAGCCTTTGCAGACAAGTTGCGAACAAGGGAATTTTCCCAAGGTTGACTATAAAGTCAATCTCAGGAAATCCGCCCCATGTAAAAATTGGGATGAGAATAAAGTACTTTTTTGGTGTACAACACAGGTTCAATACCTGTGACATCCCCGGACTGGTCTTCAGTTGGTAACCCTCAATTCTTCGGCTTTTGCAAGCAAGTTGTGAAAAAAGGATAGGTGGTGCTCTATTATTGAGCTACCTGCTACATTATACATCATAGGGGTTAGAAATCAGGGAGTGAGCTTCAGAAGAATGTTGACAAGTGTGAACGTTTGAACGTTTAGAACTTTTTAACTTTTCAACTATTGACTTTAAGCACCCCTAACCTCTAATCCTGCTACAAGTAATATGTAATTTTGGTGTAGCGAAGCGGGAATTGAACCCGCAACCTCCGGCGAATCAAGGTTATTGGTGTAAAACGATAACCCTCAATTCTGCGTCCCTTTCGGGCAATAATTGGCGCTCTACCGTTGAGCTATTCACCACGTACTCGTAATTTCCCTGAGAATTAAGTTAATTTATAATACTCAGGAAATTACTTTGTATTACATTTGTAACTTATAAATTACTGAATGTCAACTAGTCTAGAAGCAAATGCGATCGCTTCTGTTGAATTAGAGACAATACCTTCAATTTGTGCCAATTGAATTTGGAGCAAAAGTTCGCCCACAAGCGGGCTAGGTTTCAGTTGCAAAGCTTGAATTAAATCTTTACCAGTGACTAAGGCTTGCGGATGCGCGACAGGATCTTGCGGGTTAAAGTAGCGATTGATCAAAGGTGCAACGGCTTCTATTAAAGTACCATTTGCTACCGCCAAAACTGCGATCACGGGAAATATGACTCCAGCTTCCCGAAAGAAAAAATACTGTTCTCGTAACGACATCTGTGACGCTTGTAGCTGCGGAAGTAGCTTGAGTAATGTAGTTACAGAGCGAATTTCTGCGCGACTATATGTCAGATGTTGTAATTCAATTTCTGCGATTTCTGGATCTGAAGACACAAGACAAGCAAGTTTGGCTATTGCCAACCAAGTTGTTTTAACGCTATTGCGTACATATTGGGATAGTTGCACTTTTAGTTGCAACCAAATTGCGGTTAAAGTTTCAGCTGCGGTATCAACTGCCGCTATTTTTGCGAAACTCTTGTTTGTAGCATTGTTAAACCAATAAGCAATTAATCCATCTTCCCAGGCACTTAAAAGCCAAGACGTCCCTTGAGAGTTGCTCAATAGATAAGTTAGTTCTACTCGTACTCTTTCTGGTGCAACTTGGCTAAGATCAGATGCTAAAGCGCGAATTGCTGACTGAGTAGCTGACTCAATCGTAAAATTAAGTTGAGCAGCTTGGCGATATGCACGAAGTAAACGCAAAGGATCGTCTTGCAAGTTGGCGGGTGACACCATCTTTAAAAGACGCTGTTGTAAATCTTTACATCCTTGGAGGGGGTCAATGATTTCTTGGGTGTGAGGATTGTAAGCGATCGCATTTACCGTAAAGTCTCGCCTGTTTAAATCAGTTGCTAAGCTCGAACCTTCTTGTTGAGCAATATCAATCGTTGCTTGTGGTAACACAACTCTGGCAATTTGCCTTTGCGCATCGAGAATCACAAAACCAGCTTGATAATATTGTGCAAGCGATCGCGCTACTTGTACTGCATCAGATGGGACAACAAAATCTAAATCTAGATACCCCGAACTACGTCCTAACAAAGCATCTCGCACTGCACCGCCTACCAAGTAAACTGGTTGTGGTAACAATTCCAAACTAAATGGCAACTTGTTTAAAGAGATATCAAGGGACTGATTGCACATTGCAACAAAAATCAACCCAATCGCAAACAACTTTTGTCTTGACTAAGTTAGATTAACAACAAAGGCATTGGATGTGATTCTATGTGTATTTGTGTTAACTGCCATTATGTAGACCGCTGCATAACTTACCATGCAGTAGAAGCCCAGCATCAACAGCCTCACTTAACTGAAAATCCAACTTTTGAGCCAAACGAACCTAGCATTAACGTCAATATCCGTCCCCAGGAGGATGTAATTGAGATGGAATGGGATGTAGTAGGTTGTTTGAGCTTTAAGCGGGAAACTGGTAAATGGGCGAAGTTGCGACCAGGTGAATTAGTGCCTACTTGAAGAAGAATACAGCATACATCCGTCAGAATTCAGCAGAAATTTTGTTATGTGGGTAGGATTAAAGCTACTTGCGTAACTGCGCAAGTGGTATAGACTTTTACTGATTTCTGTATTCTGAATTCTAAATTTTATGCATAAATATGGACTCGCCCTGCATACCAGTAGTCTAGAACTTGGTTTAGCAATGAGTAATTTTACAAATGACTCACGCGCTTCAACTTGGGAGTTAGGGCGATCGCTTTCTACTGATTTACATTACCATTTAGCGAAGTTTATCCAGCCGCAAACGTGGTCAGATTTAGCCTTTATTGGAGTCGCAAAAGGACCAGGTGGCTTTACAGGTACTCGCATTGGTGTAGTTACTGCCCGCACTTTAGCACAACAATTGGATATTCCTTTATTTGCAATTTCCAGTTTGGCAG
>Ga0137301_10025_pt1 | contig 10557 bp, 9 predicted proteins | sample RamsorwD2O_NANAH_FD_97189 | JGI IMG/M metagenome (GOLD analysis project Ga0137301, IMG submission 97189) | Mouse cecal microbial communities from Vienna, Austria - N-Acetylneuraminic acid amended with D2O_NANAH | ecosystem: Host-associated > Mammals > Digestive system > Large intestine > Cecum...
GTTGCGTCTGCAGGCTCGTCGACGGGCGCAGCGGCTTCGGTGGTCTCGTCTGCCGGAGGCTGGTCGGCGTAGGGGTCGACCGGCGGGTATTCGTCTGCCGGCGGTTCTTCCTCGACGTCTGCCGACGTCGAGGGCTGTTGCGGGGCGGTGGGGGCCGGTGCGGTGTCGAGAGCGTCATCGAACGGGGAGGGGCCGCCGGCAGGGCCGGGCGTCGGCGCATCAGTTTCGGGGCCGGACTCGTCGTCGACGCCGCCGAGCAGTGCCGAGAGAGGGATGTCCCAGACGCGGATCTTCTGCCCGCCAATACGCCGGCCGCCGGAGCGCTTGCCCTGCTGATCCTTCGTGAGCCAGCCGTGGCTCTCGAACGACGACGCGATCGAGTGGGAGGTTTCGGAGAAGACTTCATCGGCGCCGGCGGCTACCTTGTTGGCGACGCCGATCGCAACGGAGGGGATCAGGTAGACGCGGGCAGCTTCGTTCTCGCCGACGATGACGCCGACGCGGGAGCCGAGGGGGCGCCACTGGGGCATCTCCCCCATGCTCTGGTCGATCCAGCCGAGCGAAGCTGCGTCGATCGGGGCGTTGCCGTGCTGGTCGCTGAGGTGAGCGGTGCCAGCGATCATCGCCTCGCGGATGAATGCCAGCAGCTGCTCGCCGGCGTCGGATGCTGCGGAGTCCTGCAGGGCCGCGGCTTCGTAGATCCCGTCGCGCGCCCAGCTGTAGAACTCGAGGGCTTCGTCCTTGTTGATCACGCCGTAGTCGCGGAGCATCTTGAGCATGATGTAGATCCCGCGGTCAAGGTCGACTGCGATGTTCTCGAGGCGGGCGCGCACACCGGAGTCGTGCGGCAGATCGCCCAGCCGCTGCTCCCAGTACAGATCGGTGACCAGCGGGGAGACGATGTCACCCTCGATGGCCTGCTCGATTTCCTCGAGCAGCTCTTCCCGCTGGCGGGCGACCCACTGGATCAGCGATGAGCCGAGGAGGGCGCGGGCGGCGCGGTAGCTGCGCGACTCGAGGCGGCTGAACAGCTCGCGTCCCTTCGAGACCGACTGTGGGTGCAGCGGGATGTTCAGGATGCGGGTGTCAGCGGATCCGACTGCGGTGAGCTCGCCGGTGGTGATCAGGTTCGCCTCGATCGGGCGGTCCTCGCGGACGCCGCCGCGCTGTGTGGAGACCTTGCGGCCGGTGCTGTTGAAGCGCATGCGGGCGAGCTCGCCGAGGCGGTTCTGCGCCTGCTTGGCGTTGCCGTCCGGGGCGAAGTCGTCGACGAGCAGAGGGAGGTGCGTGACGGTGTTCGCGCTGCGGATCAGGCCGAGCGCGGATCCGCCCTTCGCGGATCCGGAGAGCATTTCCTTGACGCCGCGGTAGTGAACCTCGGGGGCGAAGAACTGCACCGCGAGACGGCCGTGAGCGGACTTGAGGGAGGCGCGGCCGCCGACCAGGTGCACGGTGGCGTCGTTGGGCTTGAGCACCGATCCCCACGACTGTGCGAGCAGTGGTGCGAGTGCACGGCCGACGAGCCAGGAGTCCTTCGCTTCGAGGGTGCCCTTCTGCCAGGCGTTGCGGAGCTCGTCGACGTCGGTCGAGGGGGCGGGGAGGTTGAAGACGTTGAACAGCGACGGCTTGACCTCGATGTCCTCGATCGCGCCGTCGCGGCCGATTGCGCCGGTGGAGTGGATGAAGATCGAGCCTTCCGGCTCGGTGCGCCATCCGAGGGTCGTGTAGACGACGCTGTTGACGGTCGCGGTGGGGCGGGCTTTGCGAATCGCGTCCCAGGCCTGGTCGCGGCCGCGGCGGGTGGTGGATTCGATGAGGTTCGGCCACGGCAGCGCCTGCGCCCAGGATCCGTCGCGCAGCTGCTCCTCGGAGTACTTCATCAGCGCGGACTCGATGCGGATCTCGTTGGTCTCTTCGTCGACGAGCGGCTTGCCGCGGAAGTCGCGGGCGTACCGGAAGAACTTGATCGCGATCATGTGCGGGGCGCGGGCGATGTCGGTGTCGAGGCCGTCGTTCTCGACCGCGACGCTCTGGATCTCGGCCCAGCCGTTGAGCACCGCGTAGTACTTGGGCTCCCACTCGCCGTCCTCGGCGCCGGGTGACCACTTCACGTTGACGGTGATCCCGTCGACGACGTCGTACTCGTCGCGGCGGATGTGGGCGCGCTTGGCGGGCTCGCCACCACCGGAGAACTTGGGGGTGCCGCCGGTGCCGCCGTTGCCTGCGCCGTCCTTGCTGATCGTGTCGGAGTCTCCGAACTTGACCGTGGTGGTGCGCTTGTCGACTGCGTCCGTTGCCGCGGCCGTGGCATCGCTGTCGACTGTGGGCGCCGCGGCGGGGGCGGGGAGTAGCGCGGTGACCTGTGCCGGGGTGTCGAGGCCAGCGATGGTGAATGTGTCGCGGGAGATCTCGGCTGCGGCGGTCAGGGTGTTCGAGTACTCCTCGGGGGCGTTGCTGGCGCGCTCGCTCAGCTGGTCGGGGATCGTGGCCTGCAGTGAGCTGATCCGCTCGAGACGCACTGCGGACTCCCGCGCCCAGGCTTCCGCGTTGCGCTCGGATACCGAGCGCTCCTGGCCCTTGACTTCCAGCTGAGCTGTGGCCTCTTTCAGACAGATCTCGACCTGGTGGATGAGCTTTGCGGCCTCGGCCGCAGCATCCAGTGCGATCGCGTCGTCGACGGTGATCTGCACGAGGGTGTCGACGGTGCCGCCGGCGTCGAGGTGATCGGTGAAGTCGCCCTTACGGTCGGTGACGTCGGGCAGGTAGGCGCGGGCTTCGATGCCTGCCTTGAGCAGTTGCGCGGTGAGGGTCGCGGCTCGCTTGTAGCCGGCCTGGTCGTTATCGACGACCAGGTGAACGCGGCCGCCGCGGAATCGGTCGACGAGCTCGGCGGGGAACGCCGTGGCGCCGCCTGCGTTGGTCGTGGCTACCAGTCCTGCCGCGATCGCGTTGTCGGCGTCCTTCTCCCCCTCGAGCAGCCACACGTCGCCGGCCGTGGCGATCGCGGCGGTCACTGCGGGGAGGTTGTAGAGCAGCGGGGCGAATCCCTCGGGCTTGCGCTTGAGGTAGCGGCCGTTGGCGCCGCGGTAGCGCTGTACGAACCGCTTGTGACGGTTGCCGTTTACGGTCGTCTCTTCGCGCAGTACCTGTTGCTGCGTGGTACCGGCGTCGTCGACGTAGTCGTATGACTTCACGAGCTCCCAGGCCGCGCCGGTGAGGTCATCGGTTGGGGTGGTTTCCTCACGGGTGATCCGCGGGGGCAGGGGCTGACGCCGCGGCCGCGGCGTCCGAGTGTGGGTGCGGCGATCAGCCGGCAGAGGTGCGTCGAAGAGGTCGCTGACTGTCAGGCCCAGCTGAGCGGTGATATCTGCGGCGGACGCTTCGCACCCGAAGCAGTGGAGGGCGATCTTCCCGGCCTGCGGGTCGTAACGAACGCTCAGCGACGGGTTCGCGTCACCGTGCACGGGGCAGAGCGCCTTGAACGTGTTGGCGCGACGGTTCGGCTTCCAGCCGCCGCGGTCGAGGGCATCCCAGACACGGTCGAGTGAGTTGGTCGTGGCCATCCCCGGAGTGAGCTCAAGCGTCATCGCGAGCACACCCCCTGACAGGGCGCATAGCGGATGGCGTCGGCGGCGACACGGTCGCGCATACCAACGCTAGACATCCGCAACAAAGCGGCTACAATCATGATTACCGATCGATTCTGATTCTGAATCAACAACCCGTTCGAGGCCTCTGCCAGGAGACTCGAACATCCAATCTCTCGACCCCCACAGGTTTCCCGACCAGTGGGGGTCTTTGGTTTCTACGCCGACTGAGGCATATCAAGCTCCAATTCCAACGAGGCGAGGATCCGTTTGCGGGTCGCCTTCTTGATGTCGTCCTTGACATAGCCAGGGACGTCGAGGTTTTCGTGCTCGGCCAATGCGAGCGTGATCCAGCTGCTGAGCGGGATGCCGAGCTCATCTGCTCGGAGCTTGTATATCTCGGCGTGCTCGTCGGGTAGGCGCATCGTGACACCAACACGCTCGCCACGAGGCTGTGGGCCTCGGCGTCGGGTCGTCTCTGCTGACATGCATCTTGTCTACCACTACTCGTATTCAGAATGTGTATTTCTGAAACCGAGTCGCAGCGGCTGCGTGATTCCTCCATGCCCATATAGGCCCAGCATTGACGCCTTCGCGGACATCGGATGTTGAAAAACTTCTGTGTCAGCCCTGGAACACCTCTCGCGCGTGCGTGCACATCGCGCGTACGGGTATCTGTTGCTCAAAAGGTGTTCCAGGTGTTCCAGTGACGCATGAAACCCAGGTCAAGCGGTATTTATCGCTGGAACACCTACCATCTTCAAAGGTGTTCCAGGCCAGATAAACCCCAGGTCAGAGGCCGGTACACCGGAACACCTAGTTTTGCTGGTTTGGCACATACCCCTAAAAAACCGTAAGGGTTTCGAGTCAAAAAATCTTGCCTGTGAGCGCGAGGTTCCACGGTCGAAGGGTGCCACCCGGTGCTTCATCGCGCTGCGGGCGCGCGTGGGAGATCGGCGTGTCGGGTCAGTCGAGGATGGCGAGGTTGAGGCGCCATACGCGGGTGAGGGTGCCGTTGATCGACTTGGGGATGCTGCGGCCTTGCTTGGTAGATCGGTAGAGGTAGTTGCTGCGCTCGAGCGCAGCGGCCGCTGCGTTGGTGGTGAGGTTCTCGTCGTTGAGCTCGGCGCGGAGGAAGGGCATGAGCTCACTGGGGATGACGTACAGGTGGTCATCGTCGCGTCGGCCGAGGATCCAGTCTGTGGTGACGAGGTCGCCGGCGAAGCTCGCGCCGTTGTCGAGGGCGTACCTGAGTGCAGCTTGGACGCCGGTGGTGATCCGGTCGTCGTCATGTAGCCAGGTGCGAGTGTTGGGGCCGGCGTCGAGGTCGAGGCTGCGGAGTAGGCGTGTGCCGACGTGGAGTGCGGCGTCTCGGCGTCGTTCGTGGGCGAGGTAGTCGTTGAGCGCGATCGCGCGCGCGGCCGCGTCGGGGTGTGCGAGCGTGATGCGCGGGATCTGTGACTGCAGGTAGTGGTGGACGGTGCGGCGGGATGCGGCCGCGGTGTCGCTGTGCAGCTGCGCAAAGATCTCGCGATCGGCGCGACGTCGATTGATCCGCGCGAGGAGCACGCGGGGTGCGCTGATGGGGTCGACCTTCTGCTCGCCGGTCGCGACGATGATGCTTGAGGCGTGCAGCGGCGAGTGCCGGCTGACGTAGACCTCGCCCTGGATCTGGGTGAACATCGGCGGTCGAGCTCTCGACTGCAGCAGTGCGGCGTCGTCGACGATCAACGGTTCTCCCGGCCGTGCTGCTTTCTTGATCGAGGCGAGGGTCATCTGCGGAAGCTCGAGTGGTTCGGCTTGTCCGGTGAGCTCGCCGATCGCGCGGGCGAGGGTGCTCTTGCCGGCGCCGTCGCGGCCGGTGATGAAGATCGGCACGGGGAACGGGTCTCGGTGTGCGAACGCGATCGCGCGGATGATAGCGCCGGCGTGCGTGGGGAATGCGTCGAGCAGCGGGGCGACACCGACGTGCCACGCGGTGCGGGCTTGTGCGGTGGAAACGGGCTCGAGGTCAACCATGGTGTCTAGGTGATCGGCTTGTTCAGGGCGCGCGCCGCTTCGACAACGGCGATCGAGGCGAGAGTGAGTGGCTCGACGGTCTGCAGCGTGAGCGGGGCGGGCTCGCCTGCCGTGCCCCACAGCATGACGTTCCGCCACGATGGACGGTGGAAAGACCACCAGCTGACACCGGCCCAGCGCCGGCTGCCGTCGTGGTGGGTCTCGGCGAACAGGGCAGCGGCTTTGCTCTGCGTGAACGCTTTGTTGCGGATCACGACCTGACTGGGCCGCATCCCGAGGTGCTGCAGGTTCGTGGCGTCGTCGAAGTCGAAGATCGACAGGTCGTCGTTGACGGAGAACGTCGCGAGGGCGCGTCGCATCCCGCTCGGATGCTCGAGCATGTCAGCTGACCAGGTCGCGAGGTTGCCCAGCGTCTCCCCCACCGCGCCTTCGGCGGCGGGTGAGAGGTACCAGGCGTCGTACAGCGACGGGTTATCCCAGCGGCTGGCGCCCTGTGGTTTGTGAAGGTAGGTGGCATGCCCGGACTTGCCGGGCGCGGCGGTGGGGTCGTGCAGGAAGGCACGATGCAGCAGCATCAGGCGTAGCCGCCGGCGAGCTCCTGATCGAGTGCGTCGATGACGGGTGCGGATCCGGTCGTTCTGAGTACGTCGATGGGGCGGGCGCCGTCGAGGAAGGCGTTGCTGCCGTTGAGCCATGCCCCGATCACTGACGGCTTCCACAGCAGCCCCGCACGAGCGATGACGTGGTCGAGATCGACGATCACGCGCGCGTTCTCCGAGTTGGGGCTCTCGGACCCGTCGATCCAGCGGGTGGGCTGTGATGGCGAGACCTCGAGCATCGACGCGAGCTGCGCCTTGCTGCCGAGCGCGGCTGCGACGGCGCCGGCGCGGTGTGCGATCTCGATCGTGACGTACTTGGCCGGCTTCCCCGTTGCATTCCTGAGTGCGACGCCCGCCTTGGTGGTGGGGTTCCCCACGATGGACTTCCCGGCAGGGATCTTGCCCGTGACGGTTGATCGCGGGGTGAATGTGCGCTTGGCCATAACTCCACGATACGCCCAATTTCAAAATTGGGCGCGGGATTCTGGACGGGTTCTAGTCCTTCTCAGTGCGGATCGCGAGGAGATCGTAGCCCTCGGGAATCAGCTCGGCGAGTCGGCGCCGGCCCTCTTCGTAGGTGTCGGCCTCCGCGACGATCTGCTCAGTTGCTGAGGGGCGAATGGTGCCGATGACGCGCATGTGGCGAACCCTATCCCGCGGCGCGGACATGCGGTCGGATGCCCCTGCCGCGGCGCGACCCTCGTTGAGGCGATCGTCGGACGGTCCTAGACTCATCGAATGCAATAACGCATGTTGAGGGGGTGGCGCGGCGTTGATAGTCGAATCTGCGTACCCTATCGCGGCGCCCTTGGTGCCGGTGCGGTTGCTGGCGGCCGTGCAGTCGGTGCCGGCGGGCTACCCCTCACCAGCTCAAGACTGGTACGACGGTCCGATTGATCTGACGGAGATGCTCGTCGAGGATCAGGCCGCGACATTCATTGTCCGCGCGTCCGGGCATTCGATGACCGGCGCCGGTATCAGCGATGGCGACGAGCTGCTCGTCGACCGATCGCGAACCCCGCGGGACGGGGATGTCGTGGTTGCGGTTCTCGATGGCGAGCTCACGATCAAACGGCTGCAGGTGACCGCCCGAGGCGTGCTGCTGCGCGCAGAGAATGCGGAGCATCCCGACGTCGTCGTGCCCGAACTCTCAGAGCTCGTCATCTGGGGGGTAGCCACCTACTGCCTGCATCACTTGAACCCCGCGAAGTCCCGTTAGATGCACGTTCCCGCAGTAGCCGATTCCATAAGCGATCGGGGTGATTCGTGATTCTCCACGCCGACGTGAACTCCGCGTACGTGTCTTGGGAGCGGGTCTTTCGGCCTGACCTTGAGGGGCGGCCCTGCGTCGTGTTGAGCAACAACGACGGGATGGTGGTTGCCTCCTCGAAAGAGGCGAAGGCGCTGGGGTTGGATCTCGGTAAACCGTGGTTCGAGCTGCGACCTCACGCCGATCGTCTCGGGGTGACGGCGTTGAGCTCCAACTACGAGCTCTATGGCGATATGTCGCGGCGGACGATGAACCCTCGCATGTTGCAGTGAATGCAACTGTTCACACTTGCAAACGACGTCTATTCACCAGAGAGGTGCGGATCTGCTCTGACCATAACAGCGAGATCTGGCGGATGCTGAGATCTGAGTTGACAGGGTGATGCACTGTCCCATACTTTGTTGCATCTAATGCAAGATTTTGGGGCTTCTCCAGCGGCGCTTCGGCTGATCACGTCAGCATCGAACGTCGCACTGGCGAACCCGGAAGCGCAGGTTTTCAGCGCGATGATCGATGGTTGGCGGAACCAGCAGCTGTCGCGCGGACTCCGTGAGCAGACGATACGGAACCGGACGGCGACGGTGACGCGGTTCCGTGATTTCGTGGACAAACCGCCATGGAGGTGGACGGTCGCGGATGTGGATGAGTTCACTGCTGAGTCCGGCGGTCGCACTCGGACGCTGTCGACGATGCGCGCCAACCATGGGTCTATCCGTGGGTTCTGTGATTACCTCACGAACCCGTTGTACGACTGGATGGAGATCTGCGATCGCGAGTTTGGGGAGGTCCCCTCGCAGGTGTGTCTGCCGTGGAACACGGTGGCGCATCGGTTCGAGTTTGAAGGCGATGGGAAGCGTCGCCCGTTCACGTACGACGAGATTGAGCGCCTGTTTGACACGGCCGACGCTCGCGTCGAGCTGCTCGTGAGCTCCGGGAGAAAGGGTGCGCTCGGCGCGTTGCGGGATGCCCAGTTGCTGAAGACGGTCTACGCGTTCGGTCTGCGCCGCACTGAGGCGGTGATGCTCGATACCGTCGATTTGCACCACAACGCGAAGATGCGGCAGTGGGGGCGCTACGGCGCGGTTCACGTGCGATGGGCGAAGGCGGCGGGCGGTGGCGCGCCACGACGTCGCACGGTGCTGCTGGTGCCGGAGTTCGACTGGTGGGTGCCCGGAATGCAGCAATGGCTCGAGCAGGCCCGGGCCCGTTTCGCGCCCGGAGACCGCCTCGACGCGCTCTGGGTGACCGAGCGCCGTACGCGTCTGTCTGCTGGGTATCTCGACCGGAGGTTCGCAGAGCTGCGTGATGAAGCCGGCCTGTCGAAGGATCTGACGCTGCACAGCCTCCGGCATTCCTATGTCACGCACCTTCTGGAGTTCGGGTACGCCGATCGATTCGTCCAAGAGCAGGTCGGGCATATGCATGCCTCGACGACCTCGATCTACGCCTCCGTCAGTTCGGACTACAAGAACCGCGTGCTCGCCGAAGCGCTGAAGGCCCTCATCGAAGGAGAAGTTGATGACCGTTGAGCTCGACACCGGCTGGAATCTGCGCAGCGTGATGGCTTCGCGCGGGATCTTCCAGACCTCCAAGCTGAAGCCCCTGCTCGAAGAGCGCGGCATCGACCTGTCCCGGGAGCAGGTCTATCGGCTGGTGACTCAGCCGCCACAGCGGGTGCGTCTTGACGTGTTGGCGGCGTTGTGCGATGCACTGGAGTGCTCGCTCAACGATCTCGTGACGATCACTCGCCGGGAGGCCTTGGCCCCGGTGGCGGTGGGCGAGGAGGCGACACGGGGGTCGATCGGTGATCTCCGTCCTGTTCGCGCGGCGATTCGTCGGCCGCGTACGAAGTAGCCGCGGTGGCCAAGCCTCCGCAGCTGCCGCGAGTCGCTGAAGTCGTCGCTCTCGTCCACCCTCTCGTTCCCGAAATCTCTCGCGAGCGAATCGCTGAGATCGTGCATTCGGTTGCGCCAGTACCCCTCACGCAGCGGCTTCTTGAGCTCGCGCTGATCAAGCAGCCCGGAGTCCTGGAGGGGCAGCATGCGAACGTGCCGGGGACCGTTCAGGATCTGGCCCGCGCGCTGGTCGAAGAAGGGGCAAGCCGGGTGATGCTGCCGACGTGCGAGTCCTGCGGACGCGCGGTGAGAATGCCCCACAAGACGCCGGGCGGTGGTCGGCACTGCTCCCGATGCGAGCGGAACGCCCGGTCCGTCTCGTGCGCGTCCTGTGGCCGGGTCCGGCCCGTGCAGCGCACGATCGACGGACAGCGCTTTTGCCGTGACTGTTGGCGAGCCGACCCTCGATCGTTCGGCGACTGCTCGCGGTGCGGTCAGCATGCGACCATCATCGTCCGTCGCCCGGAACTGGTCTGTCTGGCCTGCTACACCGCACCGATCAAGACCTGTGGTCTCTGCGGAGAACCTGGCCGCGTCGCCTCCCACCTCGACGGACGACGAGTATGCGCGCGCTGCTACTACGCGATGCGCAGACCACAACCTTGTCCCGAGTGCGCGCGCAGGGTGTTCCTGACCGGCTTCATGAATGGCCAGATGGTCTGCGCCGACTGCGCGGGCACTCCGATCACGATGGCCTGCCCCGGATGCGGCTCGATCGAGGAGATCCGCAAACATCACCTCTGCGTCGAGTGCCGCCGGCCCGTCGCGATCCAGCAACTGCTCGCCGACGATGCGGGAGAGATCCGCGCGGACCTCCACCCCCTTGCTGACTATCTGCTCACGCACCATGGCAAAGCGGCGTCGCTCGAACGCTGGCTGCACAAGAGCAAGTGCGCGATGGTGCTCCGCGAGCTCGCGGACGGGACCCTGCCGCTCACCGCCGAGGCGATCATCACCCGAGCCCGGTCGGGACAGTCGGTCGCGTTCCTCCTCTCACTGCTGGTCCGTTCCGGCGTGCTGCCGGAGCTCGACGTCGAGGGCACGCGTTTCACCCACTGGCTCAACGACTGGCTCGATGGCATCGACCATCCCGAGGACCGGTTGATCCTGCGCCGATACTGCACCTGGGAGCTCCTCCGATCCACTCGGGCACTGCGCATCGCGTCCAGCCCTGCTTCCGGATTCCA
>Ga0137301_10008_pt1 | contig 10478 bp, 11 predicted proteins | sample RamsorwD2O_NANAH_FD_97189 | JGI IMG/M metagenome (GOLD analysis project Ga0137301, IMG submission 97189) | Mouse cecal microbial communities from Vienna, Austria - N-Acetylneuraminic acid amended with D2O_NANAH | ecosystem: Host-associated > Mammals > Digestive system > Large intestine > Cecum...
CTCTTCATCGACAGATTGAATTTGTCTTCGAGAACCACGCACAGCTGCTCGTTGACGACATCCAGCTGATCCAGTCCCGGCGCGAGGCTCGCTGGCACGAAGGAGCGGTGGACGCTCAGAGGCTTCCCGTCTACCGTCCGCAGTCGTATGATGGCGATGACCTCGGCGCCCGCCGGCAGATTCAGGTGCTCACGCACTCTCGTCGGCGCGGGAACGCGCTCCGTAGAAATCAACGTCGTCGCGATGTCGTACCCGAGCACTTCGAGCTGCTCACGGATTCCTTTGTATGCAGGAGAGACCGCGTTGATCTTTTGCGGGGCGACGAACGTGCCCTTGCCGGCAACGCGGATGAGCAGACCATCACCCGCCAGTTTGTTGAGCACACCACGAATCGTCATGCGGCTCAGGCTGTACTCCCGGTTCAGCTCGTTCTCCGACGGGATGCGCTGCTCGGGTGCCCACTCACCACTGGCGATCTTCGCGTGAAAGATGTCCTCGAGCTGCTGATAGATCGGTGTCGCTGAGTCGCGCTCAATCACGGCCGTCATCTTTATGCCTCCAAAACTTTCCACATGATCTTACCTAGTCCGTCTTGTATAGAGTTGTATAGCCATGTACTCTGGACCAAAAGGACCGGAACGAAAGATGTTCTGGCCGGAGCTCGCTGAGGCAGAGCCTGACACAAGGAAGTGAGATCGGACTATGGCCGTATCAACTCGTCGTCTCACGACGGGAGCGCGGAAGCACGGATACGCGGTTCCCGCTGTGAACGTCTTCGACGAGATCAGCATGCGCGCGGTCATCGCCGCAGCCGAGGAGAAGGACTCGCCTCTGATTGTCCAGATCTCGACAAAGACTGTTCGCACCTCGGGGACCGCTTTCATCACGAGCCTTTTCCAGGCGCTCACGCGGCACACATCCGTGCCGGTCGCGCTCCACTTGGATCACTGCCCGGACCGTTCTGTCCTCTCTGACGTCATTGCCGCCGGGTGGTCATCGGTTCTCTTCGATGCTTCTGACCGTGATCTTGCTGACGCAGAGCGTGAGACGACGGAAGTCGTCAAGGAGGCTCACGCAGCGGGCGTCGACGTCGAATCCGAGATCGAGAACATCCTCGGGGTCGAAGACGGAGTCGGCAGCGACGAAGCCCACCACGCGTATACCGTCGACCAGCTCGCAGCCATCGCGGAGCGCACCGGTGCTGACCTGCTCGCCCCGCAGTTGGGCACGAGCCACGGCCTGTTCACGTCCAAGCCGACCCTTCTCCCTGAGCGCGCCCGCGAACTCGCGCACCTCACGGACAAGGGAATTGTTCTTCACGGGGGAACCGGCCTTGAGCCGGCCGACTTCCGCGCCTTCATCGACAATGGCGTCTCCAAGATCAACATCTCCACAGCCGTCAAGCACGCGTACATGCAGGCATCGGCGGAGCATCTCGATTGGGCGCGCGCCAACAACCATTGGGATCCGCCGAAGTTGGTGACTGCCATCGGTGATGCTGTCACCAGCGTCATCGGTGACCACATCGAATGGTTCGGCTCCGATGGCACGGCAGCCAAGGCGAAGGCCGCCAAGCCGTGACTCGCGCCTTGATCTTCGACTGCGACGGAGTGCTCGCAGACACCGAGCGCGACGGTCATCTGCCTGCGTTCAACGACACCTTCGCGCATTTCGATCTTCCCGTGCGTTGGTCCGAAGAGGACTATGCCGAGAAGGTGCGAATTGGCGGCGGTAAGGAGCGTCTCGCCTCGCTTCTCACCAGCGACTTCGTTGCATCGGCGAACCTGCCCACCGATGAGGCTGCGCAGATCGACCTCGTCAAGCAGTGGCATCGGTTCAAGACTGACCGCTACACGGCGAAGGTTCGAGCCGGCGAGATGCCGGGGCGGCCCGGAATCGCCCGAATCGTTAATGCCGCCCATGACGCAGGATGGCTGCTCGCCGTCGCATCCACGTCCGCCGAAGAATCGGTGCGCGCTGTGCTGGAACATGCGGTCGGCGAGGACGCGGCCTCCTGGTTCCGTGTCTACGCAGGAGATGTCGTCCCAGCGAAGAAGCCGGCACCGGACATCTACCTGCTCGCTCTGCGGGACTTGAGAATCGACGCAACGGACGCCGTCGTCGTCGAGGACAGTCAGAACGGGCTACGCGCCGCGGCTGCGGCAGGGATCGCCACCGTCGTGACGGTGTCCAGTTATACCGCCGATGAGGACTTCACCGAGGCGGCACTGGTCGTTGACAGCCTGGGCGACCAGCCGCAGACGCCAGCACACTTCCTTTCCAACCCGCGCGGCGTCGAGGAGACCGGCCAGGTCACTCTCGACACCCTCACTGCCCTCACCATCCGATAACCGAAGCCGAGGAACATCATGAGCAGCACCTTCAGCCAGGCGGGCGTCGCCCGCGTCGAGAGCGTCATCAAGCTCATCGCACAGACGTGCGTCGACAACGAGAAGTACTTCAGCGACCTGGACGCCGTCGCCGGCGACGGTGACTTCGGATACTCGCTCGCTCGCGGGTTCGAGAACGTCATCGCCGAGTGGGATGAGTACGACCGGTCGGTTCTCAGCACCTTCATTCAGAAGGTCGCGACAACGATGTCCGGCCGCATCGGCGGTACGTCCGGCCCGATCTGGGGCACCGCGTTCCTGCGCGCTGCGATCTCCGTGAAGGACAAGAACGACATCACCCAGGCCGATGTGGTCGCGATGCTCCGCTCAGCCATCGAGGGCATCATGAAGCGAGGTGGCGCATCCCTGGGAGACAAGACGCTGCTCGACGCTCTGGTCCCGCTCACCGACGCCATCGAGGCGGACCTCGGTAAGGGTCTGGACGGCAAGGCCGTGGCTCAGCACGCCGCTGAGGCCGCGCGCGCCGCCGCCGAAGAGACCGCGAAGCTCGAGGCACACCGCGGCCGAGCGTCCTACGCAGGTGAGCGCAGCATTGGCTCCCCTGACCCCGGCGCCATCGCGATAGCGGTGCTCAGCGAGCGCGTCGCCGAGGCCTGGTAACGACTTACCCTCCCTCCATTACCCATCCGACACAAAGAAGTGAGAACACAATGAAGAAGTTCATCAACGACCCGAAGGCGTTCGTCCCGGAGATGCTGAAGGGCCTGGCCCTGGCGAACCCCGACACGCTCACGTACGACCCGAAGTACAACCTCATCGTCCGCGCCGATGCGCCCAACAACGACAAGGTCTCTATCATCCAGGGCTCCGGCTCCGGCCACGAGCCCGCACACGTGATGATTGTCGGCAAGGGCATGCTGGACGCCGCCTGCCCCGGTGACGTGTTCGCCGCCCCGCCCACCGATTTCGTCGTCGAGGCCGCACGCCGCGTCAAGAGCGACAAGGGTGTGCTGCTGCTGGTGAACAACTACACCGGCGACAAGATGGCATTCGAAATGGCAGAAGAGCTCGCTGCCGCAGAGGGCATCAAGGTGCGCACCCTCTTCATCGACGACGACGTCGCGGTGAAGGACTCGCTGTACACCATCGGTCGCCGCGGCGTCGCCGGCAACTTCTTCGTCATCAAGGCCGTCGGCGCTGCCGCTGAGGCCGGCAAGGACCTCGACGAGATCGTCCGGATCGGCGAGAAGGTCAACGCCGTCACCCGCACCATGGGCGTGGCGCTCACCGCCTGCACCCCGCCCGCCAAGGGCGAGCCGCTGTTCGAGATCGGCGACGACGAGATCGAAGTCGGCATCGGTATCCACGGTGAGCCCGGCCGTGCACGTCAGAAGTGGGTCCCGGCGAACGAGATCGTCGACCTGCTTCTGGAGCCCATCGTGAGCGACATCCCCTACAGCAGCGGCGATGACGTCGCGCTGATGGTGAACGGTCTCGGTGGCACCCCCATCAGTGAGCTGTACCTTCTGTACGGCATCGCACACGAGAAGCTCGCGGCCCAGGGAATCACCCCAACCCGTAGCTATGTCGGCGACTACTGCACCTCGCTGGACATGGCGGGCGCGTCCATCACGCTTGTCAAGCTTGACGACGAGATTCGCGAACTTCTCGAGGCTCCCGCGGAGATCCCGATCCGCACCTTCTGAGGAGCCCCCCGCTGTTCGGCGTAGGTCACGCTGCGCCGCACAGTCCCGTACCGAGCGCGCCCGGGTAGACCGCGATTGACCTTCCACCTTCTACCCGGGCGCCGCCCCCTCGCACCACCATCTGTGACCACGCGCACCCGAGCGCGTGGTTTGACCTGCGCGGACGCAGACGTCCGCGGAAAGGAAACACCATGGACCTCGGATTGATCTTCCTCTCCGAAACGGTCGGAACGGCCCTGCTACTTCTGCTGGGTTGCGGAGTCGTCGCCAACGTCTCCCTCATCAAGAGCAAGGGTCTCGGATCAGGATTCCTCGCGGTCAGCATCGGTTGGGGTCTCGCCGTCTTCGCTGGAGTCACGGCATCGTACTCCTCGGGCTCGCACCTCAACCCGGCCGTCAGCATCGCCCTGCTGATCCTCGGAAACATCACATTCGTGCAGTTCCTCGTCTACATTGCCGCTCAGCTCGTCGGTGCCATGCTCGGAGCGCTCCTGGTCTGGATCACATACCGGCGCCACTTCGACGAAGAGCCCGACCCCGCCACGAAGCTCGGCGTCTTCTCGACCGGTCCTGCCATCCGTGCCTACGGCTCCAACCTCGTCACGGAGGTCATCGGAACGTTCGTCCTCGTGTTCGGCATCCTCGCCTTCACCAATGGAGGCACCCCCGCGGAACTCGGCGCCCTGCCCGTCGCCTTCCTGGTCATCGCTATCGGTATCAGCCTCGGCGGCCCCACCGGTTACGCCATCAACCCCGCGCGCGACCTCGGGCCTCGCATCATTCACGCCATCCTCCCCATCAAGGGCAAGGGCACCTCCGACTGGGCGTACTCCTGGGTGCCCGTGGCCGGCCCGCTCATCGGAGGCGCGCTCGCCGCCGCGCTCTCCATCGCACTGCTTCCCGTCGCCTGACGGGAACTTTCAACCCCTCGGCCGGCCCATGTCTGTCAGGCCTTCATCGGGGCCGACCGAGGCTCCACCCCAGTCGTCGCTCACGCGACGCCTAACACCCGCAACACCTGACCTTCAATGAAGAGGAGACACCATGTCGAACCCCAAGATCCAGGACACCATCACCCTTGAGGACGCTCGCCGCGTCATCGATGCCGCCATCGCGCGCGCTGAGGAGATCGGACAGCCCCAGGACATCGCCGTCGTGGACGCCGGAGGCAACCTCAAGGCACACGTGCGGATGGATACTGCGAACATCGGCAGCATCCACATCGCCATCAACAAGGCGTACACGTCCATCGCTTTCCAGACCCAGACCAAGGACCTCACCGAGGCAACGCGCCCGACGGGCGACCTGTACGGACTCAACGACGCTCACGGTGGCCGTATCGTCGTGTTCCCCGGGGGCATTCCGCTGGTCCGCGACGGCGTCATCGTCGGAGCCATCGGAGTGTCCACCGGTAGCATCGAGGAAGACCAGACTGTGGCTGAGGCCGGAGCCGCCGCACTCTGACTTCGGACCGCACGAGCTGGCGCCGATCCCTGATGAGCGGTGTCCGATCTCACGAGAACCTCAACTCCACCCAGCCGTCAGCACAAGACGGCCAGCAACGCTAGTCAATCGGGGTAGCGACGGTCGCCTCCCACAGCTCGCCAGCCGGGAGTACGGCGTCTTCCAACGGTGCCGCCCGCACGCCCACGAACCCCGCGCCTGCATCGACACCGACTAGGGCGTGTCTGACATTGCCTTTGTCCAGGCGATGACGGCGTTGAGGACCACGGCAGCGCGGTAGATGACGGCGTGTTTGTCGAAGCGGGTGGCGAGGCCGCGCCATTGCTTGGTGTGGCAATAGCGGCGCTCGATCACATTGCGGTTCTTGTAGTCGGCGGCGTCAAGCCCGACCGGCCTGCCGCCGCGTGACCCGCGACGCTTGCGATGCCCCTTCTGATCGTCGGGTTCGGGGATCACCGCCTTGATCCCGCGAGAGCGGAGGTGCCCGCGGATCGCGCGTGATGAGTACGCCTTGTCACCGCGGACCGCGTCCGGACGAGTTCGCGGCCGGCCAACGTCCCGGTCAACGCGCAGCTGCGCCATGAGCGGCAGGAACATCGGGGAGTCGCCGGCCTGCCCCGGCGTGATCAGCGTGACCAGTGGCAGCCCGTTGCCGTCGACGAGTTGATGGATCTTCGTCGACAGCCCGCCGCGGGAGCGGCCGATGCCATGATCAGGCGGCTCGATCAGCAGATTCGTGTAGTTCGACCCAGCCCCCTGTGGTGCGAGTCGTGTTCGTCGCGTGCTGATGCGCGCGGGCGACGGTCGAGTCCACCGACAGCGACCAATCGATCAACCCCGCCGCGTCGGCCGCGGCGGTCAGCTTCGCCTGCACCTTGTCCCAGGTACCGGCGGCGGCCATCCGGTGATGCCACGTCCACACCGTCTGCCACGGCCCGAACACCTCGGGTAAGTCCCGCCACGCGATCCCGCACCGGTACCGGTAGATGATCGCCTCGACCATCAGCCTCGCGTCAGAGAACTTCCGCCCCGGCCGCCCGGTCGGACGCGGCAACATGTCCTCGATCAACGACCACTGAGCATCCGAGAGCAACCGAAACCTAGACACGCGTCGAGACTCTCAGCCTGAGCCGTCAACCTTTGTCAGACACGCCCTAGCTCGTCAGGGACTAGATGTCCCACTTCTTGCGGTTGCATGGTGCGCAGAGCAGGATGCAATTTTCGGCGATGGTCTTGCCGCCCTTACTCCACGGGAGCTTGTGGTCGGCGTGCATCTCGTGCAGCTCGAAGTGCTCGCCGCAGCTGGGGCAGATTCCCGCCTGCTGTTCGTAGGCGGTCTTGCGGATCCGGGCATCGAAGGCACGGATACTCAGGTGCTTTTCGGCGCCGGTCAGCACGTAGGTGTAGACGCCCCTGTGATTGGTCACGTCGGGGTCAGCTATCAGCCTTGACACCTCGGCCTCGAGGATGTCGGAATCGAGGTCGGCGTCCTTGAACTGGTTGTAGAGCGGACCCCAATCAACCGAGGTCATCACGGAACGCTTTCTCGGGAAGGTCGCCTGCACCCATGAAATGACGCTCTGGAAGTAGTTCCACAGCTCGATCGCCTTGGCTTTGTGCTGGTAGGCGACCATGTAGCCGTCGACGTCGCCGGCGTTGATCCACTTGATTGCTTTTTCGAGGTATTCCTGCCGGATCGGTGAGCCACTCATGTAGTCGCTGCCGATCGCGTAGGCCGGGCACCCGTTCTTGCTGAAGTACTTCTTTGCGTCCTGCACCCACGGGCCGTGATAGACGGCGTTGCGCAGCTCCTGGTCGGTGAGTTTCTCGCCGGCGATGTTGATGGTTCTGAACCACGACAGCTTCTCGGAGTCCGTGCCCTGGCACTGATAGACCGTGAGCTCGTAGTCGAGAATCTGGTCCTGCTGATCAGGTTGGAGGTTGTGGAACGCGAGCTGGTGTCCGTCGATCTCGATCGAGAAGTCCGACTCCACGTACTGGCAGATCGAGATCGTGCGCTGCTGGCCGTCGATGATCTCGAACGTGCCGTCGTCGCGCACCGCCCAATACATGACGTTGAGGGGGAAGCCGCTGCGTAGGGTCTCGATCACAGCGTCGCGCTGCTTGTCCTTGTAGACGAACTCGCGCTGATAGGGCGGGCGCACGTCGAGCTTGCCGTCGAATGCGCGCACGCCCAACTCGTCGTTGTCCTCGTACTGCTTGACGAGATCCCGAACCTTGATCTGGTGCGGCTCGATGTTCATGCGGTCGTTCCCCTGTGGCGGATGAGAATGCGGGCGTACAGCTGCACGAGGGTGTCATCGCCGACCTCGTAGTAGGTCTTGTCCCGGGGCTTCTCGGCGATCTTGAGAACAGGGCCGTCGTTGAGCTTCGTGACCTGCGATCGCGCCCCGGTTGCGCTGACCTGAGTTTGCTTGGGGTACATCTTTGTCGGAGTGCCCAGCGGTGCTTTGGCGATGCCGACGATCTCGAACTGGTCGGGGTTGTACTTGCCAAGGAAGGTGATGGGCACGCCCATCACGCCATCCCAGTCCGCGGGGATGTCAACGGCTTTGCTCACCTCAATGCCGTCGTAGTTGTCGTAGGAGGGGTAATCCACTTTGCTGTAAGTGCGGTAGAGCGTGAGTTCCTCGTGCCGTTTTGAGTGGTCGAGGTTGGTGAACCATGCCGAGTTGCCGATCGTCTGATAGCGATGGCCGTTCTCGTCGATGCGCTGGCCCGTCTTTTCCGGCGCCTCGTCGGCGATGCGGAACCACATCTGCCCGGTGCCGGCGCGGGTGACGCCGAGCCAGATCCGGTTGGCCTGGATGTGTGGCCAGATCTCTTTGTATGTCACGGCGTTCATGTTCCCGATGATGAGGAACTTCTTGTCGAACTCGATCAGCTGGGCGATGTATTCGCGGAAGAGAGAGAAGGGCGGGTTGGTGACGACTATGTCCGCTTCCTTGAGCAGCGCAATGCTCTCGGCCGAGCGGAAGTCGCCATCACCTTCGAAGTAGTTGACCTCGATCTCGGTGGGATCGGGGACGCGATTGCCGTCCTTGTCGCCGGTGTACTCGAGGTACACAGCCCGCTCGCTATCGCCAGACGAGAAGAGGTCGGCGTCCTGGCTTTTGAAGCATGCCGCGATGAGCTTCTTCAAGCCGAGCTTCTCGAAGTTGTAGCTGAAATAGTGAAAGAACTCGGACTCGCGCGGATCGTCACAGTTGAGATAGACGACCTTGCCCTTGAAGTGCTTTCGGTAGTGCCGAAGCTCTTTCTCGATGTCGCTCAGCTGTGTGTAGAACTCATCCAGCTTGGCCGACTTTGCGCTGCCGAGACTCTCGCGTTTGGCCATGCCCTAGTCCTGGGAGCCCGAATCGAAACGCATGTTCACAGGTGCAACAGTACGGTGACGCCGGCGGTCCTGGTGCAAAGAGGGCAGAGGGGACACCACCAACGCGGCATCAGATTTTCCATGCTTGGTGTCCGCGAAGGGCGATGAGTGCGGCCTATATGACTCAGAAGGTCGCGAGGTCCGCGATCGCAGCAGGAGGTACCGGTATGGCCAATCGAGTTGCTCAGCGCCCGGCTCGTCCGGGGGCTGCTCAGTTCAGCCCGTTGGGAGTTCTGCCACGCCGGCAGCTCACGGGGGTGCTGCCGGGTCTGGTCGTGATCGCTGTTGCGGTGGTCTTGACCGGGGTGAACATGCAGACGCACTTCACGGATGCGATCGTGGGGATCTGGGGGGTGTCGGTGCTCATCGCGGGGGCGCTGATCGCATCAGGTGTTCGCGCCTTCCAGAGACAGGGCCGACTGGACCCGGGTATCGAAGCGGTGTTGCCGTCGTTGGGTGCTCAGCGACCTGCGCGCGAGTTGGTGCGGGCGGTGAAGTGGTCACGCGGCTGGGTGGGGGTTCCCCGCCGCGTGATCATTCGCTACGCCGCGCACGTCGATGATCGGGATGTCCGCTTCGTCGATCAAATCGTGTCCTCGTTTTCTCGCCGGTTGGGGGAGGAGTATCGGGTACTCAAGCATGTTCCGCGGAAGTGCGCCCTCACGCTCGAGCTCGCACCGCCTGCCGCACCTGTCTCACGCGCTCAGACCCGAGCCGAACAGGTCGTCAAAATGCTGCTAGGCGAGACGGCATCCATCGACGTGACGCTTGACGATGCCGGCGCCGAGGTGCGTCGGATGAAGGTTCGCCATGACATGGGTCCGAGGCTGGCGATCCCGGTGCGCCGGATGCAGGTGGAGAAGGTCGTCTCGTCGATGCTTCCCGGCCGATGGCGGGCAAGGTGGGATCTCGAGGGTGATGAGGTCGTGTTTGAGATCCGCCCGCCGATGCCCGACATCGTGCTGCACGAGCCGAACCCGTCGACGAGAGAACTCACGCACGCTGAGTACAAGGCGTTCAAGATCCCTATCGGCCCCGATGAGGACGCCGTCGAGCAGTCGTGGCAGCCATCCGTCTCGCCGCATTGCCTAACTATCGGCGGCACAGGCTCGGGTAAGACGTCGTTTCAGCACACCGTGCTCACTCACCTTGCGCAGGCGCGGTGGCGAGTGTGGGTGCTCGACGGGAAGCGGATCGAGTTCGCCGGCTTCAAGTCCTGGCCGAACGTGGAGCTCGTCGCGGCGCGGGTCGAGCACCAGGTGCGGATGCTGCACGCGGCCCACGAGCTCATGGAGCAGCGTTACACCCAGCTTGAGCGCGGGACCGCCCGACTCGAGGACTTCGAACCACTCGCGCTGATCATCGACGAGTACGCCACATTCAAAGCTCGCGTGCAGCGGTGGTACAAGACGGTGAAGCCCAAGGGCGGTCCCACGCAGGCGCCCGTGCTCGAGTTGCTCTCGGATCTCGCTCGCCTGGCTCGTAGCGCGAAGATTCACATGCTGTTGGGCATCCAGCGTCCCGATGTCGAGTTCCTCGGCGGTGAGATGAGGGACAACT
>Ga0137301_10026_pt1 | contig 10414 bp, 5 predicted proteins | sample RamsorwD2O_NANAH_FD_97189 | JGI IMG/M metagenome (GOLD analysis project Ga0137301, IMG submission 97189) | Mouse cecal microbial communities from Vienna, Austria - N-Acetylneuraminic acid amended with D2O_NANAH | ecosystem: Host-associated > Mammals > Digestive system > Large intestine > Cecum...
GGCTCTGATTAGAAGTCATATGTGATAAGAATATTTGTGGATCAGGTTCTAAAAGACTTTGTTAAAATGATACTGCGGCATTTGTCCATCAAAACCATATGATCGGGAAAGCTGCATTTGTAGAGTATCCGAATGCGATTAAATAACTTAAAATAATCAGGTACCCACATTAACTTTTTTTTATTTTACATAATATATATTATAGTTTACTTAAACACTTTGTAATGAGTCAAACTGTAACCTTTGTTGTGTTTTTATAACGCTCACCGTCGGCTGATAAATATTTAGATTTTCTTAACAGTGATTTTCACCACAATAAACGCCGGGCTTAGATCGATATTGCACCAAGATTCTGAGTTATCAACCAACTAAAATTTTCGTGTTAAAAACTTTATAAGCCGATACTAATGGATATTCTTACAATATATAGCTTTTTCATATGATATTTTCCTACAAATAAATCGAAATAATGCATTTCGTCGATTATTTTTTGAATTTTAACAATTTTGTCGATTATTTGTGTCGTTAATCGTATAAATTTGTTTTCGCCGATTGGGGGCCCCAAAACCCCTTGACGCAAAATGTTCCAAATCACAAATTATCGAGTCGGAACTTAAATCTTAACCTACTATTACTATGAAGCAATTATTGACGCTAGCCGGATTATTTCTGACCTTATATGGAACCGCCCAGACAGCTACAGTAAATTATACCGCATCAACCGCAGTAATTTCTAATCCTGAGCGCGGATTTTATAAATATTCCGATACCAATTCGGGAACTTACGATCTACTCAATCAGACCACGCTGATAAATTATCGCCAGAACCAGAACATCTCAATCATTTTCAGATATTACTATTTGGAAACTTTCAAAAGTTCGCCTATTTCAGCAAGCTATCTTTCCAATATGCAGATCGATTTTGACAGGCTCCGCAATGCAGGTCTAAAAGTAGTCATGCGATTTGCCTATGGCGATGATGAGAATGATTCTCCACGCGATGCCTCAAAATCGCAGATTCTGGCGCACATTAACCAGATCAAGCCTTTGTTGGAAGCCAATTCTGACGTAATCCTTGCGCTACAGGCCGGTTTCATAGGAACTTGGGGAGAATGGTACTATACGAGTCAGCCGGAATTTGGCGGCTACGGATACAACGATACGTCGCTAACACCAGCCAATAAGGCCAACCGCAAGGAAGTGGTAGATGCTCTTTTAAATGCGCTTCCCAACAACCGAATGGTGCAGTTGCGTACTCCTATCATGAAGCGTGATATGTACGGAACGGCGCCCGTTTCCAATGCCCAGGCGTTCAATGGCTCGAATATCGCCAGGCTTGGACATCATAACGACTGTTTTTTGGCAAGTGAAGACGATTACGGAACGTATGAACAACCAAGCATTGATTTTCCGTATCTGATGCAGGACTCCAAATTTACGCCTGTTGGCGGAGAAACCTGCGCGGTCAATTCCCCTAGAAGCGATTGTGCCACGGCAATCGAAGAGCTTGCAAAATACCATTGGTCGTGGTTAAACGCCGACTACCATCCGGAAGTGCTGGCTAATTTTACCGACGACGGATGTATGGCCGAAATCCAGAAAAGACTGGGCTACCGTTATGAACTCAAATCCGGAACTTATCCAACCACGGCCAGTGCCGGATCGACGATGACATTTACGATGAAGATCAAAAATGTAGGTTTTGCTACGACGTTTAACGAACGCAAAGCATACCTCGTGCTTAAAAATACGGTGACCAATCAGGTCTTCCCTATCGAGCTCAATACCAATCCAGGTCATTGGTTCGGACCGGCCGAGATCACGGTCAATGAGACTGTCCAGTTACCTACGACGCTCGCTGCAGGCGCGTACAAATTGTATCTGCATTTGCCGGATGCTGCGCCCAGTCTTGCTCCGCGCGCTGAATTCGCCATTCGGATGGCCAACGAATCGACTTGGGAAAGCACCACAGGTTACAACAACCTGAACCACACCGTTACGGTGAGTCCATTGCTTGGCACTGCAGAGAACAACAAATTGAATCTTGCTGTTTATCCCGTCCCTACCAGCGAACAGTTGACGGTGGAAATGGAAGGCATTCAGGATTTCGATGCTGCTGTATTCAATGCTGTCGGCCAGCGCGTCAAAGTGGTTACAAGAAATGAGGCCAACAAAGTGGTATTTGAAACGTCAGGTCTGAGCGACGGGTTGTATTTTGTTGAGTTTACAAAGGACAACATTCGCGATGTAAGAAAGTTTGTCGTCAAACACTAACCATAATTTTTCATAAAAAAAGGCTATCCACAACGGATAGCCTTTTTTTATTTGAAATGGTCTGCTATTTCTTTCTGGACTTTTTCTTAAGATTGTATTTGATGCCCAGTTGAACCGTATTTGAATAGTATTTGTCTTGAGAAAAGAACTCAAAGTTAAGCGTCAGGGCTGTGAAGTCGAACAACTGGTATTGGATCATCCCACTATAGCGCTGGAAATTTCCGCTGTAGTCGTCTGCAAAATACGCCGCTTCCACCTTAGATTTGAAATCGCCAAGTCCATAAGCCCAGCCTAGTCCGCCGCCGCCATACAAACGGCTGTCGATCATCCAGTAAGGCAATCCGGACGATTGGTCGCGTGAGCCGATCGAATACTGTCCTTCTAAAAACGGAACAAATTTGGATTTTTTCTCCTCTCCGTTGTCCCAGGCCAAACGCAATGTGGCTGCCGCTTCTAGCGCATCATCAAATTCAGTGATCGTATACTGCGTAGCATTGATCACTTCATATTGCGTACGTCTTGCTTCCGGATCGGAAGGACGCTCTTCGCTGACCGGCGGTGCAACGGTAATGGTGTCGGATTTCAGCAAGCCATCTGTGTAATAATTGCCCTCTAGAGACAAACTGGCGTTGATGCGTTTGAAAAAATACATATCCTGGTGCAGGTTGAGCCTGGCGTTGTAAATGCCCTGATTCATACCCGCCGCGGTTTCAACAGGCATAATATTAAATTCAGCCGAAGAATACATTCTGTTCTTGGCACGACTGGCTCCGATCCCCGCTTCATAATACCCCTTGGAGTTGTCGTCGAGCTCAAATCGGGCACGACCCCAATATTGGATTTTACCTTCTACATCCGGATCTTCTGCACGCTGGAACTTATACTCAATGCCTTTAAGCGAATTGTCCTGGTTAAATTTATTGTATCCGCGTGATTCCAGCCTGTAATACTGGCTATAGGTCAGTCCAGCCGAGTGGATGTTGCCTTTTTTATCGCGGAAATTATACGACACGCGGTTCTTGAAGATCGACGGATCACTTTGGTTTGTTTCGTAATAGCTGTCCAGGTCTACATAATTGCCGCGCGCCAGCCTGTTTTCCTTTGCGAGCGATTTGAGAATATTCGGGTAGAACAACTCGGCGTGATTGGCGATCAGATCCTCTTGCAATTCCGGTTTTTCATGTACCACATCGATATTGAGCGTTTTGCGCAATTCCTCTTTCTCAGGGCTTTCCGGCAGCGAATTTGCCAATACCCATGCCTCTTTGAATCGGCCTTGCTCGTGATAGACTCCGGCCATAAGTGCTTTGGCTTTGTAATCTTCCGGGTGTGCTGCAATGTAGGCCGCGTATTCCTGTTCGAGCAATTTCCAGTTTTTGAGTTCGATAAGCCAGTTCATTTTGGTCACAAAGTCGATCTCATTGCTGAATGCCGACCATTCGTACGCTTTTTGAAAGTGTTCGTTGTCGGCAAACAGCCAGGTAATCGTCGTGGCCATTTCTGTCCCAAATTCATCGGATGCTTTTTTGTCCATGAGCTCCTGCAGTGCCGCCGGCGGATCATATTGCAGCAAATGTGCGATGTAATTTTTGTAATTGGCCTGCGAAGTGTCGAGCGCAAGAAGCTGTTTGAGCGCAGTTCGGATGTTAGCCTGGTTTTCATCGGTATAAAAATTGGCCACATAACTGTTAAGCAAATCTTTATCATTGGGTGTCACGAGCATTTGGGCGCGCATCCATTTTTCTTTGGTCATGTCGTTGGGATAGCCAATGATTCGGTCGAGTTCTTTGGAATACATCACATTGTCGGCCGTGGGATATTTTATGACGTGTTCGTCGAGCATTTTCCAAACTTCTTCCCCGCGGTCTTCCCACGAAAGGTATTTGGCATATTTATTCCAGGCTACAGAATCGATCTTGGGCTCACTGAGCATCCGCTTTTTAAGCATCGCGAGTTCGGCCTTTAGCTCTTTTTCAGAATTGTCGACCCACATCGCCCCGGTGTTGAACTTGTGAACCAGGTCTTTGTACTTTGCAAAATCGGATTTAACGGCGGTAAGCATCTGATTCAATTTCGCTTTCTGTTCCGGGCGCGTGTACAGCAAATCAACCGAAGTGAGTTTTTGTTGATCGGAATAAACAGAATACAAATAGCCATCCATAAACGGCGTTTTTGAAAACAGCACGTTCTGGCTTTTGAGTTGGGCGTCTATCCTACCCGCGTTGGCCGGACTGCCGTACATGAACCAATATTGTTTTTCGTCCTCCGGATTTTGCTCAACCACGGTGTAAAGGCCATTTTGCGCTTTGTGCGTATAGCGTGAGGCACGCCATCTAATGGTAAGTTTGCCGCCTTCGCCCCCATCGACAAACCGCAGTTGCGGAAAGCTGGTTGTCATTTCCCTGAGGTATTTGCGGAACTCCGGCAGCATGGCTTTGTCTTTTCCCTTGGTATTGTGCCAGCCGTAAGCCAGCCTGTTACGCAGGTCAAAATGCCCGGCGCTCGCGTTGGCCGTGGCGGGGATCTGGAAAACGTCATCGGGATGTACAAAGTGATTCCAGATACCGGTAAGCAGGTATTCTGAATGTAGAATGTATTTTTCTTCATTGTTCATATAAAACCCGCTCGAAATACGCGGATAATCGAACAAATCCTTATTAAATGGATCGTAATCAAATTCGCGCGCGCCACCCTCATGTAGCTCACCCAGATAAAGGCTGCACATATATTTGATTGATGGCATCCCTTGCTTGAGCCTGTTTACGCCCTGCTTGTCAATGATGTTCGAAGGTGGAACGTACGTTACCGGCAAGCGACCAAAATTTCCTGCTTCCCATTTTTTCTGAACCGATTGAAACGCAAGTCCAATAAATTCCTGATTTTTCCACTCCTTTGTGGTGAGCGACACGTGGTTGTAGCCGTGAAATGCCAGCTCGTGCCCGTGCCTGACCACATCGCGCATGATCCAGTCAGATATGGGTTCAACTTTATTCTTGGTCTTGATTTTTGTGGAGTTCCATTGGTCAAAAACAAATGGTGGGGAGGTTTTGTTCTTGTAATCGAATGCGATCATGGCCGCGTATTTCATATTGAATTCCTTGCCCAATTTGATCATGTCCGGCCACCACACCTTGGTCACAAAATCGCTCATGTTCAAGTTCATTTCAGAGGCAATCGGCTCGGCCATAATATTGTACAAAGGCGATGGGAAATCGTCAAGAAACATTGTGCTCACATTGGCAATCGGATACGGAATCCCTTCCAGTCCCTTGATCACGCCCGCAAAGAGGAAGCCCCTGTCCTGCTTGGATGCATAGACCGATGTATTGTAAAGGATCACCCGCCCCTTCCCTATCGGATTCTCAACTACAGCCGGATATTTAGGATTGTTATATGCCGTAGCCAAAACTTTAATCTTGTCGGAAAAATTTTGCTGGGCAAACCCGTAAAAAGGCACCGTTTCATAATTCGACAGGTTCTTGATCGTTGGAAGCATCGGTGTGGTATACCGGTAACCTTTTGACTGCGTATCGGTATCAAACTCTGCTTCCGGCCTGAATCCGTAAAGGTAAGCCATCCTGTGATCTTCGCTCGCGAACGGAATAAACAGTGTGCCGCCTTTGGCTACAAAATCCATGAGCCTGGCCACCGCAGCGTCGCTAAGTTTCTTAGAGTCGAGCAAGGCAACGACTCTCGTGGTGGCTGAAGGTGCTGCAAAAGTTTTGATATTGACCGCGCGAAACGGAATTTTGGTATAATCGCAGGACTTTTGGATGTGCGCGCCGTATTGCTTGCTTTGCATCATCGTTGGATCCACCAGATATTCCACAAGCGGCTGGCTACTCATGCCAACTTCCGCATAACGGATAAACTCAGCCTCTGCTTTGGCCTCGCTGTCAGTGTTGAAAAGATCGCCTACGCCCTCCTGCAGCTCATCCCAATCGTCGAGCCCTTCGCAGCTTGTGACGCCTACCAGCAACACGGCCAGCAGCATCATCCATAGTTTATTTTGCGTTTGTTTGGTTCTCATGGCTAGAATATTAGTTCGGTAATCTTGCTTTCTCCGGGTTCGTTGACTACCTCGTATACTTTGAGTATCGGGCTGTCATAGAATAAGGTAACCGGACGACCGCGTTTGCGCAATAATTCGAGTTCGCGCTTCAATTCGGCAGAAAGGTACTTGTTTTCTGAGAAAATATTGTTCTCGGCCTTGCTGTCTTCGTTGAGCACAAACACAAGTACGCTCTTTGTAAGGGCATACTGCGGATTCTTGATCAGAAACTTGGGGTCTTTTTTGTTCTTGAAATAAATCGAATCTACTTTTGCATAGTCCTCGAGAAAATACTCATAATTCATAAAGAAATGCTTGTTCATGCTGATGACCTGCGTAGCGGGATCATTGACAATGGCGTAGGAATAGGGAAAGTAGGTTTTGGAAATTTTATCGTAGGCATCCAAAATGTGCTTTGGGGTCTGGTCCGATTCGGTAAGTTTGTTAATGTTGTATTGCTGGTAAAAAATAGAGGCATAAATCAATCCGCCGATCAATACCACGGCTGTATAAGGTGCGAGCCGGTCCAGACGGTACAATGCAAGATTGAACAGTCTGATGACAAGCGCAGCGCTCAGGCCGAATATAATGGGCAGAATCACCGTAAGGGAATTGATGATCATATCTCGGTCAATCCACTCATTGTGAATGGTGGCCAAAAACACCAGAAAGTTAAAATACACAAAGAAGGCTATCGTAAAACTCCAGTTCTCGCGCTTGACGATCAGGAACAACAATATCAGCACGGCAGCAGCCAGTGTACTGTATTGAAAATACATGATGAGCTGGCTGTACGGCAGGATCAGTTGCGGCACATAGGTATAAGAGGTGACCGATAGCAAATTAGCATGGAAAAATTCCCAGAAATCTGCTTTCAGATAATAGCACGATACGCTGTACACGATAAATAGAATGCCAAGCGAGGTCAGATATGCAAAGATTCCCAAAAGGTTCGAAAGCTTGGATTTCCACTTGCTGAATACTGCACCGATAATCAAAAAGGGTGGCAGCAGAACCATCAGCGTGAAAAAGTCTATAAGCCCAACGGCGCAAAAAGCCAGGATAAAGCTCAAGAAATAACTTAGTTTACCCACGCGCAGCAGTTCCGGTCGCATGTAAAAAACCATGATCGGCAGGGCGAACGTAAAGGCCATAAATGTAGGGTCATTTTCGAGCAGGTAATAAACGTTGATGGGCGTGAGCACGTACACCAATGCAAAGGACAGCGAACCGATAATCGGCGCAAGCACTTTGGAAGGCGTCAGCTTTCTGATGAGCCAGAAAATCATGACCGACAGCAATGTGGCCTCCAGAATTGAAATGACTTGAAGCGCAATCTCAGGAGAGACATCTGTAATCTTTCCATAAAGGTTAACCAGTGCAAACTCGCCGTCAACAGACACTTCGTCCTTGAACCAATGCTGATTATCAAATTCAATTACATTGGCCAAATCTGCAATCCATGCATCGGATAGCGAATAATTGTCGTACTTGATAAAATAATACCGGCTGATAAACGTAATTCCGCCAATGATCGTCGTGAGCACCAAAAGGAAAATGTTGCTGCGTTTGCGTCCTTTCTTTTTGGCAGGATGTACCGATACCCAATACCACAGCGACTTTCTGTTCTCGACATTGCGCAAAAATCGCAAAAGCGTGGCCTTGATGTGCATCCCGAAGTACCTGCGCGGGTGTTTTAGATTTTCAATCCCGATCAGATCGATCCCAATGATCACCAACAACAAAAATACAGTGTTGAACAAGTTATAGGCGTTGGCCTGGACAAGGATGAATACCACGATCAGCGTTGCACTGCCATACCGAAACCAGTTCGCAGTGATAAATTCCAGGAAATTGAGCTGACGCCGGGTATTGACAAACTTGCGATTGAGGTAAAAAAGGAACAGCAAGATAAAGCCAAGCCTTATAAATCCTAACAATATGGAACTGGTCAAAAACATTTATTTGAATTTGGGAAGGTGTTGCAGATCTATGTTCCCAATAAAATATTGGAATCCTGAAGGCTTGATCCGCTCAAGTATCTTGTTGTATAGATTTTTGGTGTCCGCATATTCGATCACAATTACCGGAACTTTGTGCGTTGCATTGACGGTCTTGAGCCTTGCCATGGTCTCTTCAAACTGCTTGGCATCGCGCAGCCCGTACTTTCGGGTCTTGAAATTGTACAGGCTTGCGACAGATTCGATCGCAACAGCATCCACATAGGCGGACGTTTCGGCAATCAGGTCGAGCGCGGCATTTTGGATGAATAGATTTTTAGGATACTTCTCGCGGATGTTGCGCAAAAGCGTTACAAGTTCCTTGCGCTGGTCTTTTTGCGGACCGTAAATGGTATAATTGTCAATATTGTCGAGGAACATTCCGTCGTATCCTTTGGCGAGTGCTTTATCGATGATGTCCATCAGCACGGTAGCAGTTTTCTCGGCTTTGAGATTCAGGTAGTGACTGTTCCAGATTTCGTTTTTGCCGAGGGTATAGTTTTTCAATACCTTGTAGTGCGGTGCATGGGCATTGACTTCGCCCAGGCTCATATAAGCAAAAACCTTTTCATTTTGGGATTTGATCTGCTTTACTTCGGCGGCCGTGTAATGTTTGGCTTCGAGAATCACATACCCGTAGCCAGTGATCGATTCGGCTTTGAGTTTTCCATAGCACACCAGTACATTGTTCTTTTTTGGTGCCATAGCGAAAAGATTGGTCATCAGGATGGACGGTAAGATAAAGAGGAAAAATTTAGTAAGCCGCATAATAGTAATAATCCAGGTTTTTGAAGTAATTGATGTTTGCCCGCAGGGTCAGCCCTACAAACAGTGCGGCGCCGCAAAGCATTCCGATCACGCTGTATTCATAAGCTAAAAACCGACTCAGGACAAAGCCCAGCACAAGATTGAGCAAACAAGCATAGATGATTGCCTTGAGCGGCTTCATCGCTTGCCCCAGCGTAAAAAGGTATAGCGAATTAAGCATCCCCCAGGCCAAAAGCATATAGCCAAGACCACCCAGCAGGCATACCTTAATGCTAAGGCGCAGCAAAGGCTCCTTGAACTGGGCTTCAAATCCCCACGAGGCGCTGATGATCAGGTAGATAAATCCAAAGGCCAGTGCGCTGGTAACAAACAGCAACAATATTTGCTGCCAGTACATGTTGCGCAACGATTTGTTGAATACTTCGGGGGTGTTATGACTGGTATTTTTTTGTCCGATATCGATAAATCTTGTAAATGATGCGATGCTGTATTCGAGCACACCGGCCAGTAATAAAAAGACCAAAATAGCCAAATCCATCCCCAATTCATAATTTTTTTCAAAATACACCAAAAAGGGTAGCGGGCCGTTCATGCCGGACGACCATGCCAGGATCCGATCTGTAAAAATAAACACATAAATAAAGATCCCGTAAAAGAAGAACTGGTAGTTGTGATACAGCATTACTGGCACCTTGATCTTGTGGTTCGTTTGCGAATTGTTCTTTTTAATCAGCCTGTTGAAAAATACAACCAAAAACGCTTTAGAGATCACAATGGCCACCGCAATGCCTACCCAGTGCGTGGTGTAGATCAGTAGGTTGGTTGATTGTTTGAGGAAGATCGCCACGGCCGTTCCCGCAAGCACCGCAACGGTGATGACCCAACGCTGTTTGATCGTATGTAAGGGCGCAAGCAAAAGCAACAGCAACCCTATCAGGAATGCATACGCAAAAACCACGAAAAGCACTTCATAAGGGTACAGGTGGAAGAAAAAGTTTGCAAGAAAGATGACAACAAGGACCATGAATATCGACAATACGCCAACTTTGTGCAGGTAGTTGATCGTTTGTTTGGTCATTTGGTAATCTTCGTAGTTCCAGTAAAATGACGCCTGCCGTCCGATGACCTGTACAAATCCTCCCGTGGCGATGAGTCCGACGATTACGCCGAGCACCACAGCCGTGGACTGGATCTGGTTAAAACCAACATACGTCCAGAGCGAGTAGCCGAAAACGATGATGGCCGCGATCTGGATCAGTACGGGAAGCAGGTGAAAAATACCGAGCGAATAATATTCGGCGAAGATTTTGGCCTTGACGCG